>ENA-OQIG01000230-OQIG01000230.1-human-gut-metagenome-genome-assembly--contig:-NODE-230-length-32908-cov-2.984381_pt1 | contig 32908 bp, 50 predicted proteins | sample MGYA00242576_ERZ504741 | MGnify/ENA primary metagenome ERZ504741 (study PRJEB26092, sample SAMD00036436) | human gut metagenome | host: Homo sapiens | study: EMG produced TPA metagenomics assembly of... | reverse complement strand
TCCCGCTACCCCGACAAAAAAAAGGAAGTTCTCTTTTTTACAAGTGTTTCGGGGTGTAGCGCAGTCCGGTTAGCGCACTGCTTTGGGAGCAGGGGGTCGTGGGTTCGAATCCCGCTACCCCGACAAAGAAAAATGCTGATATTTAAGTTTTAGAACTTGATTATTGGCATTTTTTCTGCTAATAGTCATTAAAAAAAAAGAGTTTAATTGCATTATTTGGATGAATTTTGGGCATTTCGGATGCCGAATCATGCAAAAATCATGCAAATCTTGAGTATTTATTATGGCTTCTATTAAATTGTATTTCGACAAACGTGTGAATAGGAAAGATGGAAAGTTTCCTCTTAAAATTAATGTCACACACAAAAGGCAGCAGGCCTTAATCAATCTTGGTATTTTATTATCTCCAGATCAGTGGGATTCCACAAAAGGAAAGGTGATCAATGGTCCTAACAAGTCATTCCTTAATGGCTATATCTCCCAGCGAGTGCATTGTGCTGAAACGGAATTATTGAATTTAAGGATTGCCGGAAAGTTGGACTTAATGACAGGAAAACAGTTCAAGGAGCATCTTCAACGAATATTATTGAGGGGAAAATTAGAGGAGAAACAGGAAGAAACTGGATGTTCTTTTGTGCAGTATTATACAAGGTTTGTGGAAGGAAAGAAAAATCCCCAAACGAAGGCAGTCTACCAATATACACTTGATCGCATATGTCGTTTTGTGGATGTACCAGATAAGTTTAGATTTGAAGATGTGACCTATGCTTGGCTAAAGAGTTTTGAGATTCATCTTTCAGAGACCTCTAAAGTTAACTCGATTAGTATTCACATGAGAAATATCCGAGCTGTATTTAATGATGCTCTTAATACTGAACTATTTCATGTTATCCATTTAGGAGATTTAAAATAAAACAAGAGGCAACTGCAAAAAGGGCATTGACTCCAGAGGAACTTGTGACTCTAAGAGATTATCCTTGCGAAGAGCATCAGAAGCAATATGTTGATATTTTTATGTTAATTTTCTATCTTGTAGGCATAAATACTGTTGATTTATGTCGTTTGGAGAAAATTAGAAACGGCAGAATTGAATATCGAAGGGCTAAGACTAAGAAAATATACAATATAAAAGTAGAACCCGAAGCAGCCGAGATAATCGAACGATACAAAGGAAGTAAGTATTTACTTAATATTCTTGAGCGTTACAAGAATTATAAAGATTACGCTCACAGACTTAATGAAAACCTCCAAGAGATCGGAAGTGTTGAACTAGTAGAAAAGGTGATTAATGGTAAAAGAAGACGAGTAAAAAAACGCTTTCCCTTATTTCCAGAGCTAACGGTTTATTGGGCGCGTCATACATGGGCGACAATAGCACATAAAATAGGAGTGTCAAAAGATGTTATTTCATTGGCCCTTGGTCATGAATTTGGGTGTAAAACTACAAGTATTTATATCGATTATGATATGGAGAAAGTGGACAAAGCCAACCGACAGGTGCTTGATTATTTAGAGAACTTGAAATGAAATACTGTTGAAGAAAAGAATAATATTGCTACGTTTCCCAACGTAGGCAATATATACTGAATACTAAGCATGAGAGTTTTTTTAGTCCTTGCTCTAAGAAATAGATTTTTAACTAAACTTCGCTTCATGCGATGTAGTGGAGAGGGGATATATATATTTGAAGCAAACTCCCCTCTCTTTGGTTGATACACACTGGATTTATAATAGAGGGATAAGTCTTGTTTCACAACAATCTAATAAATTATTACTTGCGTGTTCCCGGCCATCTATTCACATTCAAACAGCCCAATGGTCATGTTGGTGTTATTAATTATATTGCCTGCGTTTCGTAACGTAGGCAATACACTGTACAATTTTGTTTAGCGTAAAAAACATCTTCGCTTCTTCATTTTGTAGAAGCAGTACCAACAATTATAAAATTATACTATGCAAAAGTGAAAAATGTAATATCATACATTTACTATATACAGAAATCTCTTTTTCTGTTTTCCTATCTTTTACACTAACTAAACATAATCGAGTGTTCCGTTTCCCAACGAAATATTAACCGATGCAAATATAATATTATATAATTAAAACATAATATATACTTGGGTAAAAATACACCTTTTTAGAAAATTTTATTTAGGATTTCCTGTTTTAAAGATATGCACTTTTTCAAGGAATGGGGAGTACCAATAAATAGTGATTAGCACGCGCTCTTTAAGTTAGCAAAGGGAGATCTGAGACACGGGAAGGATAAATCTTTAGGTGAGGATATGAAAACAAAATCCCGCCTCTTATCACTAAGAAGCGGGATAGAATAAAAAGATTACTATTTATGAATAGCTTTCTCGAGAATGACCGATAGTGCAAGAGGGGTAATATTAAGCCATTCCCATATAAAACAAACTACCTTCCGCGTTTCTCAACGAGGATTTTGTGGCAAATAATTTAATGAAAGATTTTTTAGAAAAAAGTGTACATATAAATTATAATTCGCTTTAAACCTACTTTTTTAATTCCTGCTTCTTATCACTAAGAAGCAGGACACTATTAACACATTTACGCTTGGAGAAGGTACTAATCACTGTTTTGCCTTCAAGAGGTATTTATTCCCCTCTTTTTCGTACTTAAAGATTAAAAAAAGAAATTGATTTCGTCACATAGTGAATGAAATGCTTTCCTTAGCAATCTTTTTCATTCACAGGTTCCCCTTTTTCATTCAACAATACAGTTATCTCTTCAGTTGATTGGTCTTCTTTGATTGCTGTTACAATTATCTTGTAAACCTTTCCGTTTTCTTTTTCAGCAACGAAAGCCTCTTTAACTATAGTTCCTTCGTAATCCTTGGACAAAGTACTCTTGACTACTTGCGGAAGCTCTTTGACAGTAATCTTTGTGAATTTGTCTTGAGATGTTTGTTGATTCTGTTCCATAGCGGGGAGCTTAACCGGTTCTTGTGCAAACGCTACTGCGCTGCCCATCCCCATAACCATTGTCAATGCTACTAATACTTTCTTCATAATTACATTTTTAGTATGGATAATTAAAACTAACTTTATCTATCAAAGAGCAAGGTGTATGCCAAAGTCTTATAATAAGTATAATATGCTGATAAATAGATTATTATATAATATGACTAAAAAAAGGATTGTAGAAAAAGTGTAGAATCGCTATACATATTGTGGCATAATTCCCCAAAATCACCTTGTGTATTTCAGTAGATGACCTTGTATATTCGATAAATAACGGGACTTTTATCTATAGGGAAACTACCATATCCATTGAAGTAAGTTATTAAATAGGGGTAATGATTTTCCAAAACAAACCCCGCCTCTTATCACTAAGTGGCGGGGATACATATAAAAATTTAACTTAAACACTGAGTGGGGATCATTTATTAGTGAAGAGATATGTATCCCCTAGTGTAGATTGGAGATTTTTCTTCTCCTTTTCTATAAAATATAAGCAACTCCCGCGTTTCACAACGAAGTGTTTTTATGGCGAATAAATATATTTTTGCACAAAAGTATTTCATTAATACATTCCTGCATACTATTATTGGTTAAAAAAGTTAAACTATGGAGAACTCTACTTTAATTTACCTATAATTAGGTATTCTCCGTTGTATCTCATTTATATTTTGTCGTAATACCTCATAAATGCAAAGTGTTTTCTTCTTTCGAGATACCCTGCTTCTACCTCTTTTACCTTAGCCTCCATCTCCATGGCCGACGACATATATGCCCTATGGCCGGCTCTGCCCGGATCTGTCATTCCTTGACTCCAAAAATACCATACGAAACTTATGAACCACTCTGCCAGATAAAGTATATAGAAACTCAAAGGGCATAAGGTCAGCATCCATGGAGTAAACAGGATAGCCGGTAAAACAAGGAGTATAAAACACTCAAAATACTGTTTTTGATGTATTTGCTCATGTCGGATCAATGCAGGCGGACATTCTTCTTTCCTTCTTTTAGTCAGGATAATGCCAAATAACATGATTGTCGAATACCCCGGAAACAGCATGCGTTTTGCAAGCCGGCTGTTATAAATAATAAGTTTCATGTCGATGTAATTTTAATGGTTGCCGCAAAGTTCGCATACTCTTTTCAGGGCGTAAAGGACATCCTAGTTCTTACGGAACTTGGAAAATACCCCGGACGGGGAGTAAAAGCAAAGCGAATCAAAACAGTAGAAATAAATCATTTAATAAATTACAATTATGGCAAAAGCAAGTTGGTGCAATGTAAGCCCCATGTCAGGCAAGAGAGATGGCGTTTTGACAATCAGTGCGGGTGCTCACACAGGACGTGTAGCACGAAATACAGTAGTTACCGTAACAGCGGCAAACGGAACGAGACCCTCAGCCAGTATAGCGGTATCTCAGGCAGGTGCAGGGGTATCCACAACCATGGATACAAGCAAACCGGACCTTCCCTCTTCCGGAGGAGTCGTTAACATAAACGGAACGTCTAATAGTTCAAAATTAAAGTGGACCTGTACCGCAAGAGTTATGGGAGTAGATATGCCTATAGACGATAATTATGTAAAAGTGGCGGTAAACGGTGGGAATATAGGAAATAATGTGGCTATTCCGGGGGACCCCGGAGCATCGGGGCGTTTTAACTTTGTGGCGACATTAACTTTTCCCGCTTCGATGTTTCCGGTTGACGCTGTAGTGACTTTTAGGCTGACGGATGATACCAATTCAGCTAAACAATGTACTTTCACTTGGAAAGCGGGTGCGTCTTCTCTTTCAGTGAACAAGTCCTCTTTGTCATTGGTTAACGGTGGAACCGGGCAAACCGTAAATGTTACTTCCAATGATGATTGGAACGTCTCTTAATCGGATATAAAGAGAAAGGATAGGAAACGTCTAAATCGCAACCTATCCTTTTTTCTTATGATACTGCCCATTCGTCATTGGAGGTAACGTCTACCGTTTGTCCTGTCCCTGCATTCACAAGCGATAGCGAGGACTTGTTCACCGAAAGAGCAGATGCTCCCGCTGCCCATTTAAATTGGCACCTTACCATTTTTCCTGCACTATCAGTCACGTCAACATTAGGAGCTAACGGTGTGGGCAACGGATTGCGGGCTATTTCCAGTTTGATGGAAAACGCATAAGAACCGTTCGCTCCGGGGTCTCCTGGGATAGTAACCGTCTCTGAGGCGGCAAGCACTTTGTCAGTAATTCCCGGAGCATTGAATTTTGCGGAAGCGGTAACCCCCGGAAAGTTAATCAGAGGAACCGATATTTTCAATGTCGGGCTGTTAGAGTTCCCGTTAATAGTGACAGACCCTCCTTCTCCGGGTAAATCCGGTTTAGAGGTATCCATCGTTAATTGCACTCCTACGCCGGCTTGTGATACCGCTATACTGGCCGAGGGCTTCGTTCCGTTTTTAGCCGTGACGGTCACTGTCGTACTGCGGGCCTCCCGTCCGGCATGTGCTGCCGCACTGATTGTTAAAGTCCCGTTCTCACTTCCTGACATGGGGCTTACATTGCACCAACTTGCTTTTGCCATACTAATCGTAATTTATTAAATGATTTCTACTGTTTTTAATTCGCTTTGCTTTCACTCCCCGTCCGAGGTGTTTTCCAAGTTCCGTAAGAACTAGGAATCAAACCACCTCCCACATGATATTTGATTCGACCGTACCCTGACCTGCCCTCCTTCTGAGGGTATTTCCACCTCCCCGGGCAGAAGTTCGATGAAAGGCGGGGCGTTCTCCCCGTCCATGTCCGGGGTGTAATTGGATTCCCGCTCGGCAACCTCGATATCGAGCACCAGGGATGTCGGCTCCTTCATGGGTTCTTCATAACCGTACTCTTCGCAAGTTACCAGTACACGCCTTCGGGCGGTTCCGTTAAGCAGCCGGATATCATCCGAGGAGAGCAGGTCCTGAATGAATTTCAGCTCTGTTTTTCTCTTGAATCCTGTATTCAGCTTCATTTTTTGCAGGAGGTCGGGCCTTGGACGTCCGGTTATATAATCACCGCCCTCTTCATCGAATGTCCGGTAGTTTTCATCATCCCCCCGGTCCAAGGAGCAAATCATTTTCCCCGGCATTTCTATCACTTCATAGCATCCCAAAGAGTTTCTGAAGAGAAATGACAGTCCGTTTTCTGACACTTCCCCGGGTGTGAAAGAGATGTCAAAGGCTTCTTCGGCCGGCACCAATACCCGGATGAATGACACGATCTGGTTATACCTGTGGAAAAACTCCCGCCGGATCCGCCCTATGTTTAAAGCATAAACTTCTCCGGCTGTCCCTTCAGGCAGTTTTATTCTGTTTCCATATTCGGATTCCACCTGTATCCTTTTGTCCGGATGAATGAAGATCAGGGGGGAGACTTCGGTTTCCCTTATCGCAATATGCTTCCCGCGGTCCGCGTGGTAAAGAGGAATTGCGATGAATAATCCCTGAGCCGGTTCAGGATAAGTCCGTTCCCCTGCCGGCCATTTCCCTTGCCGCCTGTTTGCTGATCCCCCCGCATATCACCTTGCCGGTGAGTGTCCGGGTCTCCCGCCCTTTTACCTCGAGCGTGTAACCGGCCATAAAACCGGATACGGGCAGGATCAGATCCTCCGAGTCCTCCAAGGGTCCGGAAGTAACGAAGGGCTGCAAGATTTCGGCAATGTCGAAATGGATCCTGTCGCCAAAAGGTACGTAGGAGGCTGAAAACACCTCCTGTGCTCCAACCCTGAGACGGATTTCAATTTCGGCCTCCCCGGAGGTTTTTACCTCAAAGGCGATAGGGTTTGCCACAAAGGCGATCTCTCCGGTTTTTCTGATAATCTCGAAACTCATACGCACTTATGAATGATCGTGTTATTAATGGATAGCGGCCGCGTTCGGGTATTCTCAAGCAGAAGGATCGCCTTTCCACGCCGGGGGTTGTCATAAACCGGTAAAAGTCCTCCGGGGTCTTGTCAGCCCCGTATCTTTGGCGGTAAATCCCGTAAAGCTCCCGTGTATTTTCCAGGAGGGCGCCGTCACTATCTTATTTTGATTTTTTGTTTCCATGCTGCAAAAATGACCGTTTGGCGCGGTAGTTTAAAGGACAGGATTTATATCTTTACGGCAATGACTCCCGCCCTGTAGTTTACAACCTCCTCCTGTGTAAGCCCCGGTGGATACGGTCTGTATTTGAGCTTCCCCTTATAGGTGTACATGATCTTCCTTCTGTCGGCAACATCCTGCAAGGATGGTGGCGGGTACATGTCGAAATCACCCTCTTCCGGCCTGGTCAGCACCTCTTTTGCCACGACATCGACCTGATGATCCCCGGCTGCTCCCGCAACTCCTGCACCCTGAGTTCATATCCCTGTCGAAATAGGTAAAGACCTTCCATGTCGCCTGCTGCGGAGTCATCGGCACCAATTCCTGCTCCTTGTCCAGGTCGTAGGGCTGCAAAAGTTTAAGGGAACGCAGTTTCACCTGGCAAGGGCGTCCTTTGCGCAGCGGAAGCGCGTACTTGAGGCTTTCGACCATCATCCTTTGTCCGTGCAGCATGACGGGCCGGGAAGTGTCCAGCTTCAGCAGTCCGGCCCTGTCCGGGTTCATCTGTACCGCATAGACATGATCGGCATGCCTCAGGACCGCGTCGTACTCTTTAAAGAACCGGTTAAACGCCCCGTCCTCTCCTCTGAAAACCAGTGAATACCTGTAAACATTCCCCCCGGGGTCCTGAAAGTATTCGCCTTTGGGCTCCCGGCAGAGTGAGCTGCCGAAATAATACTCCTCCACAAGGGCCCCGGCCCCTATAATCTGATTGGTTTTCCCCATGGCGAAGCAGAAAGCCAGGGGTGTCTGCTTCTTCTCCCCCTGCTCCTTGGCGGCCCCTCTGAGGGTTGTGTTGATGTTGACCGCCCCCGCCAGATATCCGGGAGTCAGCAGCCCCGTTTTAAATGCCATGGGGACACATTCGTCCTTTCCCGTTATCTCCAGGTATTCCACACCGGGGGTGCCCTTGTCCCATGGGAAAAAGTCGCTGGATATCCACTTCTTTTTCTTGTTCACGATGTCCCGCTTGTAATATCTTCCGGTGGAAGGCTGGTAGGTTATGTACAGTTCGTCGGGCACGTCCCGGTCCCCTGTAAATTCCGTAATGATCCCCCCATAAGGCTTAAGGAATTTCTCAAAGGAGTCCGCCGCCGGTTCGGCTTCCTTGAACGATGTGCCCGCCGAGAGCTTGAGCTGCTTTGCGGGCGTGTAGCTTATTTCCGGTTCCGAGGCCTTGAGCGGTGTCCAGTCGGCGGATGCGTTGCGCCTATCGAATCCTTGAGCAGGCGTATGACGGCTTTCCGGCCGGCATTTACGTAAACCTTGGCCCCGGTACGGCAAAACAGCGCGTCCAGGAACTCGTTGACGGTACAGTCCGGCATCAAATTCCTGTAGTCGATCTCTCCGGTGACAATGGTGTCCGCCACATTGTTGAGCACGACCATCTTGCTGAGCTGGTAATCGGTGGCAAAGGGATTCTCCACCAATGTAAAGCCGTATGCCGAGAATATCATCTCCAATATGCGGGATACCTTCAGGAACGGCGATATCCCGTATCCTGCGGGAACCTTTACATCTACGGCCTGGCCCGATATGACAACCCTCTCGGTCCGTGCTTCCTTCAGCAGGGCGTATGTCTTCCCGTCCGACCCTATGGGTTGATGAACTCCGGATACTCCGTCTCTTCCAGGGTTTCAGACGCCACCTGTATGCGGAACACGTGATAATCCGCCGGGGTTTGGTAGCGCATCACTTCCTCCAGGTGACGGGCAAGGGCTGCGACGCTTCCGGGTATTTGATGACCGGCAGTCCCGGAAGTTCCTTGAGTGAAACGTTTTTCCAGGCTTCATACATCAGGCTTTCGTCAAACCCGATATTGCATACGATGCCCGACTCCGTTGACACGGAGGTGATATTGAGTTTTCCTGTCCGCCGGTAAACCCCGTCGGTCACCACCGCCGCGGCGTCCCGCTTTGGCGCATTGCGGATATCCGGCCGGTGGATGTAATCCACCATCGAAAGATTGTGCCCGGTTGCCGGCAACGTCGATGCGATCGTCTGGCTGCCCTTGTCGGTGTATATGGGCGACGTGTTCTCTATCTCCACGCTGAAATCCCGGGGAAGGTCGAATATCCCTTTCTCTGTCTGAATGGTTAATGCCATACTGGTTGTATTATTGGTCTGTTCTTGTAAATGGTTTCTCTGAACTCTTCTGTAAATCCTGAGCCGCGTTGATGTCGCTCAGCAGGACGTAACTTTTTGCCGGCCGGGAGAGGTTCCTTGAGGCCCTTTCCAATTTCTCCGCCGCCCGGTTCAGACGGTCGATGTCCTGTCCGGGGCGCTCTCTCTCCGTGACCTTCCCTCCTCGTAGTACCCGGGCCATGGATTGGCCGATGTCCGGTTGCGGCGTATGCTTTCGATGACCTTTACCATATTAACCACCCGCTTGTTCTTCATTTCCGGCACCGGAATGACGTACTCTCCCCTGTGGACGACGCCCGCCACCTCGTAGCGGTCTCCGTCCCCGGTGTACCCCCCCTGGTCATATCCCCCGGAAGCGTTCACCACCCTTTCGGCGCTTACGGGTGTGGAGCCGGACGCTCCGGAGAGCGTCATGCTCTTTACCTTTTGTCTTTCAGCATTGGCCGCTGCCAGCTGGGCGGCCCCGGTTACTCCCATCAGTGCTGCCGCCACCGGTCCTGCGATCGGTCCCAGTTGCGAGAGCGCTTTCATGATGGCCACGGCCGTGTCGGCAATGATCTGGCTGGCTTTTACGGCAAACTGCACGTCGGCGTATTTCTTCTCGATCTCCAGCTTCTTCTGCGCCTTCTCCGTTTCCAGGCGTTCGACCTCCTGCGCGTTTCCCTGTGCCGCGGCGATCTCGGCGTCATATTTGGCTCCATGTTCGCGATCTCGGCGTTTTGCAGGGCCGAGACAGCGCCTGAAAACAGGTTGGAATAATAATCGAAAGCCTCTTTCCAGAACTGTATCTTGAGCATCTTTTCGGCCTTTGCATATGCTTCGGCACCTATCAACCCCTGTTCCTTCTCCCGCTTGAGGGCCGCCATCTGCATGGCATAGCGTTGCTGGAATCCGAGCAGCCCGTACTTCTCCAAAATCCCGTTTCTGCGCTCTTCAGCACCCCGGGTTATGTTCAGTTTTGCGGTGCTGTACGCTTCTTCCAGCTCCCTTTCCTGCCGGGCGGCTGATCCTTTGTGACAAGCTCGTTTTTGAGCGCATTGCGGATCAGTTCCAGCCGGGCTGGTATGACGCTTCCAGCACCTTGAGCTGAAGGTCCGTTTCATCCGGCAGATTGAAAAGGTTGAACTCTTTTTTGAAAGAGGAAAGCATGGTTTCGATCGCCTTTTGCTGCGCGGCCCTGTCTTTGGCGTTGGCCAGCTCCGCCTCCAATACCTTTTGCCCGGAGAGTTTGACGGCCTGTATTTTCACATCCCCCGTCTGTAGCTCCAGGCTTCCACATCCTTCCGGTATTCCTTCAGGATACCGAGTCTTTCCCGGGAATTGGACTCCTCCAGGCTCAACAGCAACATATCGCGCTGCTGCTGCGTAATATGCAGGTTTGCATAATTCAATTCTATCTGTGCCTTGGCGGCCTTGTACGTATCCTCCTGTATGGCCAGTTTTTTATCCCGCTGTTCCTGTAGCAGGGCAACCTCGTTTTCATCCAGTTTCCGCTGTAACTCCAGTATTTTGGCGGAGCTTTCCGTCATTTTTGCCCGGATGCCGGCCAGCTGCCTGAGTCTGGTCCGGGCGGTCTTTTTTCTCCAGCCTTCGAGGATACCTAGCCTTTGGGTGTGAAACCTTATGTCTTCCGCCAGCACGGCCTTATTGTATTGCGCCTGTGTCTGCTGCTGCCTCTCCTTGTTTTCCCGGATCTTGAGCAGCTCCTTTTCATGCCTCTCATTCAGGGCCGAGAGGACCTTGTCGGTCTGCGAGGCGAATCCGTCCGGGATTTCCCGGATAGTCCCCAGCTGCTGCAACGCTTTAAGCTCCTCGTTCAACTGTTGGAGTTTCCGGTTTTTGGCGGCCAGCAGGGCCGGCGTCGAGGCGACTTCCCGCTCAGCCTGGGCAATCTCTTCCTTTTTGGCCTGGATAAGGTCCTTGGTTTTTGCCTCGGATTGGGTATCGACCTTAATGATATCCTGCTGTGAGGCCGTGATCTCCTGCGTAAGTTTCTTTTCTTCCTGGTTCAAGGCTTGTATTTGATCGAATTCCCTTGCAAAATAGTCATGGATGACCCCCTCCGACCAGGTGTCGGAATACCCCTTTACCGCTACGGACAAAGAATTGAACCCTTTGGCGAGCCCCAGTTTGAAACTGTCCCAGAGATTCCGGTTTGCATGGATATCCTTACGTTGTTCCTCCAGTGCCCTTTTTTCTTTCTGGATCTCCTCCAGCCTTGAGTTTGCCGAGCGTATCCTGGCCATGGACAACAGGTTGTCCGTGTAGTCCTTCACTGCGGCCGTGGCTTCCCTGGTGTTGATTGTTTCCAGCCTGAGACCGCCAAGGTATTCCTCACTTAAGGCGTTGAGCTTTTTATAGCCTCCATCCGCTGCTCCTTGCTTATTTTCTCGTTGCGTGCGATTCCCAGGAGGGTATTCAGTTCCCGGGTTTCGGTGGCTACGGTGTCGGCGGCCTGCGCCCGCACCCGGTGCAGGCTCCGCTCCGCTTTTTCCGTCGCCGTAAGTTCCTGCGATAAGACACCAGCTTGTATGTCAGGGCGGCGACCACGGTGGCCACTATGGCCAGCGGGCTTATTTTGGTGATTGCATAAAAAGCCTGCATGGCAATCCGGGCCTTGTTGATATTCCCGGTAAGCACCGCCTTGGCGGCGGCAAACAGATAAGTGGATGCGGTGCATGCCTTTACCAGGATGTTGTTGGACGCCACCGAGGCATTATACATTTTCATGGCGGCAGCGCTTCTGAGGATGTTTCCTCTCTGCATGGCCACAACCGAGGCGTAGGCCAGGCTGACCGCCTTGCCTAGCATTAAAAGCCCGTTCCATGTTTTTTGCAGAAGAATAACCGTTTTATAAACCAGAATAAAACCGGTAACCACGGAGATAAGCGTAATGATGCTTTTTTTATGTTCCAATACCCGGAGCGCCACATCTGAAAAACCGAGCTTGAGAGACTGGAAGAGACCGCTCCATTTTTCTTGCAGGGGAAGCAGGAGCCTTCCGATTTCCATCTGCCTGTTTTGCAGCTCCGCGGCTTTTTGAGCGGCCTTGTCCGCAGCCGACACGTAATTCTCCCCCGCTTGCGCGAGTTGCCTGTCCACGATTGCAGCCACCGCTGCCATCAGATCCCCCGTTTTGGCCATCTCCTCGTTGACCTCCGCGGCCGACAGGCCTAAGTTGTCGAGTATCAGCAGTGATTTACGACCCAGTCCGGTTATGATCGAGTCAGTCAGATAATCCACGCTCTGTCCGGTCTGCTGTGCTTTTAACCGGGCAAACTGCAAGTATTTCCCCAGGTCCTCGAGCGGGATACGAAAGTCTTTGGCGCGTACCGCGGCCTGCATGAGCTCCAGGTCATTCACCGTATCTTTAGTGGCTTTCCTGAGCTCCGAAAGTATCCCCGGGCGGTCGAGTTTGTCAAAAGCGCGCCTGACACCGTCGGCGTTTGCCGCCAGTCTGATACCTTCGGACATCCAGGACCTGGCCTCCGAGATGCTGTTTGCAAAGAAGGAGCCGGCACTGGCACCTATACCGGCGAAAAAACCGACTACCGCGGATTTCATCCTGGTAAGGCTGAAAAATGACTCTTTCACCGCCTCGGCTTTGGGCCTTAGCTGCTCCATCGCCTCCTTGGTCTTTGCCAGTTCCGCCTCCAGACGGGCGTACTCTTGGGGTTGTAACGATTTTACCGTATTGTCCAATTCCCTGCGAAGCTGTCTGGCCTGTTTTGAGAGCTGGGCATACGATTTGTCGGCGTTGTTCAGACGGCTTTCGAGCAGGCGGAGCTTCTCCCCGTTTTCCGAGATGGTACGGTTGTTGGCCTTGAGTTGCGCATTCAGTTCCTTATACTCCTTGCTCTGGAGTTTTCCCTGCATGGCAAGATTTTCCATGGAGGATTTCAGGCGCACGTTCTCCGCCTTGAGCTCTTTGGTGTTGTTGCGCACCTTCAGCATCTCCTTCTGCAACCCGTCCGCATTGACCGAAAGCGTCCAGGTGATATAATCCGGTTGTAATTTTCCCATAACGTTATTTTTAAGGACAAAAATAGGCGGGCCGTCTCCCGGACAAAAGGACAATGTGTCTTTAGGAATCCGTACGTATTTCCATTCTTTGGAAAGCTTCCTGTAATCCGGCATAAATACGGTCGCGGACCTCCTTGCCATATCCGTATTTTATGGTCTGGAGCGAATTGTTCCAGAGGATTCCCCATACCTGGCGGTTATAGATGCCATAGTTTCCATGTTTCTTCATATCCAGGAAGCGGATATAGAGGGGGATGTTGGAAGTGGCGACCACCCCCCGCCCGGAAAACCCGACGCTGTAAACGGGGTTGCGTAAGGCGCTGAGCAGCCGGCCGGTAGTACCCCGCACCAGGCGTCCATACCCCTGTTCCCGGACAAGGCTCCGCCCCTGTCCGACCTGAGTCGGATAGATGGCAGAGGTATACACCCTTTCGGTGGCGATCAGGTATTGCGCCTCGAAAATGGCCCGGATATCCCTTTCGATATTCTCCCGGACAAACTCTTGTTTTATCAGATCCTCGTTCATGGCGTTTCGAATTCAAATCCCAGGCTCCATCCGGCAAAGACCGAATAAAATCCCGCTTCGGGAATGGTGGATAAGCTCGACAGGTCCAGACGGGAGAGCAGGTGACATCCCGCAGCCTTGTCATCGATCATCTGCGCTTTCATCTTCTCCATGACGGGCTGCAACTCCTTTAACACCTGATAAGTCCCCTTACGCTGCGGATCGGTCTTGTCCATCAGGAACGCTACGCAAAGGTTTAATTCCAACAGGTTGTCCACATCCGGGGATTTTCCTTTGGCGCTTGGGATGATGAGTAGCAGCGCCGGTAGTTCGTCCGCTTTAAGCCCTTGGACCAAAGCGCCCATGTCGGGGTCGAAGGTGACAGGCACCACCTTCTTTATTTGCGGAATCCTCTCCGTTATACCCGACCAATACTCTTCATATTGCTGTAAATCTACCATAGCTGAACAGTTTTAGAGTTTTAATACCTGTTTTCTGTTTTTGCCTGTGCGGAATGACACATGCACCAGGAGAAATCCTTCTCGTCGATCAGCTGGTCGAAAGGCAGTTCCTTGCGGATGATCTCGAAAAGCCGGCGGTTTCCCTCCTTGCTGCCTACGGTAATATCGGCGGCCTGACCCAGTAGGTGCTGGCTGGAGGTCGCCCCGTTCACGCTTCTGTTCAGCACAGCGCTCCGGTAACCGGAACTTACCCGGATGGGCTTCCCGTACTTTTCACGGAGCGGGTCGAGGACGTTTTCCACCAGCTCTGTCAGGTTGTGAACCACCTCCCCGTAGGGGTATTGTCAATCCCGCGCGCCACGGCCGTATCGCTGTGGCTTAATTCCTTGATTGTAAAATACTTCATTGCTTCTTATTGTTATGTAACATTTCAAACCTGCATTTATAAATGTATAGCATCACATCCCAGAAAGGGGTGTCGTTTACCTGTCTGAAATCACCGAAAACACCCGATGCGGCCACGTCGTACGAGATTCCCACCCAGCCGGTATTGTCCCCTGCATTCCCCCGCCCGGATTTCTCGAACAGGATCGAGAAGTCGATGTCCTTCCCGTTGGTTGAAATGGGGACACTGTAAATCAGCTCCCAGACCGCGAGAAAGAAGATGTATGCGTGGAAGCAGACCGGGAAAGGAGGAGTGCCGGTTTCCTGAGGGCCCTGTTTCTTATAAAGCAGTCTGCCTATGGAAGATATCAGTTCCCCTATATCTTCTTCATTCCCCTGCTCCCGGGCGCGCTCCATTTCCGCCATCACCCCCATGCACTCGATAAACTGTCCGAAAGTAATCCCCGAGAGCATATCCCCCGGGCCTTTCCACTCCTTATAGGCGGGCAGCAGGTTCCGGCCAGTTTTCAGGCGGGCGTCGTAAACCATCATCCCCTCCTGCGAGGTGATATCGAAGAACCCGTCCAGGGCGGGGAGTTGCGCCAAAAGCTCTTCCTGTATTTCTCCCAGGCACAGAAGAAGGCTGTGCTTCATCCCCAGAAGGCAGGAAAGCAGCTTGCAGCGCATCTGGAAAGGAGAAATCTCCCCGCGTTCATCATTAATACCAACTCCAGGTAACGGTAATACTCCTTGGGGGATAACTCCTCCAGGGAGTCCGGAATCTCTTTCTTTTGATTGTTGTACGTAATTTCTTTCATAGTCAGAATGTTATGCCTTTTGATTGAAGGGTGATCGAGGGTACATACAGATCCGGTTCATCCGGTGCGGCGTCGAGCGCCGCGACCAGGTCCTCCAGCGCGGCAAGATCCGCATGCCATCTTGTTCCAGCTTTTTGCCACTGTCTTGCGCGCTTCGGCTTCCGCCTGAGCTTTTCACGGACGCTTCCTGCAAGCTGCACCTGCACCACACCATCGGGCAGGACCTCCACGGGCAAACGTTCCACGGCCTTGCTCATGGACAGCAGGGCCAGCGGCCGGCAGACGGCGTCTCGGAACCCCTCTGCCACCTGCTGGCCCGCTACCAGCTTTTCATAACGGCCGTACGTGATTATCGGGATGATATGCCTCTGTTGCACCTCCCGGATGATGGGTGCCAGGGTCAGAAACAGCCGGTGGCTGCCGGTTACATAGTAAAAATCAAATGCCTCCTTGCTATTCAGGAGCAATTCCGATACAGCCTTCCTTTTGGGGCTTTGTATCCAGAAATCGAACTTTTCCTGCTCCAGATATGCTATCAGGCATCTACCGACTCGTAGGCCTGACTCAGGATGTTGGCTTCATCCTTGTACTCCTGTAAGGCTGTCAGCCTTTTTCGTGCTCCCCCAGGCGCTTCTGCCTGCCTGTGTTCCCATGCTGCGCATCCAGTGTGGGGATGATTTTCAGCCAGGTAAACAGCGCTACGGACTGCTGCACCATTCCCAACAGGCGGGTGAGCTTGCATCCGGATCGACGCTTGCCGATTGGTAGAAGTGAGAACCTTGTCATAAACCTCCTGCCCTATGATGGCGGTCAGGCGACGTATGCTTAGAGGTATGTACGGCTTCCATTTGGAGAAGTCCGTGCGGACATCGATCAGCCCAAGGCGTCGACCAGTTCCTGCGTGCCGTTTGAATCTTTATCAAATATCAGTTTCATATTTGTATATTATATATTTTCTTTCATCCTGTTTGCGGGTGATACACTCTGTTCGGATTCCACTACGCTCCGGTAAAGCCCCACCTGTGTTCTGCTTCCCGGATAATTGGCCCGTATGTAGTGCATCAACGGTTTGCACAGGATCATGTCCGGTATGGCCGTCTCACTGGCATTGTACACCTTGATGGAGTACAGTTTTTCCGACCCTGAGGACAGCTTGTTATCCATGATCAGGTTTGAGAGCACCGGATCCAGTCCGAACCCGGATGTGGCCGCGGCATCGGCCTTGTTGGCGATCTTGATCTGGCTTTCGATATAATCCCTTATTTTCTTGTCGATGGGGGTTATCGTCCAGCCCTGGAAGTCATTGGCGTCCGCATCCCAGAACCTGGTCGTGTGCATGTATTTGCCCACATTCTCCCTGCCGGTCACTCCTGAAGCGAACTTCTCCATGGCTTCATCCTTGAATTCCTCGAGCATTCTGGCCGAATAAGGCACCCCCTTACGCTTGCATATTTCCCTGATCCTGTCCTCTGCCGCGTCCCAATAGGCTGCGGGCTCTCTATATGCAGGCTCAGTGCCGACGCGTTGGCATTATAGGCTGCCAGCAAGGGGGCGATGGTGCCCGCCAGTTCCAGCCACGGGAAAGCCCCCAGGAAACGGGGCGTGCTGACAAAGTCCCTGCAAAAGGAGTATATGTTGAAATAGCCGACCGATACCGGATGCCGGAACGGGTCCGCCGGATTGAAAACGGGATATTTGGCCAGCCTGTCGGGATCGGGGAAGGGCCAGTCGCCCACATATACGTTCTGTGGCAAATCGTGTCTGTCATCGGGATATTCGAAGCGGCATTTCCTGTAAGGGATATGTTCCAGCCTGATTATCCTTCCATCCTCTCCGATACGCGGTCCCCGGTTACGGATGAACTTTACCCAGAACCCTTGCATGTGCACCAGGTCCACCAGGCAGCGGAGCTATAGTCGCGGTAATCCCAACTCTCCAGATCCGCCTGTATGACGTCATCGAGTATCCATTTGCGGTAAAAGCGGTTGTTTTCGGAGTCGATGGCCTCCTCAAAGAAGCGGGGGCCCTCTCCCCACTGCAATCCCTGTATTTTACCCATGATACCCTCACCGCCGTAAAAGTTATCCAGCAGGCGTTGTACGTCGCCGGGAAGGTCGTTATTGGCACCCATGGGCACGATATTCACACCCGCGACCCGTATCTTGCGGGTCTGCCAGCTCTCCGGGCGGATGAAGCTGATGGAAGAAGGAGACCATCCCTTTCCCATGGCGAAGGAGATAAGCTGCCCCTCCCCGGTATCTATAAATCCGGTATTTCCGGTTCTTCTGATTTCCATAATCTACACATAAGTTTTAATTCCGTTAAAACTGGTCACAAGAATCTGCCAGCAATTGATGGCCCTGCCCGTATCGGTATCCACCAGAAAGAGCTTATAAGAGGCATTCTCAATCTCTTCATCCGAAGCTTTCGGGCGAAGCCGGGCGTGGTTGAGCCTTACCGTATCCCCGCCGCTGTGTCGCTGGCGGTCATATTTGCGGAAAGAGAGGGAAAATGTTTCCCCTTCTTGGGAAAGGCGTTTCATCTGCTCGATGGCCGTATAAACGTTTATCCTTTGAATATCCTTTTCCATAGCGCTTTGATTTCAGGCAAACGTTTACATAGCATACGCAGCAGGAGGTAAGCACCCACGATCAGGCCGGCCGGTAAAGCGATTCTCCGGAGCAGTGGCCCGGGTGCTGTCTTCCGATCGGTCCGGAGCTCTTTCCTGTTTTCCTCTTCCGGTGTGTGCGTAGCAGCAAGGAGGAATCCGCCCGCCTGCTTTGGAAGGAGTGAACCGCCGCGGTGGACCCCAATTCCTCATGAAGCGCGGTCCCGGTAAAAGAGATCTGTTTGACGGGGGGCAATCCGGTTTGTGAGGATACCGGTTTTCCGGTGTCGAACATAACCACGATCCGGTCCTGCCGGGCTTGCCGGATGTACCCTGCCGAATCGGTCCGTATTTCGCCTTCCCGCCGCTCGAAGTTACCCTTGATTTCCACCAGGCTGTCGGACATTATCCGTCTGTCCGTTTTCTCCCGGACCGACTTGGAGCTGCCACACCCCTGGAAAAGGGCGCACAGGAGCAGGGTGTATAAAACATGTTTCATATCACTCCTTTTTTGAGGTTCCGTTAAAATAGTCCGCAATCGCCTTGGCAGCTTCCGCGGGCGTGTCTTTGTATTTGGCGATTTCCACGGCAAGCAGGGCCACGTCGGTGAGCTCCTTCTTGACCTTATCCTCCGCCTTTTCCCGTATGCTCTTGATCTCGATGGCGGCTACAAAGAACGCCCCCGCCAGGGTAACGAACGGGAACGTAGGAATATGGTAATCGTAATAACTGTTGAGAAACCAGCTGCAACCCATGTGCATACAGTCCACAACCACCAATGCCAGCAGCAGGTTATAATAACCGGCCACTTTCTTTACGCTTCTGCGATACCGGTCCGAGGTGATCCTTTCACCGCGCTGCCGGGCCTTGCGCACTCCGCTTATAAAATCCAGCATGGAGAAAACCAGCGGCGTAAGAAGCAGGCCGAATAAAATACAGCCCGCCACAATCAGTTCTGTCAATCCTTTCATCCTTTTGTTTTTTAAAGCAATTTGCTCCTTTCAGGGTACAGGATAAAGGACAAAGCCGACATCATGCAGGTCGGTATCGGATATTAGCCGGACAGGAGCGAAAATACAGGTTTGAATAGATGTGAAAAAATGCAACAGGCATTCTTTGAAATAATAAATTGATACATCCTAAGAGGCAACAACAGTTATATCACACAGTAAAAAAAGAGGCTGGGGAAAGATCATTTTTAAGAGGAAAAAGCTAAATTCCATCCCAAAAACGAGATTTTTTTTCGTTTTGCCTTGATTTTTGCACGAAATTCATTTAAAACGTGTTAAAAACATCGTTTTTGAGCATAAAATTTTGGTCTTTCTTTCGTTAATTTACTTGTAATAAACGAATTAACTGTTTTTACACGTGCAAACACTTGTAAAGAACTCCTTCCGAAGACCGCGCCGCTCAGAAGCCGAAAGGCAATTGCCTGAGGGGCAAATGGTGAAATATGATTACATTAAGGGCAGGCAGGCAGAAGGTTGGGAACGAAAAACCGCTTCCGGTATTTCCGGAAGCGGTCAGGCAAAACAAGGCAATTGCCTTTCTTATCCCCCCGTCAGGTCATCGAGTCCGGGCATGTAGGGACCGGACCTGCTGCGGCCGGACTTGCCCCTGACGGCACGCCTCCAGGCCCCCCGCATCATCAGGTACTTGAAGGCGTCGGAGAAGTTCGTGGAGAGCATGGGCAGTTTCTTGGGCTCCAGCTTCTCGGACTTCTTGACCTTGTAGATGATCTTCTGCTGTCCCTTGTAACGGATACCCGCAGGCGCCTTCTCGATACTGGAGATGGTCTCGCGACAGTTCACCGCGTCAACAAGCAAAGTGGGGAGGCGTCGTTGTCGCCTGTCATCAGCTCCTGCATGAAATCGTACTCTTCATCCTGGCGGATATTGGACTGTTTGCGGCTCATCAGGTTGACAATCCATCCCGTGCGGTTACCGTCACCGTCTATCTCGATGGCCTGCTTGAGCTTGCGGGCGTAATCCTCTTTCTGCTTCTCGAAGTTATTGCCCGCCCGGTCGTAATACAGGTTCAGTTCCTTCTCCTCATGGTTAAGGAAGAATGCCAGGAACTGGTCGGCCAGCTGCCTGAACCATCCGGGAGGAAGCTCGTAAAAGTTCTTGTGAAGGCGGTACAGCGGTCCGTCCTGCTGTCCTACTATCAGGGACAGCTGGTTACCGAAGTCCACGCCGCCGTCGATGGGCTCGCCGCGCCTGAGGAAACGCAGGTCCAGGCAGCTTTGTGCAGGTTCTCCGTACCGTGTCCCGTCGGTATACTTGTGCCTTTCCCCGAAAGCGATATAGAAGCGCGTGTCACGGCGAAGCCCCGGACGCATCCCCACTACAGACTTAAGGAAGTCGTGGAGTTCGAGCGCCCCGTCGAGAAGGCGACGGACGTACTCAGGCGTAAGGATGTCGATGTTGGTAAAACTCGAGGCGTTGATGAAGTAGGTCTGCCCCTTGCGCATCTTCAGCAGCCCCGCCTCGTACCAGGCGATTTTCTTCTTAAGAGCCCCGCAGTCCGTCCGTGTCCTTCCCGCTTTTACCAGGCGGACGCGCAGGCTGTTCAGCTCCGCAGCCGCCTGGGCGATACGCAGGATGCGCTGAGGATCGACCAGACAGACGTAACGGAAGTACCAGTCATACTCACCCTCCAGCACGTCGGGCATGTCGGTGGTAATGGTCACCCCCAGAAAATAGTGGCTGCATCCGTAACGTATGGCATCCCCGCGCAATACGGGCATGGCCCGGTTGACTTTATTGTCGGGGGCGTATTTGGATTCGTCGAAGAACAAATGAACGACCGATTTGCCCGCCAGAAGGGAGGGGTGGTCCAGGGATCCCAGAAAGATAATGCATCCGTTGAAGAAAGAGACCGTGTTCTTGTAATCGTCGACGATCACGCTGCAACGCCTGCGCCAGGATTCCGGTGGCCGGCAGGACGATACATAGTGCACGCCTTCATAGAGTCCCATCAGTTCCCAGCCGGTCTTGACGGCCGGCATGATATTATCCCTTAAGTTGGTATATGTATTCCCCACGAAAGCCAACGGCGCACCGGGCATGTCATACACGCAATCGGCCGACCGGCGCGCTTGTATGACGGTACTCTTGGCCAGGCCGCGCCCGCCGACGACAACCAGGTTGGTGGTGTCTATCCAGTCGGTGATGACCTTGATGATATGGGAGTAACGAACCTCCACATCATCGGTGGGGTTATTGTGCATCCTGCCCTCCGAACTCTTCCGCATCTTCCAACATCCTTTTTTTCAGGTCAAACTTCTTTATGCGTGCATCCTCCTTTACCCTCTCACGTACCACGGAAGGCACCTCGGGAATGGAGTCGATGAACGCCTCCAGCTCCTTGCGGTCCGTATCCGGAACGCCCATATCGGACCGGTCACATGTATAGATCACCACGGGTTTCCTGTCTAAAAGTTCCTGGGGTATCTCCTGTTCGTCACATGCGAAGCGCAACCGGAGCCTGGCCGCCCGCTCGAGTATCCGGGAGGCTTCCTCCCCCTTGCCCGTCAGGAACATGGAATCGGCCCACTTCTCCAGCTTTTCGGCATAGAGGTTGGCAAAAGCCTGCGGACGTATGTTTTCCTGGCTGTAGAAGAAATTGACGGAGTCGGCGTATACCTGCCGTGCCATCCAGTCGGAAAGCCCGTATACCTCAGACTTGAGCAGCCGGATGATCCCGGCTTTTGTAATCACCTTCCGTTATACCTCATACGGGCACGCAGTCCGCGCACCATCTCCATCAGGTCGTAATACGCCCGCTGCTCCTCGGGAAGCGAGTCCAGATCACCGGTGGCGAGGATACGCCCTATCTGCCCGATATCCGCTTTTTCAAAATTCACCCTCGAGGCTTAACCAAATTCGTCTTCATCGATTTGCTTCACTATTATTTCAAAACTCCTGCGACCACGCACTTTCTCCAGCAGTTCCATGGCATCCAAATCCCCTGAAAGTGCCTGTTCTTGCAGTTTTAGCTCCACTCCGGCCCCGGCCTTCAATGCTCCCCGGCGCATAAGGGAATACACGGTGGTCCCTTCCTTCCGGCGTCAAAGACAAAACTCTCCGCATCCAGCCCCAGATAAGAGGCGATATCGTCCGGAGCATATCCCAGGGAGGCCATGCGCTCCACCTCCTGGCGGAGTTCAAGGTCCAGGAAAAAGGTGTCCGCCGGCAAACGCTCCATATTATTCATATAAATTCATTAAACGGTTATTACAAGAGAGGATCTCGTTATCCAGCTTCCGTGCCTGCATGCCCGCTTCACTGCGGTCGCAGGGATGAAGGTAACGGGTCCCCATTTTCAGCCAGGAGGCCCTTTTGATTTCCAGCCTCCGGCGATGAAAAATCAGTTTTTTTTTCTGGATTCCATTTCAGCCTCCAGCAGATTTTTGCGTTCCGTCCATTTGCGGGTCTTCTCCATGGCCTTGACCCTCTTTTCTTCATCCGGTGCTTTTTCGAGTTCGTTTTTTCCCTTGGATATGTTAGACTTGGCATTACCCAGCTGCTTGGACAGTTCCAGATCCGTCAGGAGGAGATTTCCTGTTTCTCCCTGGCCTGCCGCATGGCCTGCGCCTTTCCGAGGATTTCTCCGTTATTCTTATAATACTCCAACTCTTCCCACATTTGGCGGTTCTCCAGGAAGTTCTCCACGGCCGTTTTAGCCCAAAGGTAAGTCTCCCCGGTGGCCACGTCATCCGGTGTCTCGACCAGCATGCGGTGGCTTTCCCGATAGAGATCATAAGCGGAGAACATGTCCGCTACGAGCACCTTGAGTTCGTCCGGACAGTCAGGTTGTCTCAGGAATGGAAACTCCTCCCGGAAGCGGATGGCCTTACGGACGGTTTCCGGTGCCTCCGAGTACGTGCTTTGTGCGTTTTCGAGTTCTTCCTTCAGACCCCGCACCTGTTCCATATCCGGACTTTGGGAGAGCCGCTCTTTTACAAAATCGTCGCTTACCAGTTTTTCCACCGTTACCCCCAGGCGTGAGGCAAGGGCGATAAGCAGGTCGTCCGCATACATCCTGACAGGGACGGGGCTGACAGGCTGTTCCGCCTTCGACGGAATATGGTGCGCCTTCCTGTGCATGCCGGCAAATTCCGCCTCGCTCATGCCGGAAAGCTTGCGCAGCTCCTCGATAAGGGTTCCCCTTGTCATCTCACACTCCCCGATCTGCCGGAACTTGGCCTTCAGCATGCGGTTGGGACCGAACTGCTCATACAGGGCTACCCCTTGGGAGTAATCACGCGGTCCTTCTAAATAGGAAATGATTTGCTCTTTCATTGAATTGAATTTTAAATGATACGCCGTAAAGATACCCGATACCGGCTGCGGTACAAAAGGACTGAAAAAAGGCAATTGCCTTGCCCCGTAAAGGGAAAACAAGGCAATTGCCTGAAAGTGGAATGGTCTTGATATCAGACCATCATACAATCCTAAGGGCATTAAACCTCGAATCTCGACTGTTCCACACACTGGATGGCTCCCCCGCCGGTATCGAAGGCCTTGAAAGTAATCTGGCTGCCCGGTGAAGCGGTGAACGTCTTTCCGTTTTTCAGCATGAAGGCTGTCTGTCCTGCCTTTTCGATTGTAGGAGCTACGCCGGACACCACCCCGAGCAGGGTGAACAGGTCGCCGTGTTTGGCCCCCTTAATGGTAGCGATCTTGGCCGCTCCGGCGCTTAGCTGGTACTGCCCGCGGCCTTTAAAGGGAATTTCCGTTGCCGATGCGGGAACAGTCGCCACCGGCTCTTCGTGTGGATGGTGCCTTTATAGATACCGATATCGTCTCCTTTGCTTATCTGCGTGAAGGTGAACTCCGAGGCGTTGCCGTCTTTATTTCCGGTATAATTGACCGACATTTCCAAAGGGTTGCAAGGGGAACCCAGGATATCCGGATCCTGCCCGTTGCAGTATTGCAGGATAGCTATGCAGTGGCGTCCCAGCCAGTTGGTCTTGAACTCACGAACCTCCTGTTTGTTACCCGGATGTTTTCCCTTAACCGAAGGGGTGAAGCCCTTGGCGTCGGTTTCCCCTTCACCGTTGGAGCTCAGCTCCACAGTACCGGGAGTTAAATACAAGTCCGTGGAGTAAGCCGACGGCTTTACCACGATGTCACCCTCCAGCACCACTCCGGCACCGTCACGGGGAGGGAAATAGACCAGATCGTCGATGTCGATCAGGGTGAGCACGTCTTTGGGTTGATACCGTTTCCGGGATTGCCCACCGGTCTGGGAACGGAAGTCTTAACGTAATTATTCATATATCTCGATTTTTAAGTGATGAAAAACCAGGGGGATCTCCCCCCTGGTGATAAATTATCAGCCGCGGGCCACTTCATAGAATTTTCCGTCATCAGCTTTTACCAGCCTGATGAATTTCCCCGTACCAAGGGTCATCTCTGAGGTAAGCACAAAGTTGCCTCCCGCAGCAATCGTGCTGGCATTCTTATCCCCATTTCCATGAATGGTATAGGTCTTGCCGGGAACAGCGTCAGTAAAATTCGTTATTGCGGTAGGAGTTGTGTTGGCTCCCGTTACGAAGACGTCACCTCCCTGAAGCGATGGGGTTGCTTCATTATCCGGGAATTGCAGGGCTCCCGTCTCACGGCCCAGTTCGATGAATTTCCCGTCTTGGCGTTTCATCAGGCGGATCATATCGCCTTTCTTGGGTTCCCAAGCCGCGGAGATCAGGTCGAATTTACCGCTCTTGTCAATCTTTACCCCCTTGTTCACGCTTCCGCATTTCAGGGTAATGACACTTCCGACCTCGGCATTCTCAATGTCGGTAATTGCCAAAAGGTTCGTATTGCCGGCCGTCACGATCGAGGTATGGGAGCCGGCCGATGGCTGGGCGTCCTTGTCAGCTTCCACGAAATAGGAAGCCGGGCGGTCGTACTCGTTGCAGAAGATCATCTGACGGGTATAGTCCATATCTTCCTTTTTAGTGTATTTGAATCCGACGGCATAAGCCACACGGACTCTTTCCAGTTACTCCATACCTTCAGCGTCCAGTCCTGCTGCTCGATGTTGAACCGGGTCATTTCGCCGCTCTGGTGCTCGAACAGGTGTATGTTACCCTCCATCGTCCAGAAGATGCGGTGGTGGTTGTCAGCGTTGGGAACCGGTATAAGCTTCACGGACGGATACTCCTTCACAAACATGATACCTGCCTTATAGTCCTGGTTCTGACCATAGTGCATCTCATTGTATTTATGGTACCACACGATCATGTGTGAGGCATATACAGGGCCAGGGAACCCGAGTCGCGCAGGACCGCAGGAATCATGGAGGTGCCCAGGTAGATCTTCTCACCGATATTTTCAGGAGAAAGGGTACCCAGTTCAAAGGGTTTTACCTGGTAAACCAGTTTGCCGTTATTGATGTCAATGTGTCCGTTCACCTTCTTGTTGAGGAATTCGTACAGCCCGTCGGCAGCCTCCATCGCACGTCCGGGCTTGTTCAGGTCCGGTTCTTTACGGACGCCGTTAATACGTCGCTGTTCGCGTTCATTGTGCAGCTTTTTGGCAGTCTCGGCCAGAATGTACTCGATGAACGACCATTTGATGACCTGCGACCCTTCCTTGTTATAAGAACCGATCCATGATTTTTCAAGTGCCTTGAGGTCTTTGAACTTATGCGCGAACATGACGCTCGACATGCGCAGCGTTTCATTGTCGAACTCGTAATTACCTTTCGTTACATTGTCGAAATCACTGGCGGTATTGTCAGCCTGGGAGAACTCACCCAACCAGATGTTTGTCAGCACGGCCAGGTCCTGATATCCCGATTCCAGCGGGAAAATACTCTCGATGGAAGGAAGCAGGGTCAGGAAAGACTGTAAACGCTCCTGCCAGGGGATGCGGTAGAAGGCTCCCAGGTCCTCTTTCAGGCGGGAGTAATCGATCGAACTGGCAGTGGGCACCTGAACGGTCAACCCCTTGCGGTAAAGCATCTCTGCGCGCAGGCGCTGGTTATAAGGGCGGTCCATTGCGAACATCTCCCCCGAGAGGCCGCCCAGTTGTTTTTCGTCATCCCAATTCATGACAATGTCTTTAGCGTCCGGTTCCAGACGTGCATGCTGGGAGCCCTTCCCCCCGTCCTGCTCCGCAAGGCCGGAAAGGGTCTGAATCTTGGTCTGCAAACCGGTGATTTCTGTTTGTTTGGCGGATACCTCCTGTGAAAGTTCCCCTTTCTCTTTGGTAAGCACAGCGATTTCCTCCTGGGCCGTAACCAGCTTGGCAGTCATATCAGCCAGTAATCCTTGTATTACTGCGTTGGAGGTATTGGGGTCAGGACCACTGCCTTTCGTGCCCGACTCCCCGTCCTTGCGGGAAGAATCCTCCGGGAATCCATCCTTCAGGGCCTCACAAAAACCATTGATAAAGGTGTCATTGAAATTCAATGCCTTAAGTTTCTGCTTTTGCTCTTCCAGTAACGCGTCTTTCTTGTCGGCGTCCTTACTCCAGGCCTCGATACCCAGAATGGCCTTTACGGCCGGAATGAATGATGCGAAATAATTTTTCATAAACAAATTTACTTTTATAGTGAGTATTAAATCATCTTGTTAGCCCGCTTTACGGTTTTCTGGGCGGATACCCACAGGATGGCATCCTCCAGGCTTCCGTAGGCATCCACATACCCCTTGGCCAGTGCCGTATCGGCAAAGAAAGTCTGCCCTCTGAACAGGGGATCCTGCGCGTCATACTTCACTCCCAGATTTCGGGCGATGGTCTGTGCAAAAAGATGGTGGTAAAACGACAGGTTCTCTTTAATTAAGGTGTCATCCTGCTTTTCTTCCTTGTCGCGATAGGCGCGGTTCTTCAGGTCCGCACTGTCGGGGTAAATGTCCTCGATCTCAATCCCCATTTGCGCGTAATACTCCTTGAAGCTCTGGAAAGTGTAGACCACCCCGCAGGAGCCGATTTCATCCATGGGCGAGGAGACGAATCTGCGTGCGCATGCGGAAACGAACCAGAAATGCGCCGAAGCGCATACGCCCGTGATATAGGCCACTATGGGTTTGGGGGACTGCCGTATAAGCTTTTCCAGGACATCCACACGCGTAATCATACCTCCGGGCCCGTTCACAAACAGAACGACACCCGATATGCGGTCGTTGGCTATCGCGGCGGAAATATATCTCTCCAGCCGGTAGGTCTCCCAGCTATACAGCACGCCTTCACAGGTAAGCACCACTACCGCTCCTTGAGGGAGGGAGGCGTCATCCAGTTCCCATCGGTCGGCTACATAGGGGACGGCGGCATAGGCCTCTATATGCTTGGCCCCCAGATATTGTTCCACCGACGCTAGGTTGCCGTTTTTCAGACCGGGCAACAGAATGGAAAGGAGCTGGTGGTATCTCCTTTCCTCAATGGCCCACTTATCGAAAAAAAATTGCTGAATCTTATCCACGGTTTCTTTTTTAATGCAAAAGAAACCTTTTGCAAATCCTTTAGAAAGGACTGTGATAGGCCTCGATATAAACCTGCTTACCGGATAACTTGCACTGGTATTTGCCCGAAACAATGGAAAAAGTAAGTTTAAGTGGTGTTTGCGGGCTGCCTGAAACAATACGCTCTCCCGCTTCATTCGTATAAATGGCCACCAGGTCCTGAAGGCTCAAGGCAGATAACAACTCCTGGCTGTCCGGTCCTGTCAAGCAACCTCGAACGTATGCCCTACATTATAATATATAGTTCCTGAATCCGCCTGCTCGGATGACTCCGGGAGTGAATGATCCCGGAATAACAGGAATGCGATAAGAACCATCCCGCACGGCAATAAAAGCGCGCGGCAGGATGACTGCAAAATCACTGATACACTCCACCGGAACCAACTCCAGATCACAAACGGGGGTATAGGGTCTTTTTATTGTTTTCATATTGTATAACTTATTGATTTTCAAATACTCCGCATTTTTCCGTCAAAAATACGTCAAAATTCCGTCATTTTTCCGTCAATTTTACCTCCTAAAAAGGACAATTAACTACGCTTGGTAGGTGAAATATATGCTACTTTTTCTTGTAGGGCCGCTTAAGGCTGGAACGTCTTACCCGGTCACGCCAACGTTGGTAGTCTTTCAGAAGAGCATCCTCGCTTAAGCTGTCAATGCAGTACTTCTTCATAAAGCAGTGGACTGACTGAAGCTGGTCGATACCGAACCGGTGCTTGTTCTCGTCAATAAAGTCATGGAGCTCGGCGCGCATCATCAGCTTTAGCTTCTTATTGATGATACCCTGGCTGCGCTGGCCAGATAGTTGAAACGCTCCGGGGATTTGCCACCGGGGACGTCACCCTGCCTGCGGTCCGGCAAGACGATCTCAAGATTGCCATTATCCCGGGGACAGTTAACCGGGCGTTTTTCCAGCAGGTTATAAACCAGATGGTATACATCCAGATGGTCCGCAAAGCGGACGGGCATGCTGCCTTCCGGATCGGAAGAATATTTGGCGTAGCAATATTGAGCCAGGTGCGGCTCTACTGTTATTTTCGTGGTTATCATAAGTTGATGTTTTTTTTACTTGTTTCTTAATTTAATATAACCCATTTCTTCCAGGGTCTGTAGTTCCTTCATATCCTCCGGCCTCACATCGGCGGGAGTTTCACCGTTAATGGTCATACCATCGGGAAGCCTGAATCTGTCACGGATCCGGCGGCGATGGTGGACGGTGGATTTCTTCTGCCAATAGATGACGACTTTCATGGTTTACAAGGAGGCTTTGGCCTTTACACGGGCCTGATAGACATTGTAATCACACAGGTATCTGCCGACAGATTCCGCCGCCGCTTCCACTCCGGGAGGATTGTTGCCGAAGAGTAAGTTGATGGCATCCGGATCACCGCCCCAGGCCTTCCATAAGGCTATCGGTCATATCCTGATGGCAGACAGGGGAAAAACTCCAAAAAAGCATTAAAGTCGGCCTTGGCCCGTTCACGTTTCACGGCTATACCCTGTACGCCCAACACAATACCGGCGGCAAAATCCTCCGTTCTGGAAAAGCCTTTTTCCACAGCCCGGGCCATCCGCTCTGTCTCTTTGCGAATGATCACTTCACGGCGTTCCTTGCAGAAATCCGATAGGGCGACCATGACCGCCTGATTGTTTAGGCTCTTTCCCCAGACAAGCTGCCCACAACTTCCGTTCTTAAGGCGGGTAAAGAAAATGCAGAGCTCGGCCAGGTTCAGGAACCAGTATCCTGAAAGTATCGCCAGCGCGGTTTCCGCCATCTGCTCGCGGCTCAATTCAACGCCGGCGTACTTCAGAACGGATTCCAGATGGCTTGTGATAATCCGAACGGATGTCGAATTACCGAAGACCACACCCACATCAGCCAATGTAGGGATTTCTCCGTTTGCGGCGACATCGTAAAGTGGGGCGCCCATGTTCAGTTGGGCAATTGTCCCGCCCCATTCATCCACCAATTGAGAGGCCGTCGATCCAGTTTTTAACGAGATCTGGAGAGGCGTCAGCTCCTTCTTTCGGACACAGGTTTCTGTAACTGAGACGGGCTCAGAACCGCATGCAGGGTGGTTTTTACTAGTTCTACTTCCATCTTTTTTTAATTTTTCAAGTTCAATATTCAACCAGTTTGCAAAATGCGACATGGCGTCCTTGGGTGACTTGACTATTTCCCCTTCATTCTGGAGTTTACGGAAGAACCTGTCCAGAAAGCCATAAAACAGCTCCGGGGTAAAATCCGGATAATCCAGACGGATGTTCATGCAGAATTGCTCCATCCAGGGGATATTCGCTTTCAGCTCCCCGTAACACTCGGTTAAAGACTTGTCTGAAAAAAGTCTGATTCCGGAAATGCCTCCTTCACGCGCGTGAGGAGGGGGAGATATTCTTTCCTTTACTTTACTTTGTGTACTTTTGCATGCAGAAACTCGGTTGGGCTGGGTTTCTGCATACAGAAACTCGGTTGAGGAGGGTTTCTGTATACAGAAATTCGATTGAATGGGGTTATTGCATACAGAAACCAGATATTCGGGAATATACTCAAATCCTTCACGTCTGGAAACGGCGCTTTTGAAGCGGTTTTGAATACCGTTTGAGGTAAGGATCCTGTATTGGTCGAACAATGACTTGTCGAAGAATCCCACTTGCACGGCTTTCTTTACTACTTCCTCTACTGCGCCCTCGGTGGTACCAATGGTGTCAGCCACCACAAAAGGCAAATCTTCATCCCACTCGATGTAATACCCTTTATCTCGATAGATATTACACAGCAGGCAAATTAGTATGGAGGTCGAAGCCGGACCGCAAGCCTTGGAGATTCTACGGACTTTAATGTCCGAAAAGAAATCCACATCAAGGGAAAAGTATTCAATACCTTGTTTCGTTGGTCTTGCCATAATAAAACGGGTCTGGGTAATAGTTGCGTTATTATTTATTCCAATGCGTTATTTTATTCCGTCAAATCTACGTTTTCGATCTTCCGATGTCTCAGAATCGCACGGTTGCCGGGAATAATACTTGGTATCAGCACCACAGCATTTTTTCGCTTTCTTTCCAGAGCCACAAGGGCACACTTTATTTCTACCTGTCTTTTGGGCTATTAATCCTGTAAATCCGTCTTTCGGGATTAACACAGAAACCATTCTCTTTTCTTTCATATCTGTTATGTTATTAGCTAAATTTGACTCATAGTATCTGCAAACTCTTTTTCAAAGTCAAGTGATTCACCGGAAACATTTGCAAGTGTTGCTCTAAGCATAAAATTTCGAAAGGCTATTTGACATTTCTCTTTTGTTTCCTGCTTTACCATTCTGCAGCTTCTAAGGCATGTTTTTGTGCTATGACATCGATATACTCATAGTAGCCACCTGCTTTATCTGTACGCTCTGAAATAAATTGCTGTACTTTTTCTGATATTGTTATTTTGCTCATTTCTATTCGGTTATGATTCTGATAAATATCTTATAAGATCATCCTTGTCTCTAAAAAGTTTTTTATCCCATTGTGGATAATTGTTTCTCGGCACACTTAATCCGTCAGAAAGTTTGTATACCATAAAAAAACTGCGATCTGTATAGGATATTTCAATAGTAATTTTGCTTATAGTGGAATGACAGATATTGTCTCCACTTAGATAGCATACACTATCACCTACATTAAACTCTGTATCTATATTCATATCTTATTTTTTCTAATCTAAACTTCGGTCAATAAAGAGCGCGCCAAGAGATAAAATCAAAGTGTCGAATTTTAAAATTATCATATAGAAAGACGCGCTCCTTGCTTTTTATTTCTATTTTTGCCATTGTCGAATTTTAAAAATTATCACCATGAAAAAATTTATTGAAGTTTCAACAGAAAATGGCAAATTTCTTGTGAATGTTAACACTATCAGTTGTCTGTACACTATAAAAGACGGCCGTACGCGCATTACACTCACAGCGCCGTCGTCCAAGGGGGACATCTTTATTAACGCTCAAGAATCTTACGAAGAAGTTAAGGCTTTGATTAAGGCTGCTCTTTAACCCACTTGTAGATCTCGTTGGCGGCATCGATAGCTCTCCGCGAGATAATTCGTTTGCTGCCAGCGTTATGCACCATTTGCGCAATTTCATATCTTTGCGCTTTCTCAAATACCGGATAATTTTTTTTATCATAATCGTAATTTTAAAATTTAACAAGTTTATTTTCTGAAAAACATATCTCCGCTTATGGATCTGGCGGTATCATCACCCGTTAACCGTATGTACCGGAAGAAGTTATGCTCACTCCGGTGTCCGGTGAGTTTCATGATCTCCAATGTTTTCATGCGGCCGGTCAGATACATATTCGTGGCAGCCGATCTCCTGGCGGTATGACTGCTGATTAACTCCCATTTCTCTTTAGTTACCGTATGCAGTTTCCCGCCTTGGGTAAATGAATAGGAAACTTTGTCAGTCAAGCCTATTTCACGCATGATCACCTTAAGATATTTGTTGAAGTGCTGGATACATAGCCCTGTCGGAATATCCCCGTCGTACTTCTCAAATATCTCTTTGACATAATCATGTGCAGGAACCTTTACATCCACATTCGTTTTCCTGGTACGCTTGACTATGAAACATCCTTGCAGGTTGTCTTGGGTCAATGTCGAGTAATCCGAATACCTCAGGGCGGTCAGACAACCGATGACAAACAAGTCCCGGATTCGCTCCTTGGCTTTGCGCTTGTCCTGTTTGGCGAACTTGTAATAGTAGATACGGGTGATCTCGTTCATACTTAAAAAAATCGCATTCGTTGGCTCTTCTTTCATGTCAATTTCATCATAAGTGGTATCCACGGCGTAGTTATATTGCGATGCCCGCCGGATAAGCGACTGGAGCTTCTGGATATATCCTACAATCGTATTATGTCGTAGCCCGCAATTCTCAAGATAGATTATGAAGTCATCCAGAAACTCGGCTGTAACCGAATTGGTGAAAATATCACAGTCGTATTCTCTCGAGAAATTGTCTACGTGCTTTATGATGGCATCATAGACTGCGGCATAGTGTGCAGACTTTCGTCTGGAACGCTTTTCAAGCATTTCCTGGGCAAACGAGGTAAAATGGATGCCTTCCAGTGGTTTGCTCTGGCGAAAATGGTTGATATAGTCCTTTCTGGGTTTAACCTCGCAAGCAGGACTGACAAGGGTAAGCATGACTCGAGCGTTTTATGCTGTTGAACCGTATGGGTACACATCCACAATAGCCGTTTCCGTAACCGCTCCTATCTGATAATCGGCCATAGTGCCTTTCATTCCCTCGTCCAGCTTCCTCACGGCGTCACGCAGGTCGGCGGCCTGTACCAGCACAAAGGAGGCGGTTTTCTTCTCGGCGCCGCTCTTTTCGTCCAGGGTGATAAAAAGAGCCTGCATTTAAA
>ENA-OQIG01000229-OQIG01000229.1-human-gut-metagenome-genome-assembly--contig:-NODE-229-length-32915-cov-3.272752_pt1 | contig 32915 bp, 31 predicted proteins | sample MGYA00242576_ERZ504741 | MGnify/ENA primary metagenome ERZ504741 (study PRJEB26092, sample SAMD00036436) | human gut metagenome | host: Homo sapiens | study: EMG produced TPA metagenomics assembly of... | reverse complement strand
TTGCTATCCAGATTCGTTCCACTTGCTATTTTATTTCGTTCCTATTATAGTGGAACGAAGTAAAAGTAGCTAATTGAGATAATCTGACTAGGCAATAAAGATAATTTGTTTGGGCAATTAAAAAAGTCTTATTGGCACACCTAACGGAGATACGGTGGCGAGGCATGCATTCGTTTAGCTCAAAACTGTGCAGGAACGAACTTTTTTGGTATAGGCTGCCCTAAAGCACATTACCCAAACTTTTAAACTGTTCCCCGATTTTTCAGACTAATCTAAAATTTATCCCCGCTGATTTGCTACTACTCCAAAGACAGCGGTTCAGTTTGAAAACGGCGGCTTAGTCTGAATATTGGGGATTTGGGGATCAGTTTGAGAACAAAGACGAAAGAATAAGGGGAACCTCCCGGATAAATCCATTAGTCCCCCTCTGATACTGGTCGTACATCATCGTTTCTTGATAAAGGCAAGTAGTTACACATAAATGTAATGTTTTCGACCTTTTAACCGTCAGACACCACTCCGTCCCATTTGACTTGCCTTTAAAGTTTAAATAACATTAGATCTTGGCGAAAAATAGCAAACCACAACCAACTGGCTGCTATAGATTCGCCGTGACACTTCATTTGTTTAATGAAAAATAGACGAGGCAGTCCTACCGTTTGGATATAAACCACCTCGTCTTGGGGTCTTAGCCGAACCTGTTTATTTCTCTATCTTCATTCATTTCAAATCGGTTTAAATACATAAAAGAAGGAAAGAATACCATAAGAGATGTCCAGTCCGGATGATTTCTTGAGTGTATGGCGATGCAGCAAGAAGGGTATTCTCAAGCAAATCACACGATTGCTTTGAGGAGAAAGCGGGCATATCTTTTTTGTTCTTTCCATTTATAACAAATGATGGTTTGCGCCCTTTTACAAACCCTGTATATACAAAAAAAGCGGTAGGGCATTTGCCTATCCGCAAGCGAGGGAGTCGAAGCCCTATACGCACAAACAGGAAACACCCCCCGCATATCGCAAGGAGCATTTTACTGTTTCATGTGCGTATTTGAATTTTCGACTTTTCGCTTGCACAGAAATCAGCTAAACGCTTTTTTTCTTCAAAAACATAAAAACATGTCGATCTACGACAGTGCAAATATAAGAAATTATTAATTCATTCGGTTCTCAATCTCGTTTTTTTTATAAAAAGTCATCTTTGAGAAGCCCTTTATACATTCTTGAAACAAATTTAAGCCGTTGCCAACGTCAATATACTAATCCGTATTCCTTCCACATTCACTAGGCAGGAAGCACATGCCAGAGTAGTAGAACCAGTGGTCAACACATCGTCAACTATCAATATGTGTTTTCCGGCAAGTGTTTCGGGATGCTGAAGCTCGAAGATACCTTCCACATTATCCCGACGTTCAAACACAGATTTACGCGTTTGCGTTTCCGTATTTTTCTTACGCAATATGGATTCTGTATCGATGGGTATTCCTGTTACAGCAGCAATACCACGGGCAATCCACTCACTCTGATTATAACCACGGATTTGCTGTTTTTTCTTATGAAGCGGTATGGGGATTATCACATCAATTCCCTGAAAAAAATTGGAAGACAAAAGTTCGGCAGCCATATACCGCCCCATAATTGCACCAATTTCCTTTTGTCCACCATATTTCAACCGATGAAGAATCAACCGGAAGTCGCTTCCTTTCTCATAAAAGAAAAAAGAAGTAGCCCGTTCCAAAGGGATTTGTCCCCAGAAGAGCCGTTCTACCGGATTATCTTTTCGAAGATGATAATTAGTACGGGGTAGATTGATATTACATACTGTACAGATACATTCTTCACCCTTTGCTAACGGTCGGCCGCAAACAACGCAGCAACGGGGAAATAGCAAAGATAAGAAGGAACTAAGCCAGTCTTTGATAAGAAGTGTGTGTTTCATAATAATAGAAATTTGAAGTTGCAATAGCACCTACATATTCAATGGAGGGACTTCTGCTAGGAGCTTCTGAAAGAAAGGATGAAGATTCCCGTTCGTTGCGATAATATGATGTCCTTCTATGAAATGATCCTCACCATAAAAATCAGTCACCTTTCCTCCCGCCTCCTGAACAATCAGTGCTGCCGCAGAATAATCCCATTTTCCGAGAAATGCTTCCATCCAAGCATCAAAACGCCCAATAGCCACATAGCAGATTGCGGCAGCAGCCGAGCCATTCATCCGAATACCGCCCACTACCCCATAAAGCTCGATCGATGAGATGAAGAGCAGTCTGTTTATATTGCAGATGATTATAAGGTAATTCTGTAATGACAAATGCATCTTTGATGTCCTCAACGTTCGACACATGAATTTCTTCACCATTCATAAACGCTTTTCCGCCTTTCCAAGCATAAAAACATTCATCCCGGCAAACTTCATAAACGACACCTAAAAGAAGTTCGGTACGGCTACGTAAAGCGATGGACACACAATAAGGAGCCTCATCATGAATATAATTCGTGGTTCCATCCAAGGGGTCAATCACCCAACAGTAGGGTTCATCCTGATAAGTGGCAGAGCCTTCTTCTGTAATGAATCCCGCTTCAGGCAATAAAGCAGTAAGGGCTTTCACCACTCGCACTTCAGATTCTTTATCCACATAAGACACATAATCGTGTGCATGTTTTTCCACCACACGCTCACGACGGAAGTTCTTTCGTTCTTCTTTCAAAAAATATCCAACTTCGGTAGCAATCCGGCATACATCAGTTGTAAGCTGCTTCAAATCTAACATTTATTATTCAAATTAAAAAGTGCTTCGAAGTTATAGCTTTTCCGGCAAAAAGCATAAAGGAAAATAATATTTTCGTGTTTGATACGCAAATTAATGAGATAACATCAAAACTATTATAACCAATATTTAAAAAGACATCTAAAAACAAGGCCGACTCATTTTCTTTTATGAGCCGACCTTTCTTTACTTTTACATCAAAATATAAATGTATTGTCCTTTATTCCTTAATTTATAACAACATTACTTCTGAACCACAATTTTCAACTTACAGGTACGTCCATAGAGTAATGCCACACCGTCATAAGTGAGTCCGGTTATGCCAGCTCCCGAATAGGCTGGCCCCTGGCTTCCTACCACTCCTGTAGGAGTAGCTATTTTACATCCTCCGGCAACTAATGCATCCATATCGTTTGCGGCTTCAATAACATGAATGACACCGTATTTGCCCGCCGCAGTAACAAAGGCAATATAAGAACCGTCTTTTATCTGCAAACTACAAGGATCATTCGGATATCCATCAGACGCATTGACTCTTTGCATTAACATATCGGCACCTCCTTTAGCTATACTTTCCAATACATTCAACGCCTCAAAAGTCTTGACGTCCGAAGCCGCGTTCGCCATCATCACATCAATACCAAGATCAGTAACCTTATCATCAGGTATAAGAGTAAACAACGTTTTGTTGGTAGCAACACCTGCCGGTTTGATCCAGTCATTCACATCATAAGCTCTCCCTATCGGCCCTCCATTAATTCTTGACGCACTGACATAAGAGAAACCTCTGTTTTTAACGGCAACAAAGCTCGGATTTCTCCATATATTGATGAAAGCAAAGTCTACGCTATTTGCCTTTGAGCCATATCCTTTAATTTCCTTCAAGCTTAATACATGTTTCTGCACACCCCGTATCATTATTCCCTCTATGGAGAAAATATAAGGTTGATCCGGTTCTGTTGAATGTTCCCATTCGGGTGCCATTTCGATATCGCTGAAAACAAGCGCAACATTATTGTCAACACCCTCAAGACCTTCGATATTGATAATCTTTTCCTCTTTCAACCCTTCTATATCTTCCACCACAATCTTAATTCCACCAGTATCTTTATTATCTACGACAGTTTTCAAAATAAACTCCATTTCCAACGGATTGCCTGATACCGGAATAGTCGTATATTCCTTCAGGTCACCCAGTACTTTATTACACAACGTATGTTTTATAGACTTAATGCCCACAGCAGAACGAATCACTACAGAGAGAGAAACCTCTTCATCGGGTACTAAAACAGGGAAATCTGATGGTTCGGTGAATATCTGGGATGGAAGTTTGGTTATCTTTTTAATAGGTATTACCTTTTGTGCCGTTTTTGTCAAAACGTCCGTTGATGTTACCAGTATCCCGGCTGCTTCACGCGTGTTGACCTTGACATTCAAGTCAAATTCAAGTGTCATATCAGTTTGCAGAGTATCTATCTTTAAACGTTGACGTTCAGTCGCGTTTATCTCTTCATATTCTCCATTCTCATCCATCTTCAACAAGGTAGCATATATACTGTGTATACCCACAGCAGAGAAACTTCTGGCAGATACAGTCACCGTCGAGTTATACTCCACCACATCTATCTCGGAAGGAGAAGTGAGTTCTACAGTAGGTGGCGGATATGCGTTGTCGTCCGAATAATCAGACTTACTATCACTACAATTTGTCAACAACAAACCCCATGGAAGGGCAAGTATCAGGATCATTATATTTTTGATATATTGCTTCATGACCGTTCATTTTTTATTTTAAAGATTCGATTTGTAATTGAAAACAATGTAAATCTCCGCTTACACTTGTTTCGGTTACCCCCCTAAAAGCCCATTTATGTGAAGTCAGGACAAATATACAATACTCGGAGTCTCTATTTCTATTTTCCACTTCTACAAAAGAATAGGTATCAGAAGTTAAGTTAGAAGTAATTGCCGACTCAAGATTAGGCAATAACGCACGTTTAACAGTGCCTACCAGAACCGTCTGTTCGTTTACCTTTTTCTTGAAAACGTCGACAGCCGGAGCTATCAGGTCTTCACTATTTAATGATACAGAACAGAAGAGCATATCTATTCCGTTCACTGCTTCTGTTTTTGTTTCAAGATATCTGCAATCGTTTTTTACTACATATTGTGTCATTTCGGAAATAGTAGAAGGAAAAAGAAGCGTACTGCCGATTATCTTTTTCTCTCCGTTACTATAGCTGACAGGTACAAACACCGGTACTTTCTTACTCTCTCTAGCAGTCTCCGTACCCGTATTTATGATTGCAGTTTGCCCATAGACAGCGTTCGTCCTGTCCAACAATGCCACTGCATGAACAGTGTTTCTGATAGATGACGCCACCTCTTTATAACTACAAGAGCTAAATAAATTTAGCTCTGACAAGTGCGCATAAACTAACACGTTAGTTGTTCTGAACCGGTTCCATTCCGGAATTTCTTCTCCCTTGTTATCCTCATCACTACACGAAACGAACAGACAAGAGATGACACATATAAATAGCAGATATAGATAGTTTGATTTCATATTCCATTCATTTTATAAATTCAACTTCAGCAAACAAAGCCCTGTGGTCAGAAACTTCCGGATTAGATAAAACTTTAAACGACTTCACTTTCCACTTATTCTGTGGAAGTCCGAATATATAATCAATCTTGATTGTCGGCTGATCTGCCGGATAGGTGAATGTATCATCGCAGATTCTCTGCCAATTCTTCATTACCTCACAAATCACATTAGAGTCGGTCCGGGCATTAAAATCTCCCCCCAGCAGCGTCGGGGTATCTCCCGTACCAATCCGTTCATTAATCTGTTCGGCCATTGCACTCCTTATCAGGTCTGTCGAATGATCCAGGTGAGTCGTTCCTATCCTGATTACGTCTGAAGTTCCCGGTTCCTGAATATCTACATATAATAACGTCCGGGGTTCTTTGGCTCCGTCTATACCTTCAAAAGTTTTGTTATTGATATAAACAAAAGGATATTTTGAAGGATAGCTACTCCATATTCTCCACCACCAGTATCCATCGCTTTCCCGAATACGGAAAACAATCCCAACTCCGCAGCCAGTTGAGTGGTGAAATCTTGATTTTTATTCCTTTTTGTGTTGTAATCTATCTCTTGCAACATTACAACATCCGGATTGTATTTCCTGATAAATACAGCATACTCCTTCACCGAGTAACCAGTCATCTGTCCGGACATCCGGCAATTATAGCTCATTATTTTAAGAGCCTGCGCATACGTACTTTGATACGCAAAGAAGAAAAGGCATACCCATACAATGGGCTTTAAAAGTGCTTTCATAAATTTGTTTTTGTTATTAGATTAAGTTTACTTATTCAACGGTATATGTATATTCTGATATTTTTTTAAAGCTAACCGGTGTTATGGATTGCATCACCTCCAACACATAGTTCAGGTCGTTCCCTTTACAAACGAAGTTGTACGTAAACGAAGCAATCTTTTCGTTTTTAACTGTAATCTCTATATCAAAATGACGCGAGAGTGTTGTAAGCACCTCTTTCAATGATGCATTTCTGAAAATAAGCCGGTTACTCTTCCAACTCGAAGCATCATCGTGATATCTATCAGTTTTTATTTTTATTACATTACTCCTTTTCTCATAAACTGCAGTTTGTCCGGGAAGCATTTGCTGCATAGGCCTGCGGCTTTGCACATGCCCGATATTTATACTTCCTTCGTCGAGTGTAGTTTTAATTACCTTATCCGAAGCGTATGCTTTTACATTGAAACACGTTCCCGTCACTTGTATTTTCACATTCTCGGCAAGCACCTGAAAAGGGGATTTCTTGTTTTCTGCTATCTCAAAATAAGCCTCTCCTTCCAGCGTAACATTCCTGTTGTATTTTGCAAACTGTTCCGGATAAGTCAATTTAGAATCGGCATTTAACCACACCCGGCTACCATCAGGAAGTAATACGAGTAGCTTCTCACCCCTTACAGCACAGACCTCCCGATAAACAAGGTTTGCCTCACTATGACTTTGATAGAAATTATATCCTACACCTATCACAAGCAAAACAATTGCACAGGCTACCGTCCACTTAAAGAACAATGGCATCCTTATTCTCCTGTTCTTTCGTTTTTCTTCCCGCATCACGGCTTCCTGAATATTCTTATAAATGCGATATTCATCAAAAGGAGGCAATTCTCTGTCACCCAATTCGAGCTGTTTGCCTTCTATTATCCTTTGAATGTCGTCATCCATATATTTCCCGATGCCGTCAACTACTTCAAAGTCCAGATTTGTATGTTTCTTTTTTGATTTCATATTTCAATATCTATTAGTAATACACACTGTTACAAAAAAGTATTATACAGACTACGTTAAACCGTGTTAATTCAAAAGAACGTTCCATATCAGCAAAAAGTGATAAAACTACATCATACAATAAAGCAACAACAAGCTAAGCTCTCCCACTGTCGCGCGAATCTGCTTCAAAGATTGGCTATATTGAAATTTAATTGTATTGATCGAAAGATTAAGTTTATCAGCTATTTCCTGATTAGAGTATTTTCCCGAAACTTTCATTTCAAAAACCTTGCGGCGTTGCGGCGAAAGTTGCTCAAGAGCTTGCTGTATGATGTTCATTTGTTCTTGTTTAAGGTTTTCGTTTTGAGAATTGTCTTCCAATTCCAAAACCATTGAAAGACAATCCTCAAGCAAATAGATATTTTTCTTTGAATCTCTCAACGTATTGAGCAGATCGTTCTTCAACATCGTAAAAAGGTATCTGTTTATGGGTTTTGTCTCGTCGATCTCTTCTTTTTTCAGCCAGAGTTTTAAGAATAAGTTCTGCACAGCATCTTCAGCCAATTCTTTATTCAGCAGATATTTAAATGCCAAAGAAAAGGTCTGCGCCGCATACGTCTTGTATACAATACTAAATGCCAGCTGGTTCCCCTCTTTCAGAGCCTTAACCAAAGCTTGGGCTTCATCCTGTGAGTATTTCTGGGACATCTTAATCATTTTAAATATGAAAATAAAAAACTTATTATATTAAGTCCTTATTTTCAAATATATTAATTCTTTCTGATATAGCATGAATCGCGAGCAACAAATAAAACAGGCCTCTTATTTATTTCACCAGTCTTTGATATTTGCTGAATAAAAAGGTTGAGAAGGATAATAATCCGTCAGTTGCTGAATGAATATCTTTTCGAACATCTTTCCGATCAGTTGCATTTACCCAACCTTCTTCTATTTCTTTTAATTCATCTTCAAGTTGCTTCTGATCCACCTCTACACCTTTCTCGGCCGCTTTGATGAATGTATTGATATACACCTCCCAGCGTTTTGCATAATAATCTCTTATCAGTCCTGCCCACGAACGGCTGGCATAATCGTTCAGGCTTCCTCCCCAAGTAGTAATCAAGTTGCGAGCGTTCTTTTCATAATAGTCTTTCAACTGGGGAGAATCTCCCATCTTCCGCGCATCATCAATCCATTTATCCAGCGAACAGTAAGGATGAAAGGCATTCAGTTTATCCAAATCATTCAATATCTCCTTCATTTTCTCGCCGCAAGCTTTCAAAGCCTGATAATCTTTAGCTTCAACCATCCTGTCAAACTCCATTTTCACATCAAGAAAGTAGTTTCCAAGCACCTGTCTGCCTACAGTAATCAAATCCAGACGAAAAGCATCTCTCCGGTCAGAAGGTGCCTCATTCAGTTTTCTCCAGACCTCTAGTAGTTCAACATTGCTATACACATTACTTGTCCGTTTTTCACTGTTCTTATTCAATGCAGGGCGATACCCGGGTAAAGTACCAATGTGCGCGGCACCTGTACATAAATGTCATTGAATAATCGTTTCCAAGCATCGCGCACAGACTGCGACACACATCCCACATGTCTGTCAGCCAGACATTCAATCCATTTATTATCATCTACATTCAGGTTCCATGCTTTCTCAAGAATGTATTCGTAGGGAAATTGCATCACATCCAATCCTTCCAGCGTAGAGCCGATTCCTTTAAGGTTGCCTCCACCGTTAATGAGAGCATTCTCAAGTCGTGCGCCACTTTCTTTGACGTTACCTGTCAAAGTCGTGTTTCCACCGAAATTGCCAGATAACACCAAATATAGGCTGATTATGAAAATGCTCTGTTCTTTTCCATAATTCAACATTTTCACAATGATAATCAAGTAATATCATTTTATTCTGTGGCACTCCTGTCAGCAAAGCTTCATTCGCTCGGAAGTCCATTTATCTTTATCAAAATAAAACATCCACGTCATTTGCATCCATTGGGCTTTGGGATCGGCAGCCGTCAATGTAGCGTACATATCCGAAGCTATCTTCCGCAAATATTCGGGTTCGAAACTGGGCGGGTCAACCTCGTTGAAAGGATCTAAACCATAAATATGATCGGTTCCGAAAAGTTTTTTTTGTTCATCAAGAAATAGTTTCTGAATTTTCGCAAACAAAGCATCGTTAGGGTTCAAAAAGTTACAACGGTATGCATCAGCAAAGCCGGCCCATTTGCCCAAATGTTGAATATCGGCCTCGGGATAGATCCGTTTTAAATCGGCAGGTACATGTCCGGCGAAGGCTGGTAATACGGGCTTCATATTCAATTCACGCTCACGTGCGAGTATTTTTTTCTGCAAGCTTACCTGGTGTTCCAGCCATTCCATCGGCAACGGACCGTTCCAACGATCTATGTTAGCCATCCGATGCCAGGGCAGATACGGTGGTCCCGTGAAGTAAGAGCGTATTTCGATGTCCGACATTCCCATTTTCGACCAGACTTTATACCACACAGCTTCTTGTCCGGTAATTGCCAAAGGCATATTTATACCATTAAGGGCCATCCAGTCAATAAAGCGCTCCCATTCTTTCCATTGCCACCAAGGCATCGTGTAACCATACGTGCAGTAATTCAGGAAAAAGCGAGTATCCACTCTCGCTTCCGAAACGACCTTCTCACCAACCATCGGCAATTCTTCAGGAATTTCAACGGCTATATCCGCATACCATGACACTGTAGTGAGACAGTAATATTTCAAGTAATGGTTCAGTCCCATCGCCATTGAATTGGCGTTGTTTCCACCGATTACAATTTTATCTTTTACGGACTCTATCGTAAAGCAGTCTTTCTCTCCTTTTAATTTTTGAAACTGAAAACTCTCGATGTATGACGGCAGCAAACGTTTCAATAATGCTTCCGCAACAGCTACGTCTTTGTCTTTAGCCTGAAGAGCCAACGACATAAGCAGCATAACCAGACACGTGTATACACTTTTTCTTTTCATTCTGATTTATAATTTTATATAGATTTTTCTTTTTAACAAAATATATCCCAACAGCCCATTGAACAAGAGGAAAAATACACCGTACATAAATGAACCGAAGTAATTTCCGAATAACGGGTTAAGCAAATTATTGAATACAGCCGTATGGATATGCCAATGCACAAGCAATCCTCCGGCTATGCAACTAAACACATAAATTACAAGCGGATTCGCTCCAAATGCTTCAAAAAACGAAAACCACTTTTTATTCTGCTTCACATCAATGATATAAAGTAGCAATGCCAATGACAATGCCGCAATCCCACAAGTAAGCAAAACAAACGAAGGAGACCACAAACGTTTATTCAAAGGACAGGCATAGCTTAACAAATAGCCGGCAAACAACAGCGTGGTACCTATAAGGAATAGATTCAGCATCCGGCGGTCATTATCTTTAATATCGATGATTATCTTTCCGCAAACAAAACCGATCATTACTTGAGACACAGCGGGAATCGTACTAAGTATCCCCTCGGGATCGACAAACTGGCGGCCCTGAAGATACATGTGGTTAGCCCCTAAAATAGCCGAATCAATCATCCCGACGATATTATCCGCACTCTTTTCAAATCCGTTTCCAAATAACTGAAAAATAAAGTAGACAATCAGCAAGATAATAGCTAATGGCATAAAACGCTTATGCGGTATTGCTACGGCCAATAAGGCTGTAATACCATAACAAATCCCAAGCCGTTGCATAACTCCCATCAACCGGAGCTGACTCAAATCAAAATAGTTACCACTATCGATTGATGTAATGAACCACTCCATAACCAGACCTATAAATATTAATAAGAGACTTCTTTTTATGATTTTCGTAATGGCCGGTCGACACTGGAAGTCATACTTACACAAAGAGATGTAGGTCGAAATACCCATCAGGAACATAAACATCGGAAATACCAGATCGGCCGGCGAAAAGCCATCCCACTTGGCATGTGCAAAAGCGGCAAAGTTATACCCGCACTTTCCTGTATTGTTGACCAAGATCATCCCGGCAACAGTAATACCCCGAAGTACATCAAGCGAAAGTAACCGTTTGTTCGGATTCATAATATTTGATTCTTTTAATTACTTATTATATATAAAATAGTCGTTCCGGCAGCTAACACTATCCCTATAAGCGATTCATAAGGTATCAGCTTCAGACGTTCCTTAAAATTGAGTTCGCATACGCCTCCTGTCGCATGAAAGAACGAACCATGTGGCAAATGGTCAAGAACTGTAGCTCCGGAATTAATCATAGCCGCTCCCCAAACCGCAGAAATGCCTATAGCCAATATCGTTTCAGCGAACGAAGAAGAAGCCAGTGTCGCTCCGGCTGTTGTCGATGCGGTAGCCGCCGACATCAACGCGCCTGATATAGGAGCAATCAATGCATCACTCATATGAGCATGATCCAATCCTGTAAGAATCCAATCTTTCAAAGAAGAGTTCTTTATGATACCGGCAATAGTTCCGGTTCCTATCAACAGAATAGCTACCACAGACATCTTTTGCAGTCCATATTCTATACTGGGAAGAATATTTTTCCATTGTTTCATACAGATAGCACCACATAAACCACCTACCGGCAAAGCTATCAAAGGATCAATATTGATTCCTGCCGCAGGACGTAATGCCAATAAAACAATCGTAACAACAGGAGCAATCAGACTGGTTCTTAACGAGGGCAAATTTCTCTCTTCCTCTTTATCCTCTGTTTGCATCATTCGTTTTTTGTTCACTGTTTGAGGCATCAGACGGACAATAACAAAAACAGTGAAAAACAAACCGATCACTGCCGGTAAAATATTGGCAAACATTACAGCCGATAGATCTGCATTAAAATTTCCGGCTGCTATAATGGTGTTCGGGTTAGGTGATATGATATTTCCACATTTACCTCCCCCGATCATAGCAATAAGTAACACAGATGGAGACAGGTTTAGACGCTTGCCTATCGAAAGAGCCACCGGCGCAACGGTTATCACAGCCACATCAATAAAGACGCCTACCGTACAAAGCAACATCGTTGCGAGTGCCAATGCCATAAATACCCGTTTTTCACCCATTTTGTTTATAATCGCATTGGAGATGACCGTGGTAGCTCCGGTTTGTATTAATATGCCTGACAAGACTCCGGCTGTCAGAATCCGCAATACCGCCGGGGTGACCTCTTTCACTCCTTCGGTCATCACCGTTACGGTCTCATTTAAAGATAGTCCTCCCAACAACCCTCCGACTATCGCTCCGATAATCAGACTGTATGTCGGAGAAAGCTTTCTTATGATTAACAGTATGGATAATGAAAGCCCGATTAATGCGCCTATCGCTGTCATTGAGTATTATTTAGTAAATTGTTTTATGATTCTCACCACCTGTCGCACCGTTCTCTCTATGTTTTCTTTCGTAAACTCCGGTTGCATCGCCTCTTCAAGTGTTACCGGAAAAGGTTGAATAGGCAGTACGGCAGTAAACCCCATCCTATTAAGCGCTTCGGTGGCTTCGACCGCTCCCCCCAACGCTATCACCGGAACCTGACATCTCTCACCGACACGTAAGATTCCGTCCAGCGCTTTTCCCATACAAGTCTGGTGATCCAGCTTCCCCTCTCCGGTCAGTATCAGGTCTGCCTGTCGGACGACCTCCTCGAAACGAAGCGTTTTCAATATAACTTCTATTCCGGATTGCAATTCTGCATTCAAAAACGGAAGTAAGCCGCCTCCCATTCCTCCGGCTGCTCCAGCACCGGGAAGCTGTGATATATCCATATTTGTATATTCCTTTATCACCTGTGCATAATGCCGCAACCCATTGTCCAACTCTATCACTTGCAAACTATTTGCCCCTTTTTGGGGAGCATATACATAGGCCGCACCCTCTTCTCCAAAAAATGGATTACTAACATCACAGGCGATCGTAAAATGACTTTCCTTCAATGCCGGATTTAATTGGGAAATATCTATTTGATGAACTTTTATCAGATTTTCGCCGACAGGCTCCAACTCACCGTTTCCGCTATCTAAAAAGCGTGCACCTAAAGCCTTCAGCATACCTATTCCCGCATCATTCGTAGCACTTCCGCCGATCCCGATAATGAATTCCCGACACCCGCGTTTTAATGCGTCAGCAACCATTTCTCCAACTCCATAAGTCGTAGTCTTCATGGGATTTCTTCGATTTGAATCAATCAATGGCAGACCGCAGGCCGAGGCCATTTCGATAATAGCCATCGCACCATTGTTTACGATGCCATACGATACTTCAATTGGCTTCATGAATGGATCATGCACCCGACATGACACCGTTTGAGCATGAAGGCAGAGCATAGAGCTTCTGTAGTCCCTTCGCCGCCATCAGCTATGGGGAAACGTATAATCTGACAGTCGGGTAATTCCTCCTGAATCGCTTTTTCGGCAGCTTTTGCTATCTCAAAAGAACCGACCGAACCTTTAAACGAGTCGAATGCCAATACAATCTTTTTCATAAAAGCTATCACTTATTTGTTTTCTCTATTAAACTCAATGCAGCCTCGACCGGATCATCAAACGGAGTCGTACTGTTGCTCCAGGGAGATGTGATCCATTGCTCCTCCCATTCTCGGATTTTATTCCGGTCTTTTGTGAAATAGAGCTGTATACGAGGGATATAGTAGTCTTTAATCAGCCCGCTCCAGAAACGGGCAGCATAATCTTCCTGAATACCACCCCAACTTGTAATCAAGCGTTTGGCATTTGCTTCATAAGCATCTTTTTCCTGAAGAGTTGTTCCGCTATTGCGCGCAAGTTCCACCCATTCTTCTAATCGATATAAAGGATGAGAGGCCAACAGCCTGTCAACGTCCATCAACAAATCAACAGTTTGTTGCAGATTACGTTGCGCTGCGAGAACACGATTCTCCGAATCATCTTTCAAGGCCTGCTTATAAAAATTTTCAGCTTTAGCCGCTACATAATACGAAACAAACTCTATGAGGTCGTTTCTGTATAATTCAGAGCTTTTCAGTTCGTCAGCGCAACTAGCATACAAACGTATAGCCTGCAAGTAATCATCACTAAGGTCGATTTTACTGATCCGCCGTTGATCGGGTATTACGGTTTGCCAGGTAAAACGGGGGTATGAATATAAAGAACTATATGCTGTTTTCCGAAAAAGTTTCCAAGCTTCCTCCATGGCATCGGGATATCCTCCATAACGGGCCTCGCAGTATATCTTCATCCAATCGTCCAGGTCGATACTATCTGATGACCATCCCATATCGGCTAACAGTTCGTAAACAACCTCATTGTTTTCGAGTCCTTCAGGGGCAGAACCGAACCCAATCAAGTTACCTTTATTTGCGGCACGTAATGCTTTGACCGAGGAACTAGCATACATGTCCAAGTCTCCTGTCATGGTGTTTTTCCCGCCAAAGTTGGGTACATAGCTGAATATCCATTTCTTTCCGTAAAATCCATCATGTACTTTCCATGTTTGTTCGGTGCTCCATACCCATTTCGGATAATCATTGCCCAAATCAATGATAATCATTTTATCATCAGGTACATTGCTTAACAAGGCTTTAAGCGATTCTTTATCCCAGAATGAATGTTGATATCCGAATGTCCATCCTGTGTAACCCAAACGCATCCGGGTTTCCGGCTGCAATTGATTTATAGATCGTTTCTCCATACTCGGCCAATAACTTATATTTCGCTTCTTTATCTTCCTTATCGATAGGCAGCTCCATCTCATTAAAACTATCCGAGAGATAATACGTATTTTCTCCAAACTCTTTTTCCCACTCTTCGACAAACAGTTTGCCTATCTCTTCGAAAAAAGGTGAATCCGGTGGCAATACATAGGCGTTGTACTCTTCATCAAAACCACCCCACCGCATGTGCCGGAATTGTGTGTCGGGATGTTTCTGCACAAATCCTTCCGGCACGAAACCTGCAAACGCAGGCGCTATGGGCTGCATACCCAACTCGCGCATACGGGTCAGGATTTGATGCTGCAAAGCGATTTGGTTCTGTTGCCATGCATCAGATAAGGGACCGTCCCACTTGTTCAAATTGCCCATGCGATGCCAGGGAAGGTGTGCAGGGGCAGTGAAAAACTCACGGATTTCTTCTTTGTTCAATCCCATACGCAGCCATACCCGTTCCGCAATGGCTTCGCTGGCCACGGTAGCCAAGGGCATATTTACACCATAAAGAGCCATCCTGTCAATTTCCTTTTCCCAACGCTCCCAGTCCCAGTAAGGAGTAGTGTAGCCGAATGTACAAACATTAAGGAAATAGCGCAACTCATAAGGGGACACTTGTTCATACAATTCATAATCGGGCCACGGCATCACCGACGTTATATGTTCACCGCTCCATGTTTTCATACTCTTGCAGGCCTCTTTCATGTACGTATGAAAAGCGTAACAGATAGCAACGGAGCTACTTCCCCTTAGGGTAAGCCGGCCGTCGCTTGCTATCACTTCGAATATATCTTTACCGTCGGATGGTTCGATATATTCAAAGTGGATAGACTGTGCTCTTTCCCCAATCTGACGTTCTATTAACTGTTTGGCGGGGGTGATAATATCCGTCTTAGGCTTGTGGCATGAGCAGAAAAAAAGCGTTGTTGAAATCAATAAATACTTGATTATTGTATGTATCATAGAAAATCATAAATGTTATAAGTGAGTATCAATATTTTTTCTTCGATGCTTCTTTCACATATTCCAGTTCCGTAATAATCGGTAAATGGTCTGACAAAAGCGACTGAACAGTTTGTGTACTAATCACACGCCATCCTTTTTGCGGGTAAGCAAACAAGTAATCGATCTTAATCACAGGTTTCCATGCCGGCATTCCAAAATCATCGTTGCTTGCAGCAAACCAGCTATCCATACCACGTATTGCCTCCGAGTAATGACGCGCGTTGAAATCACCTCCCAAAATTACAGGATATTTATAATTTTTGAAATGCCCGGTAATAAATTTTATTTGCTCCGCCCGTGTTTCTTGAGAGTTGACGTCCAGATGCGTAGAGGTAAAAACAATGGTATCATTACCCATTTCGAATAATCCCTCCAGCATGGCCCGCCTCTCATGCTCTTTGACCGGATGGGGCAGCATTATCTTTTGGACAGAAATATATGGATATTTACTTAACATCCCAATACCGTAATAACCGGTAGAATAGTCAATCGTTTTTCCGTAAAGCCCAAACATCCCTGTATGATAGGCAAGTTCGGATATAAAATCCTTCCCCTTCTGATGCGGGGTACGCTTACGGTCTGTTTTGCTATCCACTTCCTGAAGCGCCACAAAATCAGGTTTGAAGGATTTGATGTGATGAGCAAGTTCCTCTAAAGATGCCAGTTCGCCAAATCTTAAATTATAGGTCATTACCCGCACCCGTAGAGTATCTTGCGCATAGGCAACGCCCAAAGTCAGGCATAAAAACAATAATAAATATTTCTTCATTGAATACATGGTTTCTATTTTTTTATGATTACTTTTCCCAGCCGGATTTTGTCCTAACAGAGGATTCTTCTGACGCTCGGGATTAGGCACGGGCCACAAATAATGTTTCGTTGCGTCGAAGTAGCGTGCTCCGCCTTCCGCGGTAGACTTTTCGTAGATAACATCACCAAACTCATCTACTCCGGTATCGGGATACGGGTTGGCGCCCAAATCATTCATACAAACTTTCAGGCTGGGACCGGTGATGGCACGTCCAAAGCGAAGTTCGCCTTCACGCCAGCGCATCACATCGGCGTATCTTGTTCCTTCACCTGCCAACTCAATGCGACGTTCTCTTCTCAATTCGGTTTCGAGATCCATCCCCCATGCGCCAAGTTCGTCAAGGTTCATACGATGCATATTCACACGATCTCTAAGCCTGTTGATGGAGTATCAATCTGTGTTTGTGTCAGTTTCTTGCCTTGTAGTTCGAAAGTGGCTTCGGCATAAATCAGCAAGATTTCGGCAAAGCGGATGACATTGAGATTCCCATGCCCACCCACACTCGAACCGGCCAAATCAATATCGTTATACTTTTTCAGATAGAAACCTGTACGGCTATTTGCCCCCACACGGTTATTATCTTGCAATGAAGCAAAACGAGGCAGATTAAATATCTCGTTGGCCTTATCCGTATCAGGATCACCGTCATCTCCTCCCGGCCATTTGTCACCCGGAGCATATAAAGTCATCTTCATTCTAGGATCTCTGTTCTGGAAATAATCCACATAATGCTCTTCAGGCGACTTGTATAACGATGAGGTCTGCACACCGGTCTTTTTATAATATTCCAATCCGGTTTTTGCCGGTTTACCGTCTGTACACAGATAAGCATCCACTAACGACTTCGTTGGATTGAGGCGTATATAATCTGTCGGACTGCAAGTTTCATTGGGCAGACTTTGTGTACGGATTTCAGGTACAAAAAGGCTATATACGATGGCTTCGATATTTTTCGGATCATTCTCGACATCTCCTTCGTGATGAAATAGCTTTTCATATTCATACAGGCCATAGGGACTGTTTTCGATGATATACTCACTCGTTTTTGCAGCCAGTTCCCACCTTTCGTTTTGCAAGGCAATACGTGCCAATATGGCTAAAGCGCCCCAACGGTCGAGTCTTCCCAGTTTATCGCCCGTATACCTTTCTTCAGGCATACGCTCCGCCGCCCATTTCAAATCCTCGACGAGCTGGTCGATGACTTTCTCTCTGGGAGTACGTTCGATATATGCATCTTCGGGCTGGATGACTTCTCCTACCCAAGGTACATCACCCCAAAATGTCGTGAGGTAAAAGTACATAAGCGCCCGGATGGTTTTTACTTCTGCGGCATAAACGTCCTTCTTATTTTGAGCTACCTGCGCTTTATTATAGTTGTCCAGAAAATTATTGCAGCGATAAATATAGCTATACGCTCCTGTCCAATAGGTAGTGAAGGGGAAGCCGTCAGTATAAGAGTGCTTGCCTCCCGAAACCTTACTTAGTCCACTAGTAATATTCCCCCACATGACAGTTTCGGCCGTCGATTCACTCCAATTCACGAGATAGTCTTTTTGTAAAGCTTCGTAACAGGGAGGCAAGGCATTTTTAAGCTGATCTTCATTCACCCAGAATGTTACATTGTCCGGCTCGTTAGGTTCGTTCTATCCAGAAAATCACTACATGAGGTAACTATACCAAAGAAAGCAATGATTAAAAAGTATTTTGAGTATTTCATCTTTATAGTCGTTTAATAGGTTAGAATGTTATTGATAATCCAAAAACATAGGTTTTTACTTGCGGATAGACATCTCCGCTGGTGGTCCTCACTTCAGGGTCATAAGCTCCGAAGTAATCGGTTTTAGTAAACAAGTTATCTGCCGAAGCATATACTCTAAGACTATTAATGCCAAGAGGTGCCACCATCCGGGCAGGAAAACGATAACCTATCTGAATATTCTTCAGGCGCAAGTACGATGCATCCTCTTTCCAGTAATCACTGAAGAGCCTGTTGTGCTCCTGCGACTGATAAAGTCTGGGATAAGAAGCATTTGGATTCATAGGCGTCCATCTGTCAAGATGCTCTTTTTTAGGAATTGAGTAGTCATTGATAAACGCATGTCGAGCCTCATCCTCAAGGTAACCGGCAACTTTGCCTACGCCTTGCAAATAGAAACTGAAATCAATGCCTTTCCATTCCAAACCACCCTTGATTGCATAGGTGTAATGGGGCTCTTTCTCGCCAAACACCACTTTGTCGTAGTCATCAATTACCCCGTCGGGAGCGCCGTCAGGACCACTGATGTCCCGATACTTAATATCTCCGGGCTGTACAATGCCGTTTTGTGATGCAACAAGAGGAAATTTTGGTTTCTGGTACTTACCTGTAGTTGTATTCACCGATTCGAAGTCATACACTTGCGCCAGCCCATCAGTCAGATAACCATAGAAAGCACCTATCGGATCACCTACCCGACGATACGAACCGGAAGCCGTACTGGTCAGCGACTCCGGAGTTCCACCCAAATCGGTAATCTTATTACGGGCGTCCGACAGATTGAACCCGAGATTGTAATTTACACTTCCGATCTTATCACGCCATGACAGATTAAGTTCCCATCCTTTGACATCAATCTTACCAAGATTGACATAACCTACGTTACTACTGGAAACCCCGACAATAGCCGGAACATCGGGACGAACCAATGCATCAATATTTTCTTTCTTATACCAATCAAAGTCCACATTCAGTCTATTGTTCAAAAAACTAAGGTCTACCCCGAAATTAAGCATGCGGATGGTTTCCCACTTGATGTCGGGATTACCGATTTTGTTTTGCCAAAGTCCCATAACAGGTGTATTAGAAGCTCCGATAGGATAAGACTCTTCGGTTATGATAGGTGACAAGTAGGGGTAGTAATTACCGGGAATGTTTTGATTTCCCAACTCACCCCAGGAAGCACGCAGCTTGCCCGAGCTCAATACCGAAGTAGCGAACTCCATAAATTTCACGTGAAAAGTTCCATCCTGCCGAAAACGATGGAAAATATCCCAACGATTGCCCTTGGCAAATCTTGAAGTTCCATCGGCACGCAGGTTAGCTTCAAACAGGTATTTACCGTCAAAAGCATAGTTGACACGACCAAAGTAAGAACGCAAAGCCCACTCGTCTTTTGTTCCGCTATTCATAAAATTAATCATTCCGGCACTAATAACGTGAATATCCTCAACCATCACATTATCACGCGTAGCACCAGTGTGCTTCTGTTTTCCCACTCTTGCGAAAATCCCATCAATGCTCCCAACTCGTGGCGTCCTATGGTCCTATTAAAGTTCATTGTGAATTGCAACGTTTGGGTCATAACGTCGAGATGGCTTTGTGAGATATAGTCCTTGGCATCTTCATTTGCTTTCAACGGGCTACCGTCCGAGTAATAAGACAACATCTTCGGGTTAAACTCATCCACCTGGCGGGTATATATATTTGCAGAGTACTGCATACCTACGTTCAGTCCGTCTATAATTTTGAGATCTGCATTGAAAATACCATTGAGCACACGTGTTTTCCGTTCTTCCATTCCCGACTCATAGGCTACTTGCAAGGGGTTACGCACCGAACCGTACGACCAGTTCTCACTATCCACCATTCGGCCATTCTCGTCAGGAATTTGCCACATGACGGGAAGTAACGGAGACATACGCTGTGACAGGCGGAATACTCCTGATGTGCCGCTATAACCTAAGTCCTTTTTATAGAAATCGACATAGCTCATCTGTCCGGTCAGTTTCAGACGATCATACACCTCCGTGTTTACACTGATACGCGCATTATGTCTTTTGGAACTATATCCGTCACCTACAACCAGTCCATCCTGATCCAGAAAACCATACGACATAAAAAATCCGGTTTTCTCGCTTCCACCCCGTGCACTCACATTATGCCCCGTTTGAAAAGCCCGGCTTTTGTATATTTCGTCAATCCAGTCAGTATTGGAATATTCGTTGGGATACAGTCCCGAATCATATTTATCGAAAGCCTCTTGCGTATAGGGCTTGGAAAATCCGGCAGCACTCATGGCTTCATTGGAGAGTTCCATGTATTCCCTTCCGTTAACAAGTTCGGGCAATGCTGTGGGAGTCTGGAATCCGGCATATCCGTTATATTGGAATACTACCCGTTCTTTCTTTTCTCCCTTTTTAGTCGTTACAAGAATAACACCGTTAGCGGCACGTGCTCCATAAATAGCTGATGAGGCGGCATCTTTCAGTACGGATACGCTTTCGATGTCCGAAGGATTCAATAAGTTGATGTCTCCCCCGGCTACTCCATCAATCAAGATCAAAGGTGCTGTACTACTGTTAATAGTTCCCGTACCACGAATGTTGATGCTGGGCACAGCACCCGGCTGCCCCGAAGAAGAAACGATACTAACTCCAGGCAACAATCCTTGCAGCCCCGTAGTTACGTTAGTTATAGGCCTGTTCTCAATAGCCTCCGCTTTAACCATAGATACGGCACCTGTTACATTCACTTTCTTTTGCACGCCATAACCTACAACTACTACATCTTCTAGGCTGACAGCATTCTCTTTCATCACTACGTTTACTGCCGTTGCTTTCGCTATGACGCTTTCTTCACGGTAGCCGACGTATGAGTACCGAAGTGTACTTCCATAGGGTACTTGATGGAATACTGACCATTGATATCGGTGATTGTACCTGTAGTCGAGCCTTTTACCGATACGGTGGCTCCGATGATCGGTTCCGCATTCTCGTCAGTAACTTTACCTTTCACATACAGTTCCTTTTTCTCTCCTTGCGAATCAACAGGTTCAGTTTTATTTTGATATTCTTTATTATAAAATAAAATACTGTCATCCAGGAAACGGAACCAATGTTAGTCCCTTTTAGCAAAAGAGTTAGTGCTTTGCTTACATCTGTGTCTTTTACCTCCAATGACACTTTCCTACTCGTATCCACAAATTCTTTGCTATAGGCTACATTCATCAATGCCTTCTCTGCTATCTGACTGATAGCCTCTTTAAGAGGAAGCTCTTTGATACTAACCGATATTTTTTGCTGTTGTGCATAAACAAAAGCAGTGACAAATATGCACATTAGGGTTACAATACACCTTCTGCCGGTGGATGAAAAAGGAGAATCTTTTTCCATAATATTAGTCTTTAAAGTTAATAGTTCAATATCTATTAGCTAATACACAAGAGGCATTAAAAAGTATTACGGCAAATAAGTTAATGAATATTAATTCGGGAAATATAGGAGAACTTGCCGGAAATCAATCCATACTTGATAAAAAAGAAAGAAAACACTTCAAAGGTATCGTTTTTAAAAGAAAATATAAAGGGGGGATATCGTATTTTCTCATTTAATGCATAAATTAGTGTCTTTACCTGAAAAAGAATGAGCAACATCCACCTCACATATGAGTGATTCCACCAGAACCCGGCTCAATCTGAAAATTTTGGGGATTTGATTCAGGCAATCACACCCTTAAAAATAGATTCATTCCGGTACGGAAATGAACTAAACAGTAGCTTCCAATAGTCAGTAAGAGATAACCTGTCTTAATACTGTATTTAGTTTCCTGGCTTTTATAAATAATAATTAGATCTGCACTTCAGTTTTCGTTCTACTTAAGTCGAACGATAGAACCACTTAAGTTGAACTATCGCTCCACTTAAGTGGAACGAAACTCATTAGGGAACGAAGAAAATAATAGTTCTAAGAAGAATTACTAAAAACTGTATTGCGTTAGATTAGTCCTTGTAACTATGAATTTAGCTCAAAATAGTACCGGAATGAATCAATTTTTAGGGATGTGATTGCCCTGAATCAAATCCCCCCAATCCCCAAGAATTACAACTGAGCCCAGAACTCTTGATACTTATAAATTCATATAGTTGGTGTCAAAAGGCAATGGTGTCAAGTACGCCTGACAATGGAAATGAAGGCAACGGAGAAGGTGGAAATGAAGGCGGTGGTGAAGCACCAGATCCGGCAGCATAAGAAACGGTATTAATATGTAAAAAATCGGGCTTGACATTGTTCAAGCCCGATTTTTTCTATTATCTAAAATACTACTTTCTATCAGTAACACCTTTATCGAATCCCGTTTTATAATATTAGGTTTCAAAAGAATCTCCGAATGTAATTCAGTTTCTTCCAAAATCTTCTGCATCAACATTTTTACAGCAATAATGCCAATATTCTCCAGTGATTGTGCAATACGAGTAATAGGAGGGTTCAAATAGTCCAGATATAAGTTATCATCAAACGAAATGATAGACATATCTTGAGGAATTCTCACTTTATGCTCATTTAATGCTTTGACGGCTCCCAAAAGAATTGTACTACTTAACGCAAATATAGCAGTAGGTTTTGTGGTAGAGTTCAGAGCCAACTTAGTCTCAATATAACCATTCTGAATCGAGAACTCATTTCCTCTTATCATTGCGTTATCCTGATAACCAGCTTCGCGAAGCGCATCAAGATACCCGCGCACACGTTCCTTAGTTGTTATAGAAATATCCGGCCCCTGAATACAGAGAATCTTACTATGCCCCGATTCTAATAATAATTTCGTTGCCTGATAAGCTCCTATATAATTATCAGTAGCTACGTATGGCAAATTATGCTTCTCAAAATAGCGGTCAATTAGCACAATCGGAGTTCTAGTACTAATTTCCTCGAGTTTAGAAGGGTTTTCACCGGTTGGAACCAAAATAATGCCGTCTATTTTACGCGATAGAAGCGAATCGATAGCTTTATTTTCCTGAACAGGATCTTCCAGGGTATCGATAAGCATGACAGTATAATTATAACGTTGTGCTTCACGGATGACAACACTTGCTATATTGGCAAAAAAAGGATTATCTATGTGTGGTACAAGAAGGCCTATAGTATATGTCGTGTTATTGCGCAAACTTTGCGCAACTATATCAGGCTGATAGTTCAATTCTTTAACGGACTGCAAAATAACCTCCTTAGCAGACTGGCTGATCCTATATTTCTCTGATTTCCCATTTAACACTCTGGAAATCGTAGAGATAGAGTACCCAGTTTTCTTTGATACATCAATCAGAGTTTTCTTCATTACTGGCTTGTTTTTTGCAAAAATAACATTTTATTTGAGAAAAAAGCAAGAAAAATATTTTGTTTTGAAAAAAATTTCTATATTTGCACAAACGATTGCGCATCGTTTACGATTCAATTCGCCTTAATACTTAATACTCATTATATGGACACAAAGAAGAAAATCGTAGTGATAGGTAGTAGTAATACGGACATGGTTATCAAATCAGACCGTCTACCAAAACCAGGAGAAACAATTCTGGGAGGAAACTTCTTAATGAATCATGGCGGCAAAGGAGCTAACCAAGCCGTAGCTGCTGCAAGACTAGGAGGAGATGTCACTTTCATATGTAAAATAGGGAATGACATTTTTGGAAATGAAACCTTGGAAATGTTTCACAAAGAAAAGATCGACACTACTTATGTAGGAATTACCCCGCAGGAACCGTCAGGAGTAGCTCTTATCAATGTCGACAAAAAAGGGGAAAACTGTATTGTTGTTGCTTCCGGAGCCAACGGGACTTTATCTATTGATGACATACAGCATGCAGAACCTGCCATCAAACAGGCATCCATCGTCATCATGCAGTTGGAAACTCCAATCGAGAGTGTCACTTATGCAGCCAAAATGGCGAAAAAAGATGGAATTACCGTTATATTAAATCCCGCCCCTGCCCCTACCCAACAACTGCCTGACGAGTTATTAGCCAATGTCGACATTCTTATTCCTAATGTCACAGAGGCTGAAATCATCTCGGGAATGCACATTACAGATGATGAATCGGCAAAAGAAGCGATTCGTTATATTAGTTCGAAAGGCATAAAAACTGTCATTATTACGATGGGAGCCAAAGGAGCTCTCGCCTATGAAAACAATGAGTTTATCCACATTCCAGCCTTCAAGGTAGAAGCAGTAGACACAACCGCTGCCGGAGATACATTCTGCGGCGGATTGTGCGTAGCTCTGTCTGAGGGCAAAAATCTAAAAGATGCAATTATATTTGCAAGTAAAGCCTCTTCTATTTCTGTTACCAGAATGGGAGCACAAGTATCTATACCTTTGAGAAAAGAAATACAATAATCATCCTTAATTCTGTTATTATGATAAAACAATGTTCAATCCACGGTCTATTGACAAGTATGTTGTTAATAGTATTTTCTTTGATGAGCAATGATGCTATTGCCCAGAAGGCAATAAGAGGTACAGTCCTCGATGAAGCAAATGAACCCATTATCGGTGCCAGTGTCCTTGTTAAAGGTACAACAAATGGTTCTATTACAGGAGTTGATGGAACCTTCAATGTAAAAGCGAATCCTTCTGATGTATTGGTTATATCTTATGTAGGTTATGCAACTGTTGAACAACAAGTAGGAAATCAGACACAGCTTGTAATACACCTGCGCGAAGACTCGAAAGTGCTTAATGACGTTGTAGTAATCGGCTACGGCTCTACCACAAAGAAAGAGCTTACAGGATCGGTTACCAGCATGAAGAAAGATGACCTCAATCCTGGAACATTCACCAATGCTATGGGAATGTTGCAAGGAAAAGTGGCAGGATTACAAATTATCAACCGAACGGTGCTGATCCGACAGCCAAATACGAAGTATTACTTCGCGGAACAAACACGCTTTCCGCAGGCCAAGGTCCATTAATTATTATTGATGGGGTGGCAGGTGCAGATATCAGAAATATCAATTTTCAGGAAGTGGAATCAATTGACGTATTAAAAGATGGTTCGGCAGCTGCTATTTATGGAACAAGAGGTACGAATGGAGTAATCATCGTCACAACTAAACGTGCAAGAAGTGGCAAAACGGAAGTTTCTTATGATGGGCAACTCACCGTGGGAGTCGTTTCACGCAGAGCAAAACCTTTATCGGCAAGCGAATACAAATCTGTTATCAAGGAATATCGCCCAGAATTGGAAAGTTATATTTTTGACAGTGATACCGATTGGTTTAAAGAAATTACACAAACTCCGTTCAGCCATAAGCACAACTTGTCTATATCCGGAGGTTCCGAGAAGTTCTCACACCACACTTCTTTCAATTATGAAAAGAGCGATGGCTTGCAAAAGCATAATAGCTCCGAAAAGCTAATGGCACGTACCAATATTCGCCAGTCATTATTAGATAAATGGGTCGATTTGGATTATAACCTGAATATCATTCATCGCAAATACAGCCCTTCCTCTACAAGTGCTTTTATGCAGGCATTTACCCATAATCCAACAGAGCCTGTTTATGACGACAGCGATCCGGATGCCGGAGGATATAGCCGTATCAAAGCAATGGAATATTACAATCCGGTAGCGATCATTAACGAAAGGAACATGGAAAGTAAGAATGATAATTATGGTGCAAATATTCGTGCTACTCTAAACATATTGCCTATAAAAGGATTAAAATGGGAGAACTTTGTTTCATACGACAAGGAACAATATGAGACACGTGAATACTACACACATTATTATCCAAGTTTAATAGGAACAAACGGGCAAGCCTATATTGAAAACTATCAGGAAAACGATACACAATATGAGTCTACTTTAAATTACTCGAATATTTTCGGAAAACATTCCATTCAGGCATTACTCGGATATACATACCAGTATACTTACAGCACATCTGCATCCATGACAAATTCCGGTTTCGACTTCGATGACAACCAGACTCATAACATCGGAACAGGAACGAATCTAACTGAAGGCAAAGCAGCATGTCGTCCAATAAAGAAGATAATACATATATCGGATTCTTCGGACGTTTTATGTACAACTACGATGATAAATATCTTTTGTCTGCTTCACTACGTCGTGATGGCTCCAGCCGTTTCGGTGACAATAATAAGTGGGGATGGTTCCCGGCTGTCAGCGTAGGTTGGCGTATAAATAAAGAGAAATTCCTCTCGAATGTCAAATGGATCGATGATTTAAAATTGAGAGCCGGATACGGAGTTACCGGTAACCAGGATTTCTCAAACTACAAATCTTTGATGATGATGACTACAGCCGGTAAATTCTATTACAATGGCCAATGGATCAATACTTATCAACCTGCAAGTAATGCAAATCCGGATCTAAAATGGGAGAAAAAAGCAGAGTTCAACGTTGGTGTCGATATGACAATGTTTGACAACCGCCTCTCGTTCACTTTTGATTATTACAAACGGACTACATCAAACTTGCTATATGACTACATCGTGCCAACACCTCCTTATGTATATAATACCTTGTTTACGAATGTTGGAAAAGTAACTAATGAAGGAGTTGAGCTGACGATATCCGGTACACCTTTTAACACTAGGGACTTTACATGGAATACCTCACTTACCGTTTCGCACAATAAAAACAAATTGGTGAAATTCACCAATGATGAATTCACTAACGGAACATACAAAGTGGGATGGTCTACAAGTGCTGCCTGCTACACTCAACGTCTGATAGAAGGACAGTCATTGGGTACTTTCTATGGTCCTATATGGTTAGGAACTGATACAGATGGAAAAGATGTATTGCTAGGACAAAATGCAGACGGTTCCGTACCGGAAGAACAATGGGAAAAAATTGGCTGTGCTTATCCGGATGCCACTCTTAGCTGGAGTAATACCTTCAGATATAAGAAATTCGACTTGAGTTTCTCACTGCGTGCATCTATCGGCGGAGAAATTCTGAACAACTATGCGATGGAATATGAAAATCTAAGCAGCATCGGACTTAGAAATATCTCATCAAACTGGTTATCTCAAACGAATTTCACAAGTACGACCTATAAATATTCCTCCAAATATATAGAGGATGCTTCTTATTTAAAACTAGATAATGTTACCTTTGGATATACTTGGGATTTCACATCTAAAATGATAAAAAGACTAAGATTGTCTCTTACTGCACAGAATATATTCTGTATCACCGGTTATTCTGGTGTCGACCCAGAAGTTGCCCTTTCCGGACTGGAACCCGGTATGGAAAGTTTGAGCTATTATCCGCGTACAACAGAATTTACTTTTGGAGTTAATATAGTATTCTAAAAAATAAGACTACCATGAAAAAGACAAATATAATATTAAGTTTCGTTATCTGTATATTATTATACGGATGTACCGATCTTAGCGAAACTGTTTATACAGAAGTAGCTATGAATGACTTCTTTAAAAATGAGAAGGAACTGGTAGCCAATGCAGGTAGGGCATATACGAAATTACAAGGATACAATTCCGAACAAAGTTTATGGACGCTACTTTTACAAGCTTCTGATGAATGTGCTGTTCCCGCTTGTGGTGGTTCCTGGTACAGTAATGGACGTTATGAAGAAATCCAGACGAATAAAATTCCACCTGCAAATAAATTATTAACAAGGGGCTGGAACTGGATATTTAATGGTATTGCTGCATGTAATGAAATTATTTACGAAACGGAACTATCACCTATCCAGTTTGAAGGAAAAGAGAAGATTATAGCCGAAATGAAAATACTGCGTGCTTTCTACTATTACCAAGCCATTTCTTGTTGGGGAAACGTACCTTTCACAACTGACTACACGGAAACCGGATACCCGGAACAAAAAAGTCGTGAATATATTTTCAATTATCTGGAAAAAGAAATTAATGACAATATCGAGTTCCTAGACAGGGAGCCTTCAGATACTAATTATGGACGGGTCACACAAGCTGCCGCTTATTGTATTCTTGCGAAAATGTATCTGAATGCAGAAGCATGGTTCGGTACTCCAATGTATGACAAAGCAGAGAAAGCCTGTAAAGACATTATGGATATAGGTGCTTACAGCATTGAAGACTCCTATTCTACTAACTTTGACATTAAAAACGAAGATTCTAAAGAGAATATCTTTGTAATCCTTTATGATAGAGTATATACTAGTGGTAGCAGTAGTTCATTCTATCTGCATACGCTGACATTGGAAGCTGCATCACAAGCAACATTTAATATTCCGGCAGCTCCATGGTCGGGTTTTCTCTGCCAACCGGACTTTTTCCAAACATACGCAGAACAAGATCTTCGCAGAAGTCAGAGCTGGTTATACGGTCCTCAAGTAGACCTAAGCGGAAAGGATCTTGGTTTCGAATATACTCCTGTCTTCCTTGAAGAAAAATATTACAATAGCAACGGAGGACGTGGTACATACGACGGTGCACGCTGCTGGAAATGGCATTACCAGACTGATGGTTCTTTAAAAGAATATACAGTTAGTATGGACAACGACTTTGCCATCTTCCGTTATGCCGATGTTGTATTAATGTACGTAGAGGCCTTGGTACGACAAAACAGAACAAGCGAGGCTATCCAACTGGCAGACTTTAAGAAGATTCGTACAAGAGCTGGTCTTGATGCATATATTACAAGCCAATTGACGATTGATGAACTTTATGCAGAACGAGGCAGAGAACTGGCATGGGAAGGATGGCGCCATGAAGATATGATACGTTTCGGAAAATATCTGAAAAAATATTGGGCACACCCTGACCAAAGTTCAGAAACTTTTAGAAATGTATTTCCAATTCCTACGGATATTTTAAATGCAAATCCAAAATTATCTCAAAACAAAGATTATTAACCACAATTGAAGGTTCACATAGAAAAGTGTACCTTCCAACAAATCAACCCTGATAAATATGAAAAAACCAATCATCTTTTTACTTGTTTTAATTACCAACATCTTATTTATCTCTGCACAAAAATTTCAAAGACAGAGTTAAAAGACAAAATAGCCGGAGCTTGGATCGGGCAAATGGTAGGAAATATATATGGACTTCCTTTTGAGAACAAGTTTGTAGATGAACCTGCCCCGGAATCCAGATTTCCATTCGGCTACACTAAAAATATAGATAAATTGCAGAAGTATAATGGTGCATTCTCTGATGACGATACTGATGTTGAGTATATCTACTTACTATTAATGGAGAAATATGGTGTAGAACCTACTTATGCCAATATGCGCGAAGGATGGATGTATCATATCCGTGACCGTGTATGGTTGGCCAACAGGGCTGCACTTGGATTAATGCATCTTGGATTCACCCCTCCGTTCACCGGTGACGAAAATCTGAATCCCCACTGGTATCAGATCGACCCTCAATTGATTAACGAGATATGGGCGTATACAGCACCGGGAATGATTTCGTATGCTGCAGGAAAAAGTGACTGGGCGGCCCGTATCACAAGCGATTCGTGGGCGGTATCTCCCACTGTCCTATATGGTGCAATGTACGCTGACGCTTTTTTCTGCAAGGATATCCGCAAACTGATTACACGAGCCTTGAGAGAACTACCTGCTGATGACAGATATGCGATAGCTGTAAAAGAGATGATTGCTTTATATGACAAATATCCTAAAGATTGGGTAAAAGCACGTCAAATCATGGCTAAAAAATATTACATAGATGAACCGGCCATGACAAAAACAATCTGGAATGCTAATCTGAACGGATTATGCGGGATTTTGGCTATGTTGTATGGCGAAGGAGATTTCCAACGGACGCTGGATTTAAGTTGTGCAATGGGATTTGACTGCGATAATCAGGCAGCCACCATCTCCGGACTTCTAGGAGTAATGTACGGTGCAAAGTCTCTTCCCGAAAGTTTGACCAAACCTATCGAAGGATGGGAAAAACCCTTCAACGACCGGTATATCAATATCACCAGGTTTGATATTCCCGATGCTTCCATTGAAGACATGATTGAACGTACTTACAACAAAGCAATCGAACTGGTTTGCTCTAAAGGAGGAAAAGTGAAAGGTGATATGGTATATGTTAACCCCAAAGCACAATTCATTCCCCCGATGGAATTCTGTATCGGTCCGAATCCGGACTTGGAAATCGGACAGCCTACCGATTACTCATTTGCCTGCAGAACAAATGCTGATTTCAAATGGGAACTGGTAAAAGGTAAACTTCCAGCAGGAGTTACATTCCAAAACGGTAAACTGGCAGGAACTCCTACAGAAGCCGGAAAATATCCGATTACCCTACAATTAAGCGCAAATAACAAGAACTCAATCACTAAAGACTTTGAGTTATTAGTTAAAACCAAGAATATACCTCCAAGGCTGATACTATTTACGCAAATATCCGTAAACTGAACGAAGAGGTGCTCGATTCTTGCTGGATTACCTTTGGAAAACCGATGTACGCAACAAATGTAGAAGTAATTAATGACGGAGTCAAAGATGGCGTAGGATCTGTATTTTATTCATTAGCGGCCAAAAGTAATCTGCCTAAAATAGACTATTTCGGATACGGTTGGAAAGAAGAGCATAACATCAATATGCTTGTTTTAGATATGGCTGTCTGGAGGAATTCGGAGGATGGTTTACTTCTCTAAACATTCAATATCTTGGAAATGACGGACATTGGTATGACGTAGGTAAATTCAAATCAACTCCGGCACTTCCCGAAACCGATATTGTATTTTTCCAACCTCCGTTTGCACAATATGTTTTGGAATTTCCGGCAGTAAAAACCAAGGGAATACGCGTACTAATGGATGCAAAAGTGCAGGAACACTGGCATAAATACACAAAGAATGTATCATCATTCATATCTATTACCGAACTAGGAGTTTACGAGAAATAAAGGAAGAGAAAAATGAGGAAAATAATTACGATATGTATCATAGGGCTTTTTGCTCTCAACGTACAGGCCCAGCCTGTAAAAACTTTAAAGTTATCTGATAAAGAACTTTTAGATAAGATTAAAGGAGGATGGGCAGGACAAACCATTGGTGTCGTTTTCGGAGCACCTACAGAGTTTAAGTTCACGGGAACTTATATTCAAGATTACCAGCGATCCCCTGGGCGGAAGGTTACGTAAAATATTGGTGGGAAAAGAAACCCGGATTATTCGATGATATTTATAACGATTGCACGTTTGTTGAGGCATTTGACGAACTTGGCCTGGATTGTTCACAAGAAGAACTTGCCAAAAGATTTGCATTCGCTAATTATCATTTGGCTCATGCTAACCAAGCAGGTAGATATAATATCCGCCAAGGTATCATGCCACCGGCTTCCGGTCATTGGTTGAATAACCCACATGCAGACGATCTGGATTTCCAGATCGAAGCAGACTTCATTGGTCTGATGGCTCCGGCAATGCTGCCGGAAGCATTGGATATCGCTTCTAAAGTAGGTCACATTATGAATAGTGGTGACGGTTTTTATGGCGGTGCTTTCGTAGCTGCTCTTTATAGCTCCGCTTTCTATGAAAAGAGTCCGGAAGCAATTCTAAAAACCGCAATCTCCGTTATACCTGAAGAGAGCACATTCCATCAATGTATTCAGGATGTAATCAATTTCCACTCTTTGCACCCGGACAACTGGAAAGATTGCTGGTACTTCCTGCAAGAAAAATGGAACTGTGATGTAGGGTGTCCAAAAGGTGTATTTCTAAACTTTAATATTGACGCCAAGCTCAATTCCGCTTTCGTAGCATTGGCTATGCTCTACGGCAAAGGAGACTTTACTAATTCTGTCGATATTGCAGCACGCTGCGGACAAGACTCTGACTGTAATCCGTCTACAGTTGGCGGTGTGCTTGGAGTCATGTATGGATATAACAACATCCCTTCATTCTGGCTGAATCCCTTAAAAGAAGTAGAAAATTTCACATTTGAAGGAACTGACATGTCTCTGGCAAAAGCTTACAAAATGAGCTTTGAACAAGCCAAACAACTTATAGTCAAAACGGGCGGTACAGTATCCGATGGGAAAATTGAAATTCCAATCAAAAAGGCGGATGTACTTCCTTTAGAACAAAATTTTGAAAACACCTATCCACTTTACAGAGAACGCAAAGACTGCTTCCTGACAGATACGTTCGAATTTGATTTCAATGGTAATGGGTTTGTTATCTGGGGCAATATTGCTGCACAAGAAGTATTACTCCCGATTACATCAATCGTGTATCTACACGCCACATCGGTTCCGAGGTCTTCGGATTGGCAGAGCCCAATGATCCATACGTTGCTAAAGTGGAAATATGGATTGACGGAGAGTTGGACCATGTAGCAACTTTACCCATGAGAAATACAGACCGCAAAGTAGAACCGGCTTGGAAATACCTCATGAAGGAAGGAAGACACCACGTTAAAATGAAATGGTTAAACCGCAAAAAGACTACATTATTCGCATCAACGACATAATGTATTAATTCAGAGAAAAAAGAACATTGAATAGATTTTAACTTTAATAAAATTAAAGTTAAGA
>ENA-OQIG01000228-OQIG01000228.1-human-gut-metagenome-genome-assembly--contig:-NODE-228-length-32954-cov-2.332562_pt1 | contig 32954 bp, 36 predicted proteins | sample MGYA00242576_ERZ504741 | MGnify/ENA primary metagenome ERZ504741 (study PRJEB26092, sample SAMD00036436) | human gut metagenome | host: Homo sapiens | study: EMG produced TPA metagenomics assembly of... | reverse complement strand
CATAATAACCAAATAATACAATAAGATAAGATAATGTAAATTTTCAATTTTCAAATACCGTGAACTGATGAATGGAGAGATGATTGCTCGGTTGGCTAAAGAAATACCGTCCGACAAGCGTATTATGATTACTTTTGGCGGTGGAAGCGTGAAGAAAAACGGAGTGTACGATCAGGTAAAGGAAGCATTGAAGAATCATTTTACAGTAGAATTCTGGGGAATCGAACCCAATCCTGCCATTGAAACTCTCCGTAAAGCTATTGCTTTGGGAAAAGAAGAGAAGTAGATTATCTGCTGGCTGTTGGTGGTGGTTCCGTTATTGACGGTACGAAATTGATTTCCGCAGGAATCCTGTATGATGGTGATGCCTGGGATTTAGTACTTGCCGGACGTCCAGTCACTCATACTGTACCTCTTGTCCACTGTATTGACTTTGCCCGCTACCGGTTCGGAGATGAATAACGGGGCAGTTATTTCCCGTCGTGAAACAAAAGAGAAATATCCTTTTTATGCTAACTATCCAATCTTCTCTATTCTTGACCCGGAAGTAACTTTTACCTTGCCTCCTCATCAGGTGGCCTGTGGTTTGGCTGATACCTTTGTTCATGTGATGGAGCAATATATGACTACTCCCGGGCAGAGCCGCATTATGGATCGTTGGGCGGAAGGCATTTTACAAACTTTGGTAGAAATAGCTCCGAAAATCCGTGAAAACCAGCATGATTATCAACTGATGGCTGATTTTATGCTTTCGGCTACAATGGCATTGAATGGATTTATTGCTATGGGAGTGTCGCAAGACTGGGCAACTCACATGATTGGCCATGAAATTACTGCTTTGCACGGATTGACACATGGTCATACGTTAGCCATTGTTCTTCCTGCCACTTACAGGTGCTTCATGAAGAAAAAGGAGATAAACTTTTGCAGTATGGTGAAAGAGTCTGGGGAATTACTTCCGGTACGCGAGAAGAACGGATTGATGAAGCGATTTGTCATACCGAAGAGTTCTTTCGTTCGCTTGGGCTGACTACACGTTTGCATGAAGAGAACATCGGACAGGATACTATTCTGGAAATCGAACGCCGATTCAATGAACGTGGTGCTAAATATGGAGAGAATGGAAATGTAACGGGTGCTGTTGCCCGCAGGATATTAGAGACTGCACTTTAAGTATACTCTTACATTAAAAATATAGGATAAAGAGGATATTGGAACATACTTTTCACAATATCCTCTTTTCTTTTTATTATTTCTCAATTTTCTCTGACCTTGGAATTCTGAACCAGAAGCGAGAGCCTTCTCCTTCTTTAGATTCCACTCCGATAACCCCGCCCAGTCTTTCTACTATGACACGGCAGATGGCTAGTCCGAGTCCTGTCCCTTTAATAAAGGAGTTCAGTTTGACGAAGCGTTCAAACACTTTATCTATCTTGTCAGCAGGAATTCCGATACCTGTATCTTTTACATAAAAGTATATTTCATCTTTGGCTTCTTCAATCCGGTATCCCATTTCGATAGAACCTTTAGGGTGAATTTCAAAGCATTATTTGTAAAGTTGATGATAACCTGTGATAGACGTATGCGGTCGGTATACATCATGCATTGATCTGCTTTCTCTGTGAATAAGATTTGAATGTCTGGGGAAGAATTCTTTTCTTGCATTTGTCTGCAAATACCTTCCATCAATTCGTTGATATCAGTCTGTGCAAATGTGAATTCCATAGTACCGGCTTCAATTTTAGAAAGATCGAGGATGTCGTCTATTAGTTGCAATAATAAGATATTGTTGCTGGAGATGATTTTTACAAATTCTTTTCTCTCTTCCTCTTCCTCCGTTTGGCAAACCATTTCGGAGAATCCTACAATCGCATTTAGCGGGGTTCGTATTTCATGGCTCATATTAGCGAGAAAGGCAGATTTGAGCCGATTGGATTCTTCGGCTTTTTCCTTTGCTTCCTGCAGCATTTTGTCCATCTTTAATTTTTCAGTGATGTTTTCAAAACGAAGTAATCCTCCAATAATTTCAGTTTCCTTTTCATCGCCGAATACAGGTGTTGCGGTCACTTCAAAATCTACATCGTCTACTCTGATGGTATGCCGGATAATTTTGCCCTGTTCGATAGCTTTCTTGAAAGCACATTGTCCACACGGTTCATTACGAAGTGCACTGGTCTGATAGCAAATTTTTCCCGGTATGTATCGTCTGCCTTTTACCAGGCTGGCTATTTGTCTTGTTTCCTCCCATTGTACCCGGTAATTTTTATCAATATAGATAAGGCCGAAGTCGATACTTTTTAGAGCTAGTTTTTGCTTCTTCAATGCTTTTTCCAGTTCTTCCTTGGCGGCAACTAATTCTCTTTCATAATTCTTGAGTTGTGTGATATCCCACCGGGTTGCCAACAGCCATTTCTTTTCTCCTTCCCATGAAATAATAGATTTAACGGCAATAGTATCATGGGTGATTCCATCGGGAGTGGTGTATTTTTCTTCTTTGCGATATACTTTGCCTGCTTGTATGAGTTCTTTGTCGATATGCCGGTATTTTTCACCTCTTTCTTCTCCGTAAATTTCATAATCAGTATGTCCGATGGCCTCTTCACTGCTAATGCCGGATTGAGCGGCTGATTCTTTATTCCAGTAATAGTATCGGAAATCGTTTGTAATATCTTTTACAAAGATGGGGAAAGGAAGATTATCGAGAATATCAAAGGAGAAACGGTAGGAATGATTGGTCTTTTTAATCGTTTTTTGCAATTTTCGGATTCTATATAGTAAGATGCTGATGACAAGGAGCAAAATAACTACTAGTAAATAATTATAACCCCAATGAACTTCGTTAATCCAATAATTTAACAAATAATTGTTTGCCATAAAATGTTTGATATAAATGAGGTGTAAAGATATGAATTGTTCTTTAACTTTCAAAAAATAATACATAAATATATTGTCTTTCAACATTATATTGTGAGACTGTAATTATATGCGATGAAGAAATAGTGGAGGTATGGTGTCTTGTAGTTCTTGTATGGTATCATATTTTGCTTGATTTCGATTCTTTTTTCAGAAAGAAAATGTATTAAAATATTAAATGATGTCTCATGAACTAAAATCATTTCTAGTTTGTTTTAATAACGCTGGAGTATTTTCTATTTTTGTTCACCTAAATAAGTTTTGATAGAGTCAAAATAAAACAATCATTTAATTACGTATGCTAATAACCATTATTATTCTCGTTCTTTCGGCTGTCTTTTTCGTGAACGGCAAGGTTCGTTCGGATATTGTGGCACTGTGTGCACTGATAGCCTTACTTATTTTTCAGATATTAACTCCTGATGAAGCACTTTCCGGTTTTTCTAATTCGGTAGTCATTATGATGATCGGATTGTTTGTAGTGGGAGGGGCTATCTTTCAAACGGGATTGGCAAAGATGATTAGTTCCCGTATTCTTAAACTTGCGGGAACCAGTGAGATCCGGTTATTTCTGTTGGTGATGTTGGTGACTTCGGCCATTGGTGCGTTTGTCAGTAACACAGGAACGGTGGCACTGATGCTTCCTATTGTTGTCAGTCTGGCAATGAGTGCCGGTATGAATCCGAGTAGGCTGTTGATGCCGTTGGCTTTTGCAAGTAGTATGGGAGGTATGATGACTTTAATCGGTACTCCGCCGAACCTTGTGATACAAAATACGTTGACTTCTGCCGGACTTGAACCGCTTTCCTTCTTCTCTTTCCTGCCTGTCGGCATTGTCTGTGTGATTGTCGGTACGCTGGTATTGATGCCACTTAGCAAATGGTTTCTTTCTAAAAAAGGCCAGAAAGATGATAATAAACGTTCGGGTAAGTCACTGAAACAGTTGGTAAATGAATATGGGCTTTCTAGCAATCTGTTTCGTTTGCAGGTAATAAAAGATTCCCGGCTTTTGGGCAAGACGATTATTGACTTGGATATTCGTCGCAAATATGGTTTGAATATCATGGAAGTGCGTCGTGGTGATGCATCGCAACATCGTTTTCTGAAAACGATTACCCAGAAGTTTGCTGCACCGGACACGATGTTGCAAGCCGAGGATATTTTGTATGTGACAGGAGAATTTGATAAGGTACAGCTTTTTGCAGAAGATTTCCTGCTAGAGATTTTAGGTGACCATGCAACGGAAGAAACTCAAAGCGCAACTAACTCTCTGGATTTTTATGACATCGGTATTGCTGAAATAGTGTTGATGCCAGCTTCTAATTTGATAAACCAAACAATTAAGGAAGCCGGTTTTCGTGATAAGTTTAATGTGAACGTATTAGGAATCCGTCGTAAAAAGGAATACTTGTTGCAGGATTTGGGAAATGAGCGGATTCATAGTGGTGATGTGCTTCTGGTTCAGGGAACGTGGAATAATATAGCTCGTCTTAGCAAGGAAGATTCTGATTGGGTTGTTTTGGGACAACCTTTGGCGGAAGCGGCTAAAGTTACATTAGATTATAAAGCTCCGGTAGCGGCTGCTATTATGGTATTAATGGTAGTAATGATGGTATTCGATTTTATTCCGGTTGCTCCGGTTACAGCCGTTATGATAGCGGGTATATTGATGGTATTAACCGGATGTTTCCGTAATGTAGAAGCAGCTTATAAAACGATCAACTGGGAGAGTATTGTATTGATTGCAGCTATGCTTCCTATGTCTCTGGCATTGGAGAAAACGGGAGCTTCGGAATACATTTCCAATACGCTGGTTAACGGCTTGGGATCATACGGACCTGTTGCGTTGATGGCAGGTATTTACTTTACGACTTCGTTGATGACGATGTTTATCAGCAATACAGCTACGGCTGTCTTACTCGCACCGATTGCTCTGCAAAGTGCCATACAGATCGGAGTAAGTCCGGTTCCCTTCTTGTTTGCTGTGACGGTAGGTGCAAGTATGTGTTTCGCTTCTCCATTCTCTACACCGCCTAACGCCCTGGTGATGCCTGCCGGTCAATATACTTTTATGGATTATGTAAAAGTAGGATTGCCGTTGCAGATTATTATGGGAATCGTGATGATTTTTGTATTACCATTGATTTTCCCCTTTTAGTTTTTAATTTTTATCCTTTTAATAAGGAGATGAAAGAGCTCGGTATTTTGTAGTTGTAGTGCTTTGTAACACTGGATCTTTGTCGTTTAATTGAGAGTTGCATAGAATCTGCAACTCTTTTTTTTGATTGCATATTGCATATTTGTACTTCTAAGCTTTTAATATTCAATAATGTAATAGGTCGTTTTTTATTGGGAGTAATTAAAGCCTTATCTTTTAAAAGATGTTAACCGTAGGTCGAAAAATACAACTTATCCGTTTCTTATTTGTAAATACAACTATCTTTGTACATTCATTGCTGATTGTTGATTCGTAATGATTTTTATTTTTTGTGCAAATAAAGCAAACTTAAGTATTTAAAGATTATGAAACAAAGCATTGTAAAAATCTTCACTTTTTCGTTGTTAGTATCTTCTATCAGTTTTATTAGTTGCGTTGATAATGAGAAAAATCTGTTTAATGCAGATCAACTGAAACAAATTTACGAAGAAACTTTTCCTGTAAAAAACATCGACTCTGATGGTGATTGGACAATGTCACGAAGTGTAACGGCACATGTGTCAATCAATGGGGATCAAGGAGTAGATTATAAGATACAGATATTTGATGCCGATCCATTAAGCCCGGAAAGTACAGCAAAACTCTTAGCGGAAGGAACTGTCACTCAAAGTATGACTTTGGATGTGGTGATGGATTGCGCAACATCTCTTGATAAAGTGTTTGTTGCGCGTATAGATGAACACAAACGTTATCTGGTCCAACCGACAGCGATTGAAAATGGTACAGTGACAGCGCACTTTGGAGACAAAGGTACGCCAACACGTTCTATATCACGAGCTGTGACGACTAGTATACCAGTCATGGAAGCTCCTTATACAGCCGATTTTATTAGTGCTAAAAAGGCAATTTCTACTGTCATTCAGGCTAATTGGGATCTTTCTGCAAAGTCTGGCTGGGGTGGAAGTTATGGTCAATTTCCTGTTTTTACAGAAAGTGAGCGTTGGTTTAAGATTCAGGAAGGAACTTTTAAAGCTGGATTTAGTGCAACTGGAAATAGAGATGGAGAAATAAGTGCTGTGAAAGTAATCGTTCCTCAAGGAAGCACATGGGTTATAGAGAATAGTAATCAATTTTCTGATATTACAGAAATTATCGTTGAGAATGGTGGAAAGATAGAGATTGCTAAAAATGGGAGTCTGATATTAACGCGGGCTTCTTATATAACTGTGATGCAGGGAGGAAGTATTGTTGGTGACAGAGGTATTCAGATAACAAATAGTTCGGCTGGGCGTACAAACTATAATGCGGGTACGATTGATTGTGACTTTTTGAAAATTGATGGAAGTGGAAACGGAGTTGATTTTGTGAATTATGGAACACTTAAACTGAATTCTTATAATGCTTCTACAAATGGTACGACATTGATAAATCATGGAACCATTGAAGTCGAAAATATAGATGGCAACAATAATACTAATATTAAAAACGGTTGTTATCTGAAAGCTGGAAAATTACAATTTGGTACGCTTGTTATGGGAAATACTTCCGAAGCTATTTGCAAAGAATTGACGGGTAATGGAAATGATAATAATATCGTGATGGAAGCACAATCCATGTTGACTTGTACGGGCAAAGCTAATTTATTCAGAACAGTTACCGGTCCGACACAAGGAACTGCCTTATTAAGAATTCACGAAATAGATAATACTTCCGGTCTGGCTCAATCTGCTTCTAAAGTAAGTAATAATATCATTTGTGAAATAACAGATCAAACATATAAAGGCGAAGCACATTATAACTGGTCTCCTTTTGCATGGCTAGTAAATAAGGGATTACAGCAAGGTGCTACCTATTGTAATCCGGGCAAAGCAGAATTTATACTTCCTGCTGACGGTGACTGTGTTAAAGAAGGGTATAACTCTGATGAAAAACCGGATGATGTAGAAATTCGATATGCAGTTTATTCTTATGCTTTCGAAGATAACTATCCGAAAGCAGGAGATTACGATTTCAATGATATTGTGTTGAATGTAACTTTGCCTGCAGCCGGTAATGATGTGAAAGAACTAAAATATAAAATTGACCTTCGGGCAGTTGGTGCCGTGAAACAATTAGGTGCTGGTTTGAGAATACGAGGAATAGACAAAAATAATGTGGAAGAGATAAGTTTTGGTGCAGGCGCTGCTCAACGTACCGGCTCATTAAATTCTGGTATATTTGAAAATGCATCTTATGAAGCCAATGGCAATGAACTTGTGATTCCTTTATTTGGAGACGCACATTATGTATATGGATATACAGGAGCACACGCCCCATGTTGAATACTGGGAATGCTAGCACTCCTCTTACAGATATATATACTCTTGAAGTGAACGTCAAACTTAAAAATGAAATATCCGTCCCTAGTGTGACAGATGGTTTAGACTTCTTCATTGCTTATCAGGGGATAGGTTAAAAGAGAACAGAAATCCATTTGACTCATTTTAATTCGGCTACGGCGAATGGACAATTGGCGGATAATGAGGTGCTTGAGGTAATCAAGGCAGTTAATAATACATGGGCTTTGTGTGTTCCTGATAAATTTGCTTATCCAACAGAAACAACAGTGATAACGAACGCATATTCTAAATTTGCAGATTGGGCACACGATCAGAGCTCAACTACTGATTGGTATAAGACAGTTAGTAGTGATAAAGTGATTCAGTACTAAAACTATTAAAGAGAAATATTGCAAACAGTTTTATTCGAAAAGAACTTGTGTGCATTGATTATGGGGAGATTGTAGGAAGTAAGTGCTGCCTTAATGCTCCCCTTTTTTATGTAATTACCCATTCGATGACAAAGTAAATACATAAGTTTTAGAATCTCTGATTATTCTGACGATTGTTCGTGTAATCAAGGGTTTTGCTATCTCTCATGTTCTATCATTCTTCTCTATTAGCAGGAAAATTCCCATGATTTATTGAAAAACAATGCCTTTATTGCGTAAAGCACCGCATATTTACATCAAAAGCGCCGCTATATTTGTAAAAAACATAAGGATAAAGTAAGTAAAAGATGCGGATAATGTCATCAAAAGCTATGGATGAAGTAAACAAACCATTGGGATAGTGTCGCTATATCGTAAATGTTGTTAGAATTTCCTACTTTCTTTCCATTGATTTTTCTATTTGGGGCTTTGATAATGGTAAAAAGAAAAAAGTAAAAGGGAACTTTATTAGTACATGTGATGCCCGTTTGATTGTAGAAATGCTGTGCGCGTATTAAAATGTATATATATCATGCTTAATTGTAGAATAGTGAATTGAATAAAGCCTCTACAGTGGCAGAAAAATTTTACTTCAGCCAAAGGGAGGAAAGAAGCGATCCCTGATAGATTAAGAATTACAAAGTGTCAGTAGTATCTTTTTGTAAATTCAAATTTCTCATGTTGAATGTTTTGTAACTGCAAAGATACGAAGAATGGTAACTATATTGAATGATAGTTGCTTAATATCATAGCAGGACCGAGCTCCAGAGATGTACAAATCAGCGATTTAGGTTATTCAACCTTAATTCGCTTTTTTCTGCATCACTACTATCTGATTAAACCGTTTTTGTGACGGAGTACCAACTACAATTTCTTTTGGAGGAAATCGCTTGTCGAACTCATTAGCAGCAGATTTATCAATCTGATATATTTTATCTTCTATATAACGGCCTTTTACATTGGCTAAAGCATTATCATATAATTCACAAACATGAAGAGCAGTAGCATACATATTATCTTCAGTGCGAATCCCTAATGTTTCGGCAGGATGAATCCTTGTCGGAGATAATAATCCGGGTCACCACAAAGTAAAATAGCACGAAATCCCATTTCGGAAGCTAATTTTTGGTAAGTGCAATCATTCTTCCTCCGATACCTTGCTGTTGGTATTCGGGGAGGACAGAAATGGGCCCCAGGCTCAAAACCTCATATTGGTTACCGTCATCTGCATGATAAATGATTTGAGGCAGACAACATTACCGACAATCTTGTTATTATGTTCTGCAACAATATCGAGCTCCGGCACAAACTTAGGATGGTTACGCATAATATGAAGGAGGTAATGTTCGTCACATCCCGGAGAATAATGATTCCAGAATGCTTCCCGTGTAATGTTTTCGGTTTCATGATAATCCGAAGATTGCTCAATTCTAAGTTTTATATCCATATTGTTTCAAATATATAGTTGCACAAATATAAAGAACAAAATCCGAATACCTAACTCTTTTAAAGATGAATCTATACATTATAGCAAGATGAGACAAAAACTCCCGATACTAGTATATCCAGACTTAGTATCAGGAGTTTTTATATATTCATTCATCGAGATTGCGGAGAATCAGGCCTGTTCATGTTTTGCGTGTACAAGCTGTCTATAATACCGTCGGACAGTCATGTAGGTACAATAATTCCGGTAGCTTTTACATGAGTAGCTATCTCGAGAAATATCTCTGCAGCAGGAACAATAACATCGGCCCGGTCCGGTTTCAACTTATATTGCTTAATACGTTGTTCGGTAGAGAGGGCTTTTAATGTTTCATATATATCTTGCAGTGATTCGATGGGTAGGAGAGACGCTTTTTTGTCTTTCTTGTCCGCTAAACGAAATAACTTATTAATATTTCCTCCCGAACCGATGATGCTGATAGGGTATATTCTGTGGCAAGCCTATCAGGTCAGTGCGCAAAGCTTCCTTTTCTTCTTCCTTTACCATACCGCTAAGCATACGTACCGTACCTATATTATATGAACGGGAATTTTTCAGTTCACCGTTGCTGATGAGATTAATTTCCGTACTACCACCTCCTACATCTACATACAAGTAATTTTGTCCTGAAGCAAATAACTGTTCGATATGATTGTCGTAAACAATATGCGCCTCTTCCTGCCCGTCGATGATTTCTACACGGATACCCGTTTTTTTGACGATCTGCTGAACGATATCCTTGCCATTACGTGCATCACGCATGGCAGAGGTGGCACACGCACGATAGTCTACCACATCATATATCTTCATTAATTGTTTGTAGGCTTTCATCAGCCGAATCAGTTTCTTCTCTTTTTCTGTAGAGATAACCCCCACAGTAAAGGCGTCTTCTCCCAACCGTAACGGAATACGGATGAGCTGTACCTTACTCATTAATTCGGGCGCATTCTCCTCGTTTACACATTTTATCAGCAGCCGCACCGCATTAGAGCCTATATCTATTGCCGCATAATTAACTTTCTTCATACTTATCATAATGTATTCTTGTATTCGTTATATAATTTTTCTTGTGAGCGGAATGGGACACTGTTCTCTTCCCGTTCTTTTTCCCGGTTCTCGCCTGTACCATCCACAATTCTTCCTTTTGCCGTATCCCGGAATCCGTAGCAGACAATTCGTTTTAAATCTGCCTGGATTTCTTTATCATAGACCGGTGCCGCCACCTCAATACGATTATCCAGGTTGCGAGGCATCCAGTCGGCAGAACCAATGTAGTATTTTTCTTCTCCACCATTGGCGAAGATGAAAATGCGCGAATGTTCGAGATAACGGTCGATAATACCATTGATGTGTATATTCTCGCTGATACCCGGAACGCCTGTCACTAAAGAACAGTTACCGCGTACTACCAGTTCCACTTGAACACCCGCTGTTGAGGCTTCGTATAGCTTTTCAACAAGTGCACGGTCAGTAATATGATTTACTTTAGCAAGGATATAAGCCTCTTTTCCCTGTTCCTTATTTTTTATCTCTTTGTTGATAAGCGCAATGAATCGTTTACGCATATCATTGGGAGAAACGAGCAATTCTTTGAAATCAACAGGAGTATAAGCTTTTCGATAAAATCGAATACGGCATTGACTTCCCGGACAATGGGACGGTGAGCAGTCATAATGGTATAGTCAGTATACATACGTGCATTTCCTTCATGGAAATTTCCTGTACTGATGCAGGCGATATCTCCGTGCCGAGTGCCGATATGCAGCAATTTAGAATGAATTTTCAAACCCTCTACTCCGAAAATAACATGAATCCCCGCATCCTGCATTTTCTTGCTCCAGTTGATATTAGACGCTTCATCAAAACGTGCCAACAGTTCGATAACTACTGTGACTTTTTTTCCGTTTTTGGCTGCACTGATTAAAGCCTTTATCACTTTGGAGTCTTTAGCCAAACGATAAAGCGTCATCTTGATACTTTTTACTTCTTTACTGATAGCGGCTTCTCGCAACACACGGATGAAAGTATCGAAACTATGATAAGGATAATGTAAGGAACGATCTTTCTGACGAATCAAAGTGAGCAGACTTTCCATGCCATTCAGTTCAGGCTTGAAGATAGGTTCCCAAACAGGATATTTCAGTTCATGATGACCGCAAACCGGAAATTTCATCAAATCCTTGAAATTGTGATAGCGTCCTCCGGCTACACGCGTGTCATTCTTATCCACGTTCAGGCGGCCGGTCAACTTTTTCAGCAAGTCTTTAGGAATTTGTTCGTCATAGACGAAACGGATCGGTTCCCCTTTCTTCCGGCTTTTCACACCTTTGGAAATCTTCTGAAGTACCCCTGTCCGCAGATCACTGTCAATTTCCATTTCGGCGTCTTTAGTGAATTTGAAAGTGTACGCCTCATAATCTGTGTACTTCATGCCAACAAAAATCATCGGCAAACAATAGCGGATCACGTCATCAAGAAACATGAGATATGTTTTTCCATCCGAATCAGGTAATTGAATAAAACGGCCGAAGTCTCCGGTCGGCAGTTCAATCACTGCATAGTCTTTCTCCTTTATCTTTCCCGTTTCATCTTTGCGCAGCAGACGGATGGCAAGGTAAATATCCTCATCTGTCTGATCGTCCAGCGGGCGGGTTCCATTGAGGAAAAGCGGATTGGTAGAACCATTCAGTTTGTTGCGATAGAAAGAAGTGACGAATGCTTTCTGTTCGTCCGTCATTTCCGCATCTTTGATGACGTAGATATTCTCTTTCTTCAATTCCTCCATAATGGAAGCGAATATCTCCTCAAACTGCTTGTAGTAACGATTGTGCAGCTTTCCTATTTGTTTCAGAGTGCAGGCGGCGGTTTCTTGTTCTGCTTGTATGTTTTTATCGGCATATTCTACGATCGGTTCAGAGTCGCTACACGAACACGGAAGAATTCATCCAGGTTATTTGAATAGATGCCAAGAAAAGTGAGTCGTTCCAGCAGTGCACTTCTGGACGGGCGGCTTCTAGCAGAATACGTTGGTTGAAGTACATCCAACTGATGTCACGCTCTACATAAGGGTATTTCTTTTTTATTTCGCTTTGTTTCATTGTGAAAAAGGAACTTGTTTAAAATTTCTGCAAAAATATCAATGTGAGATGTAATCGTCATAACGATATTATTACGAACTTATTACAATGTTTATTTGTTATTTTTATATATCAGTAGAAACACTTATATTCGCAAAAGTATTGGAACAGACTCGGTTAAAAAATATAGAATTTATGAAAACAATGAATTATTCCCTTATTCGCATTCTCTTCGCACTTGTGATTGGATTGGTACTCGTGATTTGGCCCAATGCGGCTGCCAGTTATATTGTCATTACGGTAGGTGTTGCCTTCTTGATTCCCGGTGTTATCAGCCTTTTTGGCTATTTCGGCCGGAAAAGACCGGAAGGTGAAGCAGCTCCCCGTTTTCCGATAGAAGGAATCGGTAGCTTATTATTCGGACTTTGGCTGATTGTGATGCCTGAATTCTTTGCAGACGTCCTGATGTTTTTATTGGGATTTATCCTGATTATGGGAGGAGTGCAACAGATTGCTTCTTTGTCGATGGCTCGTCGGTGGATGCCGTTCCGGGAGCTTTTTATCTGATTCCTTCGCTGATTCTTATTGCGGGTATTATCGCTTTGTTCAATCCGACAGGAGCGCGTAATACTGCATTTATAATTATTGGTATCAGCAGTTTGGTTTATTCTCTTTCCGATTGATAAACTGGTTCAAGTTTGCCCGTCGCCGCCCGAAGGCTCCGGTTATGCATGACGATGATGATATTGAAGACGCAAAGATTATCGAATAAAAAAAGAAGAGGACTGCTTCACAGCACCCCTCCCCGCAAACTTAAAACAACCAACAAAAGAAATAGATAATTTCAATAACAGTGAACGGCTAACGGTGAATATTCTGCAATGATAATGCAGTTTGTTCACCGTTTACTGTTTATCGTTCACCGTATTTTTTTCTATCTCACAAATAACAGTTCCCTGTATTTTGGAAGCGTCCACATCTGATTGTCAACAATCAGTTCCAACTTGTCGATGTGATAACGGATTTCTTCTAGTGCCGGGACAATCGTGTCGTGGTAGGCAATGGCTTTTTCCCGTTCGCTTTCTATCTTGTTTGCAACCTTACGAGCCTCAATCATTGCATCTACATGCTCCTTGATGAAAGCTGTACGGTCGGCAATCTCTTCAATAAGCTCCAGGTTCTTAGCAGACAATTTCGCAGCCTTTTCTGCCGGGAAAAGAGATTGCATCTTATAGACATTATTAATTAAGTCCGTCTGGTATTGAGTGGCAACCGGAATGATATGATTCATTGCCAAGTCACCCAATACACGTGCCTCAATCTGAATCTTCTTCGTATAAGTTTCCCATTTCACCTCGTTACGGGCTTCCAGTTCTTTCTTGGTCATTACACCGGTAGCTTCGAACATGGCAATTGTTTCCGGTTTCAGGTAATTGTCGAAGATAACAGGAACACTGGTTTCGCAATCCAGTCCACGACGGGCAGCTTCTTTCTTCCATTCGTCACTGTAACCGTTACCGTCGAAATGAATGGCTTTACATTCTTTGATATATCCGCGGATGATTTCAAGAATGGCGGAAACTTTGGGTTCTCCCTTTTCAATCAACGCATCCACGTCCTTCTTAAACTTCACCAATTGATTTGCTACGGCCGAGTTCAATGCAATCATGGCAGAAGCACAGTTTGCTTCGGAACCTACGGCACGGAACTCAAAGCGGTTGCCTGTGAAAGCAAATGGAGAAGTACGGTTACGGTCTGTATTATCGATCAGTAATTCAGGAATCTGCGGAATATCCAACTTCATTCCCTGTTTACCGCTAAGGCTGATTAAATCATCTTTCGTACTGTTTTCGATATGATCTAATACCTGCGACAACTGTTTTCCAAGGAAAGAGGAGATAATTGCAGGAGGTGCCTCATTCGCTCCCAGACGGTGGGCATTGGTAGCACTGGAGATAGAAGCTTTCAGTAGTCCGTTATGATGATAAACTGCCATCAATGTATTGACAACGAATGTAACAAAACGCAGATTGTCTTCCGGAGTCTTGCCCGGTCCCATCAATAAGATACCTGTATCAGTGCCCAAAGACCAGTTGTTGTGTTTACCCGAACCATTGACACCTTTGAACGGCTTTTCATGAAGCAGTACACGGAAACCATGACGGCGGCTTACCTTACGCATTAATGACATAATCAGTAAGTTATGGTCATTAGCAAGGTTACACTCTTCAAAGATAGGAGCCAACTCGAACTGGTTCGGGGCAACCTCGTTGTGACGAGTCTTAACAGGAATACCTAATTTTAACGCTTCAATTTCAAGGTCCTTCATGAAAGCGGCTACGCGGGTGGGGATAGCACCGAAGTAGTGATCCTCCAACTGTTGGTTTTTGGCACTGTCATGTCCCATCAAAGTACGACCGGTCATTAGTAAGTCCGGACGTGCGGCATACAATCCTTCGTCTACCAGGAAGTATTCCTGTTCCCATCCTAAGTAAGCAACTACTTTTTTCACTTCCGGATTAAAATACTGACATACGGCTACGGCTGCTTTATCTACAGCACGCAATGCCTTCAGTAAGGGAGCTTTATAGTCAAGAGCTTCACCGGTATATGCGATAAATACAGTCGGGATGCAAAGTGTATCATCACGATGAAAGCAGGTGACGAGGGGTCCATGCGCTGTATCCGCGAGCTTCGAATGTATTACGGATACCGCCATTCGGGAAAGAAGAAGCATCCGGCTCCTGCTGTACGAGCAGTTTACCTGTAAATTCTTCCATCATACCACCTTTGCCGTCATGTTCAACGAAGGCATCGTGCTTTTCTGCCGTACCCTCGGTCAGCGGTGCAAACCAGTGCGTGTAATGAGTGACACCCATTTCGATAGCCCATTTTTTCATGCCGGCAGCTACCTCGTCGGCAATGCTGCGATCTAGCGGAGCACCGTTGTCAATTGCATCAATCAGTGCATTGTATACCTTACTGGGAAGGTATTTGAACATCTTTTCCTTGTTGAATACATACTTGCCGAAGTATTCCGAAGGACGTTCGGCAGGTGTTGCTACCTCAACAGCCTTTTTCTTGAAAGCTGTCTCTACTACTCTGAATCTAAGTTTTGACATAATACCTAATTTGATTTGTTGTTAAATATGTTAGAGCAAATAATTTTCTCTGTGTGGTTCCCGGGAAGGCGGTCAGGCCCGCCCGGGATAAATCTTTTTAATCTATATAGCCTAATTCACTTACTGATGAGTAGACTTACTTTTAATTATAAGTAACTTAGTTGTAAGCAGATTCACCGTGTTCGTAAATGTCAAGACCTTCTTCTTCGACACGTGCCGGAACGCGAAGTCCGTGAATCTTATCAAGCGTTTTGAAAATGATGAATCCCATGCCTGCTGCCCATGCACTTACTACCAATGCTCCGAATAGTTGTGCACCGAGGAATCCGAAACCGTATCCATAGAATAAACCTTCACTGGTAGAGAACAAACCTGTGAGAATCGTTCCTAAAAAACCACACACACCATGTACGGAAGATGCACCTACCGGATCGTCTATCTTTAAAACCTTGTCAATGAAGTCAACGGAGAATATCATTACGACACCACATATCGCACCTATCAAGGCTGCTCCTGCGGGAGATACTGCGTCACATCCTGCTGTGATACCTACCAGACCTGCCAAGATACCATTCAGTGTCAATGACAGGATGGTTTTCCATATTTCATCCAGCTCACCAACAGAGCAAAGAAACCACCGGCACAAGCAGCCAGGTTCGTTGTCAGGAATACGTGGGAAATAGCGATTGCGTCGGCTTCGGTTGCTGCTGCCAATTGAGAACCGGGGTTGAATCCGAACCATCCGAACCAAAGAATGAATACCCCCAGTGCAGCAATAGTCAGGCTATGGCCTGGGATAGCTTTTGATTTGCCGTCTTTACCATATTTACCGATACGGGGACCAAGAATGGCAGCACCTACCAAAGCAATCCATCCACCTACAGAGTGAACGACTGTAGAACCGGCAAAGTCATGGAATGTAGTGCCGAAGTGACTCATCATGAAAGAACCTTCTTCACCGTTCATCAGCCAGCCTCCGCCCCATGTCCAGTGACCGGATATCGGATAAATCAGTACACTGATAAAGATGGTGTAGACTATATACATGGAGAATTTTGTTCGTTCTGCCATGCTCCTGATACAATTGTAGCTGCTGTCGCACAGAATACGGTTTGGAATATGAGGAATCCTTCGGTTGGCAAACCATTATTAATGAAAGAAAGGTCGCAGAAGTGAGGCATTCCGATGAATCCGCCTGCGCCGAACATCAATCCGAAACCGATAAACCAGTATAGTAAAGAGCCGAACATGAAGTCTACAAAGTTCTTCATCAGAATGTTGGCAGTATTTTTCACTCTGGTAAAACCTGCTTCTACTAATGCAAATCCCGGCTGCATGAAGAATACGAGCATTGCTGCAAGCAACATCCATACAGTATTTAATCCAAGAGCTAATTCACCAACCGTATCGGGAGCTGCTGATGCTTCTTCGGCAGGAGCTGTAACGACTTCGGTAATTGTTTCTGTAACTGCTGCAACTGTATCGGCAGCGGCTGCGTTTTGTGCCGACATATCAGTAGTAAAACAGCACAAAATGAATATAGTAGTGGCTATCCACAACTTTACGAAGCTATGGCTTTTATATTTTGTATCCATAATAATTATCTTATTTTATACCTATTATTTATTAGTGATGTTGTAAACCTCTTTATAAACGTTATAATCCGCAAGGAAACCTGGGAGCGGCACCTTGCCGCTGCCGATTAACGTTCTTGTTCTGCATTGTAGAGGCTATGTCACCACGTTCGGCAGTGCGTATCCGGATAGCGTCTTCGATAGGAATGACGAAAATACGTCCGTCACCGATTTCTCCGGTCTGTGCAGCTTTGATGATAGCCTGCACTGTTTTCTCGGTATTTTTGTCGCGTACGACAATAGAGATCAAATTCGTTCAATGGTGCTGGTGTCATATACTACGCCACGGTAGATACGTCCTTGCCGTGCTTTTCCAATACCTCTTACATCGTAATAAGAGAACCATTCGATGTCCGCTTCGAGTAGGGCGTCTTTTACGTCCTCGAATTTGGTTTTACGGATAATAGCTTCAATCTTTTTCATATACCTTAAATATTAGTGTTGACCTGTAAAAGAAAGAGGTATAGGGTGTGGCAGCATAGTAGGTTACCATACAACAAACCGATAAAATCTAAACTCTAACTACCTGATCCCTATACGCTCTTTGATATTCTATATTCTCTCTCTTAAAAACTTAATCCGAATGCGAAGTAGGCTCCTTCTGTCCGTGGATTGACAGATACCTTGCAAATGCCGGAACGGAGAAGGAATCTGTGATTTTGATATCCTTGGAGCTCCGAGACTTACGTCTGATACGCAGAACCACTTGTATAGCCATTGTAGAAAGTTGTCTCCCAAGGAACCATACCTAAATCTACTGTCCAGTCGAGACCTCCCAATTTGAATGGTGCGCTAAGTGCGAGGTAAGAAGAATAAGCCCTTTTGCCATTTTCTTTCACGCCGTCGGCACCTGCAAAATTTGTATACCAGTTGACTGCCAGTGGTCCGAAGTCATATCCGACTTGTGCTTCAAATACATGAGCCGTTGAATGAGCTCCGTATTTAAAATACTTGTTAGTTGCAAAGATCGTTTCTCCATCATCGTCTATGCCAGTTTCTACTTGGGTATTAAACCAATAATCCGTCACTGAAACGCTAAAACCGCCTATCGAATAACCAAGAGTTAAATCGAACTCTTTTGTGTCCGTCGATTCGAATCCTACCGATCCCCATGCTCCGAGTGAGAAACCTTTGTAAGAGATTTCCAGTGAGGGTTGAACGCTCACTCCGCCTAAATCCTGGCCGCGCCAGATGTAACCACTTACCAGATCTGCTCCAACGGAAGCTTCTACCTTATCTTGTGCCATCATTGTAGACGGGACAAGCCCTGACAGTAATAATGCTACTGTTATTATCCTCATTTTTTTGTTAATCGTCGTTTTCATCGTCTTTTTACCTTTAATAGTTAGAAAAATGTGGATGTACGGTCCATGTATATATAGTAGCGCGCGAAATACTATCAAGTAAATTGAAAAATCACTGGTTATGAATAGACTAGGAGAAGTTATTCAAAATTCTTATAGCCAGTTTTTTATTCTTCTCATCGCTTCGATACAGTCGTTGCGTTCGCCAAAGGCAGTCAGGCGGATATATCCTTCACCGCTTGGTCCGAAGCCTACACCGGGGGTACCGACCACATTGGCTTCATACAACATCTGTTCGAAGAATCGCCATGACGAAAGCCCGTTCGGAGTTTTCACCCACAAGTAGGGAGCGTTGACTCCTCCATACACTTTCAGTCCTGTGGCTTCCAATCCCTCTTTCATAATTTTGGCATTGGTCATATAATAGCCGATTGTTTCTTTAATCTGTGCTTTGCCTTCTGCACTGTAAACGGCTTCTGCTGCCCGTTGGGTAATGTAAGAAGTACCGTTGAACTTGGTGCATTGGCGGCGGTTCCACAATCTGTTGAGTGGGATGCGGTTTCCTTCCAATGTGGCGGCAGTAAGCTCTTTCGGAACTACGGTATATCCGCAGCGTACTCCGGTAAATCCTGCCGTTTTTGAAAAACTACGGAATTCGATCGCACACTTTTTAGCTCCCTTAATCTCATAGATAGAGTGGGGGACATTTTCGTCCTGGATATATGCTTCATAAGCGGCATCGAACAGAATCAATGTATCGTTTGCCAATGCATAGTCCACCCATTTCTTCAGTTCCGGTTTGGTTAAGGTTGTTCCTGTCGGGTTGTTCGGATAGCAGAGATAAACAATGTCTATCCGTTTGTCTGGAATTTCCGGAATAAAGTTATTCTCACTTGTGCAAGGCATATAAGTAACATTACTCCATTTACCCGTTTCTTCTTCCAACACTCCGGCGCGTCCGCACATGACATTGCTGTCTATATAAACCGGATAGATGGGATCTGTAACACCTACGCTATTGTCATGGCGAAGAATATCGCCTATATTTCCGGTATCGCTTTTGGCACCGTCACTGACAAATATCTCGGATGCCGAGAAATGAATCCCACGTGGAATAAAGTCATTTTTTATAATTGCTTCAATCAGAAAATCATATCCCTGTTCAGGACCATATCCGCGGAATGTATCCTTGCTGGCCAGCTCTTCTACCGCTTTGTGCATGGCTTCGATACACGCTTTCGGAAGCGGTTGGGTGACATCACCGATACCCAACCGGATAATATCCTGTTTAGGATGTGTTATCTTGAAGGTATTTACCTTTTTCGCTATGTCCGAGAATAAATAGCTTCCCGGTAACTTCAAAAAATGTTCGTTTACTAATGCCATCTTGTTATTGTTTTAAGTTCTGCAAAATCTAATACTCAATACCTGATACTTAATACTTTTTTAATACTTATCCTCAATCTCCCCATCGAAAACTTTGGTTGCCGGTCCGGTCATTAATATATGCCCGGAGATTTCATTCCATTCAATGGTGACTGTCCCTCCATCCATGATTACATCGCTTTTTCTTCCTGTAAGTCCGTTGATGAAGGCGGCTACTGCTGTGGCGCAAGCACCTGTCCCGCAAGCTTGAGTGATTCCCGATCCTCTTTCCCACACCCTCATCCGTATGGTGTCTTTGCTGACAATCTGTGCAAACTCCACATTGGTTCTGTCGGGAAAAAGAGGATGATTCTCCAGTTCAGGACCGATTTCCGGTAAATTAATCCGGGTGATGTCTTCAACAAATGTGACGAGATGCGGATTACCCATTGATACTTTGGTTGACCGGAAAGGATACTTTCCTCCCCACTGAATCTCTTCTGTTTCCAACGGGCTACCCATGTCTACGGTGACTGCACTAACTGTTTTTCCCTCTACATGCAGTTTCAGGATTTTTATTCCTGATCGTGTATCCAGCGTAATTTCTGTTTTGTCAGTCAAGCCGTATTCATATACATATTTGCCTACACAACGGCTTCCGTTACCACACATCATAGCTTCCGAACCGTCCGCATTGAAAATGCGCATGCTGAAATCCGCTTTATCAGAGACACCAATCAATATAAGTCCATCACTTCCGATTCCTGTATGAAACTTGCTCCATTCGATTGCCTTCTTTGCAGGGTCGGCTATCGGATATTGGCTTGTGTCTACATATATGTAGTCATTTCCCGCTCCATGCATTTTTGTGAACTTAATCTTTGTTGTCATTTTGATTTATATTTGTTGATTGTTGTAACCTTTTTGTTTTATTACGATGCAAAGATATGACTTTTTGCTTTATATTTTACTAAAAAGTATATCTAATATCTATTTATTTTCTTCAAACTTATAATCGCTTTATATACGGCCACATTTAGTTATAATTTGAAATTATACCTGTTTATATATTAATAAACTGTTATTTGGATGAATTGTTTTGCATATTCTTCCATAATATATGAAAAATATTTAGCCTTGATAATCGGTGAAATCAGCTATAAAAACAAGAAATATATCCTTTTCCTTTTGACGATATGAAAGTGAAAACCCCTATTTATCTATCATATTGCTCACCGGATATGCTGAAGAACCTTTTTCTGTATTCATTGTTTTAGCACTATCATTAATATAAAAACGTAGAGATATGAATATAGAGAAACAATTAGAAACAGCAGTTAAGACCAACCATTGGTGTTGGTAGTATTTTATGCCGACTGGTCACCTCATTATGAGTGGATAGTCCTGTGCTTCGGACTTACGAAAAGAGAACTGTAGAATTGATAAGAGTGAATGCTGAAGAAAATAGAACAATAGCCGATGCGCATAATGTAGAAACAGTGCCCGCCTTTCTTTTATTGCATAAGGGACATGAATTATGGAGACAGGTAGGAGAGCTTACGGTAGGAGAGCTGAAAGAGGTATTAGATGATTTCCAGTAAATCGTTTGTAATCTTTTATTAGCATATATAGAAAAGACCTTTTCCTTTTCAAATGAAAAAAATGGGTGTTCTTAATATGCTGGTATTTAGTTTGTTATGAAAGCTCATTTTTCCTTTAAAAGAAACGGGTGGTTCCTTTAAAAGGGACCACCCGTTCGACACCGAGAAACATCCTGTTTCTTTTTAAAGGAACGAGCTGTTTCTTTAAAGACGGATATTAAATAGTTTACTTTGTAATGATTTTATCTTATTGATGTTTTTTCAGTTCTTCTTGTAAGATGACTGGTTCGTTGGTGGTAATGAAATCTACTTTCTGTTCGATCAGCGATTTCATATCTTCACTTCGTCCACAGTCCACACATTTACTTTCAAGCCGAGTTCATGAGCTTCTTTGATCCATTCGGGGTGTTTCTTAATCACTCCCATGTGATAATCAAGACCGGCAGCACCGAGTTCCTTTAATTCTTTGGGAGACAGTTCCCCGTTAAGGTAAAATACCGGAGTACCGGCAGGAGCCAGGCGGATAAACTCTTTCATGGCATGCAGGGAGAACGTGATATATTCCATGCGGTTTTCCAGTCCCATTTTCTTCACCATGGCAAGGATTCCCTGTACGGCTTTGGTTTCACGTTTCTTATTGCTATGTGCTTTCAGTTCGAGAATCAGTCGGGTATTACAGTTTTTCCCGGCTTCCAGATATTGTTCCAGGCTGGGTAAGTTTTCTCCGTTGGATAATTTAAGTCCGGTCAGTGCGTCACCTTTGGAATACTCCATCGGTCTCATCTTGTATACAGGATCATGGTTGACCACCAACTTGTTATCCTTAGCGATCCATACGTCAAATTCTGAACCGTAACAACCGATGGAATCTGCTTTTAGAAGTGATGAAATACTGTTTTGTGATGATCCCGGAGTTTTCCAGAATCCACGGTGGGCTATCACTTTTGTCTGTGCCTGCATACAGCAAGCAACCATTAGAAGGCAGAAGCCATCATCATTTTTTTTTAAATTTCATTTGTTTGGTCTTTTAAAAGTTTGATAGATTTAATTTGGTTTGGCCTCAAAATTATAAAAAAGAAAACGCAAATCAGACAATAATATGCTAATCTGCGTTAATCCTTGAGATTTTAAAATAGAAATGTTACAAAAGAATAACAGAAAGAGCAGATTCTGTTATTCTTATCAGTTAAGTATAGGCCTCTTCGTGTATTCCTCTCACCGCACGTCCGCTAGGCTCATTCAGATTCCTGAAAGCAATATCCCACGCCAGCGCTTCTGCTGTGGAGCAGGCCACACTGGGAACACTGGGTACGGTGCGTGCTGCACTTTCACTGGGGAAATGCTCTTCAAAGATACTGCGATAATAGTATTCTTCTTTATTTTGTGGCGTGTTGATAGGGAAGCGTTCGGCAGCATGTTCCATTTGCTGATCGCTCACAGCAGCAGCTGTGATTTCCCTCAATGTGTCAATCCATGAATATCCTACACCGTCACTGAACTGCTCTTTTTGTCTCCACGCCACACTTTCCGGTAACATCTCGGCAAAGGCTTCGCGAACAATCCGTTTCTCAATTTCCTTTCCGGGGCACATTTTAGCTTTCGGATTCAGGTTCATGGCTACGTCGAGGAATTCTTTATCAAGGAAAGGAACACGTCCTTCTACTCCCCATGCTGACAAACTTTTATTGGCGCGGAGGCAATCGTACATGTGCAACTTTGAAAGTTTACGTACTGTTTCTTCGTGGAATGCCTGTGGAGTGGGAGCCTTGTGGAAATACAGATAACCACCGAAAACTTCATCGGCGCCTTCACCGCTCAACACCATTTTGATACCCATCGATTTGATGACACGTGCCAGTAGGTACATGGGAGTGGAAGCGCGTACCGTGGTTACATCGTATGTCTCGATGAAATAAATGACATCACGCAGGGCATCCAAACCTTCCTGAACAGTATAGTTTATTTCGTGATGGACAGTACCGATATATTCAGCCACTTCACGTGCTTTAATCAAATCGGGAGCACCTTTTAGTCCGATGGCGAAGGAGTGGAGTTGAGGCCACCACGCATCACTCGCTCCGTCTGTTTCTATACGTTTTGCCGCATATTTTTTGGCAATGGCGGAGATGACAGAACTATCCAACCCTCCCGAAAGAAGCACTCCGTACGGTACGTCACTCATTAACTGGCGGTGTACAGCCTCTTCTAATGCTATTTTCACATCAACGGTTTGTGCATCATTCTCTTTTACGGTTTCATATTCTGTCCAGTCGCGCGAATACCAACGTTTCATTTTTCCTCTTTACTATAGAAGTAATGTCCGGGGAGAAATATTTCATATTTGTCGCAAAATTCTTCAAGGGCTTTCAACTCGCTGCCAAAGTAGATTTTTCCCTCTTTATCTTTTCCTATATATAAAGGAATAACCCCTATCGGATCACGGGCAATTAGAAATTCATCCTTTTCCTCATCATAAAGAACGAAAGCAAAGATACCGCTAATATCTTCCAGAAAATGGATGCCTTTATCTTTGTAAAGGGCAAGAATTACCTCACAGTCACTTCCGGTCTGAAAGTTATATTTTCCCGCATATTTAGCGCGAATATCACGGTGATTGTAAATCTCACCGTTGACGGCGAGCACTTGTTTACGATCGGGAGAGTATAACGCTGTCCGCCACTTTGCGGGTCGACAATGGAAAGACGTTCGTGAGCCAGGATGGCACTTCCGCCTACATAGATTCCACTCCAGTCCGGTCCGCGATGACGGATCTTCTGGGCCATTTTCAGTGCTTTATCTCTTAGCTCTTTCGTTTGAACTTTGATGTTGAGTATACCTGCTATTCCACACATAACTTTAATTTTTAGAGGGGGTTAATGTAATCTGTTGATTGTTTATTCGCTATTTCAAAGAAGCTGACTAGCTATTCTTAATTCGTTCCGCCTTGGTTTCCCTTTCGTTCCACCAAGGTTGTCTTTCCGTTCCACCTGGGTGTTTCTTTCGTTCGACCATGGTGGAACGAATCAGATAGTACTAATCAAACTTCTGCTTTTTCCTTACTGCAAAGCTATTTCGTCAGATAAGCATCTATTTCCGCAGCTGCCTTTCGTCCTCCCGCCATGGCGCGTACCACCAGGCTGGCACCTGTTTCAGCGTCTCCGGCAAGAAATACATTCTTTGCAAATTTGGGTTGTTCCGGTTTCAGGAATCCCATCGCCAATAATACCATATCAGCCTCGATGACTTCCTTTTTTCCTGTCGGTTTCATCGTGGGACGTCCGCCATCTGCAGCCGGAATCCATTCCACTTCTTCCACTTCTACGCCTGTCACTTTTCCATTCTTTCCGAGGACTGATTGGACGCCAGACACCAACGGCGTGTACAACCTTCTTCATGGCTGGAAGTCGTTTTGAAGACTACCGGCATTGTGGCCAAGGAGTAGCCGGATTGTAGCCGACAGGAGGTTTCGGCATGATTTCGATTTGAGTGACACTGACGGCTCCTTGTCGTACACTGGTTCCGATGCAGTCGGAACCGGTATCACCGCCACCTATCACGAGAACCTTTTTGCCTTTGGCATTTACCAACTTGTCTTTCGGGAAAGTCTGTCCTGCCAGAATCCTATTCTGTTGTGCCAGCATTTCGAGTGCGAAATGAATCCCTTTCAGTTCACGTCCCGGAATACTCAAGTCACGTGCAGTGGGGGTTCCGGTACAGATGCAGTAAGCATCGAATCCTTCCGGTAAATGATTAACGTCTATTTCTACTCCCATCTCAAACTGTATTCCTTCTGCAGCCAATATCTTCATCCGTCGGTCAATTACATTTTTATCCAGTTTGAAATTAGGAATACCGAATCGTAATAATCCTCCGGCGCTTCATCCTTATCGAATAAAGTAACGCTATATCCTTTTAAATTCAGCTGATTAGCCACCACCAATCCAGCAGGACCTGCACCAATCACCGCCACTTTCTTTCCGTTTCTTTCCGGCGTCTTTACTTGTATATATCCTTCACGAAAAGCCGCTTCTACGATAGCTGCTTCATTCTCGCGAATAGTCACCGGCTGATCGCAGGAAAGTTTCAACACACACGATTTCTCGCAAAGAGCAGGACAAATACGTCCTGTAAATTCAGGAAAATCGCAAGTAGACGACAATACTTCGTATGCCTCCTTCCATTTTCCCCTGTATAATGCATCCTGCCATTCCGGTTGTTTATTTCCTATCGGGCATGCCCAATGACAGAAAGGTACACCGCAATCCATACAGCGTGACGCCTGCAATTTACGGCTGTTTGTATTCAAAGTCTGTTCTACCTGACTATAGTCAGCGATTCGCTCGTTTACAGGGCGGTATCCCGCCTCTTGTCGAGGTATATTTAGAAATGCTTTAGGATCTCCCATCTTGTTATTTACTATTTGACGATTTACTATTTACTATTTCTAGACTATCTTATCATTTGCTATTTGACTATTTACAGACTATACTATACATTCAAATAGTAAATTGTAAATAGTCAAATTGTAAATCTAATAGTCTCTTTGCATATCTGCAATTTTTTGTTGTAACTTTCTCATTTGTTCTTCCTGCAGTACTTTTTTGTATTCGATGGGCACTACTTGGATGAATTGATCTACGTAATGATTCCAGTTGTCGAGCAGGATGCGTGCCAGTTTCGAGCCTGTGTAGAGGTAATGCTGGCGGATTAGTTCGTGCAACTCTTTCCGGTAGCTGGCTTCTTCGATGAGTGACAGTTCCACCATTTCCATGTTACAGAAATAATCGAAGTTGCCGTCTTTGTTCCATACATAAGCTACACCGCCACTCATACCGGCTGCAAAGTTACGTCCGGTTTGTCCGAGGACTACCACACGACCTCCGGTCATGTATTCGCAACAATGGTCACCCACGCCTTCTACGACGGCAACTGCGCCGGAGTTACGAACAGCGAAACGTTCTCCTACACGGCCGTTGATATATACTTCACCGCTTGTTGCGCCATAAAGCAAGGTATTACCGGCGATTGTATTTTTTCGGCTTCGAAATTGCTGCGGATAGGAGCAATACGGAGATACGCCCGCCGCTCAATCCTTTACCCAGGTAATCATTCGCTTCACCTTCCAGTTTAAAGTTAACTCCCGGTACGAGAAAAGCTCCGAAAGATTGACCTGCCGAACCTTTGAATTTTACATTCAGCGTATGTTCCGGCAATCCTTTGGCACCATATTTCTTGGCGATTACTCCGGAAAGCATAGCACCTATTGCACGGTCTGTATTGGCAATCGTATATTCTAAAGAAATCTCTTTCTCATGTTCGATAGCTTCTTGTGCGGCATCGATGATGGTTACATCCTTTACAGCAGAAATTCCATGATCTTGGTCGATGACATGACGGATAGCCGCACTGTTGTCAACACGTGCCAGCAATTTGGTGAAGTCGATTAAAGCATGTTTCGGATTTGGGTCATTGGCATCGGACTTGCGCTCGATTAAGTCTGTACGCCCGATGATATCATCCATCCGGGTGAATCCCATTTCAGCCAAATGCTCGCGGACTTCCTGTGCCAGGAATGTGAAAAAGTTTACTAAATATTCACTGCGTCCATGAAAGCGTTTACGTAACTCTTCATTCTGTGTGGCAACTCCCACCGGACAAGTATTCTGATGGCATTTGCGCATCATTACACACCCTAATACAATCAATGCCGAGGTGGCGAAGCATATTCTTCGGCACCCATTAGTGCCATTAAGATGATGTCACGTCCGGTTTTCAGTTGTCCGTCGGCTTGCAGAACTACTTGGCCACGAAGTCCGTTCAGAACCAGTGTTTGCTGTGTCTCGCTCAATCCCAATTCCGGTGAGATACCCGCATAGCGGATAGAAGAAGCCGGAGAAGCACCTGTTCCCCCTTCAGCACCAGAGATGACAATTAGGTCCGCCTTTGCTTTTGCCACACCCGCAGCAATCGTACCGACGCCGCTTTCTGCTACCAGTTTCACACTGATTTTGGCCTGTGGATTTACATTTTTCAAATCGAAGATTAATTGTGCCAAATCCTCAATCGAATAAATATCATGATGAGGCGGAGGAGAAATCAGCGAAATTCCCGGAATGGAATGACGTGTTTTCGCAATCACATCGTTCACTTTAAATCCCGGTAGTTGTCCGCCTTCACCCGGTTTGGCTCCCTGTGCTATCTTGATTTGAATTTCGTCCGCATTAACCAGATATTCTGCCGTTACACCGAAACGACCGGAAGCTACCTGCTTGATTGCACTTCGTAAAGAACTGCCATCGGGCAGCGGTTGGAAACGGGCAGCGTCTTCGCCACCTTCACCGGTATTACTGCGTCCGTGAATTTTATTCATGGCAATAGCCATTGCCTCATGAGCCTCTTTGCTGATAGAACCAAAAGACATAGCCCCCGTGACGAAACGATGCAGAATGTTTTCCACCGGTTCTACCTGATCGATTGAAATCGGATTACGACGGAATCCCAGAAAGTCACGAAGGAAAATAGGCTTCTCTTTTTCGTCTACCAGATGGGTGTACTCTTTAAATTTTTTATAACTCCCCAGTCGTGTAGCCAATTGCAGAGTGCTGATTGTTTCCGGATTCCATGCGTGCTTTTCTCCATCTTTACGGAAAGCATACAAACCGTTATTTTTTAATAACTCTTCATTTTTAATACTTTCAAATCCTTCTTTATGGAAAGCAATGGCATCTCTGGCTATTTCTTCCAGACGGATACCTCCGATCGGTGAACCGAGTCCTCCAAAATAAGCCTTGCTCAATTCTTCACTCAAACCGACAGCTTCGAAAATCTTAGCACCACGATAGGAGCGGATCGTAGAGATACCCATCTTACTCATGATTTTAAACAAGCCTTTACAGATGGATTTGATATAGTTCTTTTCAGCAGTGGTATAATCTAACTGAATATCTTTGTCTTTTACCAGTCGGTCGAGGACAGCGAATGCCATGTAAGGATTCAGGGCACTTGCTCCGAAACCCAACAATAACGCGGCGTGCATCACTTCACGTATTTCACCACTTTCTACGATCAATGCCGTTTGCACCCGTTTACCAACTGAAATCAGGTGGTGATGAACAGCGCTTACTGCCAGCAATGATGGAATGGCAGCATGGGTAATATCCACCTCACGGTCGGTCAGGACAATGTAGTTTACACCTTCCGTCACGGATTCTTCCGCCATTTTACAAAGATGGGTCAGTGCTTCCTGCAGTCCGGCTTTCCCTTTGGCAACCTCAAACAACATGGGTAGTTTGACTGTTTTGAAGCCTTTATACCGGATATTACAAAGAATATCCAGTTGGGTATTGCTTAAAATCGGATGATTCAGGCGTACCATTTTGCAATGACTTTCACTGGGCGTCAGAATATTCATACCGACTGCTCCAATGTATTCCGTCAATGACATCACCAGTCTTCACGAAGGGGATCAATGGGCGGATTGGTTACCTGTGCAAATTGCTGACGGAAATAGTTGTAAAGCAACTGTGGTTTATCTGAAAGTACGGCGAGTGGCGTATCGTTACCCATTGAATTGATCGGTTCTGCTCCGGTGCTTGCCATCGGCATAATCAGCCTTTCGATGTCCTCTTTGGAGTAGCCGAAAGTACGAAGCATCCGGTCGTAGTTTGCTACGTGATGAGGAACTTTGCGCCCGCTTTTCAGTTCATCCAGTTCGATTCGGTTGGTAGATAGCCAGGTGCGGTAAGGCTTGGCTTCAGCCAACTGTTTTTTCAGTTCGCCGTCATAGTAGATCTCGCCTTTTTCCGTATCCACCAGCAGGATTTTGCCGGGCTGTAAGCGACCTTTTTCTTTGATGTCTCCCGGTTCGAAATCCATAACACCGACTTCCGAAGCCACTACCATCATATCGTTTTTAGTAATCAGATAACGGGCAGGGCGCAGGCCATTGCGGTCGAGCATACCTCCGGCAAATCGTCCGTCGCTGAATAGTAGTGCGGCCGGTCCGTCCCACGGTTCCATCAGGATGGAGTGGTATTCGTAGAATGATTTCAGATCCTCACTGATCGGGTTCTTCTCGTTGAAAGATTCCGGCACGAGCATAGCCATGGCATGTGGCAGGCTCAATCCTGACATCACCAGGAACTCCAGTACATTGTCCAGAGAAGCACTGTCGCTCATGCCCGGTTGTATAATCGGGCGGATTTCTTTTATATCGCCTAAAGTGGGAGTGGAGAGTACACTTTCACGGGCTTCCATCCATCCTCGGTTACCACGGATAGTATTGATTTCACCGTTGTGTGCCAGCAGACGGAACGGCTGTGCCAATCCCCATGTAGGGAATGTATTGGTACTGAAACGAGAGTGCACCAATGCCAGTCCGCTGGTAAAATAGCTATTGTCAGGTCCGGATAATAGTTGCGCAGCTGTAATGATGAAAGCATACCTTTATATGTAATGCTTTTGGTAGAGAGTGACACAACATAAAAATCGTCTTTTGCCGGAATAGATGACAATCTGACTTTATTTTCGATTCTTTTCCGGATCAGATATAACTTCCGGTCGGCAGTTTCCGTTTCCGTAAATCCGGTGATGAACACTTGTTTGATGTCCGGTTCGTTTGCCAGAGCCGATTCTCCCAGGATTTCGGGGCAGGTGGGCACATTGCGTAAATGCATCAATGTGAGTCCTTCTTTTTCAATTTCTTCAATAATAATACTTAGAATAGCTGCCTGGTCTTTTTCGTTTTTCGGTAAAAACAATAATCCTGTGCCGTACCGTCCTTTTTCGGGGACAGGAATACCTTGTAATAAAATAAACTCATGCGGAATTTGAAGCATGATACCTGCACCGTCACCGGTCTTGTTATCCGCACCCTCGGCACCACGATGGCGCATGTTTTCTAATACCTTTAAAGCCGACTCAACAATGTCGTGTGACTTTTCTCCATGAATGTTAACCAGCATACCGACACCGCAGGCATCGTGTTCGTATGCCGCATCGTACAAGCCTACCTGTTGGGGCTGTCGTTGGTAAGGGAATCCTTCTGTTACGTTGTTAAAAAGTTCTTGTTTCTTCATTCTTTCTAGCTTTATTGTATGATAATACCTGTTTGATGTATCAAATTGTTTGGCAAAGTTAATATTTTAATTTCAAAATGATAGTGGAATTTAGCTTTTGTGTGACGCGAAATGAGAATAGGAATCTTTATTCTTTTAATTTGTTATTAAAAACAGGAAATTTGCTTTTAATTTGTTAGCTTATTTATCCTTATTTGAAGCTGATTGTAATTTGTTTCTTTTTGAGCTAAAAATAATATATTATTTAACTTTTTGATGTGTTTGCAACTTTTTTATGCGTTTCTGTCAAATAAATATGCTTTTTGTTGTCTTTATGTTATTTGTAATGTGTATATTTGCAGGCGAAATAAAAATATCATAATATGTGTGGAATAGTAGGCTATATTGGTAAACGAAAAGCCTACCCTATCCTTATCAAAGGGCTGAAGCGACTGGAGTATCGTGGATATGACAGCGCGGGGGTAGCAATCATTAGTGATGACCAACAGTTAAATGTGTATAAGACGAAAGGAAAAGTCTCTGATCTTGAAAATTTCGTCACACAGAAAGATATTTCCGGTACAATCGGAATTGCCCATACCCGTTGGGCTACTCACGGGGAACCTTGTTCTGCTAACGCCCACCCTCATTACTCTTCTTCCGAAAAGCTCGCTCTCATTCATAACGGTATTATTGAAAACTACGCCGTTCTTAAAGAAAAACTTCAAGCCAAAGGCTATATTTTTAAAAGTAGTACAGATACCGAAGTCCTCGTTCAATTAATAGAATACATGAAAGTCACTAATCAGTCAGTCTGTTGACGGCTGTTCAGTTGGCGTTAGGGGAGGTAATTGGTGCTTATGCGATTGCGATTCTTGATAAGGAGCATCCCGATGAGATTATTGCTGCCCGTAAGAGCAGTCCATTGGTAGTGGGGATTGGAGAGAATGAGTTCTTTCTTGCTTCAGATGCTACTCCGATTGTAGAATATACTGATAAAGTGGTTTATCTGGAAGACGGGGAAATAGCTGTTTTGAATCTGGGGAAGGAGTTGAAGGTAGTCAACTTGAACAATGTCGAAATGATACCTGAAATAAAGAAGGTGGAACTCAACCTCGGTCAGTTGGAAAAAGGGGGATATCCGCACTTTATGTTGAAAGAGATTCATGAAGAACCAGATGTTGTGAAAAAAACAATCGATTCACTTATGCAAAATAATCTATTGGATCTATTGAATACAATGCCCAATTTAAAACAATATGATCAAATACATATCATTGCCTGTGGCAGTGCGATGTATGCTGGTATGATAGCGAAATCTTGATTGAATCAAGAGCACGCATTCATGTGGATTGTATCTGTGCAAGTGAATATCGTTATGCAAATCCTATTTATACAGCAATACATTAGCTCTTCATTAGTCAATCTGGTTGAAACTGCGGACACAATAGCTGCTTTACAACTAGCAAAAGCAAATGATGTCGCAACCCTGGCAATCGTCAATGTCATTGGTTCTACTATTGCTCGTGATGCTGATCATGTTATTTATACGAAAGCTGGACCTGAAATCTGTGTGGCAACGACAAAGGCTTATTGTACACAGGTAGCTGTCTTATCTTTACTTGCCTGCTATCTGTCCTATGTTCATGGCCATATGCAGGATGATGAAGTTATGCAGTTAAGTAAAGAAATCAAAACTTTACCGAAATTAATGCAACAGCTTATTGAAAAAGATTATTCATGCATTTGCAAAGAAAATATATCAGCATAATGATGTGTTCTTTATAGGGCGTGGATTGGATTATTCTTTATCCATGGAAGGCAGTTTAAAACTAAAAGAGATATCTTATATACATAGTGAAGCCTATGCGGCTGGTGAATTGAAGCATGGAACGATTTCTTTAATTGAAGAAGGCACCCCTGTCATCGCACTTGCGAGTGATGAGGATTTATATGAAAAAACGATTAGTAATATCAAAGAAGTAAAAGCCCGTGGTGCTTATGTTTTATTGATCATCAGCGATGATTTACAGATAGCACATGATGGATATGATGATATTTTGCGTATACCAAACTGATAAATTGATTCAGGCAATACTGGGTGTCATACCATTACAGTTATTAGCTTATGAAATCGCTAGACTTCGTGGTTGTGAAATAGATCAGCCCAGAAACCTGGCTAAATCGGTTACTGTTGAATAACGGTATTTACCTGTAAGTGCCTTGACTTCCTAATATTACACACACTTTGGTACTTTACAGTTAAATATATAAAGAAAGAAGCGACATGAATAAGCCGCTTCTTTTTCTTTAGAATAAAATTTTAGATACAATATTGGAGTAGAAATCAATGATAGCAGACCTTACATAAAGTAATGGTCCATCCAACACTCCTGATAATAAGAATCGCAATCATAAATATTGCGATATAGCGTTCATACTGTCATTAATCTTAAAAGTTAATGTTTCATTCCATCCAGAACTTTCCC
>ENA-OQIG01000226-OQIG01000226.1-human-gut-metagenome-genome-assembly--contig:-NODE-226-length-32986-cov-3.455157_pt1 | contig 32986 bp, 42 predicted proteins | sample MGYA00242576_ERZ504741 | MGnify/ENA primary metagenome ERZ504741 (study PRJEB26092, sample SAMD00036436) | human gut metagenome | host: Homo sapiens | study: EMG produced TPA metagenomics assembly of... | reverse complement strand
TCGAAGTTACAAGGCTCTTCGTTTGATTTATCTATGGCGGTTGTTAAAGCGTGATTATTCATATCGCAGTTTAATTCTATCGGGGTGGGATTCTTTTTATCTCTGGTTTTTAGCTTTTCTTCTCTCCGAAGAGTAAAATGCAGTGGTGGTGGAATCAACTTATTATGAGTCGTCTATTAGAGGCTTGCGAGGACTGTTAAAAAGATTTTTTTTAAAACGAATATACTTGGCTTACGCTTCCGGAGAACCACATATTGAATTATTGAAACTTTTGTCTTTTTCAGGAAAAATAATCAAAACAAAAGGAGTTGGAGTTTTTAATTATGTGAATCAACCTTCCTTTATTTATAAGACACAAATTCGGAATTTTTTATATGTTGGTCGTTTGTCGGAAGAAAAAAATCTTAAACTTCTGATTGATGTGTTCAATTCTTTACCAGATTTAAAATTGACTGTTATAGGTTTTGGTCCTAAAGAGGAGGAATTGAAAAAAATGGCGTCATCCAATGTCTCTTTTTTAGGAGCAATCTCTAATGATAAGATATCTCATTATTACCAGTGTAATGATGTTTTTGTTTTGCCTTCTAAATCAGAGCCATGGGGATTAGTTATTGAGGAGCTATGAATAATGGGTTGCCAGTAATTGTAAGCAATAAAGTAGGGTGTTCTATAGACCTTGTGGCAGAAGATGTAAATGGGATTATATTTGATTTGGATGATAGAAATTCTTTAAAAAATGCCGTACTGAAAATTTGCGATCCTATCTATTATAATGTGTTAGCTAAAAATATTTCATGTTATAATTTTGAGGAAAGATCTCAAAAGTACGTCGCTTCATTTTTTTATATGGAGTAAATATGGGGGCTCGTGTTTCAAAACGGATAGAGTGGATTGATGTTGCAAAAGGTATTTGTATTGTTTTAATGGTAGTTGGGCATACTCGGTTACCATTGATTATTTCGAATTGGATTTGGTCATTCCATATGCCTTTCTTCTTTTTTATATCTGGAATGACTTTTAAAGTAGGAAACTATAAATCTATGAACTTTTTTTTATATCGCAAGTTGCGTACTTTATTAGTTTCCTTTTTTTTGTGTTTTTCTATTCTAGTCATAGGAATATCTGAATCTTATGAAGTAAATACATTTAAGGATAGGTTTTTAGAAGTGCTTGTTCATGGATGGGGGGGCATTGCGTTGTGGTTTGTACCTATATTATTTTTGGCTGAGCTTTTATATTATATTTTTTATCATTTACTGAGCCGTAATAAAAAGTGCTTTGTAGTAATTTTGATTGTATTTGCTTATCTTAGTTATTGGTTGTCAGAGGTGCACCTTTTATTGCCATGGGCTATTTCTTCAGTTTTCTTAGCCGCAAGTTTTCTGGGTTTAGGTAATAGATTGACTGATTTTATTTTAAATGTATGGAGAGATAAGTCTGTCAAGAAGACTTTTAGTTTTTTACTTATATCATTTTGTATCGGTGGACTAATTGCTCAATTCTATCATTTAGATATGTGCTATAACATTATAACTTCTTTAATACCAGTATATATAGGCGCAATATTAGGTATTTTGTTTATTATTCAATTATCAATGTTATTGACTAAATACATGGAATATCCTGTATTAAAGCCTTTGTTTTATATCTTTTCATATTGGGGCAAGAATACATTTTTTGTGTTAGCATTTTCTCAATGTATACAGCTATGCTTAATTCAAGGAATGAATTCTATGGATATTTCTCCGGTTCTGTCTTCGGTAATACGCCATGTTTCCATGTGGATAATATTATTTCTTATAACAGAGTTTTTTAATAGAAAATTATCTTGGATATTAGGGAAATGATCTGTTTGGTAATTTGTGTAGCTTTGATGTCATTGTATATGTTATTGTGTAAGCGTTCCCAATGATGTCTTGAAATGTTCTCATTGGGCTTTTTATCTTTGCCGCAATTTAAATATAAATATTTATATACGGTAGTGATTGTTCGTAATGAGAGACGAGTGTCTATTGGCATTCATTTGAAAGGCATATAATGTTTTGGACATTTACAAAAACTAATAGGTTTATAAGGTGATAAATTTCATTTATGATAAATATTATAGATAAGACCAAATGTTGCGGCTGCAATGCTTGTGGAGATGCATGTGCTCATGGCGCAATAACATTCAAGACTGATATTGAAGGTTTTTGGTATCCGACAGTGAATAAGGATAAATGTGTAAATTGTGAATTATGCGAGAAAGTGTGTCCCATAATCAATATAAAGGAATTAAAGAAGAATGACCTTTCGCAACCGGTGTACTATGCGGCCGAACATAAAAATATGGAGGTTGTATTTGATTCCACTTCTGGAGGCTTATTCTCGGCTTTGGCTGATATTATGTACAAAGACAAGGGGTATGTGGGTGGCGCAGTATTTAATGAAGATTTTTCTGTTCGCCAATACATTTCCAATGACAAGACTGATCTTCCCCGTATCAGGAGTTCCAAGTATTTGCAGAGTTCTTTTGAGGGGTTCTTTATACAGGTTAGAAAATTATTGTGTGCAGGGGAAAAGATTCTCATTTGTGGAAGTCCCTGCCAGATGACTGCTTTGCGTGCTTTCCTTCGCAAAGATTATGATAATCTAATTATTGTTGATTACATCTGTCGTGGTATCAATTCTCCTAAAGTATGGCATAAGTACCTTGATTCGTTTGAGGAGCGCTATGGCTCTAAGGTTATTTATTGTAAGGCTAAGTCGAAAGAATACGGTTGGCGCAACCTTACGCAGAAAGTGATTTTAGCCAACGGCAAGCATGTTTATGAGACTAAGGACCAGTCAAACTATACCAAAGGATATCTGCAAACCAATGTTTACTGTCGCCCTTCATGCTATGAATGTAAGTTCAAAGGATATCCACGTATAGCCGACATTACTCTTGCCGATTTTTGGGGGATAGAGAAAATCAATACTTCTATGGATAAAAACCTTGGTACGTCACTTGTGATGCTTAACTCGAAGAAAGGTAAAGCCTATTTTGAGAGGACCAAGCAGCGCATCAATTATCTTGAAGTACCATTTTCTCTGGCAGAGAAAAGTAACCCTGCCTTAATCAGCCTTTGGGTAACCCCTTGGTAAACCGCAATCAATTTTTTAAAGACTTGGACCGGATGACTTTCACAGAACTTGCCAATAAATATATCTTGCCATGTAAACAGGGTAAAAAACAGTTTGTTAAGGATAGCTCGGCTATGTTTGCAACATTATGAAAACCACGCAAATGCGTCCACGTCCACTCTGGCAGCTACTGAAATACAATACTATCGGTGAAATCTTTCGCGGCAATATATTGTTGCCTGCTCCTTATTGCATTATTCACATAAACAAAACTGCCACTATCCGCAAGCAAGGCATCACATTTCTTGGACAAAAGGTAAAATTCCGTAAATCAAAGCTTGAAACACGCTTGTCGGTAGATGCAGGAGCTACGCTCAATCTCGGCCCTGGAACCATCATCGGTTACGGTTCAGACATAGAGATATTCAGTGGTGCCACACTTACTTTTAAAGGGCATGGTGGTTCCAATATCGGATTGACAGTTGTTTGTGGTGAGCATATTGAATTTGGCGATAGAGTGATGATAGGACGCAATGTTACTGTCAGAGACAATAATGGATCACATTATATCAATCGTCAGGGATATAAGAATACAAAACCTGTAATTATTGGTGATAAGGCATGGTTATGTGAATCTTGCACTATTATGAATGGAGTCAGGATTGGAGATGGGGCGATTATTGGTGCAAAATCTTTTGTTATAAGTAATGTTCCGGCACATGCCATGGTTTCAGGCATCCGGCTCAAATAGTCGATGAGGATATCCTATGGAAATATTAATTAGAAAAATAAGTATATGAATTTAAAAGAATTTATTGTGAATTTCGCAGAACAGTTTGATGACACAGATGCGTCAGAAATCCAGGCTTACACCGAATTTCATGAACTCGACGAGTGGGGAAGTCTTACAGGTATGGGCGTGATCGCATGGTAAAGACCATTTATGGTAAAACTATTACTGGTAAGGAAATCCGTGAGTGTATTACTGTAGAGGATTTGTTTAATCTTGTAGCTGAAAAGTAAAAATGGATATATTCAATCCTTTCACACTTAAGGGAAAGACAATTCTCGTGACTGGAGCATCATCTGGGATAGGCCGTGGCATAGCCATAGCCTGTTCCAAGATGGGAGCGTCTGTGATAATCAATGGCAGAAATGAGCAAAGACTTGCAGAAACATTGCGGGAAATGCGAGGGGAAGAAAATTTCTCATTGATTGCCGATCTCAGCCAAATAGATGCTGTTGCAATCATGGTCAGACAACTGCCTAAATTGGATGGTGTCGTACATTGTGCCGGAATTGGACAGCGGATTTTGTGTAAGCAGCTTCAAGAAAGCGACCTTGATAATATGATGGATGTAAATTTTAAAGCCCCTGTTATGTTTCAAACAGAGTTGTTAAGGCAAAAGAAAATTAACAAAGGGGCATCTATAGTGTTCATAGCATCTATTGCCTACGATTCTCCTACTATTGGCAATGCAATGTATTGTGCATCCAAAGGTGCTGTCATTTCGTACGCCAACTGTCTGGCTTTAGAGCTTGCTCCAAGATTGATAAGAGTGAACTGTATTCTTCCTGCTATGATTTGGACAGATCTCATTTACAAGGGAGGCATCACGGAGGAAGAGTTGAAAGAGGACGAAAAGAAATATCCTCTCAAGCGCTATGGAAAACCGGAAGATGTTGCCAATCTGTCCGTTTATCTATTGTCAGATGCTTCCGCATGGATGACAGGATCCAGTATAAAACTGACCGGAGGGATCTAAGATAGCAAAGGGTGTAGGAGTAAATCAAAGATATGTGGCTATAGAGAATCAGACAGTTGCGGACATGGCTTGTGAAGCTGCTAACAAGTTGTTTGAAGAATGGTCTTGGCTGTTCCGGTTATACATACAGATTAGCAATGGCTAAAAGTTTCATAGATTTAGGTTTGGCACGCAATGTATTGTTGCTCACAGGTGATACCATTTCGAAATATCTCCATCCTGAGGACAAGAACTGGATACTTTTCGGTGACAGTGCCACGGCAACGCTGATATCCAATGAGGGTCTTGCAGAAATAGGGGAAACCGTATACGGTACTGATGGAAGCGGTGCGGAGGCTATTATTGTAAAAAACTGCGGTTCAAGGCATCTTGCGCGGACAGGACATGAGGAAAAAGACGGGGCGGACAATGTCAGGTGTGACGATTATTTCTATATGAATGGTGAGCAAGTTTTCAATTTTACGATTGATCGTGTTCCACAACTAATTGATGGTACGCTTAGTAAAAATAATGTAAAGAGAGAGCATATAGATTATTATGTGTTTCATCAAGCAAATAGATTCATGCTCAACACCATACGTAAAGTATGTAGCATAACAAAAGATAAATTCTATATTAATATAGAGAACACAGGCAGCACCACGTCTTCAACAATCCCGATTGCGTTAAAACATTGTCTTGATAAGAATAATATACAAAAGGGATAGCAAGTAATGATTGCTGGATTTAGTGTCGGATTATCGTGGGCTGTCACTGTTTTGAAATTTTAAATAAAATAATGGTTTATATTAAAGGCATATCATATTATTTGCCCGAAAGGGTGATGACTAATGAGGAATTGGTAAAAGAGTTCCCCGAATGGAGTGTTGACAAGATAGCAAGGAAGGTGGGAGTCTACTCCCGTCACCTTGCCGCTGAAAACGAAACGGCAGGTGACATGGCCGGGAAAGCAGCCCGCAAATTGTTTGAGGAATATAGCGTCAGGCCGGAGAATATCGACTTCGTAATGCTCTGTACACAGAGTCCTGACCATTTCCTGCCATCAACGGCTTGTATTCTTCAGCATAGGCTCGGTATCCCCACGTCAGCAGGAGCATTTGATTTTAATTTAGGGTGCTCCGGTTGTATTTATGGAATGGCTTTAGCCAAAGGCATTATTACTGCGGGTGTTGCAAAGAACGTTTTATTATTGACGGCAGAGACATATACCAAGTATCTTCATCCATCTGATAAAAGCAATCGTGCCATCTTTGGCGATGGTGCGGCTGCTTGCCTCATATCTACTGAGGGATTTGCCAAAATCGGTGAGTTCTCTCTCGGCACGGATGGCAGTGGTGCGGAAAAACTTATTGTGAGAACCGGAGCTGCAAGATGCAAGGACAGTGCAGAGAAAAGCGAAGTGGATGACGAGGGACATACCCGTTATGGCGATTATCTCTATATGGACGGAAGCGGTATTTTCAATTTTACTCTTGAAGCGGTCCCGTCCATGATGAAAGATGTTCTGGAAAAAAATGATACAATTGCTGATAAAGTGGATTACTACATCTTTCATCAGGCCAATAAATTTATGCTCAACACCATCCGAAAGGTATGTGTGCTACCAAAAGATAAGTTCTATGTGAATCTTGAAGAGATTGGCAATACAGTTTCGTCTACTGTGTTGATTGGTTTGAAGGATTGTCTGGATAGTGGAACAATCAAGGAAGGAATGCAAGTTATGGTTGCTGGATTTGGAGTTGGTCTTAGCTGGGGAGGGACGATATTACAATTTTAATATATGATTTTTGGGAAATTATGGTAACAACATTCAAACTACAGAATGGAGATGAAATCCAATCGATAGGTTTTGGTCCTGGAGGAATGGGGTACAATCCAAAAATGAAAAAACAAAGAACAGGTCTATCGCTTCTCTTTATTAGGGTAATAAACAAATTGTATTTTAGAAAAGAGAGTAGCAGAAGATATGTCAATAGCGTAGCCAATGCTTTTAAAATAGGCTATAAATTGCTTGACTTTTCTGCCTCCTATGGCAATATGGATCTTATTGGAGAAGCCATACGCAGAAGTGGCGTTGATAGAAAAGACTTGTTTATTACTACAAGAGTTAGTAATGGAGCACAACTAAATCATACTGTAAGAGAGGAGTTCCTCAGAAATATAAAAGAGATGGGGATTGACTATGTTGACCTTTTACAGTTTCATTGGCCAGTCACCGAACTATATCTTGATACATGGCGAGAGATGGAAAGGTTGAAGGATGAAGGCTATGTACGCCACCTTGGTGTGGCAAACTGTCATCAGCATCACCTTGAGGAAATATTCAAGATATGCAAGTACAAGCCGGAAATAGGACAGTTTGAGATTCATCCTTTGTTTACTCAAAAAACGCTTATAGAATACTATAAGAAAAACAATATATTAGTTGAAGCATATACGCCTATAGCGCGTTATGATGACAGACTTGTTCGTTTGCCTCTACTGAAAAAATTGGAAAAGAAGTATAACAAGAACTTCATTCAAATCATTTTGCGTTGGCATATACAAAACGGCTGTATACCTTTGGTTCGTTCACTCACGCCATCTCATCAGTTGAGCAATTTCCAAATCTTCGATTTTGAGTTGTCTGGCGAGGATATGAAGTTGATAGACGGTATTAACATCAATAGTCGGCTGAGGTATGACCCTGACAATTGTGATTTTTCCATTCTATAAGGGTAAGTGTCCAAAAAAGAGCACTCATTGTATGACATTTGTTCGATTTGCCTCTCTATTGCCTTTGCGTCGCATCTAAAAATGACAGAAAATGAATATAAGTGAATTTTTATTCCGTTATCAAACAGATGCTGCTCCTCGGAATATTTTGATTAACACTTATTGTATCTTCTTCTGAAATTGTCACTTCAATAGCCGTTCTTATATTGTTTATAAATGCTTCTCAGTTTTATTAGGTAATCGGAAAATAAATTATAAAATTAATGCCTGGACCATCTTCAAACAAAACCATCGCAAAGAATACTGTATTCCTGTATTTTCGTATGATGTTTACAATGATAGTATCATTATATACTTCACGTGTAATACTGCAAACTTTAGGGATTGGCAATTATGGTATTTATCAGTCCGTAGGTGGCATTGTTGGCTTTTTATCTTTTATTAATAGTGCGTTAAGTACCGGTTCATCCCGTTTCTTAACTTATGAACTTGGAACGGGTGATCTTGAAAAATTAAAGAGAACATTTTCCACAACAATGACGATTCATGTAGTGATTGCTTTTGGGGTCGTTATAATTGGAGAAACGTTGGGTATATGGTTTCTTTATAATAAGTTAGTAATACCAATGGACCGAATGGAGGCGGCAGTCTATGTTTTCCATATATCCATACTAACAGCTGTGTTTACATTAACACAGGTACCTTATAATGCAAGTATTATTGCGCATGAAAAGATGTCAGTTTTTGCCTATATGAGTGTTCTGGAAGTTTCTGCCAAATTGGGAATAGTTTATCTGTTATCTATTGGTGATTATGATAAATTGAAATTGTATGCCTCTTTGTTATTTATTGTCCAGGTAGGGATTATTTGTATCTATCGTTTTTATTGTAGTCGGCATTTTAAAGAAACGATATATCATTTTGTATTTGATAAAGCTATATTCAAAGAAATTGCTGGCTTTTCAGGGTGGAGTTTGTTTGCCAGTGGTTCGATCGCCCTCAATAGTCAAGGGATTTTAATTTTGCTGAATATGTTCTTTGAACCCGCTGTTGTCGCCGCACGGGCTATTTCCATCCAAGTGAACATGGCAGCCGGTCAACTTGTAGATAATTTTCGTACAGCTGCTAATCCGCAGATAGTTAAGAGATTGGCCACAGGTGATTTAATGGGATCTAAGCAATTGCTACTGGTATCTACTAAGTATTCCTATTATTTGATGTTTATTATCTGTTTTCCAGTTTGTCTCTTAGCCTATCCTTTATTAAAAATATGGTTGGGGATTGTGCCAGATTATACTGTTATCTTTCTTCAACTTATAGTCATTCAGAGCTTATTTCAGGTTTTTGACACTTCTTTTTATACAGCATTATATGCTAAAGGACAGTTAAAAGAAAATGCTTTAATATCCCCTACTTTGGTTTAATAAGTTTTCCCATAGTCTATTTTTTATTTAAAGCGGGGTATTCTCCGGTAGCTCTTTCATGGGTTAGTTTGCTGACCTATGCTACATTGGGTTTAGTAATAAAGCCTATATTGGTAGTAAAAATAGCAGGGTATTATTGGAAGGATATTTGGGGCGTTTTCAAACCGTGCTTATTAGTCACCGCTGTCGCTTTACCTATACCTATTTTTTTATATAATGTAATGGATGTTACTAATATTATGCATTTCTTTTTCATAGGAATTGTAACTGTTATAATAATTTTATTATCAATATATTGGATTGGAGTTGATGTGTTGACTAAGCAAAAAGTATGGTCATATATAAAACGGAAGTTAACATCCCAGAAAGCCGTATAAAAGTATTGCAGTCGGATGGATACAACGTGTATATCTATTGAGGTGATCAATGTAGTAGATAACCATCATATCTACCTGCTAGATGCTGGGTATCCCTGTGATTTAATATCTGAAAGGATACTACTTGGATATGTTTGTAATTGAAATCTATTATTAATATCCCTTTGACTAAATATTTGTAAATATTGAGACTTTCTGAACGCTAACTAATATAGGATTGATATTATGTTAATAATTGATGAATCAATTAGAATTTAGTATTGCTCTTAACTTTTAGATATGACAAAGTTGATTTCTCTTAAAGTTGTAAATACGATTTGTTTTTAGGGTTCTAATAATAAATGGTGCAAGAAATAATTTTGAATATAGAGCTTTAATAATGTCAACCCTTTTTCAAATTAATGTTGTTGCCAATTCCGGCTCTACTGGACGTATTGCTGAAGGTATTGCAGAAGCTGTAATAAATGATGAATGGATTTGTTATACAGCATATGGGCGTTGGGGAAATCCAAGTAAAACATACTTGTATAAGATTGGGAGCAAGTGGGGAGTTTATTTTCATTATTTAAGATCTAAGTTGTTTGACATGCATGGATTAGGATCTAAATGTGCAACTAAACGGTTGATATTAAAAATAAAGGAGATAAAGCCAGATTTGATACACTTGCATAATATTCATGGTTATTATTTAAATTATCCATTATTATTTGACTTTTTGTCAAGATCTGATATTCCAGTTGTTTGGACATTACACGACTGCTGGGCATATACTGGACATTGTGCTTATTATTCTAATGTTGACTGTAACAAATGGAAACAAGGGTGTTATGCTTGCCCTAATCTTCAAGACTATCCCGCTTCATTATTTTATGACCACTCTAGAAAAAACTATCAGCTCAAAAAACAAAGATTTACTTCTCTCGAAAATTTAACTATTGTCACTGTTTCACGGTGGCTGGCAAATGAAGTAGAGCATTCTTTCCTTGCTAAATATCCTGTAAGAGTTATTTATAATGGAGTTGATACGGATGTATTTCGTCCTGTAGGTGTTGGAGCAAAATTAAAATATAATATAGAAAATAAATTCCTGATATTGGGAGTAGCAACAGTTTGGAATGCTCGTAAAGGTTTATCTGATTTTATTAAACTTGCAAAATATCTTTCATCTGATGATAGAATAATACTGGTAGGCTTAGATCAGAAACAAATTTCTAAATTACCTTCTAATATAATCGGACTTAAGAGAACAGAAAATATAAGCGAGTTGGTAGAACTGTACTCATCTGCTGATTTATTTGTGAATTTTTCAATGGAAGAGACCTTTGGGTTGACTACGGCTGAAAGTATGGCTTGCGGAACACCTGCATTGGTTTATGATTCGACAGCCTGTCCTGAAATAGTAACAGAAAAAACGGGATTTGTAATTGCCCCTCATAATATTGATAGAGCTTTAAAAGCTATACAGCAGTTAAAATTGGTGGGAAAACAGTATTATGGAAATAATTGCCGTTCATATATCTTGGAAAATTTTAGAAAAGAAGATAAATATAAAGAATATGCTGCTCTTTATCAGGAGCTTTTGTAGTTAATGAAAATTTCTCTTATAACTGTTACTTTCAATAGTGACAGGACTCTTTGTGATACTATTCAGTCTATTATTTCACAGCATTTTACTAACATTGAGTATATAATAGTAGATGGTTTATCTCAAGATAATACTATTGAAATTATAAAAAAGTATGAGCCTCTATTTCAAGGTCGGCTAAAGTGGATCAGTGAAAAGGATAATGGACTTTATGATGCCATGAATAAAGGAATTCGTATGGCTACTGGGGATATTGTCGGTATAATTAATTCAGATGATTTTTATCACAGGAATGATGTCATAACTAAAGTGGTAGAGGTTTTTGATAATACAGATACACAAGTCGTTTATGGGGATGTGCGTTTTGTGAACCCTAAAAATTTGGATAAAACAGTGCGTTATTATTCTTCTAAGAACTTTGCCCCACATTTGTTCCGGTATGGTTTTATGCCTGCGCATCCGACTTTCTTTACTTATCGAAAGTATTTTGAGGAGTTTGGCTATTATAAAACAGATTATAAGATAGCTGCTGATTATGAGCTCCTTATCCGCTTCTTGTATGTACGTCAATTGAAAAGTAAATATTTACCATTTGATTTTATGAAAATGCGTACGGGAGGCACCAGTACAGCATCTGTAAAAAGTAATATTTTACTGAATAAGGAGATTGTCAGGGCGTGTAGGGAGAATGGAATTTGGACTTGTTTGCCACTTTTATGTTTAAAATATGCTGTGAAGGTTTTTGAACTGTTATTGATAAAAGAATGAATATACTGATTACAGGAATCCATGGATTTATAGGTTCTAATTTTATCAGGGCCTTGAGAGATAAACATACATTATATGGACTTGATATTATCTTTCCTTGTAGAGATGGAGTGAGCCAAACATTTTCTTGGCGAGATATCGAACCCACATCTTTTCCTTTTCAAACTCTTCCCCAGTTTGATGCAATCATTCATCTTGCCGGAAAGGCTCATGATACGAAAAACCAATCAGCTGCTCAGTCTTATTTTGATATTAATACCGGCCTGACTCAAAAGATATTTGATTTCTTTTTGGAGTCTTCTGCGAAGAAATTCATATTTTTTAGTTCAGTAAAAGCTGCGGCTGATAGTGTAGTGGGAGATATGCTTACTGAGGATGTTATTCCGGCTCCTATTGGTCCTTATGGGGAAAGTAAAATAAGAGCTGAAGAGTATATAAAGGAACATTTTGCATTTCCCACTGTCTCCTCCTGCGAGTGTTCTCCTTTTCGGGAGATGACTTCGGTTACAGAAAAACAGGTTTATATATTAAGACCTTGTATGATTCATGGTCCGGGGAATAAAGGAAATCTGAATCTATTGTATAATGTGGTGAAGAAAGGAATTCCCTGGCCATTGGGTGACTTCGAAAATCGTCGTTCGTTTACTTCAATTGATAACCTATGCTATGTGATTGAGGGATTATTGACTAAAGAGGTACCTACGGGCATTTATCACATGGGGGATGATGAAGCTTTATCAACAAATGAGTTGATTGCCATCATATGTGAGGCAATGGGAAAACAGCCCCATATCTGGAAGATGAATAAGGCTTTATGGAAGGATGTGCCGGACTGGGAACTTTACTCCATTTGCCACTGAATACGGAAAGGCTTCGTAAACTGACAGAGAATTATGTGGTAAGTAATGCTAAGATCAAAGCTGCTCTCGGGATTGATAAAATGCCTGTGACAGCTAAAGAGGGGTTGATTAAAACCATTCGTTCATTTGAAGAAACTAAATAAGTTATGTACTATTTAATAATCCTGGTTCTGCTATTTTTGGCAGAACTTTTTTATTTCCGTATTGCTGATAAATGCAATATCATCGATAAACCGAATGAGCGGAGTTCGCACACCCGGATCACTTTGAGAGGGGGAGGGATTATTTTCTTCTTTGGCGCATTAGCTTACTTTCTGACGAATCAGTTTGAATATCCTTGGTTTATGCTGGCTCTGACATTGATTACTTTTATCAGTTTTGTAGACGACATTCGTTCTACTTCTCAGGGGTTACGTTTGGTGTTTCATTTTACGGCGATGGCTTTGATGTTCTATCAATGGGGGTTATTCAGCCTGCCTTGGTGGACCATTGTGGTTGCTTTGATTGTTTGCACAGGGATTATCAATGCCTATAATTTTATGGATGGTATTAATGGCATTACAGGTGGATACTCGTTGGTGGTGCTGGCGGCATTAGCATTTATAAATGGGGTATATGTTCCATTTGTAGAGCCGGCTTTGATTTATACCATGCTTTGTGCTGTGTTGGTCTTTAACTTCTTCAATTTCCGGAAACAGGCAAAGTGTTTTGCGGGGGATGTAGGTTCGGTTAGCATTGCTTTCGTGATCCTCTTTCTGATCGGTATGCTGATAATCCGTACGGAAAATTTTAGCTGGATTGTCTTGTTGGCAGTCTATGGGTGGATAGTGTGTTGACAATAATTCATCGGTTGATGTTGCATGAGAATATTGGTTTGCCACATCGGAAACATTTGTACCAGATTATGGCAAATGAGCTGAAAATTCCTCACATGGTGGTTTCGTTGGTGTATATGTTGGTGCAGGCAGTAGTTATAGTCGGGTATTTTCTATTTCCGGGGAATGAATATGGGTATTTGTCGGGTACCATTATTGCGCTGAGTTTGGTCTATATTCTATTTATGAAGCGTTTCTTTTGCTTGCATCAAGCGAAATGATATTTAAGAGAATTGTTTGGGATTGCCCGACACGGTTTTTGCCACTACTATAATATATTGAAGTATATTATTGATTTGTAGTGCTTTGCAAAACAGAAAATCAAAATAGAGAACGGATAAGAAACGAGCAAACTATTTTAGTCTGCTGTGTTTTTCCATTGCTTCAAATCACTCTTCCACAAAGGAAGTCATTTTATCTTGATTATTATCCAACATAGCTATCATTCTCGTATCTTTGCAATTATAAAGCATTTAACATGGATAAATTCGATGCGAGTGTTACTTCAGGCATATTTCGACTTACTCGCATAGATACAAACGGGAACGAATGGATTGTTGATTACAGTTTTGAAAATGATTTTGTATGTGATTATCCATCTCTAATACTGAATTATTATGGTAACTTACACTCACTTCGGCAAACAACCCGATACTCTTAAACATCTTGTTCTTTGCGAGGTTCTTCAAATAGAAAAGCCTGTTTTTTAACTCAAGGTGAATATGAAAAAGAATATAATTACAATCAGCGAAAGCGGTGTGGTATCTATATCGGGCAATATTCAGATGCAAGATTTTGAGATAGCGGAACTGTTCGGGGTGATGATCCCGACAATACGTTCCCATGTACGTGCGATTCTAAAAACAGGTATCGCAACAGGTGATTATACCCATAGAGCAATGTTGATTTGTTGTAACTTTTTGTCTGATTGTTACGGGCTGGATGTGATTACGGCTCGTGCTTTTCGGATTCAATCATATAAAACGAAAATATTTCGCAAATGGATTATGTGTAAAATGACCATAGCAGAATGTCAACCAATTATATTACAATACAATTATCAGGCAGCATACTTGAGTGAACAGAATTAATCATTAACTTTACAGGAAATTTAGAAGGCATGAGCAAAGGAGAAATAATTATATACCAAACAGCCGATGGCAGCACCTCGCTTGATGTTAAGTTGGAACAGGAAACTATCTGGCTAAACCAAAAGCAGATAGCCGAATTGTTCGGGACGAAGCGACCAGCCATTACCAAGCATCTGAAAAATATATTTCTATCGGGAGAATTGGAAGAAATAGTAGTGTTCATTTCGAATTCGAATACCATACCACTCACTGGGTGCTATGGCAGATAAAACGCAAACAACAGAGGTGAAATATTATAATCTCGATGCCATTCTATCCGTAGGATATAGAGTAAATTCTAAAAATGCAACCCGATTCCGTATCTGGGCGAACAAAGTGCTGAAAGAGTATCTGATTAAAGGATATGTCGTTAAGGAGAATATCAAGCTGGAGCAGTACGAGGATTTGAAGCAGACCATCAAGGTATTGGCAAATGTTCTCGACCACAAGACGTTGGAATACTCTGAGGCAACTGGATTGTTACGAGTGGTTACTGATTATGCTTACGCTCTTGATACGCTGGACAGATACGATTATCAACAACTTAAGATAGACAAAACTACTAATAAAGAGCAATTTACAGCTACCTACGAAAATGCGATAGCTGCCATTGAAGAGTTACGGAAGAAATTTGGAGGTAGTTCTCTTTTCGGCAATGAGAAAGACCAATCGTTCAAAGGTTCGATAGGTACTATTTACCAGACATTTGGCGGTCAAGAACTTTATCCGAGCGTAGAAGAAAAGGCAGCGATGTTGTTGTATTTAGTCACTAAAAACCATTCGTTCAGCGATGGTAACAAGCGTATCGCTGCATTTTTATTTCTCTGGTTTATGGAACGTAACGGCATTTTGTATAATTCCGACAGAAGTAAACGGATTGGCAACAATGCGCTTGTGGCTTTGACACTAATGATTGCCGAAAGTCGCACCGAAGAAATGGATACAATGGTTAAAGTGATTGTTAATCTTATCAATAGAGATAATTAATCGATTTTTATTCCAATTGGTTAATCGGGGCAGTCATTTTCGTTACAGGGGCAAAGGAAGTTCCGGACGAGTGATTATTCAAGCTCAAGCCCTGCCGGGTTTCGGCTGAAATCTCAAAGATCTGTGGCCCAATATTACGTATTATGGTGAAGAGAGATGGAAAAAAATGACAAAACCCGTTGTCGTGACGTTTTATTCGAATGGAGATATAGGATGTGCGGAGAGATACTCCCGTGTGAAATGAAAACAGCAGACTAACAGTGCCTTCATCGGCTAACTAACGACACTCACCAAAGAAAAGCAGCACATATAGCCAAATCCGTCTAAAATTCAGTATTTTACCTCATTTTTCTATTTGAAAAACAGGGAACGGATAAGTAACTGAACGTTTTCCTAAATCTGCTTTTTATTGCATTTGAAGAGTTAGATAGTTAAAACCACTAGAAATGACACAAATAATTGTATTAGTGTGAATTACGCTCAACTTCTAATTTCCGCTTTTCAGGTTTACATTTTTTGCATCATGATTACATAGCATCGTTTATATCCGTAACATTTACCCGACTGCCATCATATTAAAAAGTGAGTTTGCAAATTCAATTGAACGAAGAGCTTAGAATTATGATACAGATAATAAGCGTGTTATAAGTTTTTCTGAGAAAACTGCTTTCCGGACCGTTTTTTCCTTTGCCGATAATTTGTAAATCTTCATCTTTGCAGTGTTGATCAACGAAACATGAATGAAACGTAGTAGTAACATTAGTAAAGAAGGAGAAAAATTATGCCTTTATTTTATAGAGCGAGACAATCGCAGTTGAAAACTAAAGAGGGAAAGAAACAGTGGCACCTGACTCTGGTGAAAGTTGGAAAAATGGTAACTTCACAACAGTTGGCTGAAGTAATAGCTGAAAAATCATCGTTGACACCGGGTGATGTTCATAATGTGATTCGTAACTTGATGACTGCCATGCGTAAAGAATTGTTGAATAGCCGTTCGGTACGTCTGGAGGGATTAGGCACTTTCACGATGAAAGCTTGTACACAAGGGCATGGAGTGGATCAAGAGGAAGAGGTGAGTCCGAATCAGGTGGCGGCTCTTCGTTGTCTGTTTACTCCGGAATATACTCGTCCCGCAGCTATCGGCACTACCCGTGCTTTGCTTCAGGGAGTGGAATTCCAGAAAGTCAGTGCGATAGGGGGAGCAATTAATGGCGGATCGGGTAGTGGAGATATTGTGGATGATCCGACAGCCTGATAAAATTTATTGCTGATATAATAATTATTGACAACGGAAGGAGGATAAAGAGTATGAAGAAAACGGGATGGAATATTATATTGAAGTTGATTATTGCTGTGGCAAGTGCTGTAGCCGGTGTAATAGGCGGGCAGGCTATGACATTATAAAACGGAAGTTAATAACCAAACAGGGTGAACTCCCGATAGCCATTAGAGGCTTTCGGGAGTTTTTCTTTTCCCCATGATCTTGTCTATAATCAGAGCGATGGCTCCATCACCGGTTACGTTACAAGCTGTACCGAAACTGTCCATGGCAATGTAGAGGCGATCATCAATGCCTGGGCCGATTCATCGAAACCGAGCGTGGACTGGAGGATGCCTAAAGAAGCCATAATAGCGCCTCCAGGAACGCCGGGAGCGGCAATCATCGTGATGCCGAGCATGAAAATGAAACCTGCAAACAGGGAAAAATCGAAAGGCATGCCCTGCATCATCATTAAGGCTAAAGCACAGGCCACAATCTTCAGGGTGCTTCCGGATAAATGAATGGTGGCGCAAAGCGGGATGACAAATCCGGCTATATCGGCTGATACACCGTTCTTCTTGGTCTGTTCGAGTGTGACAGGGATGGTGGCAGCTGATGACTGAGTGCCTAAAGCGGTGAAATAAGCCGGCAGCATCCGTCCCAACAAGCGGAACGGGTTTTTACGGACAAACAATGCCGCAATGCAATATTGAAAAACCAGCAAGAAAATATGTAGTATGAAAATGACACCGATAATTTTAATAAACACCATAAGGATGGAGAATACTTGTCCGGAGTGTGTCATATTGAGGAAAATACCAAAGATGTAAATGGGCAGCAACGGAGGATGACTGCGCTTATCATACGTACGATGATCTCTTGAAAGTCTCGTGCTACGTTTTTCAGGGCGTCACTATGCAGGCTTGCCAATCCCAGGCCGAGGGTAAAGGCAAGGACCAGTGCCGTCATGACATTCATCAAGGGTGGAATGGCAACAGAGAAATAGGGTAGGATTCCTTGCGCCTCACTCACTTCGTCGAGAGGTGCTCCCGGAGTAATGAGCGAAGGGAAAATGGCGGCTCCGGTGAAGTAGGACAGAAATCCGGAGAAAAGAGTGGCACCATATGCAATGAGTGCCGTGACAAGTAGCATTCGTCCGGCTCCTTTACCAATATCGGCTATGGCAATGGTAACCAGTCCGAGAATGATAAGAGGTATGGAGAAATTGAGGAATTCTCCAAAGATGGAGTTGAAGGTCACGAACAGCCGTACCAAAGGTGTCGGCAGGAAATTTCCGATAGCGATACCAAGTATAATAGCTATGATGATACGTGGCAAAAGTCCTATGTGTATTTTCTTCATTACGAGGTTTTAGCAGTTTGTTACAAAAGTAATACTTTTTTCTGAAACTATCCGAACAAATATTTTCGATATGTGTTATAGATAATAAGAAAAAGAACAAAAAATCAACCAATTTAGATACATATTACAATTATGGCAACTCAGAATAAAACAGATATAGGCCTGATTGGTTTAGCTGTGATGGGAGAAAATTTGGCTCTGAACATGGAAAGCAGAGGTTGGAACGTATCGGTGTATAATCGTACGGTACCGGGTGTGGAAGAAGGCGTGGTGGAACGTTTCATCAACGGAAGGGCTAAAGGCAAGCATATAGAGGGCTTCACGGATATAGAGGCTTTTGTAGAATCGATCGCTTTGCCTCGTAAGATAATGATGATGGTACGTGCCGGTAGTCCGGTGGATGAGCTGATGGAGCAACTTTTCCCGTATCTTTCTCCGGGTGATATATTGATTGACGGTGGTAACTCGAATTATGAAGATACGAACCGAAGAGTGAAACTGGCAGAGTCGAAAGGTTTTCTGTTCGTCGGTGCCGGTGTTTCGGGCGGAGAAGAGGGAGCTTTGAACGGAGCTTCTATCATGCCGGGCGGTTCGGAGAAAGCATGGGAAGAGGTGAAACCGATTTTGCAGAGCATTGCGGCCCAAGCGCCGGATGGTACTCCGTGCTGTCAGTGGGTGGGACCTGCCGGATCGGGACATTTTGTGAAAATGATACACAACGGGATAGAGTATGGTGATATGCAGTTGATTGCTGAAGCTTATTGGGTGATGAAGGAGCTGCTGGATATGACTAACGAGGAGATGGCATCTGTGTTCACCCGTTGGAATGAAGGTAAACTACGGAGTTATCTGATAGAAATTACAGGTAATATACTCCGCCATAAAGATAAGACAGGGGCCTATCTGATTGATAAGATCCTGGATGCCGCCGGACAGAAAGGGACAGGCAAATGGTCGGTGATTAATGCCATGGAATTAGGTATGCCACTGGGATTGATTGCTACGGCCGTTTTTGAACGCAGTTTGTCGGCCCGGAAGGAACTGCGTGAAGCTGCTGCCCGGCAATATCAATGCAGGCACTCGATGGCTGTATATAATAAACAAGATACGGAAAAAGAGATTTTCTCGGCATTGTATGCTTCGAAACTGGTTTCGTATGCTCAAGGGTTTGCGGTGTTGCAACGTGCTTCCGATACATTTGGATGGAACCTCGATCTGGCTTCGATTGCACGGATGTGGAGAGGCGGTTGTATTATTCGCAGTGTTTTCCTGAATGATATTGCTGCGGCATTTGAGGCAAAAGAAAAGCCTAAACATCTGCTGCTGGCCCCTTATTTTGAAGAAGAGATCAAAGGTCTGTTGTCCGGCTGGAAGAACCTGGTGGCACAAGCCATGCGTGAGGAACTGCCGGTTCCGGCTTTCTCTTCGGCTTTGAATTATTTCTATTCGTTAGTGTCGGCTGATCTTCCGGCCAATCTGGTACAGGCACAGCGCGATTATTTCGGTGCTCATACATTTGAGCGGAAAGATGAGTTACGAGGAGTCTTTTTCCATGAAAACTGGACAGGACACGGAGGAGATACAAAGTCGGGTACGTATAATGTATAAGCAAAAAAAGAAATATGAGTAAATTTGTAATGACTATCTTTGGTGCTTCGGGTGACTTGACGAAGCGTAAGTTGATGCCGGCATTGTATTCGTTGTATGTAGCCAAGCGTCTTCCGGAAGAATTTGAAATTCTCGGGGTGGGACGTACGGTTTATGAAGATGCGGACTATCGGACTTACATTTATAATGAGATGGAGAAATTTGTGAAGTCGGAAGAGCAGAATAAGGAGAAGATGGACGCTTTCGTTGGACATCTTCACTATCTGGCAATAGACCCGGCATTGGAAAGCGGATACGGACAGCTTCGCCTACGCATTGAAGAACTGAGCGGAGATAGCCGGCCGGATGACCTGCTGTTTTACCTCGCTACGCCTCCATCATTGTATGGTGTGATTCCGTTGCACCTGAAGTCGGTGCATCTGAATAAAGGCCGTGCACGAATTATCGTTGAAAAGCCATTCGGGTATGATCTGGAGTCGGCTGAGAAACTGAATAAAATTTATGCTTCTGTATTCGACGAACATCAGATTTACCGAATCGATCATTTCTTAGGTAAAGAAACGGCTCAGAACCTGTTAGCTTTTCGTTTTGCCAATGGTATTTTTGAGCCTTTATGGAACCGTAATTATATAGATTATGTGGAAGTGACCGCCGTGGAGAATCTCGGAATCGAGCAACGCGGCGGTTTTTATGATACTACGGGTGCACTGAGGGATATGTACAGAATCATCTGATCCAGCTCGTGGCATTGACTGCTATGGAACCTCCCGCTGTGTTTAATGCGGATAATTTCCGTAATGAAGTGGTGAAGGTATACGAGTCTCTGACTCCTTTGACCGAAACGGATTTGAGTGAACATATTGTCCGGGGGCAATATACGGCAGGGGGAAATAAAAGGGGGTATCGGGAAGAGAAGAATATTTCACCCGACTCACGTACCGAGACTTATATTGCAATGAAACTGGGTATCAGTAACTGGCGGTGGAGTGGAGTACCTTTTTATATCAGGACCGGAAAACAGATGCCGACAAAAGTGACTGAGATAGTGGTGCATTTCCGTGAAACTCCTCATCAGATGTTCCATTGCGCGGGTGGTAATTGTCCGAGAGCCAATAAGCTGATATTGCGTTTGCAGCCCAATGAAGGTATTGTGTTGAAATTTGGCATGAAAGTGCCGGGACCCGGATTTGAGGTCAAACAGGTAACGATGGATTTCAGTTATGATCAGTTGGGGGGCGTCCCCGGCGGAGATGCCTATGCCCGTCTGATAGAAGACTGTATCCTGGGCGACCAGACCCTCTTTACACGGAGTGATGCAGTAGAAGCATCCTGGCATTTCTTCGATCCGATTCTGCGTTATTGGAATGAACATCCCGAGGCGCCGTTGTATGGTTATCCTGCTGGAACTTGGGGACCTTTGGAGAGTGAGGCTATGATGCATGAGCATGGTGCCGAATGGACCAATCCATGCAAGAACTTAACAAACACAGATCAATATTGCGAGCTATGAAACCCTACATTTTTCCTTCGTCCATAGAGACGGCACGTGCACTGATATTACATTTGGTGAAACTGATGTTAGATGAACCGGACAGGACCTTTTGTATCGCGTTTAGTGGTGGAAGCACTCCGGCACTGATGTTTGACTTATGGGCGAATGAATATACGGATATCACTCCTTGGGAACGACTGAAAGTGTTTTGGGTAGATGAACGTTGTGTGCCTCCCGAAAATTCGGACAGTAATTATGGCATGATGCGGTCGTTGTTGCTGAGTATTGTACCTATTCCGTACGAGAATGTGTTTCGAATACAGGGGGAGAAGAATCCGAAGAAGGAGGCTGCCCGCTATTCGAAGCTGGTGATGAAAGAAGTGCCGGTGGAGAATGAGTTCCCGGTATTTGACGTAGTGCTGCTGGGAGCAGGTAATGACGGACATACGTCGTCTATCTTTCCCGGACAGGAGGAATTGCTCTCAACGGATCATATATATGAGGCGAATTTTAATCCGAATAACGGTCAAAAGAGAATAGCTTTGACAGGACTTCCGATTTTGAATGCCCGAAGGATCATCTTCCTGATAACAGGAAGGGTGAAAAGTCCGGTTGTAGAAGATATCTTCTATTCGGGAGATACCGGACCGGCCGCCTATATAGCGCATCATGCCGATAACGTGGAACTATTTATGGATAATGCAGCTGCTGAAAAAGTCATTCGCGGATAAGAAATAAAAAAACGTCCGACCTTCACAGGCCGGACGTTTTTCGTTCTATTTGAATACGTTATTTACATACAACAATTAAACAGTATGATAATTAAAATAACAACTCAACAAAATGGAATCCGGGAGAATCACTTCGGCCGGATTGGCTTATCTCACTTAAATGTGACTTACGTAATAATTATGACTAATTAATGTATTGGCAAAGATAGCTGGTTCTGTGTTGCGGGGCAATCACTCGATTTAGGTATTGTGAAGAAGGCAATCACTATAAGTAGGGATTGAACCGGGAGGAAATGAGGAGGGTGCTTTGTTTTATGGCCTTTAAGTTGTAAATTTGCGGAAAAACAAGAGTAAGATGGAATATAAGTTTGACGAACAGAGTGTGAAAGAATTAATGGAATGGGCACAGACTGCACAGTTGCCTCAGGAACTGGAACTGAGTAAAGCGGAGCGTATTTTTGATGTAAAACTTTGTATAGAATCTGATTTATCGTGTATCAGGGCCCATTATCCGATGCTTTCTACAATCCGGCTATAACTCGTCTTTATCGTATCAGGGAGAAGCTGGAGGAGAAATGAGGTACGGGGATGCCTAAGTAACTTCGCAAAAGTACGTAACCCACTTGATTTCTGTGGAAAAATTCTACAGAAAATGTGGAATATTTCTTCGTATTCCACTATTTCAATAAAGGCTGTTATAATATAATTCTTTGAAAATGAAGATCTAATCCGGATCTACACAAGTCTGGCATGTGCATTGCATAACAATATTCAGATGTTTAGTTATAGTTAGTAGATCTAGAACAATTAAGTTTCAAGAATTATGAAAAAGGTATTAGTAGCATTGGTAATAGTAATGGGATTGGGATTTTCAGTAGCAAAAGCAGATGAACCTCTAAAGAAAAAGTCCCCGAAAGTGGAACAAAGAGATTCGCGGGAAGACTTTACACCTATTGAGGTTAATAATCTTCCTGAAGCGGTGATTGATGAGTTATCCTGCGAAGGAGCATTGATTAAAGAAGCTTTTATTGCTTATAGTCGTTCGGAGGGTAAACTCTACAAAGTGATTATATTGTCGAGTGATTTTCATGAACAGGCTGTATTCTTGAATGAAAGAGGGAATATACTGAATAGATAGTTTCCCAATCTTTGAAGAAAGCACACAACTTAATTTATGTCAGGCCCCGACTCGAAAGAGCCGGGGCGTTTTAGTTTCATCAGTACAAAAAGCTAGGGAGATGTGTTCGAGGGACATTTCTTTATAATTTTCCGGCTTTTGAGAAATCTTTTGGCTATGAAATAAAAGCATTGTGTTCTATGTTTTATGATTCGCTTCATTGCAATTATAATTATAGGTTGAATTCTTTATAGGTTTCAGAATAATTCATATCTTTGAAACTGTAACTAAAATTAATCAATAATGAAGCAAATACAACCTGTTTTTTTAGCTATGAAGTTTTCTTTTCTTATTTTCTTCTTTTTTAGTTTGCCTGTCGGTGCACAAAGTATTTTTCAGAAATACGAGCGTTTCCTGACTGAACCTCGTTCATATGTGTGTTATCGTACGGATGGTAAACTGAAAATAGATGGCAAACTGGATGAAGTTTCGTGGCAGAAGGCAAAACCGACAGCTCCGTTTGTAGATATCAGCGGGGAGGGGTTTCCTACACCTAAATATGAAACTACGGCCAAGATGCTGTGGGACGATGAATATCTTTATATAGGGGCGATGTTGCAGGAGGATGATATCAAGGCACGTCTTACACAGCGGGATACTATTATTTATTATGATAATGATTTTGAGGTTTTCATAGATCCTGACTGGGACGGGCACAACTATTTTGAAATAGAAACCAATGCGCGTGGGGTCATATTCGACCTAATGCTGGACAGGCCTTATCGGTCCGGTGGAAACTTTATGGTACAATGGGATTGTCCGGGATTAAAGTTGGCCATTCATCGCGAAGGTACGCTGAATAAGTCGAAAGACAAAGATAAATATTGGAGTGTGGAGATGGCTATTCCACATAAAGCATTGACTATGAATTTCAATAATCCATTGAAAGCTGGTAATTGCTGGCGAATTAATTTTTCACGTGTACAATGGCTGAAGGCAGGAGGACCTGAAGAAAATTGGGTTTGGACACCTACCGGAAAAGTTGATATGCATATGCCGGATCGTTGGGGATATTTGTTTTTTGCTGACGAGAAAGTAGGAACACCCGAACATACTTTTGCATTACCGTATAATGCTTCTGTGTATAAACTGCTTTGGGCTATGTTCTATGTACAACAGGAAAGGTATGCGAAAGAGAAAAATTATCTGCGTACGGAACAGGATTTCTTCCTGACAGATGCCGAATTGAAAGGTCTCCCGCAAGGTGCGCAAATCTCGGTTGAAGCCACTCGGAATACATATCAAATAGCCATTACTGTTCCGGGTGAAAGCAGACGTTACATCATTAATAATGAGGGACGGTTTTGGACAGAAAAGGTTGCTCCGCGTCAAGTGAAGAACTGGGTGTGGACACGTATAAATAAGAGTAAAAGTGAAACGGATTACCGCCAATGGTTTGCCCTGCTTAAAGAGTGCGGCATCAGCGGGGTGATGTTTGAAGGATATGATGAAAACCTATACCGCATGTGTAAGGAAGCCGGTCTTGAAGCTCATTTCTGGAAGTGGACAATGAATCGTGCCGAATTGCTCAACGTACATCCCGATTGGTTTGCGGTGAATCGTAAGGGGGAGTCTACGCATGATAAGCCTGCTTATGTGGATTATTACCGTTTTCTTTGTCCCAACCATGAAGGAGTGGCCCAATATTTGGCAGATGATTATGTGAAGATAGCTCATTTACCCTATGTAGATGGAGTACATTTGGACTATGTTCGTTTCCCGGATGTAGTTCTGCCTGTCAGCTTGTGGAAAAATTATGGAATAGAACAGACAAGTGAACATCCTGAATATGATTATTGCTATTGTGATGTTTGCCGTACTAAATTTAAAGAACAAACAGGGCGTGATCCGTTGGAGTTAAAGTACCCGATGGAAGATCAGTCATGGATCAATTTCCGCTTGGATGCGATCAGTCGTGTTGTCGACCAAATTACAAAAGCGGTGAAAGCCGATGGGAAAGCAATTTCTGCTGCTGTATTCCCCGGTCCTTCTATGGCCAAGAAAATGGTGCGTCAGGATTGGGGTAACTGGTCGCTGGATGCTTATTTCCCGATGATCTATAATGGTTTTTATTACGAAGGACCGGAATGGATCGGGCGTTCGGTTCAAGAGAGTGTTAAGACCGTTGACGGACGTGCGAAAGTGTATGCCGGACTGATGTTTCCCGATATAAAGAACGATTTTGAGAAAGCATTGGATGAAGCATTTGATAACGGTGCATCCGGTGTTTCATTCTTTGACGGACCATCAGACGAATATCTGCATCAGTTTAAAGCCTATCTGGACAAGAAAGGATTAAAGACGGAATAAAAGATTCGAATGTACTTTGTATTTATGAACAGAGGCGGCCCCGATAAGGCTGCCTCTATTTGTAAGATATTGATTCTTAAAATGTTATTTCCGTGATAAATATCCCTGTTTTGTTTTTCGGCTGACATTATATACATTTGCAGCATAAAAACAATTACATATGTATAAAAACATTTTAATATTAGGTCGTGGAATTGGGCAAGTGATGTTTCAGAATAATGCTCTCTCCGGTGGGTTGATGTTATTAGGAATTGCTTTTAATTCATGGCAACTCGCAGTTTTATCTGTACTCGGTACAGTCGTTAGCACTTTGACAGCTTCATTATCCGGATATGATAAGGAGGATATTCGTAACGGATTGTATGGTTTTAATGGGACATTGGTTGGTATTGCAATTGGAGTCTTTATGGAAATCAATGTTACATCTATATTATTGCTTATCTCAGGCTCTGCTTTCTCCACATGGGTTGCGCGTTGTTTTCGTTATCAGAACAGAGTATCGGGACTGACAGCACCCTTTATTTTTGTTGTATGGCTTCTGCTTGTTGGGTGTCATTATCTATACCCTTCTTTACTGTTATCTTCATCGTTGGAAAAGCCTGAACTAACAATGGATATTTTCCGTTCATTCTGCTTAAATATCGGTCAGGTGATGTTTCAGGGAAATATACTTTCGGGATTATTTTTTCTTTTAGGGATCCTGATTAATTCTCGTATGAATGCTCTGTATACACTGACCGGTGCAATACTTCCTTTATTTATGATTTTATATCCACATACTGATCTTGCTGCATGGAATTTGGGATTATTAGGATATAACGGAGTGCTTTGTGCCATAGCCTTGGGAGATAAGACAGGCATAGGAGTAGTCAAAGCGATATTTTCTATCATACTGTCTATCGTTCTGCAGTTAACGGGTATGCATATGGGCATAGTGACTTTAACGGCACCATTTGTCTTTTCCGTATGGATTACCAGGGGCCTGTTCAGTGTTTTCAGAAGTAAATCCTGAGAAGCTAAATAGGATATAATAGCGGTATCGATGTTTCTAGTACCGTTGTAAAACGGATATGGCGGCTTATCAGGCCGCCTTTCTTTTTATAATATTCTTTAGATTACAAGGTTTCCATCCAATTATATATTAGATTTCATTTTTATCAGTAGTAAGATAATGCTGATTTACAACCACTTCATGATTGTATCTTATTTTAAAACTACTGATAAATTAGTTTATTTTTTTACCTTTTTATTTAACCTCTTTTGGGTTAGTATGCCCCTTGCTTCAAATGTTTTTATAGTATAAAGGAATTAAAAGTGTAAGAATGTTCGGATTTTAAAAAAACAGACCTTTAATTATTATATTTATCTTTAAAAACAATTGAGTATGAAAATGATTTTAAATTTTTCTGAATGTATTATTAGTTTTTTCTCGTTATGTTTATTGTGTGTTGTCTTCTCTTGCGATGAAATGGATATTGACCAAGGTCCTCCAACTTCCGTTACGCGTAATCTGATGACATCAGATGGTCCCGGTTTTAAGATCGATACAGTTACGTACGATAAAATTCCGGCTGAATATGCCCGGAAAATATTGTCTCTTGAAGAACCTACTTCAGTTGTAACTGATAAGAGCAAGCGCTCTTTCAGAGTGAATGAACTTTTTCAAATTAGAAAAGCAAATGATCAATTGCTTTCAATTACCAGCTATTCCGCCAAGACGGTTTATGATCTCACACTTGAAGTCTATGTAGAAGGTGGTTCCCAGTATGTTCCTATTGCTTATCTGGACTCCATACCGGGATTCTCACAATTTGAATTTAAGCCATCGTTGATCAATGGAAATTTCATATATAAAAAGGATAACGGTGTGGATACTCTGTTCCTTTCGAGCCTGAACGAAAAGAGAATGAAATTTCGTTTACTTAGCGATGATAAGCATTTTGAAATGCTTTCTAAAATAGATGCGGAGTGGAATATTTCTTTTTCAAATTATGATTGGAAACCGGGGTATGAAAGTGGTTCATGGCGCGAGTTGAGTGCCATCTATGCACGTGAGTGGGTGGTCATTATTACAAATTATGCCTATATGATGACTACTCCCGAGTATGCTTTTATCATGAGAAATTTTAGTAAGATATTTGGTGGAGAACTTTATGATAATAACCGTGTTAAGTTCACACCGGAAAAGTATTTATCAGAAGAAAAACGTTTCAAACAACCGCATAACTTTGTTTGTGGACGATCTAACCCTCTGTTGGCGGTTTGGGCGGAGGAAACGTGTGGGGAGTAACTCACTGGAATTATTATGGTCATTATGCTTCTTTTAGCGGTTGGGAATCAATTACACATGAATTTATGCACTGTATGGGATATGGTCATTCTAGTAACATGACTTATGCTTCCGGTGGAGTGGGATGGACCGAGTTCATGTGGCAACTACATACTTATTTGAGAGGGAATGATTGGCTGCCATATACGGATCGGAATCTGTTAGGTTTTCATAAGCCGGAAAACGCGAAATATCGTGATGGTGGAATTGACCCTGATAAACTGAATGATAATAAGATTCTGCAGTTTTATAATAAAAGTAAAGTTACCCAATATTTTTTAGCTAATCCGTTGTCTAAATAAGTAATAACCATGAATAATGATTAAAGGTCTGTTTCTGATTATAATTCATCTTCTTTACTATTATTGCTTTTTTATTGTTGGTGTTTTTTTAAGGTAAAACATACGGGTGGCTATGATTAAAAAAAGTGATAAGAAAAATGTGAAAAAATGTATAAGAACGAATTTTAATTTTTATCTTTGTCCAAATTTGTATGCGATGCTTGTCCCAACCATGACCACCGAAGAGGTGTGTAAAGAAATAAAGAATGACTATCCGGCTTTTTATGAAAAAATGTTGGATAATAAGGCTAGTAACTACCGAAGTTTATTAAAGCTGTCCTATTTCCGGTTATACATCAGTTTCATGGAAATCGTCATCGGGTAATATGTGGAATGTGATAATGTTGGCTCGTTATCGTAATGAGAGAAAATGTCCCGGTATTGTCCCTTACCTTAAATATGAAAATTGGGGTATGGGAATTATTTATCCTAAAAATATATATAGTAATCTGTCTATAATTGACTTTAAACCTCATTTTTGGAAAAGGTATCGGGAGCGTCAGCTAATACCCAACGGCTTAGAAGGGATTTCTTTTGATGAACAAATAAAATATTTCTTTTTAAATAGCGGTCTCTTTACTTTTGATTTCAGAGAAGGCTCTAATAAAGGACATGAGGTTTTGTCGGGTATACTAAGACCGGAATTTTCTTTGGTGTCGTAATAAAAGAGTTGGATTATCTCTGTGTCAAACTTATGTGTCTGCTAATATGCTTTTGATAATCAGATAGAAAGCTTGGATAGCGCTGATGAGTTAAGAGAGAAGATATTGTCGCATCCGGACTATTTTCAGAAAAGAGGGAAACTCTTTCATATCATGAATGACTCTTCTTTTTGGATGGATGAGACGATACGTTAAGCAGCCTTTTTCTTTCACAATATTTCTCTCAAATTATATGCGGAACAGTACAATTTTCCAGGTAGGTTATGTATCGGATTCTATCTAAAGTGCTTGTTCCGTCTTACGAAAGTTCAGCTATATTGTTTTCGTTGACATGCAGTTGGGTAAGTACAATTAATGCTTATAATCTGATTGATGTCAGTGGTATAATGCCTGATAGCTGTTTTTGTTTAAGCTTCCAATTCCTCCCTGTACCTTGAATCGCTAATTTGACGAGTCGGCTGTGTTTACCATTTATCTTATCTATTGTTTGTTGAAGACGTTCACGTTTCTCGCGATCTACTGAATCAAACAGTCCCAATTGGTGCTATCGGTTATTTCGGTGATAATAACTCCGGTTTTCTTATATTGATAGCCTTGCATGAAAATCGTTTTTAGCCCGGCCAGTGCATAATGTACAATTTCTAATGTGTCATTGGTCGGTACTGGAAGATGTACAACTGTATTCCTCCAATATTGTGGTGAATCTTTACGGAAGTTATTCGTATGGATGAATGCCATTAGTGACATTGCATAGCTTTTCTGTTGTCGGAGTTTCTTTGCGCATGTAGAAGCATGAGTGGCGATTGCTTCCGACATTGTATCGATGTCCTCCACCATCTTGCCGAATGACCGACTTGTACATATCTGCTTTTTGGCCGGTGGTGTGGTTTCCATATCAATACAGGAAATGCCTTGAAGTTCTTTCCAGGTCCTTTCTCCGACTACAGTCATGTTCTTACGCACCCAAGATTCGGGCAACTCGGTAAAGTCATAGGCTGTTTTGACTCCCTGCTTTTCTAACTTGCAACTTGCCGGTGACCGATCCCCCAGATGTCTCCAATTTCAGTAAGCTGCAGAGCCTTGGTGCGCTTTTCTTCTGTATCGATGATACATAAACGATTGTAAGCAGGATATTTCTTTGCAAATTTATTGGCGACCTTTGCGAGTGTTTTGGTTGGGGCGATACCCAAACTAACAGGTATGCCGGTTCCGCGGATTACTTTGTTTATGATGTCTGTTCCGAGTGACTGAATATCCCGAATCCCTTCCAGGTTAAGAAATGCTTCGTCTATACTGTATACTTCCATTTCCGGCACTTGTTCTGCCAGTATGGACATCACGTGTCCGGACATGTCGCCGTATAGCGTATAGTTCGATGAAAAGACAGATATACCATATTTCTGAATATCATCTTTGATCTGATAAGCCGGAACTCCCATTTTAATCCCCAATGCTTTCGCTTCGTTACTTCTGGCAATAACACATCCGTCGTTATTACTTAAAACAACGATCGGCTTACCGTTCAAAGCCGGATTGAACACTCTCTCGCAACTTGCGTAGAAGTTATTGCAGTCCATTAGTCCAAACATTATCTTTTTCTCCTGTTCTTTTTGATGGTATAGGTCACTATTCCCCAGACGATAAATTCATTCTCCTTTGTTACTTTAATCAAGGAGTATTTCGGATTCGCCGGTATTAACCAGACGGCATTAGGTTCAATTCGTACCCGCTTTACAGTAAAATCTCCATCAATAAAACACACGGCAAGGTCGTCATCCTGTAATTCCAGTGATTTGTCGATGACCAGAATGTCTCCTTCTTCTATGCCTTCATCCCGCATTGAATCACCTACTACACGTCCAAAGAATGTACTGGCCGGATGTTTGATTAGCTCTTTATTCAGATCTATGGCTTGCTCCATATAGTCTTGTGCCGGTGACGGGAAACCGGCCCGTATACCTTCATCGGCGTATGGGATCGGCAAACTGCTGGATACGTCAATCTTATGTATTTCAAGTTTTCTTTTCATCATTTTATTTCATTTGAGTTGTACCTTAACAAAGCATTGCGGCATTTGATTTGCTGACTTGGATATTTTAGGGAAAGATAATGTCTATTTGTACGTTTTCTGGTACTTGTCCGGCTGATAATATTTATCCGGCCCCTTTCTCCGTTTAAGAGAGTATGCTATCATTTACTGTTTAGATAATGTTGCTTTCGTCCAATAAGGAACTGATGTAATATGTCTGTCTTTATAATAAATCTATGTTAACGCTATTTTGTGTCTATTAAAAGAGTCATAAGGTTTTAACTTCTTTTTGCGCTTTGCTTTGAGTATGGTTTTAACATGAATTGTATTATTAATATCAAGCGCTTGTATTAAGATTTGTAGTATTAATTAATAATTTGTTTTATATGAGAATAAAAAGGTTATTGTATGCTATTGCTACAATACTTCCCTTTCTGTTTCTCTGTTCATGTTATGAAGAACAGGAACCTCAACAGGAGAAACAGGATAAGGAAAAATGGACAATGCAGGTTGCCGGTAATCAGTTAAATGAATTTTTAAATATTAATCCGGATTTACGGAACCTTTACGCTTATCCGGACTGGGATGCTGCGCAGATTATAAGGGAGCGGAGCGATACAGTTTCATATTACGTCCCTGTAGTGGATATAACAGCTGATACATGCTCTTATTTAATAATAGCACGCGCTTCGAATGATGTTTATTTGTACATGGTAAGACTTCCTGAGGAATACTCCGGCTTTGATTCCTTTTTGGAAGAACATTTAAAAATATTACGGATTATTGATGGTGCCCGGAGAGTCCCTGTTGGATATTTGCATAATTTTCCGGATGATGTACTGACTCGTACCCGTTCTTCAGGCTCTCTGTTTAATCATGACCGCGAAACGAATACGGAAATTCTTGAAAATAACACCTTTGTTAAAGACGATCTTTTTGGTGCCGGTTTTTCGTTACCCGAAGTGACAGTAATCGGTAGACGTCCTACATCTTCTGAAGACCCGTTTAAATGGCCTTTTGGGGATATGCCTTCTGAGTCTCCGAAAGCCCTTCCCGGACTTGATGACTTTTTTTTCTCCTCAAGGAGGCGGTTCATCTTCGTTATCTTCGCCACAGCAATCAGGCTCTTTGCCTAAACCTGAAGAAGTCATTAAGGATGCAACTGTAAAAAAGGCTTTGGAAGAAGCCTGGAGTGATATGCTTAAGCGTTCCACAAAAGATCAGAGGCAAGAGGTCGGTTTCTGGATTTATTATGATCCGGTGAAAAAGCAATATTATATAGGTAAGAAACGATATGGTATAGCAGTGAAGAATGACGGAAAAGCAAGAGGGAATATAAGCCTTGGAGACAAATCCCCTTCTGTAAATGGTGTGCCTGCCACAGCAAAGGTGGTTGCTTCTTTTCATACACACACTCCAATGACTGAAATAAAAGGCATGAAAAGAAAAGTAGGTCCATCTAAAGAAGATAAAGGGAATGCTGATAAAAATAGGATTCCAATCATTGTTTATGATTACATTGGTACAAAAGATCCTCGAACAAATGATTATTATGTTATTGGTGGACATAAAGTAAGTGACCCCAAAAAAATGTATATTTACCAACCTAAGAAATAACTAAGTTAATATGTATATGAAAACTTTATTTTTAAAACGATTGATGTTTATTTTTCTTCTTTTTGTAGCATGTTATTCAAGCGCTCAGTCTCTGAGGTCCTTGCCCTTTCAAAAAAGAGACAGTACATTGATTCGGATTGCAAAGGAAACGTTGAAGAAGAAAGCGCCTGAGTATTTAATTGAAAATGGTGCCCCGATTATTTCGAAGCACCGGGTTCGCTATTTGACTCCAGCAGAAGAAAAAGAAGTGCCTGAATTTAGTACGTTTTATGGGCCAAGTCAGGCCAAGTCTATTATATTGTCGAATTTCCTCAAGATGAATCAATAGAATCTTTTGATGCTGGATTTGTAGCCCAAGTTTACATTTGGGAAGATACCTCAAGACCTTTTTCTATTGCTTTAGGAAATAGTCTGATTATGGATTGAAGTAGGAAGTTAAGTTTAATATCAATTGCCATAACTCTTTGGATATGAG
>ENA-OQIG01000225-OQIG01000225.1-human-gut-metagenome-genome-assembly--contig:-NODE-225-length-33020-cov-3.218740_pt1 | contig 33020 bp, 41 predicted proteins | sample MGYA00242576_ERZ504741 | MGnify/ENA primary metagenome ERZ504741 (study PRJEB26092, sample SAMD00036436) | human gut metagenome | host: Homo sapiens | study: EMG produced TPA metagenomics assembly of... | reverse complement strand
TTCATAGCCTGCAGGCGCATCATTTCCCGTGGTCTGCTCCTCTGTATCCGCCATACCTGACTGTTCACCGTTCTCACTGCCGGCCTGGGCAGATCCGTTCCTTCTGTCTGTGCCTCAGCTACCTCTGTATCATTTGGATCATTGTCCAGACTTAAAATGTCCTGGACTGTCTCTGACTGTGCTGCCAGATTTTCTGCCATCAGATCTTCATCTGAAAGCTCCAGGCTTCCCATATCCGCAACCTGTCCCCCTGCTTCCAGATCTCTTTTTCCTGCATAATTCAGATACCCGGCAGCAGCGATCATCACAGCCAATGTAGTGATAATGATCTGGTTTCGCCGAAACAGACGCTTCATCTTTATCTCTTTTACCCGCTCGCCAACCTGCTTCATATTTCTGATCTTCATATGCCGCACTCCTTTTTATTCCACCCGCTTTAACACTTTTATTTTATGCGGTTCCAGTCCAAATAATGCTTCCATAGCCTGGGAAATTTCAGCCTGGACCGACGGCAGATCACCTCCCTGGGCACTGATCACGATACCGGAGATCTGCGGATACAGTTCTTTTTCGATCAAAGGTCCGTTTCCTGTATTCTGGCCTGCAGACTGGGAAAAAACGGTATTTTCTTCTAACTGGCTGCTCACTGCATCCCTTTCTCCGCCGGAAGCGTCTTTTTCTTTGGTGGTACTGGTATTTTCAGACCGGTCTGTGCGGAAAACCTTTTCACCGGAAGAACTTAAAACTACCATTACGTCTACTTTTCCCACTCCTTCCACTGACTTTAAAAGCTGGCTGATCCGATCTTCCAGCTCCTTTTCATAATCCTGGGCCGGTTTTGCCGATGCTGCCTGTACAGGTTCCTGAACTATGTTTTCCTCTGTCTGCTGTCCGTCACCGGAACTGTTTTTCTCCCAGAGTGAAACATTTTCCCCTTTCGTCTGACCTGTCTTTTTACTGCTGCTTCCCGGAAATGGCATAGACAGGATCATCAGGATCACTCCTAACAGAAGCAGAAACAGCCATTTCTCCCTGGTCATCTTCCCACCAAATTTCGATACAAGCTTCTTCCAGTCCATAATACTGCGCCACCTTTCTTTTTAACTGCTGCTCCTGTTTGGACTCAGTGCCTGGTCTTTCCTGCTTTTCTTTGGTTATAACAGGGGGAATTTCCACTTTTACAGATACTTCTTCCCCTGCTTTTTCTTTTACCATTTTCGTTTCTTCGTCCTGTGGTGATGTCATTTTTTCCTCTTTTAAATGTAAAATGATCTTCCTGATCTTTCCGTATTCCCCGCTTTTTTCATCTTTTTCTATTTCCACCTCTGCCTGGCTACAGATAACGCCTTCCGCCTGCATGGTTTCCTGGATCCGCGCTTCCGCTTCTTTTTTATATTCCGCAAGAAATGCACCCATTCTTTCCTGGTCTGCCTTTGAAAGTGCTTTTCCCGCCTGTTCCTTTTCCTGAAAAAAAGAAAATTCTTCAAAAAACCTTCCTGCTTTCTCCTGAAAGTCCAGACCGCCTTTTAAGGGGCTGACTGTGATCAGGATCAGCACGATCCCTGCAAAAAAACGGATATATTTTTCATAAGACGCATCTGCCAGCAAATGACTGATCACAGACAGGAATACCATAAAAAATATAATATTCCTTGCCCATTCTAATAAAATCTCTCCCATACCTTTCCTCTGCCTGTTTTTATGTTTCAGGCTTACTATTTCAGGCTTACTGTTTGTTACGCAGCCAGATAAGTGACATTGGTGCCTGCGCAGGTTATGGCTATGACCAGGATAAACAGGAAAAGGGAATAAAGGGTGATCCTTAAAAGCAGTCCATGGCCTGCCGCCATCCCCTGGATACAGGAAATGATCCTTTTGTCACAAACAGGCTGCAAAAGAGCCGCTGCACCCTGATACATGACCATTAAAACAGCCAGCTTCACAACCGGTACCAACGTGATCACTGCCAGGATCAGGACCGCCGCTGCTCCCAGACTGTTTTTGATCAGTACACTGCTTCCAAACACCAGTCTTGCCGCTGCACCGGTTGCCTGTCCTAACCCCGGTATCATTTCCGCAAATTTCATGATCGCAGATCTGCCTGCACTGTCCGCATAGGGAAGTACCAGTGACTGAAGGATCTGAAGTCCCAGTGTCAGTCCCAGGATACTTCTTAATCCCCAGGATACGATTTTTTCCATTAACTCCGTCATTTTGCTGAAAAATGGCTCTTCCATCATGTGATCTCCCAGTACCAGCAGGCCATACACACGCACAATGGACAGAAATACCTGACGGCACAGCCACTGCACCGCCCAGGCAGCTCCCAGGGCGATCTCATAAAAAGCCGCAGCACTGGTACTTCCCCCTGCAAAGGCCACGCTGATAAAATAGGCCGGCATAAGCAGACGGACAAACTCCAGGATCTGGTCTAATACCTGGGCTGTGATCTGGATACTGGACAGAAAACTTCCTGCCAGACAGGTAAAAATCAGCAGATAGATCATGTAAAAAGCAGTTTCCGGAATCTGGCTGCCTTTAAAAGCGGAAGCTGCATGGGAAAATACCGCCCCGGTCAGCCCTAAAACCGCTACCTGTACTAAAAGGGCCTGTCCCTCCTTTGCCTGGGAAAACAGGGCATCTTCCAGCAGTTTCCCTGCTGTATTTACGATTTCTTTCATGTTTCCCTGAATAATGACCTGCATCAGATCTGTAAGGGAGACCGTTCTTCCTCTGCCGCAGCCCATCCAGATATTCCTGGATCCTCTGGATCTCTTCCCCGATCCCCATTTCTTCTTCCAACTGCGCCAGGGGATCCTTTGCAGGTTCTTCCCCAAAAGCCGTCATATGAATGCCTGAAAAAATAAAAAAAAGCAGAAATACTGCCACCAGCCACCTGTTTGCCTGTTTTCTCATTTTTCAGATCCCCTATGTAAGTATCTGGTCCAGTGTGCCAAATAATGCCAGAAGGATCGGCATACTCACTGCCAGGATCGTCAGTTTCCCAAATATTTCGATCTGCTTTCCCAAAGAGGAATATCCGGCGTCTTTACAGATCCCGGAGGCAAATTCTGCACTGTAGGTAATACCGGTCATTTTTAAAAGTGTTATGAGATACACCGGCCGGATCTTTATGTACTGCTCCAACTGCCTGACTGTATCCAGGATCTCTCCCAGCCGCCCTGTACCATAAAAAAGGAAGAAAAGCTGGGCTGCGATCACCACAAAAATACCATACTCTGCCTTTACTCCCTTCATCCACACAGCCAGAAGGACCGCCGCGATCCCGGCTGCCCCCAAGTCAGCATATTCATAGCCATTCCTCCCTTACAGCAAAAACAGCTGCTTCATGGTTTCAAACAGATCATATATGTACGGGATCATCCAGAACAGCACCATGACCAGCCCCGCCAGACTGGTAAGAAATGCCTGTTCATCTCTTCCGCTGTGTTTTAGTACCTGGCAGATCACAGAAACCAGGATCCCCACTGCTGCTATCCTGAAAATGAGATTTACATCCATAATTACGTTCTACCCCTAAAGCATTACAATCACTAAAAACAGGCTTCCCATCACCCCTAAGACTGTACTGAGCCGGCATTTTTCCCGGATCTCTCCGCGGAGTCTTGAAACAGAAAGTTCCAGCTGTTCCAAATACAAAAGTAACGTCCTCTCCTGCATCTGGGTATCCAGATAGCCCAGCTGTCCCCCTAAAGAAAGGAGTTTTTCCCTGTCCTCTTTTTCCAGAAACAGTGGTTTTCCATTTTTTTCCATTTCTTCTATTGTCTGTTCCCAGATTTTGGAAAATGTCTCTCCGTTATGACAGCCGATCTTTTCTGCAGTCTGTGTAAAAAGTTCTCCCAAAACACCTTTTTCCCGTTTGCCGATGCGCTCAAAGGCTTCCTCTAAAGGTGCATGACTGTAAACGATCTCCCCTTTCAGGCAATAGATCATCCTTCTCAGGTTCTCTAAAGTGCTCAACCGCTTTTTATATCCCCATGCCAGCCATACGCCCATTCCCGAACCTGCAAAAAGGATCAGCAGCCCGCCTGTCCATTTAAGAAACATAGAAATCCTCCTTTCTGTTAAAATGTTCTCCCGGAATACAACCGGTTAAAACCACTGTCATAAACCACTTCCACTTTTCCCCGGCATTCCCGCTTTCTGCTTAAAAACACCAGACGCTCAAAAGTTTTTTCCTCTAAAAGTTCCCGAAAACCGGCTCTTTCTTTTAACTCTTCCAGGGAACTTCCATGAGCCGTTGCTGCCAGGGCGCAGCCGCAGTTTCTTACATATTCTACTGCTTTGATATCTTCTTTTCCGCCGATCTCATCTACTGCCACAACAGCCGGCGCCATGGACCGGATCAGCATCAGCATTCCCTCGCTTTTCGGGCATCCGTCCAGCACATCGGTACGCATCCCCAGATCATTCTGTGGAACGCCCTGATAACAGGCTCCCAGTTCTGACCGCTCATCTGCCACCCCTACGTTTACACCGGCAAAGCTGCATTTTCCTGCTTTCTGGCTGCTTCCATCAGAAACCTGACGGATCAGATCCCTGAGCAATGTTGTTTTTCCACATCCAGGTGGAGAAACAATCAATGTACTCACAAATTTTCCATTTACATATAAAAATGGAAGAACCTGATCTGCACATCCTTTTATCTCATGGGCCACTCTCACATTTAAAAATGATGCTGCTTTAAGTCCCGTGATCTGCCTGTCTTTTAATATCACTCTCCCTGCAACCCCGATCCGGTGACCGCCCCGGACTGTAAAAAAGCCCTGGCGCAGCTCTTCTTCTGCTGCATACAGGGAGAAACCTCCCATGATTTCCAGGGTATCTTTTAATTCTTTTTCCCTTATTTTTTCCAGTTTTTCCCAGTTATCCAGTTTTCCTGAGGATCCCAGTTCTGTCAGATCTCCAGAACCCGTAATTCCCATTTCCTTTCCTGCTATGCGAAAGAGAATGGGCTGACCGCAGCGCATGCGGATCTCTTCTAACCGGGCAAAATCCAGGGGAAGTGCTTCTAATATCTGTCTGAGCCTTACAGGAAACAAATTTACGATCTCCTGCTTTAATCCCTTTTCTGTTTTTGCTGCCATTTTTCTGTACCTCTAACTCCAGTATATGAGGACAACATGATTTTATGACATGCTGTCTGGAACAAAGGTAAATAAATCGCTTGCATTGGATCGCGCCAAACTGCCTCATCATTGCACAAAAAGGCAGCTGCCAAAGTGAATTTTACTATTTCACTGTAGCAACTGCCTTTTATGGTGCTGTCACCTTTAGGTAACATATTCTTTTACTTGTGATAGGGTTCTCCTGCTATGATCTTAAATCCTCTGTAGATCTGCTCCAAAAGTATCACCCGCATCAGCTGGTGCGGAAATGTCATTTTTGAGAAACTGAGGCATAATCTGCCGGTCCATCACCTCTTTGGAAAGTCCCAGGGATCCACCGATGACAAATACCAGATGGCCTTTGCCTTCTACTCCCAGTTTTTGTATCTTTCCTGCCAGTTCCTCACTGGAAAGCATTTTTCCTTCTATTGCCAGTGCCAGCACATAAGCACCGTCTTTGATCTGGGCCAGGATCCTCTGCCCCTCTTTTTCCCGGATCTGCCGCTCCACATTTTCACTGGCCCCATCCGGCGTCTTTTCATCTGCCACCTGAATGATCTCCAGCTTGCAATATCTTCCCAAACGCTTACTGTATTCAGCAATGGCATCCTCAAAAAAACGTTCTTTTATTTTTCCTACTGTAACTAATGTAATCTTCACTGACTTTCTTTTCCTTCTGTTTTTCCTTATTTCGCCTGGAAATAATAACCAACGCCCCATTTTGTATGTACAAACTTAGGGTCACTTGGACTTGGTTCGATCTTTTCACGAAGCCGTCTTACATGAACATCCACAGTTCTTACATCTCCGCTGTCCATAGCCTTATTTCCCCATACATAATTAAGGAGGGCTTCACGGCTGTATACTTTATTTGGATTGCGCACTAAAAGTTCCAACAGATCAAATTCTTTTGCTGTAAGATTGATCTCTTTTTCACCGATAAACACTCTTCTTCCTTCTGTGTCCATCTTCAGGTCGCCGGAACCAATGTAAGTATTGGCCTGTTCTTCCTTTTTCTGGCGTTTTGCCTTCATGCTGCGACGGATAATGCACGGATCCTTGCCTTTACTTCCAGGATATTAAAGGCTTGCTGATATAATCATCTGCCGTATTCCAGTCCCAGGATCTTATCCATATCACTGCCCTTTGCAGTCAGCATGATCACCGGCATATCTGAAAATTCACGGATCGCCTGACACACTTCAAATCCATCGTGCTTGGGAAGCATTACATCTAACAGTACAATATCATATTCTGTCTTTTTTGCCATTTCAATGGCTTCTTCTCCGTCATAGGCGCAGTCTACCTCATAGCCATCCTGTTCCAGACTGAACCGGATCCCTTTACGATCAGTTTTTCATCATCTACTACTAATACCCGTGCCATTTTTCAGCTCCCCTTTATCTATATCTATCTCTTTATCGTCACTGTCCATGCACCGCAAGCCAGCAACCGCTCTATCAACTATACAGTAATATCATCTTTGATCTTATTAAAAGCGCTTTCCTTAATCCCGGACACTTTCATCACATCTTCGATTCTCTCAAAGCTGCCAATTTCTTCCCTGTAACGTATGATCGCCTCTGCCCGTGACTGGCCGATCCCAGTTAATGTCATCAGTTCTTTCACATCGGCCCTGTTTAAATTCACCTTTCCGGAACTTTTCCGGTCAGAAACACTTGCAGATGAACCAGGATCAAAAACAGCGCCCTGTTCTATCATCTGGCTGCCTGGCCAGATCCGGTACCATGATCCTCATACCATCTTCCAGCACAGCCGCCATATTCATGGCATCACCGGCACCTTCTTCCAACATTCCACCTGCCTTATCAATGGCTTCATAGACTCTGCTGCCTTCCTGCATCTGGTAAACGCCTGGATATTTTACGTGACCGCATACATGAACGTAGATTGTAGATCCCAATCTTGTTTCTGCTGTTTCCTGGGGTTCAGCTGTTTCCGGTAATGTTTCTCCTGCTTCTGACTGTTCTGCATCATCTGCATGTTCCAGGTTTTCACTGCTTTCAGCCACGGTTTCAAGCAGGATCTCATCCTGTTCTTCTTTCAGATTTCCTGTGCAACCGCCACAGACAAACACAGCTGCAGCCAGGGCCGCAGCTATCTGCTTTTTCTTCTTCAAAGATAATGTTCTCTTCAACGATATTCCTCCATGGAATACCATCTCAGCCTGCTATTACTATTCTATCGGAAAGGCAATTTAAATACAAGCGGTAATTCTAACATTTTCCCGTCTTTTTTTGACTTTTCGCTTTATCTCTGAAAAATAATGATCCCTGCCACAGCAACAGCTGCTCCTAAAAGTTTATGCCATTCAAAAGGCATTTTTTCTGTGCCAAACCATCCAAACAGCTGGATCACATATGCTGTGATGATCTGTGCCACTACGATGAGAAGGGCAGTCTGTGCCGGTCCTAAAGACTGCATGCTGCGGATCACTGTATAGGTGATCACCGCCCCTATGATACCGCCGGAAAGAAGGTAGATGGGAGAAACCGAAAAGAGTCCCCGCACCGGCGGTCTCCCAGTAAAAAACCATATAACAACACAGGCAATCAAGGCTGTTGCCTGGACCCAGCCGGAAGCCACCCACACGCTGGTCTGTTTTGTCACACCTGTATTAAATACGCCCTGTACGCTCATCAATGCACCGGATAAAAGCGCTGTTACTATCCCTGCCATTTTTTGCCCTCCTGGAATTTTCCCATACTGTATCCAATCTTTTTTCTCTTTCTTAGACTGCGCAGGCTTCCCTCTTTTTATTCTCCCTTCATGGACAATCTCACCTGAATGTTGTATAATCTTTAACGAGATATACAATTTCAGAAGGTGGTTTTTATATGGCTGAAGCTTTTTTTTCAGGCAACCGCCTGGACCATGGATACTCCTAAGCCCTATGGAGCTTTTCATCGGTCCTGACCGTCCTTGGTGTATCCTTAAGCATTTTTCTTGCCCGGAAGTTCTCTTTTCCGGAAAGAAAAGCCGGACCGGATACCATTCTTTTTTTATGCGGCTTATTTTTAGGGCTGACAGAATTATATAAACAGGGATTTATCTATTATATAGAAAATGGCAGAACCTATGACTGGTGGTATTTTCCATTCCAGCTGTGCAGTGTTCCCATGTACCTTGGACTTTTCATTCCCATGGTTCCTGCCCGAATAAGAAATGTCTTTTACCTTTTTATCCAGGATTTCGGTCTTCTTGGCGGGATCATGGCACTGGCTGAACCCAGCGGACTGATGCATCCTTACTGGACCATGACCGTCCACGGCTTTTTATGGCATTTCAACCTTATTTTTATGGGCTTATCTGTGCATTTTATAACCTGAAAACAGAAACGCCAAAAAGCTATCTGCATACGATCCCGTTGTTTCTTTTCTGTACTGCCATTGCCACAGCTGTAAATGTATTATCCCATCCTTACGGCAATGCGGATATGTTTTACATCAGTCCCTATTATCCAAACGGCAGATCGTCTTTCACCAGATCTCCCTGGTGATCGGAACATTTGCAGGAAACTGTCTTTACCTTGCCAGTGTTCTTCTTGGCGGTTTTATCATTCATATAAGCTGCCTGGAAATAGGACAACATTATTTTACAAAAATTTCCAAATTTTAATTTTAAAAGGAGAATTTGATTATGTCAGAGATCACAAAAGAGTCAAGAGCCGACAGAGCCATTGCCTGTCACAACAAAGGTTACAACTGCGCACAGTCTGTAGCTTTCGCATTTTTAGATAAGGTAGATATTGACCCGGAGACTCTGTTTAAAGTAACTGAGGGCCTTGGCCTTGGAATGGGCGGTATGGAAGGAACCTGTGGCGCTATCTCCGCAGCAGCCGTTTTAGCCGGTTTAAAGATCAGCACTGCAGACCTGGAAAAGCCAAACTCCAAGGGAACTTCCTATAAGGCATCCAAAGCCTGCATCGCAGCTTTCAAGGAGAAAAACTCCACCATCGTATGCCGTGAATTAAAGGGCGTAGACACCGGAAAAGTCCTCCGCGCATGTCCGGACTGCATCCGTGATGCGGTTGCCATTATCGAAGAGAACCTGTTTCCAGAAGAGTAAGCAGTCCAAAACAGCTTAAAACACAACAAAATAAGCACGAAAAAGGGAAGCCTGTTTTAATAGCTTCCCTTTTTTAACAGCTTACGGATATAAGCATAAGCGCTCTCTTCCCCTCCATCCTTTAAAATCGTAAGGAGCTTTTCCAAAAGCGCCCTGGTCTCCGGGTGAATGGTAATGTATTTCTTTGTAAATTCATAGTATTCCATAGGTGCTGCGCTGGTGTAATTCTTCCCACGGTACACCTCGCAGGCTGCGATCCGGTCGCAGAGCATCTCTGCCACATAGTTCACCGGCATCTTATTTCCCACCAGACCTTCTTCTTTATTTAAAGAAACATCGATCCAGTATTCAAAATGATGCTTGTTCCGTCCCTTGTGATGAAGCCAGGCTTTGGAAAAACCAATCGCCTCACGCTCTGCCGCATTAGGGCTCCGGTCCCCCTGGTAATAACGGACTCCTGTCCAGAACTCTTCCGGACTGTACTTTGACAGGTCATGTGTCAGTCCCTGCCAGTATAATCCGATCTTAAAGCAGTGCTTACACACTAACAGACGGTGTCTGGTAATGGTACAGAAATGTTTTACAATATTGACCAGCTTTATTTTCGGCATTTTCATTTCATTTTCAGACATTTCTAAATCCTCTCTAACTCAAAAAAACTCTCAATTAAACATTGTTAAATTTTTTTCTTTGCCTATTGTACCAGAACTTTTTCTTCCTCTCAATACTTATTTTCTTAGGCACAAAAGGTTTGACACCGCCCTTAATTTGTGATATTCTAATCACAGTTGCGAAATTACTTGCAACTCAACATTTTTTTATATTTTTTGGAGGTATCGTAATGAAAGGTACAGTTAAGTGGTTCAACAACCAGAAGGGTTACGGATTCATTTCTGACGAGCAGGGCAACGATGTATTCGTACACTACTCAGGTCTGAACATGGAAGGCTTCAAGTCTTTAGACGAAGGCGCAGAAGTTGAGTTCGACGTAGTAAATGGTGCTAAGGGACCTCAGGCTACTAACGTAACCAAATTATAATCAATGAACAACAGTGTACCTTTTTCAAACATATATCAATTGATAGATAGTTGAAGTAAGTTATACGTGAATTTCAAATGATTACAAAGGAGCCAGTCGCATGACTGGCTCCTTTTGTGTGTATTTTATCTTCTTGCCTTTTCCAGGATCTCTTTTAATTCCTCTACATCAAAGGTATAATTTTTGTTGCAGAAATGGCAGTTTACCTCGATCGGCTTACCGTCATCGATCATTTCCTGGATGTCTTTCTTTCCAACGCTGATCAGCGCCTTCTCGATCCGGCTCTTATTGCAATTGCAGGTAAACTTAGCAGGAAGCTTTTCATTGATTTCCAGTCCTAAGTCTCCTAAAATGTACTGTAAGATTGTCTCCGGTGTATTTCCCACATCTAATAATGTAGTAATAGAGTGGATCTCTTTGATTTTCTCTTCCAGAGCAGAGATAACTGCATCAGAAGCACCTGGCATCAGCTGGATGATAAATCCGCCTGCCTGACGAACCGTATTATCCTTATTCATCAGAACGCCAGTGCCACAGAAGAAGGGGTCTGTTCAGAGGTTGCATAATAATATGTTAAATCCTCTGCGATCTCTCCTGATACCAGAATGGTCTGTCCCACATAAGGCTCTTTTAAGCCGATATCCTTGATCACGCTTAAAACGCCTACGCCTAAGGCACCGCCTACATCCAGTTTGCCTTTATCATTTGGCGGAAGCATGACCCCCGGATTAAAAGCATAACCTTTTACTTCTCCATGAGAGTCAGCGGTAACAACCAGACCACCAATAGGGCCATCGCCCTGGATCTTTATGGTAAGAAGGTCATCTGCTCCCTTCATGTCATAGCCCATCATCACAGCTGCTGTCATTAATCTTCCCAGCGCTGCTGTTGCTACCGGACTTGTATTGTGAGCCTGTCTTGCAGTCTCAGTCAGATCTCTGGTAGTTGCCGCAAAGGCACGGATCTGACCTTCTGCCGCAGTGGCTCTGATCACATAATCTGCCATATTGTTCTCTCCTTATTATTTTTATACCCGCAGTCCCGTGCTATCGCAGTTTACTGTCTGCTTACGCAGGCTGACTGCTCGTTAATGGTCCTTCTTATTTCCCACGCTCGCGGAAAACAAGATAAATTCTTTCACTGTCATCCTTTACAGATTCCCTGGTAAACGCATCATAGGCGGCCACAAAATCCATTCCCGCCTCTTTTGCTGCCTCTTTCACCTCATCCAAAGAATAGCATCTCTGATAATGAGTCTCCTCAAACTTGCGGAACAGCTCCCCTTCTTTAATAAATAAAGTCAGGTCATATTCATTGATCCGCTCCTCTTCATCATAGAAATTCTCCCAGATAAAGCTGCTTTCTTCTCTGTTTTCCGCAAAAGTACCATCTGCTAAAAGATGGGTGTACTTATATTCTGTATTCATGTCAAAAATAAAGATACCTGACGGATCCAGATAATTATTTACCAGTTTAAATACCTGTACCAGGTCCTCTTTTTCCAGGATATAGTTCATGGAATCGCAGATACTCACTGCCGCTTTTACTGTACCGTAAAGCTCAAATTCCCGCATATCCTGTAAAAGATACAGGATATCCAGTCCCGATCTGCTCCGCTTATCCATGGCGATCTCCAGCATGTCCTCGGAATTGTCCACGCCGATCATGTCATATCCGGCCTTTGCTAAAAGCTCAGTGATGCTTCCAGTGCCGCAGCCCAGATCCAGAACCAGTCCGTCTTTTACTCCATATTCATTTAACAGGCTTTTTAAATAATCTGCCCATTCTCCATAAGGAATATTATCCTGAAACAGATCATAGACCTGCGCAAAGCTTGTATATGCTTCCATTTTCTTCTCCCATTAAAATATTACATTTTCTCCGAACCAGCAGGATCTGGACTGTAACATTAAAATACCTGCCCGGAAGAGTCCGGACAGGCGCACATTTCAGATTGCTTAAGCGTTCTTACCGCAGCATTTTTTGTACTTCTTGCCGCTTCCACATGGACACGGATCATTTGGGAAGATCTTCTTTGCCTTGCGAACAGTACCGGAAGCCTTCTGGCTCTTGTACAGTTCTTTACGCTTTTCTGGAGTCAGGATCGCATCCCACTGTGGAAGTTCATACAGCCAGGTAGCCTTAGCTTCTACCATGTTGTAGTACAGCTTCTCAGGATCGATCTCGATCTTAACTTCGGTATCTTCTTCCATAGTATCGATCGGGTTCTCATATCCCTTTAAGCTTTCATTGATACCATCTAAAAATCCGGTCATGATCAGGATCTCAGTGTTATACTTCTCAGCCAGTTCCTTTACAGTACCTGTGATTACCTGCTCAGGCTGGGAAAGGATCTGCTCATAAATTCCCTTCTCGATCTGGAAATATCCGGACCACAGCTCTTCTCTTTTTTTATCATCCAGCCGTCACCATATGCCAGATTTCTCCATGTTTCTAATAATGCCATAGTAAAACCATCCTTATTTGTATATTTAGCGGATACATCGCTAAAGACATACTGCCGCTATCGTAATATGTAGTATATAACAAAACCTCAGATTTTTCAAATATTTTTCATCTATCTTTTATAACTCTTTCTATCGTTTTTTGTAAGAAATATTACAATTCATTACGTTTCTATGACTTCCATTGCATTTTAAACCGGGTCATGGTATATTTTAAACCAGTCAGAGATGACGCGGGCCCGGAAGTACCTGCTACGCAGAGTACTCCGGGCCATCCCCCTTTTTACAGACATTTTTACACATTTCTTCATTTTCCACGATCTTATTTCCACTACTTCTACTTCTCTTACGTTCCCTTTCCCAGGTTATTCCACCCTTGTATTTTTTTATTTAGAGTTTTATAATAAGGAAGTCGCCAGTTCTGGGAGGAGTGCGGTTTCGCCCGTATCGGAGGTGTCCGGTCTCACACTGATTATCCCGGGAACACGCTCCGGCTGGAGATAAAGAACTGCTGTAAAATGAATTTTTCACTTTATAGCAGTCTTTTTTATACCCATTTTCCTGTTATCCTGTATTTTTTTAGTACATTTACATGAAAAACTTGTTTCTCACATGAGAAAATTTTGCTTGTAAAATGTCATATTATGTGAGAAAATGAACATAGGTGTGCCGTGATAATTTTAACAAAGGCATCCGGTTTAAACAAACGGACATGTCTGTTCCTACAGACACAACCAATCATACAAGTATCTTTGAAAGGAGTTTTAACACATGATTTATTCACAGGAAGTAGAAGAAATGTGCAAAGTTGCACAGGGCGTTCATCATGGCGCTGCTCCAATCCCAGAAGAAGCAAAATGGGTAAAATCAAAGGAGATCAAAGACATTTCCGGTCTGACACACGGTGTAGGCTGGTGTGCTCCACAGCAGGGTGCCTGTAAGCTGACCCTGAACGTAAAAGAAGGTATCATCCAGGAGGCTCTGGTAGAGACCATCGGATGTTCAGGTATGACTCACTCCGCAGCTATGGCAGCTGAGATCCTTCCAGGTTTAACTGTTCTGGAAGCATTAAATACTGACCTTGTATGTGATGCGATCAATACCGCTATGAGAGAGTTGTTCTTACAGATCGTTTACGGAAGAACTCAGAGTGCATTCTCTGAAGACGGACTTCCTGTAGGTGCTGGTCTGGAAGACCTTGGAAAGGGACTGCGTTCTCAGGTTGGTACTATGTACGGAACTCTTAAGAAAGGTCCACGTTATCTGGAAATGGCAGAAGGCTATGTAACCGGTATTGCATTAGACGCTGATGATCAGATCATCGGATACCAGTTCGTAAACCTTGGCAAGATGACCGATTTCATCAAGAAGGGTGATGATCCTACTACTGCATGGGAAAAGGCTAAAGGACAGTACGGCCGTGTTGCTGACGCTGTTAAGATCGTTGACCCACGTAAAGAATGATGAGGACCAATTAGGAGGATTAAGAAGATGGCATTATTTGAATCATATGAGAGAAGAATTGATAAGATCAATTCTGTATTAAACAGCTATGGCATTGCTTCTATCGAAGAAGCTGAGAAGATCACAAAAGATGCAGGCCTGGACGTTTATGCTCAGGTTAAGAAGATCCAGCCTATTTGCTTCGAGAACGCTTGCTGGGCTTACACTGTAGGTGCTGCTATCGCTATCAAGAAGGGCTGCAAGAGAGCTGCTGACGCTGCTGCAGCAATCGGCGAAGGTCTTCAGGCATTCTGTATTCCAGGTTCTGTTGCTGACCAGCGTAAGGTTGGTTTAGGACATGGTAATCTGGGCAAGATGCTTCTGGAAGAAGATACTGACTGCTTCTGCTTCTTAGCAGGACATGAGTCTTTCGCAGCTGCTGAAGGTGCGATCGGTATCGCTGAAAAGGCTAACAAAGTTCGTCAGAAACCTCTGCGCGTTATCTTAAACGGTTTAGGAAAAGACGCTGCTCAGATCATCTCCCGTATCAACGGATTTACATATGTTGAAACTGAGATGGATTACTACACAGGCGAAGTAAAAGAACTGTGGAGAAAGTCCTACTCTGACGGCTTAAGAGCAAAGGTTAACTGCTACGGCGCTAACGACGTAACAGAAGGCGTTGCTATCATGTGGAAGGAAGGCGTTGACGTTTCCATCACCGGTAACTCCACCAACCCAACCAGATTCCAGCATCCAGTAGCTGGTACTTACAAGAAAGAATGCATCGAAAAAGGCAAGAAGTACTTCTCCGTAGCTTCCGGCGGCGGTACAGGACGTACTCTTCACCCAGACAACATGGCAGCAGGTCCTGCTTCCTACGGTATGACCGATACCATGGGACGTATGCACTCTGACGCACAGTTCGCTGGTTCCTCTTCCGTTCCTGCTCACGTAGAATGATGGGTCTGATCGGTATGGGTAACAACCCTATGGTAGGCGCTACTGTTGCAGTTGCTGTTTCCATCGAGGAAGCTGCAAAGGCTGGCAAGTTCTAAGAAATGGCTTAAAATAAGGTTTTTAAAAGGGAAGCTGATGCAATGTCAGCTTCCCTTTTTCTATTCCTGTTATTTAGAATACGATCGGTGAAACCAGATTTCGCAGCACTGCCACAACGCTCCATCCCGCAATGGCACTGGTACTGGAATAAATATCCAGTTCTGCCTTCACTCCCGGGATCTGGGCTGTAATCTTGTGGTCATCTCCCACCATTTCCGGAACACTGAAAATGCTCATATCTACATTTTCCGGGCCAGAGGATGCTAAAGATGCTGCAATTGCTACATTTACCTTAGTAGGCAAAATAGAAATGGCTTCCTTTGCGCTTCCGTGAAATACCTGCTTTTCTTCTTTATCTGTCATAAGGCTTTCTTCAAACAGCGGGGTTCCGGAAAGGGATTTCGGGCCCTTTTTTGTACGGAAAGAAGTCTGTGCCTGTCCCATAAGAGAGATGGTCCGCAGTACATCAAAACCGCCGATGGCACCGGAAGCAATGTGGATCTTTCTTCCATTTTCTTTTGCACATTCACTGATCTCTCTGTAAAATGTTTCATCTGCCAGCGCACCAATAGATAACAGGATCATATCTGCCCCGCCGGACAATATTTTCATACCATAATCCTGAACAGCCTTAACAGAAGCTGCCTCTGCCACATAATCCGGCTTGTCTTCCAGCAGTTCTTCTAAAGTGCTGCATGGACGGCAGCCGCCTTTTTCTGCCAGTGCTTCTGTCTTTTCCTTTGTCCGTCCCAATATACCGGTCAGCTCATATTCCTCTAAAAGTCCCTTATTATAAGCCTCTACAATGATCCCCGCCAGAAAACCATTTCCTAAAACAGCCAGTTTTTTCTTTGTTGTAACCTTTGTCATTTTCTCCTTCTCCTTTTAACACAAACTTCATTTCTCATTATTTTATTTATTATTGTTTTTTATTTAAACAGCCATTCCATCCATTCCCGGTGTACCCGTTCCGGCAGCTTTTCATACACATTTACAAACTCCCAGCCTGTACTCCGGTCCTTAAAAGCCGGATACAAAAATCCAAACTCCGGTGCCCCAGGCTCATATTCACCTGTCAGTGGACTGATAACGCACAGCAGATATGTATAGACCTCTTCAGAACCTTCCATCCACTCCTTATCCGTTCCCTTTACCGGCACATCATACTGACCATAATACATAAAGCAGGAAAATGGATATCCCGGATGATATTTCTCTCCCAGAACCTCGTAAAACAGATCCATATACCCGTCATTCTTCATTTCTGACTCTTTTACACCATCAAGCAGCTGCCATACACTTCCCGGCTTTCCCATCTCTTTTGTAATTCTGTATTCCTTCAACTGCTCATTTGTCTTAGAGATCAGCACCGTTTTCGCCATATTTAAATTTCTTGTGCGCTCACTGGCTGACAGCTTCAGAAAATTCGTATTAAATGTGCCATCCACATAGCCTTCTTCATCAAAATAGGCCCCTGCGATCCGGCCTACGGAAGCTCTGGCCGGTGTCATACGCCTGGTCAGCTCCAGCATGTCTTCTCTGTTTATCATGCGCTTTACATCCTCCTGTTTTATATCCACCACACCAATTTCAAAGAAAAATAAGCGGATCACGAATATCTTTAATATATTCTTTAATATATTCTTCTATATGTAAATCTCAAACTCCACCTGTTCCATTTCTAAAAGCACCTGGCGCAGGCACTGTAAAAAACGCTGGATTTTTCTGCTTCCCGCTGCCTTTTCCATGCACATATAATTGACCACCCTTGGCGGCACTTTAAAATCCACCGGCAACTTCTTTATCCCGCCTTCTGCCAGAGCCCCACAGCCACACTGGCCGGAACAAAAGCCCAGCTATCTCTTTTACGCAGAAAAAACTGAAGCTGGTTCATAATAGATAATGCCAGCTTCGGCTGCCGCCCCTGAAACAGCTGACTGTGCCAGTGGACAAATTCATAAAACCAGTCCACATATACTTCATGGTTCAGATCCAACTGATCCTTTTCCACTTTCTCTGCGTTTCTCTCATTCTGGCTGTCCATATACCGGCTGTCCTCTGCACACAAAAACACCATAGGCTCCGCAAAAACAGGACGCACCTGCACAGTAGCAGACTCAACTTTTACCACTGTAAAAGCAAGGTCTGTTATCCCTTCTTCCACTCCCAGATGAGCCTGATCCGCATCCTTTATCTCCAGTATAATATCCGGATTTTCCGCCATAAACCGCTCATACACAGGTGTCAGCAGATGAGTTCCTAAACTGTTCATCGAAGATATCCGAAGCTTCTCGCTTCCTCCATCCCGACCTAAAGCCAACATTTTTTCCAGTATCTCCTGATATTTCACTGCCAGTCCCAGAAATTTTTCTCCCTTATCTGTGAGCATTACACTGCGGCTTCCCTTTCCCCTTATAAAAAGAGAATAACCTAATTTCCGCTCCAAAATACGGATTTTGTGCTTAAGGATGACTGACTGATGAATAATTTTTCCGCTGCTTTTGAAATGCTCTTACACCGGCAGATCTCTAAAAATGCCAGTATCTCCTGATCCATATCCTTTCTTTCCCCATTTCTCTTTTAACGATTTTCTATCAATAAAACAGACCTGATGTTTCATCCAATACCAGTACATCATTTTCGAAACGGTGTACTAGTACATCGTTTTCAAAATAACTGTACCAGTCAAATATATTCAATCCATTCAATATAATATATGATTTTTCTGTATTTTACAAGATATACCTGCAATGATACACTCAGCTTGTATTAAAAACACGTTAACCAAATGTAAGATCCTGATAGGACATCAAAAACTTTGGAGGTTTCCATGTTTACACCCGCTGATACTATTTCCATCCCAACATCCCGTCTAAAAGAAAACATCCCTGATATTGCTGCCATTACCGGCAACACTCTCTGGGGCTTCAGTCTTCTTCTGTCCAAGACAGCTTTAAACTATGCCCCCACCAGTATTCTGCTGTCTATGCGCTTTATCATCGCATTTTTACTAATGAATTTAATCCTTCTTTTTAAAATAGAACGCATCTCGCTAAAAGGCAAAAACATCCTTCCTGTACTCCTTCTGGCATTGAATGATGTAGCCTATTTTTACTGCGAAAGCTATGGCATCGCCCTTACCAACAGCATGTTCACAGGTGTAGTATTATCCCTGATCCCGATCCTGGCAATGGGACTTTCTGCTCTCTTCTTAAAAGAATTTCCCACTCTGCGCCAGATTCTTTTCAGCTTTCTCCCGGTAGCCGGTGTAGTCATCATCATATTGGCCGGCAGCTCCTCAGGCGCAATCCAGCCGGTGGGCATCCTTTTTGTTCTTTCTGCCTGCTTTTTATCTGCAACCCAGCGTGTGATCAACAGGAAAGCAGCTGTAAATTTTTCTGCATTTGAACGCACTTATTTCACTATTTGCAGCTCCTGTCTCTTTTTCACCACCAATGCAGTCCACCAACTGGGCGGTAATGCCATGAAACTGCTTCACTACGCCACCATCCCCGGCTTTATCATCCCGGTACTGATCCTTAGTATCTTCTGCTCTGTTACCTGCAATATCCTGGTAAATTATGCAGCTGGAAAAATGTCCGTCGGCAGGCTTGCTGCTTTCTCCAACCTGCAGACATGTGGTCCATGTTTGCAGGAGTATTATTTCTTCGGGAGCCCTTTGGTCTGTCCTCCTTTATTGGTTCGGTTCTGATCATATACGGCATATGGCATGTTACAAAAAGAAACATACCTTAATTTTTTCCTATCTGTACGCCCCGGCTTTCCTGTGTTATACTCAATTTAAAAAATTTACAGTTAAAGGAGTGTATACAAAATGAAACTATTACGACCTGACCAGGTATCCGGCATGAACATCCATTATAAATTCTATTCTCTGGAATATTTTCTGGAATCCCAGATGCGGGCCGGTTTTAAGACCATCGAATTATGGCTGGTTCTCCTCATTTTTTCTTAAGCAATCTGGAATATGATGACTGTAAAAAAGTAAGCAAAATGGCAAGAGAACGTGGTCTTACCATCCAGGTCATCACCCCGGAAAACTGTTCTGTCCCCTATCAGTTTGCAGCCGGAGACCCGGATCTGTATGCCAAAAGTTTTGAATATTTCAAAAAAGGCCTGGATGCCGGTGAAGAACTTGGCTGTAAGGTCATGGCTGTACACTCCGGACGGGGATATTTAAACGAAGACCGGGAAGAAGGCTGGAAACGGGGCCGCGACATGTTGGCACGGCTGGCTGATTATGCCGGCACAAAGGGCATTACCCTTGCTATGGAATCCCTTCGCCCGGATGAGACCAATCTGGCAACCACTGTTGATGATGTAAAGCGGATGCTTACGGAAATAAACCATCCTAATTTTAAAGCCATGATCGACACCTGTCCAATGGGCGTGGCAGGCGAGACTTTACAGCAGTGGTTTGATACCTTAGGAGCCGAGAACATTGTACACATGCACTTCATAGACGGAACTCCCTACGGACATCTGATCTGGGGTGACGGAAATCACAACCTGAAAAACTGGCTTGAAACTGTAAATAAAAACGGCTACACCGGACTTTTAAGCCAGGAGATCACTGCTTCCGACTATTATCAGAAGCCATTTGAGGCTGACTGCCGAAACTTCAAAATGTTTGAACCTTATATGTAATGATACCAGGGTCAAAAAATCGTAAATCCGACGTAAGCTTGCAAGAAAAACCTCCGGTAATATACAAACTCATTGACAAGATGTTATATATTGTTATATATTGTATCTAACAGATTGTTGTTGTCCTACGGACATCCGTCAGGAAATATGAGCAAAAAACCGGAGGTTTTTAATATGAGTGAAGCAAAAATCATTGCCATTGGTGATAATGTAGTGGATAAATACTTATCCAGAGGAAAAATGTATCCAGGAGGACAGTGTGTAAACACATGTGTCTATTCCATTATGAACGGCGGAAAGCCAGCATATCTTGGTAAATTTGGTGATGACGGCGTTGCTGAATACAACTGCAAAATCTTAACCCAGTTAGGCGTAGACTTCAGCCATTCCAGACATTTCCACGGTGAAAACGGTGCAGCCCGCGTTACCTTAAAGGACGGTGATCGTGTATTCTTAGGCTCCAACCGCGGCGGTGTTGCCAAAGAACATCCATTTGACTTTACAAAAGAAGATCTGGACTATATCAAGTCCTTCCAGGTGATCTACTCCAATACAAACAGCTATATCTATAATGATCTATCTTTATTAGAAGAGACAGGTGTACCTATTGCCTTTGATTTCTCTACTGTATGGGACGATGCCCTGTTTGAACAAGTGTGTCCTCATATCAAAGTAGCCCTTCTTTCCTGCGCACATTTAACTGCAGAGGAAAGAGAGCGTGAAATGAAAAAAGCGGCCTCCTACGGGGTAACCTTAGTAGTAGGTACCGTAGGAGAAGACGGCTCCTATGCACTTTATGACGGTGAGATCGTCTATGCACCTGCTTATAAAGCAGAAACCGTATTAGATACCATGGGCGCCGGAGACTCCTATTTCTCCACTCTGCTCACTACCCTGCTTCAGGAAAATGGAGCTCTTTTTGTCGGTGACCATAACCATATGATCGCCCAGCTAAAGCATGCCATGGACTGTGGAGCAAAATTTGCAGCGAAGGTCTGCAGCTTAGAGGGGGCTTTCGGCTACGGAACTGCTATTATCGATTAACATTCTCCCAGTTTCGGAATTTTTCACGCACCTGTTTTTATAGCCATGTCGTATTTAAGCAAAACAATATAAATGTAATGTATTAGGAGTGAAATAAATATTCATGATAAAAAATTCTATGGTGCCTCTTTACCAACAGCTGTCCGAAAAGATCAAACAGCAGATCACAGACGGTAAATTAAAAGCCGGGGACAAGCTGATGACAGAGGCAGAATTCAGCCAGCATTTTGAAGTAAGCCGCATTACTGTGCGCAAGGCCATTGAACTGCTGGCAGATGACGGTTTCGTAGTACGCAAGCAGGGCATTGGAACCTTTGTGGCAGAAAAGAAACTGCACCGTGTTGTAGACAACCAGATCATAAGCTTTACGGAAATGAGTAAAATGGACGGGCATGTGCCATCTGCGGAACTGATCACCGTTGAATGGATGATACCGGACGGCTCCATTGCCAAACGTCTGAAAGTAGACGAAAACGAAAAAGTACTGAGGATCGTGCGCCTGCGCAAAAATGATGATATTCCGGTGATGATCGAGGACAGCTACTATCCAAAGCGGATGGAATTTCTGTTAAAGGAAAATCTTTTAGGTTCTACCTATGAGTTTTTCCATAACCACGGACTGATCCCAACCCATTCTGTTAAAACAGTAGAGATCTGCTATGCTACACCGGAAGAAGCCCAGCGTCTGGGAGTTCCGGAAAAACATGCTCTCCTGCTGCAAAAGGATGAGGTCTTTGACCAGGATGATGAGGTGCTGCATTACAGCAAGCTGCTTACCAACCCCCAAAGATACCGTCTTACGATTGTTACGTAGGTTCATAGTATAAATTACTGTACCTAATATTCTTCAGAGGCGACAATACAACTATAAAGAGGAATTTTAAAAACAACGGCGTTTTTTATGAAATAACTTTATTTTCTAAAGAAACGCCGTCATTTTTTCTCAAAAAAGTGCTGGTTAGTTAAAACTTTATCAACAAAAGTTACAAAAACATTAAAAAAACAGTTGCAAGTCATATAACAATGTGGTATGCTTTGTACTAAGATGTTATGTGTTGTATCAATACAACAGAGACACCGGAAACTGAGGACCGAAAGGAGATCATTATGAAAAAACAACTGAAAAAGACCGTAAGCCTTGGACTTGCAGCAGTAATGGCACTGGGCCTTACCGCATGCGGAGGCGGCAGTTCCTCTTCTGACAGCACCACAGCCGCAGCAGGCAGTGGAGAAAACAAAACAGAAGCAGCTGCTGATTCCGGAAACAGCGGTGACGTAAAAATCATCAAACTGTTCCATCGTTTCCCTGATGATCCATGCAACAGCTTCATTGAAAGCAAACTTGCTGAGTACGAATCCCTTCATCCAGATATCAAGTTTGAAGTGACCAGCGCACAGAACCAGCCATACAAAGAGAAGATCAAAGTCGTAGTTGGTTCCGATGAGTGCCCAGATATCTTCTTCAGCTTCTGCGGTGAGTTCTCTGAGAGATTTATCCGTGAAGGCCTGTTATTAGACTTAACTCCATATATGGAAGCAGATCCTGACTGGAAAGCTTCTCTGATGGAAACACAGATGAATGAATACACAACGGCAGATGGCATGGTTTATGGTATCCCATTCCGTCTGGATGCAAAAGAATTCTTCTACAACAAAGATATCTTCAACGAGTTAGGACTGGAAGTTCCTGAGACATGGGATCAGTTCATCGATGTTCTTGACAAGATCAAAGCATCCGGTATGGATCCTATCGCAGAGGGAAATCAGGACAAGTGGCCATCTGCTCACTACATCGGTGCATTAAATGAGCAGTTAGTAGATGATGAGACCAGAGCAAAGGATTACAATCCTAAGACCGGTGAATTTACGATCCAGGATATGCAGAAGCTCTTGAAAAATACCAGCAGTTAGTATCCTACATGAACACAGGTGTAAATGGTATGACCCATGATATGGCCCGTTTAGGCTTTACTCAGGGACAGAACGCTATCCTCTTTGCAGAGTTAGTTGAGATCACCAATGTTAAGCAGGAAAACCCAGATCTGAACTGGGGAATGTTCAAGTTCCCAACCATTGAAGGTGCTAAGGGTAATCCAAATCTGGTATCCGGCGCTCCTGAAGGATTTGCGATCTCCTCTAAGACCAAGTACCCAGATGAGTGCGTAGAGTTCTTAAAATGGTTCCTTGGTGCTGAAGTTGGTGCACAGCAGGCTGAGCAGGTTGGCTGGTTCAACGCTTCCCTTGGTCTGGACAAGACTTTAACCGATGAGTCCTTAAAGAGTGCTTACGATGTAATCTCCAACGCTAAGAAGATGGACATCTGGTTTGATAACGCTCTGTACTCCACAGTTTGCGACGAGTATCTGACCCAGATCTCCGACATCACAAATGGTGACGTAACCCCAACTGACGCAATGGCTAAGATCCAGAAGGTAGCTGCTGAAGCCCAGAAACTGGTTGAATAGTTTTCGTTAAAGTTTTATAAGAAATCCACGATAGGGAGCAGCATCTGCTCCCTATCTTTAAAGAAAAGGATGGTGTCAGGATGAAAAAGAAAACAAAACTCACACCGTATTTATATGTGATCCCCGGCCTTTTAATGGTCCTTAGCTTTGTTTATATCCCTATTATCGTTAACCTTGTATACAGCTTTTTCCGTCTTTCTTCCTACTCTTCTTCCATGAAGTTTGTAGGACTTGACAATTTCCGCAGATTATTTACAAATGATACATTCCCTATCATGATGCGGAACAATGTGTATTACTGCGTGATCTCCCTGATCGTGCAGGTTGGATTTGGAACATTCCTGGCTTTCCTGTTAGAGAGCAGACTTGCCAGTGACCGCTTTAAATCGATTTGCAGAAACATCTATTTCCTTCCGGCACTGGTTTCCCTGACTGCCGTTGGTATGATGTTTAACTTTATCTACAACCCACAGCTTGGTCTTTTAAACACATTTTTAAAACATGTCGGACTTGCAAGCATGCAGCAGACCTGGTTAGGTGATAAAAACCTGGCTATCTTCTGTATCATCGCAATGAGCCAGTGGCAGTTCACCGGTTATATTACCCTGTTAATGGTAGTTGCTTTCCAGAACGTGTCCAAAGATTACATCGAAGCTGCTGTTATTGACGGCGCAGGCCCCATCCGCCGCGCAGTAAGCATTATCCTTCCTCTTGCAAAGGAACAGCTGATCGTCTGCTCCATTATCACTGTAATTGGTGCATTCAAGCTGTTTACCGAGGTTTACTCCACCACAGTAGGTGGTCCTGGAAATGCTTCCCAGGTACTTGGCTTATTCCTGTATCAGAACGCATTCTTACATGATGATATGGGTATGGCTGCTGCAACTGGTGTTCTTATTTTTGTCATTACCGTAACCGCCTCTATCTTCCAGCTGAAGGTGAGCCGTTCCGGAGAGATATAAGGAGGTTTTGGTATGAAAGACAAATATGTATTAAAAACCCGGATCTGTTCCGTACTGCTCCATGTATTTCTTCTGTTAATGGTAGCTATCATCCTGCTTCCTGTGTGCTGGCTGGTGTTAAACTCCTTAAAGACAAACCAGGAAATGTTCTTAAACTCCCTGGCTCTTCCCAAAAAATGGATGTTTGTCAACTACGCAACTGCATGGGGCAAAGGACTTCTCTTCTACTTTAAGAACTCCATTATCGTCAGTGCCATTTCCATTCTATGCATCCTGCTTTTAAGCTCCATGCTGGCATATGGACTGACCCGTTTTTCCCTTCCCGGAAGCGGTTTCGTATTCTTCCTTATTTTAGGCGGTATGGCCCTTTCCGAACAGGTTGCTTTAGTACCTCTGTACAAGATCTTACAGGCATTAAAGCTTTACAATACCCGTGCAGCGCTGATCCTTCCGTACATAGCATTCCGTATCCCATTTACCATGTTTTTAATGAGAGCTTACTTCATCTCCATTCCAAAGGAATTAGAGGAAGCAGCGATCGTAGACGGATGCAACAGCTTCCAGCGCTTCACACAGATCATCCTTCCTATCAGTAAGCCGGTTATGGCTTCCTGTGCCATTGTAAACTTAAACAATGTATGGAATGAATTCTTATTTGCAAATGTATTCCTTGAGAATAAAAAATTAATGACCATCGTTAGGCCTGATGACCTTCCAGGGTGACTTAAAATCCGACTACGTTGTAATGTTAGCCGGTATCCTGATCGCCTCTTTACCAATGGTACTCCTGTTCCTTTGCATGTCTAAACAGTTTGTACGCGGACTTACATCCGGAGCAGTAAAAGGCTGATCTCTTCAATTTTCATTATGATATCAAAAAGACTGCTCTTTCGGTCCACAGGCCGTAATGAGCAGTCTTTTTGATGTACTAGGAAATTCCGTTGGAACTCCCTAGTACACAAAAAGGCACTTCGTGCCAACGATGCGCACTCGCGCAATTCTAAAAAATACATAATATCAGGAGGAATTCATATGCTTACAGCCGATTATCACATGCACAGCGTTTCACCTGACGCCAGAGTCCCTATGGAGGATATGTGTCAGGCAGCAATAGACAAAGGCCTTACAGAAGTAGCTCTTACAGATCACTATGAATTTTATGCCCATGGCATCCACAGAAAGTTTTTCCACGAAGAATACCTGAAGATGTACTTGGACAGCTTAGAACGCTGCAGAGAGCGTTTTGCAGGCCAGCTGACCATCAAAAGCGGTATGGAGTTCGGACAGCTCCATTTAACCCGTGAAGAGGCTTTTAATATTATAAGAAACCACCCTTTTGACTATCTCATCGGTTCTGTCCACAAGATTGAAAATGTAGATGTGAGCAAAATGGAATATACCGATGTCACCGTTCCACAGATCACAGAAAGCTATTACCGTCATCTCATAGAACTGTCTGCCTACGGCGAATACGACTGCCTAGGACATATCGATCTGATCAAACGCCATCTGGTGCGCTGCGGCTTCCCGGTAGAATATGAAAAATATGAAGGCTATATTGATGAGATCCTTAAAAATGTGATCTCCCGCGGAAAAGGCATCGAAGTCAATACCTCCGGCATCCGCCAGGGCGCCGGTGAACCAATGCCGGGACTTCGTACATTAAAACGATATAAAGAGCTGGGCGGCGAGATCGTCACCGTAGGTTCTGACTCCCATAAGCCCGCCGATGTAGCCGCTGACTTTGAAGAAGCCGCAAAGCTTCTGGTCCAGGCGGATTTGACCATGTAACTGCCTACGAGCGCCGCAGACCGGTTCCGGGATGCAGTCTAATAAAGTAATCATGTATTATCCCCAAATGTCTTGCTGTGGCTTCTGGACATTCCAGTAAGCTTCTTCCCACAAAATCCACCAAAACAGCATCATTTCTTTCCCCGCCCAGAGGGCGGGGAATACACACTTCTCCCCACAAAAATGCCCCGGAAGCACCGCTTCCGAGGCATTTTCACATTTATCATATTCTTTTAGAGAGTACACCAGAAATTAGTATTCCAGCTTCCACATATATCTTCTCATTGTCAGAGGATGATCACGCTTGATAGCCATTTCCTCACCTAACAGTCTGGTAACGCCGCCGATCATCAGTGGGTTGAAGTATTCAACAACTGTGCTCTTGATATGGGAGCTTAAACCGAAGTCCTTAGCATCAACTACAGTGTACTTAGCGTTCATACGCTGTAAGAAGGTCAGTGCTCTTGCATCCAGATGACGGGTAGGACCATCGTTCATCATTAACAGGTAGTGAGCGTTCTCATCAGCCATCTCGAATGGGCCATGGAAGAATTCGCCGGTATGGAAGGTGCTGGATGGCAGCCACTGCATTTCCATCATTAAGAACATAGAGAAGGAATAAGCGGTGTACTGGGTTGCACCGGAACTCATTACATACAGGATAGGTGCATTGTAATGATCCTCAGCGAACTTCTTAGCAGTAGAACGGAACAGCTTGCAGGAATCATTGATCAGATCAAAGATCTTGCTTAAACCATCCTGCATATCATCATAGTGCTCATAGCCTTCGTACTCATTTAAAATCTCGCAAGCCAGTTCCAGAACTCTTGCAGGCTTTTCCATCTTTGCACCATAGCTCTCATAGAAGCCATGGATGATCTGGTACTGACCATTCTGAGCCAGAGCTGAATCTGCCTTATGAGTTACAGCTACTACATGAGCACCCTTTTCAACAGCCAGCTTGGTAGCTGCTACAGTCTCAGGTGTATTTCCGCTTAAGGAGCAGGTGATAACGATAGCGGTATCATCTACACCAGCTGGAGTAGAGTAATTAAAGTTATTTGCAGTATAGATACTTGTACGAAGCTTCTTAGCGTTGTTCTCCAGGAAATATTTGCAGGGAACAGATCAGACTGTGAAGCGCCGCAGCCTACAAAGTATACGGTCTTGATTTCTGGCTGTTTGCTTGATGGAAGCAACGATCTCTTTGATTGTCATAATTGGTATCCTCCTGAATTTTGTTCTTTTATAATATCTGAATACATTATATAACAACATATGACAATAGTCAATACATAATTGAAATTCTTTAAAATCTTAAGTTGCAGTTGAACTATAACGATCTCTACCTTAACTCTTAAAAAGAACCATGGGCTGTACAGATATCAGAACCCATCCCAAAATACAAAAACAGATACTGACCATCATCCGATCAGTACCTGCTTTCCATCAAATGCAAATCCATAATGCCGGATCCGCTCTTTTTCTATTCCTCTTGCAAGTAATTCCGCATCATACTGCTTTGTTTCTATCTGCTCTAATGCCGTCTGCACAGTTTCCTCCAGAGATTTCTCTTTTCCTGGATTTCTCACTTTAAACTCCAGAATAAAAGCCAAACCATCTGTATTCTTCTGATTCTTTGGGATCATCATTACATCGTATCGTCCAAACCCACTTCCCGGTTGGACCGGATTTCATACTGTTCTGCCTGGTCTGCAAGAAGTCCCAGAACAAAACCATGATAAAAACGTTCTGGCTCGCTATCTTTACCCCCTTCTTTTCCTGTATCAAAAAAACTGAATGTTGCAACGGACACCTCATTCATATAGTAATTCATAGCATCCACATCGCCCTGGAACAACGCTTTTACAAATCGATTATAGCTGGTCTGTGTCATGCCAAACCAGCCCTTAAACATGCCTGAAAACATACTGGCCGTTTCCAGATTTGTGATACTCAAATGATACCATGGTTCCCGGATCAGGCCACGATATTCTACCTGTTCCGCCTTTAAATACCCACTGGCTAAAAGCAGACTCCAGATTGCATTCTCATTCCTTCCAAGCTGATCAAATACAATCTGTTCATCAAATGTGACCACGATCTGTCGTCCTTGTAAAAGTTCTTCCATCCTTTCCTTAATCTCCCCGGAAGCAGTCTGGATCAGACGGCTTACCAGACTGTTAGAACTTGTTGATGCCCAGAACGGCTGCAGCTTTCTGGTGTCCAGATAATTGGTGATAGACCATGGATTGTAAATATCATGCAGGCTTCCAAAGATAAAGCCATCATACCATTCTTTTACATCTGTCTTTTTATCCTCCAGCCCAGTCTGTTTCAGAGCTGCAAATACCTCCTCTTCCGTAAAACCAAAACAATCCGCATACTCTTCTGAAGTGATCGTTATGACTTTCAGATTATTCAGATCTGAAAATACAGATTCCTTGGATACCCGGGTAATTCCCGTCATAACAGCACGTTCCAGATATGGATTCGTTTTTAAAGCAGAATTAAATAAGCCGCGGATAAAATTAATAAATTCATTCCAATATCCATGCACATACGCCTCCTGCATGGGCGTATCATACTCGTCAAGCAGAAGGATAGTACGCTTTCTCCAGTAATGATGCAAATAATAAGATAAATTTTTCAAAGCATCCTGAGCTGTCACATCATCCATCTCGCAATTCATCACTTTTGTAAACTGATGTTTTTCTGCTTCTGTAAAACATAATGCATCCAGAAGATAGCGGTGCTGGCGGTAAGTGTCACCAATAATATGTCGGATTTTCTGCACTGTATCTCCATAACAATCCTGTTTTACATCTGCAAAACTTAAATAAATAACAGGATAACTTCCCTGGATATTCCGGTATTTCAGATCAGACCAGATATTAAGTCCTTCAAACAGATCCCCTCTGTGTTCATACTGCCGGGAAAAAAAGCAGTTCAACATACTCATATTTAACGTTTTTCCAAACCGGCGCGGACGGGTGATCAGCGTAACTGCATCCCCTGACTCCCACCATTTCTTAATAAAATCAGTTTTATCCACCAAAAAGCAGTTATGCTCCCGCAAAAAAGCGAAATCCTGACTTCCGATACTGATTTTCAAGTTCATATGTTCACCTGCCCTTCCTTCTCTATTACCCTCTTCACTTCTCACTTAATATCCTGAGCAATTCCTCATTTATCTTCCATTACCAGCCAGAACAGCCCCCGGCATTCCCACAGGCAGTTCCTTTCCTGCAAAATCCGTTACTTTTCCCCCGGCTTCCTCGATGAGAAGCTTTGCTGCTGAAAAATCCCAGGCTGTAAGATTGCCTCAAAGAACGCATCCACTCTCCCACAGGCTACATATGCCATGTCAAGAGCCGCGGACCTAAACGACGGATATCCTGACAGGACAGAAATACTTCTTTAAATACCTTAAAATTCCAGTCTGCCAGTTCATGATAATAAGGACTTGTTCCAATAGTAACAAGGCTTTCTGACAATGTTTCTGCCCCGCTTACATGGATGGGATCACCGTTTAAAAATGCCCCTTCTCCTTTTTTGGCAATAAACAGTTCATCTGTATAAGGCTGATACACAATTCCAAGCACCACCTCACCAGCCTCTGCATAAGCCAGTGAAAGGGTACTGTGACGGAAATCATGGATCAGATTAGTAGTCCCATCTACCGGATCCAGGATCCAGAAATCCCCGCTCCTGTCAATAGCACTGTTATCCTGCTCTTCTCCCATAAACTGTACCTGTGGATACATAGAATACAAGCCCTCTTTTACCAGCTTCTGCACCTGGATATCCACCTGAGTCACATAATCACAGGTTCCTTTTTCTTTTACCTGGGATACGCGGCTGCTGTCTGCAAACAGCGGCTTCATCTTCCTTACTAACTCAACTATTTTTCCTGCATCCACCTTCATTTATCGTACCTCCACCTTTTAGACCAAATATCTTTTCCAATAATTAATGGATGATTTTATTATAATAGTTTTCAGGGAAAAGTCCAGCATCCAGATACCTTTTAAATACCTTCATTTTTTTGTACATGGCATTTTTATTAACTGAACTGTAATGCACCCACATAAACAGATATTTACAAAAACACCGGCTATTTTTTAGCCGGTGTTCCTACACTTTGCAGTATATTAAAACGATTTGATTTCCACATTCACCCCTGGAAATCACGCCTCATCAATAGCATGACCAATATCATGTCTCATGTATTTGTTCTCAAAATTGACCCATTCCGTTGCCTTATAAGCATTGGCTCTGGCCTCTTTTAAGTCTTTTCCTGTAGCTGTCACTCCCAGGACACGGCCACCGTTTGTCAGAATATTTCCCTCTGCATCAAACTTGCTGCCGGCATGGAATACATAATAGCCATCTTTATCCTTAAAGTTCTCAAGACCTGTGATCTTCTTACCCTTTTCATAATGCTCCGGATAGCCATCAGAAGCCAGCACTACGCACACAGCCGCATTATCCTCAAACTGCAGGTCGATCTGATCTAAAGTGCCGTCTACACATGCCTCAAATACATCTACAATGTCATTTTTCATTCTCGGAAGCACTACCTGGGTCTCCGGATCGCCGAAACGTGCATTGTATTCCAGAACCTTTGGTCCATCCGCTGTGAGCATTAAACCAAAGAAGATAATTCCCTTAAACTCACGGCCTTCTGCTTCATGGCATCTACTGTCGCCTGGTAGATATGCTTCTTGCAGAATTCATCTACCTCTGGAGTATAGAATGGGCTTGGTGAAAATGTTCCCATACCGCCTGTATTTAAGCCCTGATCTCCGTCCTTTGCACGCTTGTGGTCCTGGGCGGAAGTCATGATCTTAATGGTCTTTCCATCTACAAAGGACAATACAGAAACCTCACGGCCGGTCATAAACTGCTCTACTACAATACGGTCGCCAGCATGTCCAAACTGCTTATCTAACATGAGAGTCTTAACGCCTTCTTTTGCCTCTTCCCTTGTATTACAAATGAGAACGCCTTTTCCTAAAGCCAGACCGTCAGCCTTTAAAACGATCGGTACCGGTGCTGTTTCCAGATAATTAAGGGCAGCTTCCGGTGTATCAAAAGTCTCATAAGCTGCTGTCGGAATGCCGTATTTCTTCATCAGATCCTTGGAAAATGCCTTGGATCCCTCTAAGATCGCTGCATTCTTTCTTGGTCCGAACACACGCAATCCCTTTTCTTCCAGTACATCTACGATACCACCTGCCAGTGGATCATCCGGTCCCACTACTACCAGGTCAAAGGCTTCTTTCTTTGCGAAATCAGCCATTTTTTCAAAATCCATTACACCGATATCCACGCATTTTGCAACCTCTGCAATACCTGCATTTCCCGGTGCACAGTATAATTCATCTACTTTCGGGCTTTTAGATAACTTCCAGCAGATCGCATGCTCTCTGCCGCCGCCTCCGATAACCAGTACTTTCATATCTTTCCTCCTAAATCAAACCATTGGCGATCTTGTTTACCGCCTCTGGAAGAATGATCCACTCAGCCTGTTCCATGACACGTCTCTGCAGTACCTGAGGAGTATCACCAGGCTGCACCTCCACTGCCTTCTGAAGCAGGATCGGACCGGAGTCTACTCCTTCATCCACATAGTGGACCGTAGCACCTGTAACCTTTACACCTCTTGCCAGAGCCGCCTCATGGACCTTTAAGCCATAATAGCCTACGCCGCAGAAGGACGGATCAGGGACGGATGGATGTTGATGATCTTATTTCTGTATTTACGGATCATCTCCTCCGGGATGGTTACTAAAAATCCTGCCAGCACGATCAGATCCAGGTTATATTCATCTGTTTTCTTTAAAAATGCCTCATTAAAGGCTGCTCTGTTTTCAAAGCTTTTCGGTGAAATGCAAACAGCTTCGATGCCATGGTTTCTGGCACGTTCCAGTGCATAAGCCCCTGGATTGTTGCTGATGACTACTTCCACCTTTGCATTTGTGATCTTTCCACTGTCAATGGCATCTAAGATCGCCTGAAGATTGGTTCCGCCGCCGGATACCATTACGCCAACTCTTAACATAAAGTCACGCCTTTCTCCCCATTTTCAATGGTTCCTACTACATATGGCTGATCGCCTGCTGCCTTAATAGCTGCCATGGTCTTATCACATCTGCCTCGTCCACAGCCACTACCATGCCAAGTCCCATGTTAAATGTATTATACATCATTTTCTCTTCGATCTTGCCTTTTTCAGCAAGAAGTTTGAAAATCGGAGGTACCGGATAGCTGTCCTTGCGGATCACAGCACGGACACCGTCCTTTAACATACGCGGAACATTCTCATAGAAACCACCGCCTGTAATATGGCTGCATGCCTTTACGGTCACGCCGGACTTTTTAATGTTCTTTAATGCCTTTACGTAAATTCTGGTTGGTGCAAGAAGTGCTTCGCCTAAGGTCTTTCCAAGGCTGTCATAATAGGTATTTAAACCTTCTTTATTCATTTCCTTCTCAAATACCTTACGTACCAGAGAGAAGCCATTGGAATGTACGCCGGTAGAAGCCATACCGATCAGCACATCTCCTGCTTCCAGTTTCTCACCTGTGATCATTTCTTTCTTGTCGCAGACACCTACTGCAAAACCAGCCAGGTCATAATCCTCTTCCGGCATCAGTCCCGGATGCTCTGCTGTCTCACCGCCGATGAGAGCTGCCTCAGACTGTAAACAGCCTTCTGCCACGCCCTTAACGATATCAGCGATCTTTTCCGGATAATTCTTTCCGCAGGCAATATAGTCCAGGAAGAATAATGCTCGCCGCCTGCGCAGGCAATATCATTGACACACATAGCCACTGCGTCAATACCAATGGTATCATGA
>ENA-OQIG01000224-OQIG01000224.1-human-gut-metagenome-genome-assembly--contig:-NODE-224-length-33236-cov-3.624543_pt1 | contig 33236 bp, 37 predicted proteins | sample MGYA00242576_ERZ504741 | MGnify/ENA primary metagenome ERZ504741 (study PRJEB26092, sample SAMD00036436) | human gut metagenome | host: Homo sapiens | study: EMG produced TPA metagenomics assembly of... | reverse complement strand
CACGGAGAAAACAAAGCGCCGCTGTTAAGGCGGGCAATTTGTTTCTTGACTACCATTAACGAATGGAAGGAGAAATTTCATGAAATTTTATTCGCATCCGATATCCACGGTTCTGCGTACTATTGCCGCAGACTGTTAGACATTTATAAAGAAACAAAAGCATCCAGAATGGTCATTTTAGGAGACATCCTTTATCATGGCCCGAGAATGATCTTCCAAAGGAGTATGCACCAAAAGAAGTCATTGCCATGTTAAATCCATTAAAGGACCAGATCTACGCTGTTCGTGGCAACTGTGATACAGAAGTAGATCAGATGGTACTTCAGTTCCCGATCCTGGCAGATTATGCGCTGTTAGTATTAGACGGAAAGACATTTTACGCAACCCATGGACACGTATTTAATCAGGATCATCTGCCGCCTATGCAGGATGGAGATATCCTGGTACATGGACATACCCATCTGCTGAAAGCAGAAAAGGTGGAAACAGAATGTGGAACCATTACCGTATTAAATCCGGGTTCCGTTTCTATTCCTAAGGGCGGAAATCCAAATACTTATGCGATCCTGGAAAATGGTGTATTTACCATTTATTCCCTGGACGGCGAAGTAGTAAAAGAACTGAAGCTGTAAATGCTGAACGGTAACGTTACATTTATAATGTGAAACTGAAAACGAAACTTAAAATGGAATGAATTTAGAACTGTGAGGACGAAGGATTGAAACAGACCTATGAACTGATCGCACCCTGTCATTTTGGGCTGGAAGCTGTATTAAAAAAAGAGATACTGGACCTGGGGTATGAGATCTCCCAGGTAGAAGATGGAAGAGTTACTTTTATTGGCGATGATGAAGCAATCTGCCGTGCCAATGTATTTTTACGCACTGCAGAGCGTATCCTGTTAAAAGCAGGCAGTTTCCGTGCAGAGACCTTTGAGGAACTGTTTCAGGGAACCAAAGCTATTGCCTGGGAAGAATTTATCCCGGAAGATGGAAAATTCTGGGTTGCAAAGGCTTCTTCTATTAAAAGCAAGCTGTTCAGCCCTTCCGATATCCAGTCCATTATGAAAAAGGCCATGGTAGAGCGGATGAAAGAGCATTACCATGTATCCTGGTTCCCAGAGGACGGGGCAAAATTCCCGTTGCGTGTGTTCTTATATAAGGATATTGTTACCATCGGCATAGATACCAGTGGTGACTCCCTTCATAAAAGAGGCTACCGTACTCTTACCAGCAAGGCGCCTATTACAGAAACACTGGCAGCAGCCCTGATCATGCTTACTCCATGGAACAAGGACCGTATTCTGGTAGATCCATTCTGCGGAAGCGGTACTTTCCCGATTGAGGCAGCCATGATGGCAGCCAATATGGCACCAGGTATGAACCGTTCCTTCTTATCTGAGGACTGGAAGAATATTATTAAGAGAAAATATTGGTATGAAGCCATGGACGAAGCAAACGACCTGTTAGATGATACAGTAAAAGTAGATATCCAGGGCTATGATATTGACGGGGATATTGTGAAAGCAGCCAGAGCCAATGCCCAGTCTGCAGGGGTGGACCACATGATCCATTTCCAGCAGCGTCCGGTAAACGCTCTCAGCCATCCGAAGAAATATGGTTTTATCATTTCCAACCCGCCTTATGGCGAGCGTATTGAAGAGAAAAAGAACCTCCCGGCTCTGTATACAGAGATCGGTGAGCGTTTTGCAGCATTGGATGCCTGGTCCATGTATCTGATCACCTCTTATGAGGATGCAGAGAAATACATTGGCCGCAAGGCAGACAAAAACCGCAAGATCTACAATGGTATGTTAAAAACCTATTTCTATCAGTTCATGGGTCCCAGACCGCCAAAACGCAGTCAGGAGAACCGAAACGTTGATTAAAAAAAGAATAAAAATGCAGTTAAAAAAAGCCGTTTCCACGTTTGCGGGAACGGCTTTGTCTGGAATATTGTGCGCAGTCCTTCTTACAGGCTGCGGTACGTTGCAAAATGGGGAAATGCCTCTTCCTGCAGAAAGTGAGACTTCCAGATCCAATGACCAGACCGAAGAAAAAACAAAGGGGGAAGATGCCGAAGACGGGGAAATAACTGGCAGTACAGAAAAGACAGATGATACAGAGGAGCCAAAGACGTCCGGAACTGGGAAAACAGTACCTGAGATCTGGAACCGGGAATGGCCTTCCAATGTAGATCTGCCTTCTTCTTATGACTACAGAGAGCATGAAAGAGCACCAAAAATCGGAAATCAGGGCTCTTTAGGCACCTGCTGGGCCTTTGCTTCCCTTACTGCTTTAGAGTCTACCCTGCTGCCCAAACAGAAAGAGACGTTTTCAGTGGATCACATGTCCATGCACAATCATTTTCTCCTGGGACAGGATGAGGGGGGAGAATACACCATGTCTATGGCGTATCTGCTCTCCTGGGAAGGCCCTGTATGGGAGTCGGAAGATCCTTATGGAGATGGTTTCTCGCCAGATGGTTTAAAAGCCAGGGAACATGTCCAGGAGATACAGATACTGCCGTCAAAAGATTACGAAGCGATCAAAAAAGCAGTTTATCTGGAAGGCGGTGTGCAAAGTTCCCTTTATACGTCCATGCGGGATTATGAAAGCGAGTCTGTTTATTACAATCGTGATACCAATTCCTATTGTTATATCGGTACGGAAAAGCCCAACCATGATTCTGTGATCGTAGGCTGGATGATGATTATCCAAAAGAAAACTTCAATATGGAGCTGGAAGGGGACGGCGCTTTTATCTGTACCAACAGCTGGGGCGAGAACTTTGGTGACCAGGGCTATTTTTACGTGTCCTATTATGATACGAATATCGGGGTCCATAATATTGTATACACGGGAATTGAGCCTACAGACAATTATGACAACATTTATCAAAGTGATCTGTGTGGATGGGTAGGACAGATCGGATATGGGGAAGACACGGCCTGGTTTGCCAATGCTTACAAAACAAAAACCAAGGAAGAACTGGCAGCAGCCGGTTTTTATGCAACAGGGGCTGGCACAGAGTATAAAATCTATGCAGCCAGAAATCTGCCGGACAGGGACAGTACAGGAAAAGAAAAACTTCATCAGGATCATATGATGGAAATGGCTTTAAATAAGCGGATATTGTTGGCAGAAGGAAAAATGGAATATACCGGTTATTATACGATCCCTTTTAATGAAAAAATAGTATTGGACCAGGGGGAAAAATTTGCTATAATAGTGGAAATAAAAACACCGGATACTGTTCATCCAGTGGCCATTGAGTATGATGCAGGAGATGGCATTGCCAGGTGGACCTGACAGACGGTGAAGGTTATTTAAGCCACAACGGTTCGCTCTGGGAACATGTAGAAGAGACCCAGAAGTGCAATCTGTGCCTGAAAGTATATACTCATACAGAAAAATAGAAGCTGATATCCATATGAAAAGGTGATAACATGGAAAAGAAAATCATATTTGCAACTGGAAATGCAGGAAAAATGCGGGAGATCCGCGCAATCCTTTCTGATCTGGGACTTCCGGTGCTTTCTATGAAGGAAGCAGGAGTTGATCTGGATATTGTGGAGGATGGAAAAACATTGCTGAAAATGCAAAGATCAAGCAATGGCAGTGTGGAAGCAGACAGGCGGTATCGTTTTAGCAGATGATTCCGGGCTGGCAGTAGATTATATTGGCGGTGAACCGGGAGTTTATTCTGCCAGATATATGGGGGAAGACACCTCTTATGAGATCAAAAACCGCAATATCATTGAACGCCTCTCCGGTGCAGAGGGAAAAGAACGCAGTGCCCGTTTTGTCTGTAATATTGCCGCTGTCTTAGAGGATGGAAGAGTGATCCAGCGAGAAGCCTATATGGAAGGTCTGATCGCAAAGGAACCGGCTGGAAATGGTGGTTTCGGTTATGATCCTATTCTGTATCTTCCGGAATTTGGAAAAACATCAGCGGAACTTACCATGGAAGAAAAGAACCAGATCAGTCACAGAGGAAAAGCACTGGAAGCTATGAAAAAGGCTTTAAAGGAAGAGGAAGCAGGAGAATGAAAATATTGATCGTCAGTGATACCCACAGAAAAGATGAAAATTTAAAATGGGTGATCCGTAAAACAAAGCCTTTTGATATGCTGATCCATTTGGGAGATGCGGAAGGCAGTGAATATGAGATCATGAAATGGGTAGATAAGGACTGTGACCTGGAAATGATCATGGGAAACAATGACTTTTCTCCCAGTTAGAGAGGGAAAAGAGATCATGATCGGAAAATACAAGGTACTTCTGACCCATGGACATTATTATAATGTATCAACAGGCCCGGCTTATCTGAAACAGGAAGCAAGAGAGCGGGGATTTGATATTGTTATGTTCGGTCATACCCACAGACCTTATTTTGACATTGATAAATCCGGTGAAAAAGAGCTTATTACCTTAAATCCGGGCAGCCTCTCTTATCCAAGGCAGGAAGGCCACAGACCGTCTTATATGCTGATGAAGATCGATGATAATGGGGAAGCCAGATTTGAGCAGCATTATTTATAGTTACAGTTCAGCCAATTCAGCATACGGTGGATCCGCCAGGCTTCTTGTTTTCATGGATCATGGAAACAAGAAGATGCCAGGGCTGAACTGTAAACGATTTGTGAAATACTTGAAAAAACTCTTAAAAAAACTTATAAAAAAGTGTTGACAAAATTATAAAGGTCATATATAATAATCTACGTTGCGACGGGGTGTGGCTCAGCTTGGCTAGAGCGTGGTTTGGGACCAGGAGGTCGCAGGTTCGAATCCTGTCACCCCGACTTATACAAAAGAATAGATATATGATATGCAGGTGTAGTTCAATGGTAGAACACTAGCCTTCCAAGCTAGATACGTGGGTTCGATTCCCATCACCTGCTTTTTGTGTGCGTACATTTTCCCGCCAAACCCTATTGACGGCGAAAATAGAAGATAGTATACTGATACTCAGATAAGTTCTTCGGGGCAGGGCGAAATTCCCTACCGGCGGTATAGTCCGCGAACCATGTTATATGGCCGATCCGGTGAAATTCCGGAACCGACAGTAAAGTCTGGATGAGAGAAGAAGATGCGACTGTTTTGGTCCTGATGTAGTTCATGAAAAGAAATACATAGGAGAAACAGAAAATATCAGTAAATCCCCGGATAGCTTGATCGGCTATCCGGTTTTTTATGCTTTTCTTTTTGACTGATATGAAAGCGCATATTCCTCAGAAGATGAACTTACGAAAACGGGCTTTTTCAGATATCTGAAGAACCAAAAAGTATATTTCATAACAGGGAGGAACGTAATGATGGAAAGAAAATTACTGAACACGAAAAATGTAGTGCTTATGGGCATGTTTGGTGCGTTAGCAGCAGTTCTTATGCTTTTTGAAGTGCCGCTGCCATTTTTGGCACCAAGCTTTTATGGACTTGATTTTGCAGAAGTGCCTATGCTGGTTGGAACCTTTGCTTTAGGACCGGCAGCCGGTATTGTGATGCAGATCGTAAAGATCCTGATCAAACTGATCTTAAAGCCAACTTCTACAGGTTTTGTAGGTGAATTTGCCAATGTAGTTATGAGCTGTGCCCTGATCCTTCCGGCAGGCTTTATCTACCGCTTTAAAAAGAGCAAGACCGGTGCTGTTGCAGGAATGGCAGTAGGAACGGTTCTTATGGCTGTTGTGGGCGTTGTAATGAATGCTCTGGTCATGATCCCGTTTTATTCCAACTTTATGCCTATCGATACCATTATCAAAGCAGGAGCAGCTGTCAATCCGGCAGTCAGCAGCGTATGGACACTGGCTATTTTCTGTGTGGGACCATTTAACCTGGTAAAAGGTGCCCTTACTTCTATGATCACTGCAGTTATCTATAAGCGGATCAGTGTTCTGATCCATGGAGCTTCCGGCGCTTATGGAGTTAAAAAGAGCCGTTTAAAAAAGGCATGAAAAAGGCTCTGAAAATTAATTTGAAAAAATTAAAAAAATTTGAAAAAAGATGCTTGCATTTATGATAGCTCTGTGATAATATATATCTCGTTGGTGCGGTAGCGCTGACGAATGAGTCTGTAGCTCAGTTGGATAGAGCAACGGCCTTCTAAGCCGTGGGTCGGGGGTTCGAATCCCTTCAGGCTCATTAGGCAAAAGCCTAATAAAAAAATATTGATGGTGGGTATGGCGAAGTTGGTTATCGCGCAGATTGTGGCTCTGGAGGCCGAGGGTTCGAATCCCTCTACTCACCCTAATCCTCTTTCTGGAGCAGGAAGAGGATTTTTTAATATCTTGGGCTGTCGCCAAGCGGTAAAGGCACAGGACTTTGACTCCTGCATACGAGGGTTCGAATCCCGCCAGCCCAGTTGACTATAGCAGTCGGATTTCTGAAAAAGCAGGAGTCTGGCTACTTTTTGTTTGCAGAGAATATATATGTGGAGAGACAGGGGAGAAAATGGAAATATTTGGATTTAATTTCAAGAGCAAAGCAAGAAAAGGAAAAAGAGGCAAGGGATTATATGGAACGGGTATTTCCTGGCGGTGAAAAAGAGCGGGAACAGGTTCGGCAGGAACTGACAAAAAGATTACCGGAAAAAGACGAAATGGACTTGTTATTATGTTATGTCCATATCAGGGACCGGATGACTGGGACAGGGCTTTCTTTTGAGCAGGTTGCAGGCGAAGTAGAAAAGCTGCAATGGATCCCGGATATGGATCAGAAGTCTCTTGATGCGATCCGGGAAGTGATGGAACAGGTCTGTGCAGAACATAAAAAGTAGTAAAATTCTTTTAAAGGCAGAAAAAGAAAACGGCAAAAATCCAGTAAATATGCGGGTTTGACAGGCTTGAAAAAAATATTTAAATTTCTTTTAAAAAAGTGTTGACAAAAACCATATCATTTATTATAATAATCTACGTTGCTGAGGAACACAGCAAGCAACAAAAAGAAATGCGTCAGTAGCTCAGTTGGATAGAGCATACGGCTACGGACCGTAGTGTCGGGAGTTCGAATCTTCTCTGGCGCATGTGAAAAGCAGATTCTTCGTGAGTCTGCTTTTTTGTTGTCATATAATCGCAAATACACTGAAAAAACGATCGATCAACAGAGGATGGAGAAAAGAATGACAAAAGCAGTCTGGATGCTTCATGCAAAAAAAGCAGATTTTAATGGTCTGGCGGCAAGATTTCATATCAGTCCCATTACTGCCCGTATTATCAGAAACAGGGATATTACAGATATAGATGAATTTAATAAATATTTAAACGGAAGTTTAAAGGATCTGTATGAGCCAAGCTGTTGCCGGATATGGAAAAGGCCATTTCTATATTAAAAGAAAAGATTGCTGCCGGTGTCAGGATCCGGATCGTGGGAGATTATGATATTGATGGTGTGTGTTCCACCTGCATTCTTTACAAAGGCCTCAGCCGTGTAGGTGCAAGCGTTGATTATGTAATACCGGAGCGCATTAAAGATGGTTATGGTATTAATGAACATATTATTGAAAAGGCGGCTGCAGACGGCATCCACATGATACTTACCTGTGATAATGGAATTGCTGCTATTGACCAGATCGCAGAAGCAAAAGAACTGGGAATGACGGTAGTGATAACGGATCACCATGATATTCAGGTAGATGAGGTTTCGGAAACGGAGATCATGCCTTCTGCAGACGCCATTGTCAATCCCAAGAGAAAAGACAGTAAATATCCGTTCAGCGAGATCTGCGGCGCTATGGTGGCTTATAAGCTGATCCAGGTACTTTTTGAGGAATATGGGATTGACCGCCAGGAATGGCTGGATATGCTGGAGCTGGCGGCGATTGCTACAGTAGGCGATGTAATGAAGCTTAAGGATGAGAACCGCATTGTAGTAAAAGAGGGACTTAAAAAGCTGGCTAATACAAAGATCCAGGGTCTTGTAAGCCTGATGGAGAAAAATACACTGGATCCGGAGCATATAAGCGCCTATCACGTTGGCTTTGTGCTGGGCCCCTGTCTGAATGCCAGCGGCCGCTTAAAAACGGCCAGATGGCTATGGAACTGCTTCTGGCAGAAAATAAGGCCCAGGCAGATGAACTGGCAGATGCGTTAAAGGCATTAAATGACGAGCGCAAGGACATGACCAAGGATGGGACAGATGCTGCCATAGAACAGGTGGAGACAGAGCTTAAGGATGATAAGGTGCTGGTAGTCTTTCTTCCGGACTGTCATGAGTCCCTGGCAGGCATTGTGGCGGGCAGGATCCGCGAGTATTATAATAAGCCTGTATTTGTCCTTACAAGGGCAGAAGGCTGTGCAAAAGGCTCAGGACGTTCTATAGAGGCATACCACATGTTTCACGCTCTGGTAGAGGTAAAAGACCTTCTGTTAAAGTTTGGCGGCCATCCTATGGCAGCAGGATTTTCACTGGAAGAGGCAAATATCGAAGAATTTCGCAGGCGGTTAAATGAAAATGCTGCAAAACGGCTTACAGAGGACGATTTTATCCCAAGAGTATGGATCGATGTTCCCATGCCGTTTGAATATATAACAGAGAGCCTGATCCGGGAATTAGAGCTTTTAGAGCCTTTTGGACAGGGAAATGAAAAGCCTCAGTTTGCCTTGAAATCCCTGAAAATACGAAGTGCCAGAGTGTTTGGCCGTAACCGGAATGTAGTGAAATTATCCTGATGAATGAACGGGGCTTTTCCATGGACGGCGTGGTATTTACAGAAGGTGACTTATTTATGGAAGAAATGGGAAACAGCCAGAGCATGGATATTATCTATTACCCTACAATAAATGAATATAATGGAAACCGCAGTCTGCAGCTGGTAGTGAAGGACTGGAAGTTCCACTGAGGAGATACCTCTGGTACGTGTGTGCCAGGGGTGTTTTTGCAGGAAGAAATATGAGTCTGTATATTTTTTGCCAAAATCGTAAAATGTATGCAAATGAATACTTGAAATTTACATGACTATGGGGTATAATCGCAGAAAACACCATATCTGGATAAATAAACTGACAAAATACGATGGGTATGGGCAAATACTGAAAGGAAGGTAGAACAATGGTAAATACAGTTATGGACTTTATCACTTCCTATGATAAGGAAGTAGGAGAAGCAATTCAGGCAGAGTGCGGCCGCCAGAGAAGAAATCTGGAGCTGATCGCCTCTGAGAACATTGTTTCAGAACCTGTAATGATGGCTATGGGAACTGTACTGACCAATAAGTACGCAGAAGGTTACCCGGGTAAGCGTTATTACGGCGGCTGCCAGTATGTAGACGTACTGGAAACCATCGCCATTGAACGTGCCAAGAAGCTGTTTGGCTGCGATTACGCAAACGTACAGCCACACTCCGGTGCACAGGCAAATATGGCAGTATTTATCGCTATGTTAAAACCAGGAGATACGGTTATGGGTATGAACCTGGATCATGGCGGTCATCTGACACACGGGAGTCCTGTAAACTTCTCAGGACTGTATTTTAACATTGTTCCTTATGGAGTAGATGACGAAGGCTTTATCGATTATGATGAGCTGGAGAGAAAAGCAAAAGAGGCAAAGCCAAAGCTGATCGTGGCAGGTGCCAGCGCTTATGCAAGAACCATTGATTTTAAGCGTTTCCGTGAGATTGCTGACGAGGTAGGTGCTTATCTGATGGTAGATATGGCCCACATTGCAGGTCTTGTAGCAGCTGGAGAGCATCCAAGCCCAATCCCATACGCAGATGTTGTTACAACTACCACCCATAAGACTTTAAGAGGACCTAGAGGCGGTCTGATCTTAGCGAATAAGGAAGCTGCAGAAAAGTTCAACTTTAATAAGGCTATTTTCCCAGGAACCCAGGGCGGCCCATTAGAGCATGTGATCGCAGCAAAGGCAGTATGCCTGGGCGAAGCATTAAAACCTGAATTTAAGGAATATGCACATCAGGTAGTATTAAATGCAAAAGCACTGGCAGACGCACTGCAGAAGCAGGGCTTTAAGATCCTTACAGGCGGCACTGACAACCATCTGATGCTGTTAGACCTGCGTGGTATGGATATTTCCGGTAAAGAGCTGCAGAACCGCTGTGACGAGGTATTTATTACCTTAAACAAGAACACAGTACCAAACGATCCAAGAAGCCCATTTGTAACTTCCGGTGTCCGCATTGGTACACCTGCTGTTACCACCAGAGGCTTAAAGGAAGAGGATATGCCAAAGATTGCAGAGTGCATCTGGCTGGCAGCTACTGACTTTGAGAATAAGAAAGAGTATATTAAGGCAGAGGTTACTAAGCTTTGCGATAAGTATCCGCTGTACGAGTAAAGAAATACATAGAAATAACGATTTAAGATGAAAAACGCCGGAAAATGTTGGTTTTACAACATACATTTCCCGGGTGTTTTTGTTGAAATATTTCAAATGCGTTTATTAAGCATTCTCAGCCTTCAGATTTTTCTGCGCCGTAGCCAGCATCAGTTTAATACGGTTCAACTGGTTTACTTCACTGGCGCCTGGGTCGTAATCTACGGCAATGATGTTGGACTCAGGATAGTTCTTTCGCAGTTCCTTGATCACACCTTTTCCTACAATGTGGTTTGGCAGGCAGCCAAATGGCTGGGTGCAGATAATGTTTTTAACACCACTGTGGATCAGCTCTAACATCTCGCCGGTCAAAAACCAGCCTTCACCCGTCTGGTTGCCTAAGGATACAAAGCCTTTTGCCATTTCTGCCAGATCACGGATCTCAGAAGGCGGTGTAAAATGTTTGCTGGCGGCCAGCTCTTTTCTTGCAGTCTTTCTGAAGAACTCTAACAGGGCGATACCTGCATTACAAAGCCTTGCAGTGGATTTCTTCATTCCCAGGTGTTCTGCCTTGAAATTGCTGTTGTAGAAGCAGTAAAGAAGGAAATCCAACAGGTCAGGCATTACAGTTTCTGCACCTTCTGACTCCAGAAGCTCTACTACATGGTTGTTAGCCAGAGGAGAGAATTTAACAAGGATCTCACCTACGATACCAACCTTCGGCTTCTTAATATCAAGACGCTCCAGATTATCAAAATCACGGATAATGCCGCGGACATTCTTAGCAAATTCCATCATAGCAGGCTGTCTCTTAGAAAGAGCCTTAATACAGATCTTTTTCCATTTCTCATGAAGTGCATTGGCACTTCCAGGAACTGCCTCATATGGTCTGGTTGCATAAAGGACACGCATGAAAATGTCACCGTATACAACTGCCTGCATGGCCTTGGTCATCATTGGCAGTGTAATGGAGAAACCTGGGTTAGTTTCCATGCCATTTGCATTGACAGAAATAACCGGAACCTGAGGCATACCGGCTTTCTCCAGTGCCCGGCGGATAAATCCGATATAGTTGGAGGCACGGCAGCCGCCGCCGGTCTGGCTCATAAAGACAGCCGTGCGGTTTAAGTCGTATTTGCCGGATAACAGTGCGTCCATGATCTGACCGATAACGATCAGGGATGGATAGCAGGCATCATTATTTACGTACTGAAGACCTACATCTACGGCATTGCGGTTGTGGTTCTGCAGGATCTCCATGTTATAGCCGAAAGCGCGGATTGCCGGCTCGATCAGGTCAAAGTGGATCGGTGACATCTGCGGGCATAACAGAGTGTAATCCTTCTTCATTTCCTTGGTAAACAGCACACGGTTGTAAGCGCTGGAAACACTTTCCGCTCATAATGCTTCTGGTCACGGACACGAAGAGCCGCGATCAGGGAACGGATACGGATACGGGCTGCTCCCAGGTTATTTACCTCGTCGATCTTTAATACAGTATAGATCTTTCCGGACTTTGTTAAGATCTCAGCAACCTGGTCTGTGGTAACAGCGTCCAGACCGCAGCCAAAGGAGTTTAACTGGATCAGATCCAGGTCATCTCTTGTTTTTACAAAGCTTGCGGCCTCATAAAGACGGGAATGATACATCCACTGGTCGGTGACAACTAAAGGTCGTTCCACTTTGCCCATATGGGAAACAGAGTCCTCTGTAAGTACGGCAAAGCCGTAGGAAGCGATCAGTTCCGGGATACCGTGGTGGATCTCCGGGTCTACATGGTAAGGTCTTCCGGCCAGCACAATGCCCCGTTTACCATGTTCTTTCATCCAGGCAAGTGTTTCCTCGCCTTTTTTCTCCATATCAGAACGGGATGCCAGCAGTTCTTCCCAGCCAGCGTGGGCTGCCATACGGATCTCTGCTTCAGGTATCTGGAATTTTTTTACAAATTCCCGTACCAGGCCGTCTGTTAAGATCTTTTCGTTTGTAAATGCCATGAATGGGTTCATGAAATCTACATGCTCTGTCTCTAATTCTTCTACGTTATTTTTAATATTTTCCGCATAGGAAGTGACCATTGGACAGTTATAATGGTTTCCTGCCTCAGGCTTTCATTGCGCTCATAAGGGATACATGGATAGAAGATAAACTTCACACCCTGATGGATGAGCCATGAAATATGGCCATGTACCAGCTTTGCCGGATAACACTCAGACTCACTTGGAATGGACTCAATGCCCAGTTCGTAGATCTGTCTGGTGGACTGTGGGGAAAGTGTTACGTGGTAGCGCAGCTTTTTAAAGAAAACAGCCCAGAATGGGAAGTTTTCATACATATTTAAAACTCTTGGGATACCCACTACGCCGCGGTCTGCCTGGTCTAAAGGCAGCGGTTCATAGTCAAACATCCGGTGATATTTGTAATCAAACAGGTTTGGTATCTCTTTTTTCGCTTTTGCAAGTCCAAGACCACGCTCACAGCGGTTTCCGGAAATATAATGGCGTCCGCTTCCAAACTGGTTGATGGTTAAAACACAGTGGTTGTTGCAGCCTTTGCACCGGGTCATAGAAGTGGTGTACTGCAGTGCGATGATCTTATCAAGAGGCAGCATGGTGGTCTCTTTTTCACCATCCATATGGAAACGCTCTTTTGCGATCAGTGCTGCACCGAAAGCGCCCATAATACCGGCAATGTCCGGACGGACAGCACGACAGCCTGAAATCTTCTCAAAGCTGCGAAGGACAGCATCATTATAGAAGGTACCGCCCTGGACAACTACATGTTTTCCAAGGTCAGAAGCGTTTGTGATCTTAATTACCTTAAATAAAGCGTTTTTAATAACAGAATAAGCCAGACCTGCAGAGATATCAGCGACTGTAGCGCCTTCCTTCTGGGCCTGCTTTACATTGGAGTTCATAAATACAGTACAGCGGGTACCAAGGTCTGTAGGATTTTTGGCAAATAATGCTTCTTTTGCGAAATCTTTTACACTGTAATTTAAGCTTTTTGCGAAAGTTTCAATGAAAGAGCCGCAGCCGGAAGAACATGCCTCGTTTAACTGTACGCTGTCTACGGTTCCGTCTTTGATCTTAATGCATTTCATATCCTGACCGCCGATGTCCAGGATGCAGTCTACATCCGGCTCAAAGAAAGCAGCAGCGTAGTAGTGGGAAATAGTCTCTACTTCTCCCTCCTCTAACATAAGAGCAGCCTTTAAAAGGGCTTCGCCGTATCCGGTAGAGCAGGAGAAAGCAATATGGGCAGTTTCTGGAAGCTGTTCTTTGATCTCTGTCACTGCGCGGATGGCAGTAGCCAGAGGACTTCCATTATTATTATCATAAAAACGATATAATAATGTGCCGTCTTCTCCAACAAGAGCCACTTTGGTGGTAGTGGAACCGGCGTCAATACCCAGATAGCAGTTGCCTTCGTAAGTAGAAAGATTGCCGGAACGCACGTGGTTGTGGCCGTGGTCTTCGATAAAGGCGTCATATTCTGCCTGATCCTTAAACAGAGGATCCATACGCTTTACTTCAAAATCCATTTTAATGCCATTGGAAAGCCGGTCGATCATGTCGGTAATAGCTACCGGCTCCTGGCCTTCCTTTGGGTTCATGGCAGCGCCTACAGCTGCAAACAGGTGGGAGTGATCCGGTGCAATGGTCTGCTCCGGAGTCAGATGCAGCGTGCGAACAAAGGCTTTTCTCAGTTCAGGAAGGAAATGCAAAGGTCCTCCTAAAAAGGCAACATTTCCACGGATGGGCTTACCACAGGCAAGACCGCTGATGGTCTGGTTTACTACTGCCTGGAAAATAGAGGCAGCCAGATCCTCTCTGGTAGCGCCGTCGTTGATCAGCGGCTGGATATCCGATTCGCGAAAACACCGCAGCGGGCTGCAATTGGGTAGATAGCCTTGTAATCTTTTGCATATGTATTCAGTCCAGCAGCATCGGTCTGCAAAAGGGATGCCATCTGGTCAATGAAAGACCCGGTTCCTCCTGCGCAGATACCGTTCATACGCTGGTCGATGCCCCCTGTAAAGTAAATGATCTTGCATCTTCGCCGCCTAACTCAATGGCTACGTCGGTCTGTGGCGCATAGTCCTGGAGAGCAGATGCAACTGCTACAACTTCCTGGACAAAAGGAACGTGTAAATGAGATGAAAGTGTAAGGCCGCCAGAGCCGGTGATCACCGGGATAATATCAATGGGGCCGGTCTGGTTTAAGGCTTTCTTTAAAAGGCCTGCCAGAGTTTCCTGAATATTGGCATAATGACGCTCATAATCGGAGAATATAATATGAAGATCCTGATCCAGTAATGCAACTTTGACAGTTGTTGAACCGATATCGATCCCCAGGGTGTAATAAGTTGTAGTCTGATCCATAGTATATGGGGATAGCCCCTTACCTCCTTCGTGATTTGATGTACTTTCAAGACTCTGAGAGTACATCCTATAGCTTATGAAACGTAATTGTTTGTTAGAACATCATGTCTCTTACTGCAATTCCGGGCGAAAAGCCCAAAAAAGCACATTACAGTCTAACACAATACCTTTTACTTGGCAATTGTTAAAGGGGGTTAAGAATTTGTGAAGAATTGAAAAAATATGAAACGATTTGACAAAAACCGGGCCAGTCACTATAATGAGTAGGGTGAAAATTCAAAATGGGGGAGATTTCGCATGATACGGATTTTCAAGACAGAAGACGGTGCAATGCACGAAAAAGAGGAGATGCAGCCAGGCTGCTGGATCGCCCTGACCAATCCAACTGCATCAGAGATCTTAGAGATTGCTGATGCCTGCCAGATCGATCCGGACCACCTGAAAGCACCTCTGGATGAGGAAGAGCGCTCACGTATTGAAGCAGAAGATGAATATACGCTGATATTGGTGGATATTCCTTCTATAGAAGAAAGAAACGGGAAAGACTGGTTTGTGACCATTCCTATGGCGATCATTACCACCAAGGATGTGCTGATAACCGTCTGCCTGGAGGAGACCCCGATCCTTACTGCCTTTATGGACGGAAGAGTCAGAGATTTCCACACATTTATGAAAACAAGGTTTATCTTACAGATCCTTTATAAAAATGCAACCCAGTATCTGCAGTACCTGCGCATTATCGATAAAAAGAGTGAAGTCATTGAAAACAAACTTCACCAGTCCCAGAAAAATGAGGAACTGATCGAACTGTTAGAACTTCAGAAATCACTGGTGTACTTTACCACCTCCCTTCGTTCCAACGAAGTGGTGCTGGAGAAGTTATTAAGGATTGACAAGATCAAGAAGTACCCGGAAGATACTGATCTTCTGGAAGATGTAATCGTAGAGAATAAGCAGGCTATGGAGATGACCAGCATTTACAATGGCATTTTAAGTGGTACCATGGATACCTTTGCATCTGTTATTTCAAACAACTTAAACATTGTTATGAAATTCCTGGCAACCGTTACCATTGTTATGTCCATTCCAACTATGGTGGCAAGTTTTTACGGTATGAACGTAAGAGCCAGCGGAATGCCTTTTGCAGAGCATCCTTATGGATTTGGCATCGTGCTTTTCTTTACACTGGTATTGACACTGATCGTTGCTTATATATTTAATAAGAAAGATCTGTTTTAAAATCAGTTAAATCAGTTTAAAAAAGGAGTTTTTGAATGGAAATTCAATAAACTGGAAACGCCGGAACGAAATTCCTGGGTTCAGAAGTATCATTGATATTGTATGCGCCTGGAGATCCTTGGAGTGGTCCTTTTCCTGGTAGCACCGCAGTTTGTGATGAATTATCTGATCTTAAACCCGGCGGCTATCCTTCACGGTCAGATCTGGCGTATTGTTACATTTTTAGTGTATCCACCGGCCATTACAGGTTCTGATGCCATTATGTTTGTGCTGATGAACGCCCTTGGCATTTACTGTATCCGTGCTTTTGGTACCATTGTGGAGCAGGTATGGGGAAGATTTCGCTTTAACTGCTACATTATCGGAGGTGTGCTCCTTCATTCGGTTGTTGCCATTGGCATTTACCTGGTAACAGGGCTTTCACTGCCACTGTTCCCAACTTATTTGGTTTATTCCTTCTTCTTTGTATTTGCCCTGATGTTTCCGGATATGCAGGTACTGTTTATGATGGTACTGCCATTAAAGGCAAGCTGGATCGCAGTGGCAGAGGCAGGAATTTATATTTATTCCTTTATTACAGGCGGACTGATCGAGAAGATCGAGATCGTTTTAAGTCTGATCCTTATTGGCGTATTCTTTGGCTGGATGACCTTTGCAGGTCCTTCCGGTTTTAAGCAGAAGAAACGCTCCCAGGAATTCCAGAAGACCACCCAGAAAATGAAAGTGGTAAAGAGAGGACACAAGTGTGCAGTCTGCGGACGCACAGATAAAGACAGTCCTGGTATGGAATTCCGTTATTGTTCCAAATGTGAAGGCAATTATGAATATTGCATGGATCATTTGTACACACATAAGCATGTCAAAAAAGAGGATGCTGATAACAGTAACAGTAATGATTAATGCGACCGGCATGCTCTGCGCTTTTGCACTGCATATCCCCACTTGGCCTGACACATTTATTCCTGTGCCAAGGGCATAAAAAGGCAGTAAAAGAGCGAATATACTACTAACCCCAATTCATTTTATTTATGGAGGAATTTGAAAACATGAAGAAAACTAAGATCGTCTGCACTATGGGCCCCAACACAAATGACAAGAACATTATGCTGGAACTGGCTAAAAATGGAATGGACGTAGCTCGTTTTAACTTCTCCCACGGTGATTATGCAGAGCATCAGAGCCGCCTGGAGATTTTAAAAGAGGTTAGAAAAGAACTGGACCGTCCGGTAGCAGCTCTTCTTGATACAAAGGGACCGGAGATCCGTACCGGCGTATTAAAAGACGGAAAGAAAGTTTCCTTAAAGGAAGGACAGACCTTTACTTTAACTACCAGAGAGATCGTTGGTGATGAGACTATTACCCATATCAACTACTCTGGCCTGAATGAAGATGTTGCAGCTGGAAATAAGATCCTCATCGATGACGGCCTGATCGAGCTGGAAGTAGTAAAGGTAGACGGCACTGAGATCGTTTGTACCGTTATCAACGGCGGTGAGTTAGGCGAGAAGAAGGGTGTAAATGTTCCTAACGTAAAGATCAAACTTCCGGCACTGACTGAAAAAGATAAAGAAGATATCCGTTTTGGTATCAGACAGGGCTTTGATTTTATCGCAGCTTCTTTTGTACGTACAGCTGACTGTATCCGTGAGATCAAGGAAATGCTGGATGCAGAAGGTTCTGCAATCAAGGTAATCGCTAAGATCGAGAATGCAGAAGGTATTGAAAACCTGGATGAGATCATTGCAGTAGCAGACGGTATCATGGTAGCAAGAGGTGACATGGGTGTTGAGATTCCGGCTCAGGAAGTTCCTCATATCCAGAAAGAGATCATCCGTAAGTGTAATGAGGCTTGTAAGACTGTTATCACTGCAACCCAGATGTTAGACTCCATGATCCGCAACCCAAGACCTACCAGAGCTGAGGTTACTGACGTTGCCAACGCTGTTTATGACGGTACTGACGCAGTAATGCTTTCCGGTGAGACTGCTATGGGTAAATATCCGATTGACGCATTAAAGATGATGGTATCTATCGTTGAAGAGACGGAAGCTTACTTAGACTACAGCGCATACCGCCGTCGTAAAGTAACTGAGGAGAATATGAAGAATATCTCCAATGCAGTTTGCTCCGCTTCTGTTTCTACCGCACATGACATCGGTGCTGATTACATCATTGCTCCAAGTATTACAGGATTTACATCCATGATGCTTTCCAAGTGGAGACCGGCAGCACGTATCATCGGTATGTCCCCAAGCACTACTACTGTCCGTCAGATGATGCTTCAGTGGGGTGTAACACCTGTATGGTCCCGTCGTGCAGAGAGTACGGATGAGCTGATCGAAAACTCTTTAGAAGAGTTAAAGAGCGGCAATGTGATCAATTCTGGTGATCTGGCCGTTATTACCGCAGGTATCGTTACCTATGCAAGACGCCATGAGGCAGCAACAGCTACCAATATCATGCGTGTGGTAAGTGTGGACTAGCTGAATGCTACCAGATTGCTTTGCAATCTTCAAAACATTCATTAAAAATAATACTAGACAAAGAAGTCTGTCTGGGAGTACAATTATCCGCAAAGGAAATGGTACTCCCTTACAGGCTTCTTTTCTTTTACGGAGGTTATCCTGTAAAATTAAAAGGAACTGATATATATGCATAGATAATGCATAAAAATACCATTGCGTAAAGCAAAGATCCCCCACAGGGAAAGGAGATAAGATTATGGAAAAGAAACCATTTGTTACACTGGCGCAGGCAGAAGAGATCGCCAAGACCTATTCAACCCCATTTTATCTGTATGATGAAAAAGGTATCCGCGAAAATGTAAAACATCTGAAACAGGCATTTTCCTGGAATAAAGGATATAAAGAATATTTTGCAGTAAAAGCAACCCCAAATCCATTTATCTTAAAGATCTTACAGGAATATGGCTGTGGTACAGACTGCTCTTCTTTAACAGAGTTAATGATGTCAAAGGCCTGCGGTTTTTCCGGTTCCAATGTAATGTTTTCTTCCAATGATACTCCGCCTGAGGAATTTGCTTACGCAAATGAAATGGGTGCCATCATCAACCTGGATGATATTACCCATATCCAGTGCCTGGAAGATACATTAGGCTTCATTCCGGAGACCATCAGCTGCCGTTTCAATCCAGGCGGTGTGTTTAAGATCAGCAATGACATTATGGACAACCCGGGAGATGCAAAGTATGGTATGACTACTGAGCAGATCTTTGAGGCATTTAAGATTTTAAAGTCTAAGGGGGCAAAGAATTTCGGTATCCATGCTTTCCTGGCAAGCAATACAGTTACCAATGAATATTATCCGATGCTTGCAAAGATCCTCTTTGAGCTGGCTGTTAAGTTAAAAGAAGAGACAGGTGCACATATCAGTTTCATCAACCTGTCCGGTGGTATTGGTATCCCTTATCGTCCAGATCAGGAACCAAATGACATTATGGCTATTGGCGAAGGCGTGCGCAAAGTTTATGAGGAAGTTCTGGTTCCTGCAGGAATGGATGACGTGGCTCTTTGCACAGAGCTTGGCCGTTTTATGTTAGGGCCTTATGGATGCCTAGTTACCAAAGCGATCCATGAAAAACATACTCATAAAGAGTACATCGGTGTAGATGCCTGCGCAGTAAACCTGATGCGTCCGGCTATGTATGGTGCTTATCATCACATTACCGTTCTTGGAAAAGAAGATGCGCCTTGTGACCACAAGTACGATATTACCGGTTCCCTTTGCGAGAACAATGATAAATTTGCGATTGACCGTATGCTTCCTGAGATCAAAATGGGTGACTTTTTAGTGATCCATGATGCAGGTGCCCATGGCTTTGCAATGGGTTATAACTACAACGGTAAGTTAAAATCCGCAGAACTTTTATTAAAGGAAGACGGCTCTGTCCAGATGATCCGCCGCGCAGAAACTCCAAAGGATTACTTTGCAACCTTTGATTTTTGTGGTATCATGGATGGGTATGATAAATAAAAATCACATATAGAAAGAACGTTTGCCCGTCCGCGTATGCGGGCGGGTGTGTGCGTTAAAATGGACGAATATTCGTGAATGTTTTAAAAATTATAACAGGAGGCGAAAAATATGGCAAAGATCGGTTTTATTGGAATGGGAAATATGGGTTCCGCTATTTTAAACGGACTTTTACGGGTCTATAAGCCGGAGGACTTATTATTTACAGCAGCCCACAAAGAAAAGATGGAAGCTGTAACAGCAAAGACAGGAGTGGTTCATGCAGCATCCAATGCAGAGTGTGCAAAGCAGTCTGAGTATGTGATCCTGGCAGTAAAGCCACAGTATTTTGAGACAGTGTTTGAGGAGATCCGTCCGGTATTAAAGGAAGATCAGATCGTGATCTCACTGGCACCTGGCCAGACCATTGCAAGCCTTACAGAACGTCTGGGCGGAAAGGTGCGCGTAGTCCGTACCATGCCAAATACACCGGCGTTACTGGGTGAAGGCATGACCGGTATGGCATATGAGGAGTCCAACTACAGTGAAGAGGAAAAGGCAGTGCTTCGTGGTATTTTTGAGGCCTGTGGACGTCTGGAAGTAGTAGATGAACGTATGATGGATGCAGTTGGCTGTGTCAGCGGCTGTTCACCGGCTTATGTATACATGTTTATTGAAGCGCTGGCAGACGGAGCTGTAAAATACGGCCTTCCAAGGGCCAAGGCATACCAGATGGCAGCCCAGACCGTTCTTGGAAGTGCTAAAATGGTACTGGAAACAGGAAAGCATCCGGGACAGTTAAAGGATGAGGTTTGCTCACCTGGCGGAACCACCATTGCCGGTGTATCTGCACTGGAAGAGTGGGGCTTCAGAAATGCTGTGATCAAGGCAGAAGATGCCAGCTATGAAAAGGGCAGGAAAATGTAAATGTATGTGGCACATCGCCTGCACTGCAGGCGGAGGTGTGAAAGATCAATGCTCCTGGAATTTTTTATGTCTGATTTTGCAAGAAGAGTTCGGGAGTACATAACATATAAAAGGAGAAGAAACATGGGAAAAGTAGAAAATGAAGGAATGCCGGTAGTACGTTTAGACCGTCAGTTAAAATATCAGGGAAATATCCTGAAAATATATGAGGATACAGTTCTTGCAAATGGCCATGAGGCACACTGGGATTACATCCACCACGATGGTGCAGCGGCTGTTCTGCCTGTAACTTCAGAAGGAAAGATCTTAATGGTGCGCCAGTACCGCAATGCTTTAAACCGCTATACACTGGAGATCCCGGCAGGAAAGCTGGACGCACCGGATGAGCCAAAGATCGAGTGTGCTTACAGAGAACTGGAGGAGGAAACTGGTTTCCGCACCGAAAAACTGGAATATCTCATGAGTATAAATACTACAGTTGCATTTTGTGATGAAGCCATTGATATTTTCGTAGCCCACAACCTGATCCCGTCCCATCAGCATCTGGATGAAGATGAAGTGATCGAAGTGGAAGCATGGGAATTAAAAGATCTGGAAGAGATGATCTACACAGGAAAGATCACTGACGGCAAAACAATAGCGGCACTGATGCTTATGGCCGCAAGTACCGCTCTGTAGACAAGAAAGATGAACTGGCTTAAATATCTGTGATAATGCCGTTGTCAGGCATATGTCAGCTTTGTTTTGAAACGATTTTCTGCAGGTCAGAATACATAGTTTCTGACAATGGCACCGGTACGGAAAGTTCTTTTGCTTTTCGTACCAGATAGCCGCTGAAGGTCTCCAGTTCACTGGGGCGTCCGGCCCAGATATCTCTTTGAAGGGAACTGGTGGATGCCGGATCCAGTTTATGGTAGAACTGATCGATGATCTCGTTAATGGAAGGTTCCGGCACGCCTGCACCGGCTGCCTCAGATACAAGCCAGGACTCACGGACTAAGGTCTCATACTGGGCGGCTGTCTCAGGATCTTCCCGAAGCTGTCCAATGGTCCGGTTATACCGGGCGGTAGTGATATTATAGGCGCAGTTTAAAATGTATTTGCGCCAGATGGCTGCGATAATGTTATCGGCAATTTTATGATGGATATGTGCCCCGCTTAAAAGGGCGGATGCCTCAAGGACGTTCTCTGACTGCTCCTTTGAGGCATTTTTTATGCCGATCCGCAGGGAAGCCAGGTTGCCGATCTGGGTAATAGAAAAGTCCGGGGATGCGTAGGCAACGATATAAATAAGGGAGTCGATAACAGTGCCTTTTTTCAGAAGATTTCTCATCCGCTCTCCTGTATCTACGCCATTCATTACCGGTATGAGAACGGTGTGATCATCCACAAAAGGCGCGATCTGGCGGCAGACATCCTCTAAGGAATAGTTTTTTACGCATACAAAAATATAATCCTGGGGACCAATGGCATCGGCTGTTGTTACATGTTCAGGAAAGGCTGTGATCTCTCCGCTGTAAACACTGTGAAGAGTAAGTCCATGTTCTTTTATATGTTCCAGCCGTTTTCCTCTGGCTGCCAGTGTAACATGGGATAGGCATGAGCCAGCATGGCACCTAAATAGCCGCCTACGCCGCCGATGCCTACTACAGCGATCCTTTTATTCAAAAGAATTTCAGGGGCAGAGGTTGTATTTTTACCGGTATCATTGTATACACACATAGGCAGAAAACCTCCTGTTATTAAATATATATCATGATGTTGGGGTCAAAAGGTATTTTGCCCCCTCTGATACCGAATTGCTACGTGCTTTGCACTCTCGCAATTCTAAAAACATTCGTAATTCGCTCATTTTTCTTCAAAAAATGGCTACTTACTCATGTTTTTTGCGGGTCCCAAGTTCAAAAATCCTCCTGCAAGCAAGCTTGTGTCGGATTTTAGACCTTTTGACCCTGGTATCATATCATTTATTTAAAAAGTCAGTCTCATCTGATACCATACCACATTTCCGTGGACAGACTGGGAAACGCCTTCGTTTACGAAACCGAATTTTGCATAGTAATGGATCAGTTTGTCCTTGCAGGTAAGTACCAGGCCTTTGCGCCCCTGTTTTCTGGCGTCTTCAATAGCAGCTTTGATCAGTTCACCTGCATAGCCTTTTTTGCGGCAGGAAGGAATGGTATTGACCCCGAAGATCATCTGCCATGCACCATTTTCATTATGCATTTCTCCTTTTTCATACATTTCATCCGTCAGGTCGGCTTCATCTGTGACCATGCTGTCTACAAAGGCGATCAGGTTGTCATTTTCATCAAACATCAGCCAGAAATGGTCGGCATAATAAGCCAAACGGTTTTCAAAGTCCTTTTTTGTGGCTGCTTCAGCAGCCGGGAAACACTCTGCTTCTACAGCAGTTAATGCGTCTAAGTCATTTAATGTTGCAGTTCTGATTTTCATAATAGTATTTAAATCCTCCATATTGTATAAATGTTCATGCAAACAATGCGCCAGAGGCGCAGGCTGTTATGTTTAATCTGCCAGCAGATACTTATCAATGGCTTCTGCGCATCCGTTATGGTCGCAGTCAGCTACGATCACATCAGCCAGGGCTTTGATGGGTTCGGTTGCATTTCCCATGGCAACGGCCAGACCGGCAGTTTTTAATGCCATGGTATCGTTATCTGCATCACCTACAGCAATGGTCTGCTCTAATGGCAGTCCCAGATGTTCGCACAGTTTTTTTAGCCCTACGCCCTTGTCGATCCCCTTGGCAGAACACTCTAAAGAGGTAGACTCTGCCAGAGCCAGTGCAGTTTCAAGACCGGCTGCTTTAATGCGTTCCACGGTGCGCGCCCGTGAGGCTTCGTCTCTGTGGTAAAGGTTCAGCTTCAGCACAGGAAATGGCTCTTCACAGAAAGAATTGTAAATATTTTCCAGTTTGTCAGTGATCTGATCAAACATGGTCTGGTAAATGCCCATATGAAAATCAGCCATATGGGACTGCTGATCCTTCTGGATAATGGAACGCTCTGAAAGTACATGGATCATGGCGCCTTCTTCCATGCCAAATTCCATCAGCTTTTTTACGATCCAGGGTCAAGAGCCTGGGAATACAGTGTTTTCTTTTCTTTCAGGTCATAAACACAGGCACCGCTGACACAGTCTAAATAGCGCAGTCCCGGTATGATCTCTGTAAACGCATTCAGTTCAGCCAGGTTGCGGCCGGTACACAGGATAACAGTTTTTCCTGCATCGGTTGCCCGTTTAATGGCGTTTAAAGTTTCAGGGGAGATCTGTTTATTTGAATTTAAAAGAGTTCCATCCATATCGAAGGCGATCAACTGATATTGACTCATGGTAAAATCCTCCAAGGGTAAGCTTACGAACCCCGCACTGGCGTGCTTATCTGCCTGCTATTGCAGGCGGTTCATTCGTTAATGATTATATCATATTTCCCTGACCGTGTACAAAAATAATCATGCACAGGCTGCAAAGGGCATACAACTGGTATAAGAGCACAGGAAAGGCGCTTGAAAAAGCAGGAAAGGCAGTCCATGTTCCGATTTCGCTTCAAATTCTTGGCAGACAGTTATCTGCTGTTGTTTAGTTTTTTTCTGGGAATGATAGGGGCAGCGTTATTTTTCTGGTGGCGTTATCCTGTATTTCCTTCTTATTTATTTTACAGTCATGGAATAACAGGAAACAAAAACTTACAGAAGCGTTTCTGATCGTCATAAAACAGCGTTTTTTCCAGTTGGGTGCAGGGTGGCTCTGCGGGCTTACGGTTTACAGTGTATGGCTGTTTGGGATACTGACCTGTTTCTGGTCTTTCAGCCTGGGAATGGGAGTTATTTATTTTACATTGGAAAAGGGACTCTGGGGACTGCCTCTGTTTTTGCGTTCCCTTCTTCCTCAGGGGATATTTTATCTCATGGTCTGGTACGTTCTTTCCAGATGGTCTTTTAGTACAAGAAAAAGGCTGCGATTGCCAGCATTGGCTTTTTTAATGCTCCTTACGGCCTGTGGAGCAGCCTTTGAGGCATACCTTTTTTCATTTTGAAACGATGAGTGAACGAAAACTATTTAAAAGTATAAAAAAATAAATTATACTGTAAAAATGGAGTAAAAACTGCACTGTGTACCGGGGGAACAAAATGATATCAGAGATAAACAGCTTCACCGCATATCTTCAGGAAGTGAAGCACACGGCAAAAAATACAGAAGTATCCTACCACCGGGATCTGCTCCAGATGGCAGGATTTATGGAAGAAATGGGGATCACACAGGTGGAGAAGGTGACGAAGACCAGTTTGAATTCCTATATCCTGTATCTGGAAAAAGAAGGAAAAGCGGCAGCTACCATTTCCAGGGAACTGGCGTCCATCAAGGCATTTTTCAGCTATCTTGTTAAGGAAAGAAAGATAAACAGGGATCCGGCGGAATTTCTGCGTGCTCCCAAAATTGAACGCAAAATACCGGTGATACTGACCATAGAGGAAATACATGCCCTTTTGGCACAGCCGGGAAATACAACAGCGAAAGAACTGCGGGATAAGGCCATGCTGGAATTACTATATGCAACAGGAATCCGGGTATCAGAACTGATCAGTCTGAAATTAGAGGATGTGAACATGCAGATCGGTTATATCACCTGTCATGATGGCAGTAAAGACCGGATGATCCCTTTGGAAAGGGGCGAAACAGGCGCTGCGTACTTACCTGGACAAGGCAAGAAGTTCTCTTTTAAAGGGGCGTGCCTGTGAGTGGCTGTTTACCAATTGCAGTGGCCAGCCTATGAGCCGTCAGGGCTTTTGGAAGCTGATCAAATATTATGGGGAAAAAGCGGGGATCAAAGAGGATATTACGCCTCATACTCTGCGCCATTCTTTTGCAGCCCACCTGATCGGGGATGGCGCGGATATCCATGCAGTCCAGGCTATGTTAGGACATGGGGATACCGGCGCTTCCCAGATGTATGCTGTGTATGCGGCAGCTACAGCTGCCCGGTCAGATAGTTAAAGATCTCATGGGCATAGTGAGAATTTTTCACGGTATCATTCCACAGGGTTTTATCATCATAAAGCGTGTAAGTGAGAGAGGACTTGTATTCTTCCTTAAAAGAAGGTTCCCACAAAGAACCGAACTGAGGCAGGAATAAGCCTCTTTTTTGCTGTAGCAGTTTTTTGCAGTGGCTTTTTTCCGGGCAGAACGGTCCACATATTCTCCAATGCTTTTATGGATCGCTGTATCTTCTAAAGGCAGGTAATAATAATTCTGGTAATCCGGGTAGAAATATTTTAAAGTGCCTTCATACAGAGTTAAATTGCAGGCCAGGCAGTTGTCATGAAGCTCCAGGCTTAAAGGATTTAAGGTATATTCTAAAGGAATGGGGACGCTGTAAGGACTTTCCCACAAAAGATTGACAAATGGATGGGAATATCCGGCTTCGTCCGTGTAGGAATATAACTTATGACTGCAAAGGGTAAAATCCGACTCAAACAGATCTGCATAATTTAAAATGGGCAGGATGGAAGGCATTCCCCGCAGGTCATCTGCATTGTGCAGTATCAGCAGGTCAAAGAGGAATTTCTCATGGGTGTGCAGGTATTCACGGTACACATCGATCAGCTGACCGCCATTGTATTTGTCCTCTCTATGTACCCCTAAAAACTGTTCAATGGATTTCTGTTTCATGTTTTCCAGTTTTTAAAAGTTTTCTGTAGGCTTTATTTTCTTGAAAATATCAATGCTTATAAGGTCATCAAAATGGTAGTCAAGGCCCAGACGTTCGCAGCATTTTAAAAGATAGGGGATATCAAAACGGTCTCCGTTAAAATGGATCAGGATCTTAAAACGTTTTAAAAATTCAAAAAAGGCATCTAAAAGCTCTTTTTCCGCCTGTCTTGTATCTGCAAACCACTGGATCAGCTTCCAGCCAAATCCGTCAAAATAAGTACAGCCAATGAGATACAGCTGGGAAGTTTCACCGGAAAAGCCGGTGGTCTCTATATCAAAAAATAAAAGATCCTTTAAAGGACCAATGCGGTCTAAAGGATATGTGTTTGGAAATTCAATGGGATGTTTAATGGTGATCATAAAAATCCTTTCTGGTCTGCCCGGCATATCTGATCCTGAAAGACCAGAACGCAAACCGCCCTTAGTTTAGCTGATTTTTAAGTAAAATGCAAGGAAAGAGTATCGAATATTTGTTCGGTGTCCTGCTTGCATTGAGGCGGTGTGTATGTTATGATTGATAGATGACGAAGTATCGCATGTAGGCGCGAAACCAGATAAAAGGAATATAGAACAGATGATTTCATATATAAAAGGAGCCCTTGGGGCAGTAGAAGATGATGTGATCGTAGTGGAGACCGGAGGCATCGGACTGGCAGTCCATGTACCCCTTTCACTTTTAGAGGAACTTCCGGCATTAGGGGAAGAAGTGACCGTTTATACGTATTTCCAGGTGCGGGAAGATGCTATGACTTTATATGGTTTTCTTCACAGACAGGACAGGGAAATGTTCAAGCAGCTGATCGGGGTCAATGGAATTGGTCCCAAAGGAGCTCTTGGTATCCTTTCTATTATGCGGCCGGATGATCTGCGGATCGCCATTGTCAGCGGGGATGCAAAAGCTATTTCCAAGGCACCGGGCATCGGCGCAAAGACGGCCCAGAGACTGATCTTAGATCTTAAGGATAAAGTAGATTTAGAAGAAGTGATGATGGCTTCCTTTGGAGGCGGAAAGGAAGATACTTCCGGTGCTGGTACAGGCGCATCTGTGGCAGGTATGGCAGCAGCTGCAAAAGAGGCAGTGGCAGCTTTAACAGCTCTTGGTTATACGAATATGGAAGCTTCCAAAGCAGTAAAGAAAGTGGAGATCACAGAAAATATGAGTGTAGAAGACATTTTAAAGGCTTCGCTGAAGTATTTAAGTTTTCTGTGATTAATTTGAGGTATATATGGAACGGAGAATTATAACAACAGAGGCAACAGAAGAGGATGTGCGGATAGAAACCACCCTGCGTCCCCAGTGCCTCAGTGATTACGTGGGCCAGGAAAAGATCAAATCCACCCTGAAAATATACATAGAAGCGGCAAAAAGCAGAGGGGAAGCCTTAGATCATGTATTATTTTACGGCCCCCCAGGACTTGGAAAGACCACCCTTTCCGGTATCATTGCCAACGAGATGGGAAGCAGGCTGAAAGTGACCAGCGGGCCGGCCATTGAAAAGCCGGGAGAGATGGCTGCTATTTTAAATAATCTTCAGGAGGGGGATGTTCTCTTCGTAGATGAGATCCATCGTTTAAACCGTCAGGTAGAAGAAGTTCTCTATCCGGCGATGGAAGATTTTGCCATTGATATTATGCTGGGAAAAGAGTCCAGTGCCAGATCCATCCGTCTGGAACTGCCTCACTTTACCTTAGTAGGAGCGACTACCAGGGCAGGACTGTTGTCCGCTCCTTTAAGAGACCGTTTTGGAGTGGTCCAGAGAATGGAATTTTATACACCGGAGGAGCTGCGCACGATCATCCAGCATTCTGCTACGATCTTAGGTGTGGAAATAGAACCGGAAGGTGCCATTGAACTGGCAAAACGTTCCAGGGGAACCCCGCGACTGGCAAACCGCCTTTTAAAGAGAGTAAGAGATTTCGCCCAGGTTAAATATGATGGTGTGATCACAAAAGAAGTGGCAGATTTTGCTCTGGATATCATGGATGTGGATAAAATGGGACTGGATCAGAATGACAGAAACATCCTTTGATGATCATTGAAAGTTTTCCGGCGGTCCGGTAGGACTTGATACCCTGGCAGCAGCTTTGGGAGAAGATGCGGGAACATTGGAAGATGTATATGAGCCATATCTTTTAATGAACGGTCTTATTAACAGAACACCCAGGGGAAGAATGGCTACAGAAAACGCATATCGTCATTTGGGCTTGGAAATGAAGTAAAAATGTGGTATCCTTTAACGAAAATGCCTCACAGACAGGAGATGGAAGATCAGAATGGATACAAAGAATTATACACAGGTTTTGATTGATGGAAAAATATATACGTTAGGCGGAAGCGAAGATGAAGCATATCTTCAGAAGGCAGCCAGCTATGTAAATGAAAAGATAACCACCATGCACGCGCTTCCTGGTTTCAGTAAACAGAGTGCTGATTACCAGCAGCTTATGCTTTTACTGAACATTGCAGATGATTATTTTAAGACAAAAGAAACTGCGGATCAGATGGAAGAGCAGAGAGACAGAATGGAAAAAGAGACTTACAGCTTAAAACATGAGTTAGTAAGCACCCAGATGAAGTTAGACGGCGTTTTAAAGGACTTGGAGGAACGCCAGCGTCAGCTTCAGGAATTATCTGCAAAGCTTTCAAAATCCGAACGGGAATTAAGAGCTGCAAAGAAGCAGGCAGCACTGGCAGCAACATCTGAAAATGGGGAAGAGGAAGTAGTTGAGGATGAAGTGGTAGACACTGTGATCGAAGGAGATGAACCGGTCAGTGAGTCTGTGCCAGCTTTAGATGAGACTGCAGCTGCACAGGCAACAGAAAGCGGTTTTGTACAGGCGGATATGCCAATGCAAAATCCTTCTTTCCAGACAAAGACAGGACTTTCTGATCAGGAACTTGCAAGAAAGGCTCTTCAGGCAGCCAGAAAAGCCGGTTCCCACAGAAACGGACGCAGATAAAACACAGATAGACTAAAGGGGGCGCGCTACAGTTTGCAGTGGCCCCTTTTTTGCATAGGATCAGGAAAGGTAAGATCATGATAAATACAAGAAAAGCAGAGCTTTTGGCGCCGGCAGGTTCTTTTGACAGTTTAAAGGCAGCTGTGGCAGCAGGAGCGGATGCGATCTATATGGGAGGCAGCCGTTTTGGTGCCAGAGCTTATGCACAGAATGCAGCAGGAGAAGAAATGGTGGAAGCCATCCGGTATGCCCATCTTCACGGCTGCCGTCTGTACATGACGGTCAATACATTATTTAAGGAAAAAGAACTGGACGAGCTTTGTGATTACATGAAGCCTTACTATGAAGCAGGGTTAGACGGCGTGATCGTCCAGGATCTGGGAGCCTTCAGGTAATGAAACGGGCTTTTCCGGGAATGGAGCTTCATGCAAGCACCAGATGACGGTTACCAGTGTATACAGCGCAAAAATGTTAAAAGAAATGGGCTGCTGCCGCGTCGTTCCGGCCAGAGAACTGTCTTTAGAAGAGATTTCCCGTATTTACAAAGAAACGGGAATGGATATTGAAACCTTTGTCCATGGTGCTTTATGTTACTGTTATTCCGGTCAGTGTCTCATGAGCAGCCTGATCGGCGGCCGCAGTGGCAACAGAGGCCGCTGTGCCCAGCCATGCCGCCTGCCTTACCGTGTATGGGAGGGAGACAAGGCAGAGGGAAAGAGCTTAAACAAAGAGAACCAGAAGTTTGTATTAAGTTTAAAAGATCTGTGTACGCTGGATATTTTACCGGAGATCTTAGAGGCAGGAGTATATTCTTTAAAGATCGAAGGAAGAATGAAGAGCCCGCGATATACAGCAGGTGTAGTCCGCATTTACAGAAAATATCTGGATCTGTATGAAACCTATGGGAAAGACGGTTATTATGTGGATCCGGAAGATAAAAAAGAATTGCTGGATCTGTTTGACAGGGGAGGTTTTACCTCCGGTTATTATGAGAAGCACAATGGAAAAGACATGGTCGCTTTAAAAGAAAAGCCGGAATTTCGTGAAGGAAATCAGAAACTGTTTGATTTTCTGGATGCAAACTATGTGGAAAAAGAGAAAAAGGAACCGGTTGTTGGAAAGGCTGTTTTTGAGGAAGGAAAACCGGCTGTCCTGGAACTGACACAGGGAAATGTAACTGTAAAAGTGGAAGGACAGATCTGCCAGAGTGCCCAGAACCAGCCTGCAACAGAGGAAAAAGTGCGTAAGCAGTTAAATAAGACAGGTGCCACTTCCTTTTACTTTGAGCAGCTGGATATTGAGTTAAAGGGAAATATTTTCCTGCCGGTACAGGCATTAAATGAACTGCGAAGAGAAGGCTTTGAGAAGCTGACGGAAAAAATACTGGCTCAGTGGGAGAGAAAGGCAGAGTCTCTGGTGCAGACAGAACAGGAACTTCCTGCTGATGTACAGTCTGCTTCCAAAAACATTCACAGCTTTGCTTTCCTTACTGCATCTCTGGAAGAAGAATGTCAGTTGGAACCAGCTCTTTCCTGTGATGCTGTAAAACGCATTTATATCGATGCAGATGGATTTAAACCGGATCAGTGGGGAAAGATCGTAAAGCAGTGTGAAGCAAAGGGAAAGGAATGCTTCCTTACACTTCCACATATTTTCCGCACCCATGCCATGAAGTTCTTCTCTAAAAACAGGAAAAATCTGGAAAATGCAGGTTTTACCGGTGTTCTGGCCCGTACTTTGGAGGAAGTTTCCTGGTTAAAGGAAGAAAAAATAGAGCTTCCATTTGCTCTGGATGCCTCTGTTTATGCATGGAACCGGGAAGCAGTGCACACATTAAAGGAAATGGGACCGGAATTTATTACCATGCCGTGGGAATTAAACAGCAGAGAGTTAAAGGCAGTGGCAAAAGCCTGTGAGAGGGACGGAATACCGGGAGAACTGGTCATTTATGGGCATGCTCCTATGATGGTTTCTGCCCAGTGTGTGGTAAAAACATTAAAGGGATGTACAGCCAAAAGGGAACACCTTATAATGAAGGACCGCACCGGTGCCGGGCTTCCATTAAAGGCACATTGCAACTTCTGCTACAATACCATTTTAAATCCTCTTCCGTTATCTTTATTTGGCAATGAAGAGGCAGTAAGAGAGCTGAACATGGCTTCCCTGCGTCTTTCTTTTACAAGAGAAGGAAAAGAAGAAACACAAAAGATACTGGAAGCTTTTGCTGCTTCTTTTATAGAAGGAAGAGAAATTGTCGAACCAGTGAAAGATTTTACAAGAGGACATTTCAGACGGGGAGTAGAATAGCCTATGACAAATCTGATCGTGGAAGTATCCAAATATCTGATGATATTGCTGATGGCCATTTATACCTATGCCAATTTCCGTTTCTTTTCTTTCCCGGATCTGGAACGGAAGAGAAAAGTGTGTGCAAGGCAGAACCGGGCCATGTTTTTACTGCATTTTCTGGCATATGTGGTGATGTATCTGAAAACAGAAGATGAAACGTTAAGGCGGATGCTGCTGGTATTTTATATGGGACAGGTGGTGTTTTTCCTGTTTTACATTTATATCTACCGGTTTATTTACAGGAATGTGTCAAGACTTCTGGTAAATAACTGTTGTATGCTCCTGGCCTGTGGTTTTATCATGCTTACCAGACTGTCTTTAGATAAGGGACTGGATAAGGCTTTTAAGCAGTTTGTGATCGTAGCAGCGGCTGCGATCCTTTCCTGGCTGGTGCCTTTTATCATGGAACGGTTCTGGCAGCTTTATAAATTCCAGTGGGTGTATGCAGGGATCGGGCTGGCTGCGCTTTTAGTTGTATGGGTAGCAGGAAATGAAAGTTTCGGCGCTCAGTTATCACTGACTGTTGCGGAATCTCCATCCAGCCATCAGAGTTTGTAAAGATCAGTTTTGTTATTTTTGTAGCGTCCATGTTTTATCAGTCACTGGATTTTAAGAACATATGCATTACACAGTGGTGGCAGCTCTTCATGTAGTGATCCTGGTGTTGTCAAAAGACCTGGGAAGCGCCCTGATCTTTTTTATCAGCTATGTGATCATGCTGTTTATTGCTACAGGAAACTGGCTGTATCTGATCGCGGCAGGTGTTCTTGGAAAAGGTGCTACATCCATTGCATATACACTTTTTGACCATGTAAGACGAAGATTTACAGCATGGAAAAATCCATGGGCAGATATTGATAATACAGGATATCAGATCACCCAGTCCCTGTTTGCTATTGGAACAGGTGGCTGGTTTGGCATGGGACTGTGCCAGGGAATGCCAAACAGGATCCCGGTAGTGGAAAAGGATTTTATTTTTGCTGCTATCTCCGAAGAAATGGGAGCAATCTTTGCTATCTGCGTCCTTCTGATCTGTCTGGGCTGTTTTATCCAGTTTATGATGATCGCAACCCAGATGCAGGCCATGTTTTACAAGATCATTGCAGTGGGTCTTGGAATGGAATATGTGGTACAGGTCTTTCTCACAGTGGGAGGTGTGACTAAATTTATCCCATCTACAGGTGTGACACTTCCGTTTGTAAGTTACGGAGGAAGTTCCATTGTGACAACATTCCTGTTATTCAGTATTATCCAGGGGCTTTATATCATCAAGCGGAATGATGAAGAAGAGATGGAAGAAATGGAGGCGCAGGAAGAAATGAAAGAACTGAAAAAAGTACGCGAAGAGAACCTAGTCTCCAGAAAGAAAAATACGGCTGAAAAGAAGGAACAGACAG
>ENA-OQIG01000223-OQIG01000223.1-human-gut-metagenome-genome-assembly--contig:-NODE-223-length-33296-cov-2.588501_pt1 | contig 33296 bp, 44 predicted proteins | sample MGYA00242576_ERZ504741 | MGnify/ENA primary metagenome ERZ504741 (study PRJEB26092, sample SAMD00036436) | human gut metagenome | host: Homo sapiens | study: EMG produced TPA metagenomics assembly of... | reverse complement strand
TGAGGCAGCACCTGGCACGGCTGGGACGGAAGTCGCTGTCGTTCTCAAAATCGGTGGAGCTGCATGACAAAGTCATCGGGCATTATCTGAACATAAAACACTATCAATAAGTTGGAGTCATTACCATCAGCGAGAATTACATTCAGGCAATTAAAGATTTCACCATTAACAATGGCCCTTATTATATTCTCGCACCAGGCGTGGCAATGCCTCATGCGCGACCGGAATGTGGGGCGCTTAAAACCGGGATGTCTTTGACATTACTTGAACAAGGTGTTTATTTTCCGGGGAATGACGAACCAATTAAATTACTCATCGGACTCTCTGCTGCCGATGCCGATTCGCACATTGGCGCTATTCAGGCGTTAAGTGAATTACTGTGCGAAGAAGAAATACTCGAACAACTCTTAACAGCATCATCAGAAAAACAATTAGCGGACATTATCAGCCGCGGATAATTACTCTCTCCTCTACAGGATAATATTATGGAAAACAAGTCTGCTCGTGCAAAGGTCCAGGCTTTTGGGGGCTTTTTGACTGCAATGGTCATCCCCAATATTGGTGCTTTTATTGCCTGGGGTTTTATTACTGCGTTATTTATTCCCACCGGTTGGCTGCCTAACGAACATTTCGCCAAAATTGTCGGCCGATGATTACCTATTTATTGCCCGTGATGATTGGTTCTACCGGTGGTCATCTGGTCGGCGGTAAACGCGGCGCGGTCATGGGCGGAATAGGTACTATTGGTGTGATCGTCGGCGCAGAGATCCCGATGTTCCTTGGCTCAATGATTATGGGGCCGCTCGGTGGGCTGGTCATAAAATATGTTGATAAGGCACTGGAAAAACGCATACCTGCTGGTTTTGAGATGGTTATCAATAACTTCTCATTAGGTATCGCGGGGATGCTCCTTTGTCTGCTGGGTTTTGAAGTGATCGGCCCGGCGGTGTTAATTGCCAATACTTTCGTCAAAGAGTGTATTGAGGCGCTGGTACATGCGGGTTATCTGCCTCTGCTGTCAGTCATCAATGAACCGGCGAAAGTGCTTTTCCTTAATAATGCGATCGATCAGGGCGTCTATTATCCGCTGGGAATGCAACAGGCTTCGGTTAACGGTAAATCCATCTTCTTTATGGTGGCCTCTAACCCAGGTCCGGGCCTGGGGCTGCTGCTGGCGTTACCTTGTTTGGTAAAGGGATGAGTAAACGTTCTGCGCCCGGGGCGATGATTATTCACTTCCTCGGTGGGATCCACGAACTGTATTTCCCATATGTGCTGATGAAGCCGCTGACTATTATTGCCATGATTGCGGGCGGTATGTCTGGCACCTGGATGTTTAACTTACTGGACGGTGGTCTGGTGGCTGGCCCAAGTCCGGGGTCTATCTTTGCTTACCTGGCGCTGACGCCGAAAGGTTCGTTCCTGGCGACAATTGCCGGTGTTACGGTAGGTACCTGGTGTCCTTTGCTATCACTTCGCTGATACTGAAGATGGAAAAAACGGGGGAAACGGAGAACGAAGATGAGTTTGCCCAGTCAGCCAATGCGGTTAAGGCGATGAAACAAGAAGGTGCATTCTCGTTTAAGCCGTGTTAAGCGTATTGCCTTTGTTTGCGATGCAGGGATGGGCTCCAGTGCGATGGCGCAACCACCTTCCGTAAACGCCTGGAAAAAGCCGGGCTGGCAATAGAGGTTAAACATTACGCTATAGAAAACGTGCCTGCGGATGCGGATATCGTCGTTACTCATGCAAGTCTGGAAGGGCGCGTGAAACGTGTGACGGATAAACCACTGATATTGATTAATAACTATATTGGCGATCCAAAACTCGACACTTTATTTAATCAATTAACCGCCGAACATAAACACTGATTACAGAGGTAAAAATGAAAACCAAAGTTGCTGCTATTTATGGCAAGCGGGATGTCCGTCTGCGTGAATTTGAACTGCCAGAAATTACCGATAATGAACTGCTGGTGAGTGTAATTTCTGACAGCGTCTGTTTATCGACCTGGAAAGCGGCGTTACTCGGTAGTGAACATAAACGCGTACCCGACGATTAAGAAAATCATCCGGTCATTACCGGGCATGAATGTGCCGGGGTTATTGTCGAAGTGGGTAAAAATCTCACTGGCAAATATAAAAAAGGCCAGCGTTTTGTATTGCAACCGGCGATGGGGTTACCAAGCGGATATTCAGCGGGCTACAGCTACGAATATTTTGGCGGTAACGCCACCTATATGATTATTCCCGAAATCGCCATTAATTTGGGCTGCGTATTACCGTATCACGCTCTTATTTTGCTGCGGCGTCGCTGGCAGAGCCTATGTGCTGCATTATTGGCGCTTATCATGCCAATTATCACACCACGCAATATGTTTATGAGCATCGCATGGGCGTCAAACCTGGCGGCAATATTGCACTGCTGGCGTGTGCAGGTCCGATGGGCATTGGCGCTATCGATTACGCCATTAACGGCGGCATACAACCGTCACGGGTGGTGGTGGTCGATATCGACGACAAACGCCTGGCGCAGGTACAGAAGCTGCTGCCGGTGGAGCTGGCGGCCAGTAAAGGCATTGAGCTGGTGTATGTGAATACCAAAGGGATGAGCGATCCTGTCCAGATGCTGCGGGCGCTTACAGGAGATGCCGGGTTCGATGACATTTTTGTTTATGCGGCGGTGCCTGCTGTCGTTGAGATGGCTGACGAATTACTGGCGGAAGATGGCTGTCTGAACTTCTTTGCCGGTCCGACGGATAAAAACTTCAAAGTGCCGTTTAATTTCTACAACGTCCATTACAACAGCACGCACGTCGTCGGTACATCCGGCGGTTCAACGGACGACATGAAAGAGGCGATTGCCCTTAGCGCCACAGGACAGTTACAGCCGTCGTTTATGGTGACCCATATTGGTGGCCTGGATGCGGTGCCAGAAACCGTGCTCAATCTGCCGGATATCCCTGGCGGTAAAAAACTCATTTATAACGGCGTGACCATGCCGCTCACTGCCATTGCCGATTTTGCCGAAAAAGGCAAAACCGATCCGCTGTTTAAAGAGTTGGCGCGGCTGGTTGAGGAAACGCACGGCATCTGGAATGAACAGGCCGAGAAATATCTGCTGGCACAATTTGGCGTTGATATCGGGGAGGCCGCGCAATGATGTCCCTGGCGTGGCCATTATTTCGCGTTACGGAACAGGCAGCGTTGGCTGCCTGGCCGCAAACCGGATGTGGCGACAAAAATAAAATTGATGGCCTGGCGGTCACCGCGATGCGCCAGGCATTAAACGACGTCGCTTTTCGTGGACGAGTGGTTATCGGCGAAGGAGAAATTGACCATGCGCCGATGCTGTGGATTGGCGAAGAGGTGGGCAAAGGCGATGGGCCAGAAGTCGATATCGCGGTTGACCCGATTGAAGGCACCAGGATGGTGGCGATGGGGCAGAGCAATGCGCTGGCAGTCATGGCCTTCGCCCCACGAGGCAGCCTGCTACACGCGCCCGATATGTATATGAAAAACTGGTTGTTAATCGGCTGGCAGCGGGCGCGATTGATCTGTCTTTGTCCCTGGCGGACAACCTGCGTAACGTGGCGCGGGCGTAGGTAAACCGCTGGACAAGCTGCGCATGGTTACGCTGGATAAACCGCGCCTGAGTGCCGCAATTGAGGAAGCAACGCAACTGGGCGTGAAGGTTTTCGCTCTGCCGGATGGCGATGTCGCCGCCAGCGTGCTGACCTGCTGGCAGGATAATCCTTACGATGTGATGTACACCATCGGCGGTGCGCCGGAGGGCGTGATTTCTGCCTGTGCCGTTAAAGCATTAGGCGGGGATATGCAGGCCGAGCTGATTGACTTTTGTCAGGCTAAAGGGGATTACACGGAAAATCGGCAGATTGCAGAGCAGGAGCGCAAACGTTGCAAGGCAATGGGCGTTGACGTTAACCGTGTGTACTCGCTCGATGAACTGGTGAGGGGGAACGATATCCTCTTTAGCGCTACGGGCGTGACGGGCGGTGAGTTGGTGAACGGTATCCAACAGACGGCGAATGGGGTACGGACGCAGACATTACTGATCGGCGGCGCGGACCAAACGTGTAATATAATAGACTCCCTGCATTGATGGTGATCTATCGGAAGACCAATGGCGACGCTGACAGAAGATGATGTGCTTGAGCAACTGGATGCACAGGACAATTTATTTTCATTTATGAATACTGCACATTCTATTTTGCGCCAGGGGATACGCCAGTTTCTGCCGTCGCTGTTTGTCGATAACGATGAAGAGATCGTCGAATATGCAGTGAAGCCGTTACTCGCCCAAAGCGGCCCGCTTGACGATATTGATGTTGCACTGCGTTTGATTTATGCGCTGGGGAAAATGGATAAATGGCTGTACGCCGATATCACGCATTTTTCCCAGTTCTGGCATTACCTGAACGAACAGGATGAAACGCCCGGATTTGCCGATGACATGACCTGGGATTTTATCAGCAACGTCAATAGCATAACCCGCAATGCGATGCTCTATGACGCGTTGAAAGCGATGAAGTTCGCTGATTTCGCCGTCTGGTCAGAGGCGCGTTTTAGCGGAATGGTCAAAACGGCGCTGACGCTGGCAGTAACGACTACCTTAAAGGAATTAACGCCGTGAAAATTGAATTAACGGTGAATGGGCTGAACGTGCAAGCGCAGTACCATGATGAAGAGATAGAAAATGTACATAAACCGTTGCTGCGCATGTTGGCGGCCTTACAGACGGTAAATTCGCAGCGGCGTACGGTGGTTTTTCTTTGCGCTCCGCCGGGGACGGGTAAATCTACCTAACCACCTTCTGGGAATATCTCGCGCAACAAGACCCGGAGCTGCCCGCTATACAGACGCTGCCGATGGATGGTTTTCACCATTACAATAGCTGGCTGGATGCGCATCAATTGCGCCCCTTCAAAGGCGCACCAGAGACATTTGACGTTGCGAAACTGGCGGAAAATCTGCGCCAGGTCGTGGAAGGGGATTGTACGTGGCCGCAGTACGATCGACAAAAGCATGATCCTGTTGAAGATGCGTTGCACGTTACCGCACCACTCGTCATCGTCGAAGGAAACTGGTTGTTACTGGATGATGAAAAGTGGCTGGAGTTGGCATCTTTCTGCGATTTTTCTATTTTTATTCATGCACCTGCTCAAATTCTGCGGGAGCGCTTGATTAGTCGTAAAATTGCGGGAGGATTATCGCGGCAAGAAGCCGAAGCTTTTTATGCCCGAACCGATGGTCCCAATGTCGAGCGTGTGCTGGTGAATAGTCGTCAGGCCAATCTGATAGTAGAGATGACTGAAGAAGGCCGGTATCACTTCACAAGCTGACAATTTATTCCAGTTATTGCAGGGTTATTATTACGCCAGTCTGGAATAAAGCTTCCCACAAAAGGGGATAAAAGTGTGATGTAAGTCAGATAAATGTCTTCTTCGGCTGGACAAACATTCCTTTTATTCCACGTTTCGCTTATCCTAGCTGAAGCGTTTCAGTCGATTAAATGTTCGACAATTAACCAATCAGTCGCAGTTTGCGACAGGTAAGGTTTCCCCGGACGATTTGCTGGATTACTCTGTCTGGCAAATTTGCTCAGGGAAAACCTTGCAGGAGATCTATGACCGTACGCGTAGCGATAAATGGCTTCGGTCGCATCGGGCGTAATGTGGTTCGTGCTTTGTATGAATCCGGACGCCGGGCGGAAATTACCGTGGTGGCAATCAACGAACTGGCGGATGCTGCGGGCATGGCGCATTTGTTGAAATATGACACCAGCCATGGCCGTTTTGCATGGGAAGTACGACAGGAACGCGATCAACTTTTTGTTGGTGATGACGCCATCCGCGTATGGCATGAACGTTCACTGCAATCGCTCCCCTGGCGTGAACTTGGCGTTGATGTAGTCCTCGACTGCACCGGTGTATATGGCTCCCGTGAGCATGGCGAAGCGCATATTGCCGCCGGGGCCAAAAAAGTGCTCTTTTCACATCCTGGCAGTAACGATCTCGACGCGACCGTTGTTTATGGCGTCAATCAGGATCAACTTCGTGCGGAACACCGCATCGTTTCTAACGCTTCCTGTACCACGAATTGCATAATTCCCGTCATCAAATTGTTAGATGATGCGTACGGTATTGAGTCCGGCACTGTGACCACAATTCACTCCGCCATGCACGATCAACAGGTTATTGATGCATACCATCCTGACCTGCGTCGCACCCGGGCAGCCAGCCAGTCGATCATTCCGGTCGATACTAAACTGGCCGCCGGTATCACACGATTTTTTCCGCAATTTAACGATCGCTTTGAGGCGATTGCGGTACGTGTGCCAACCATAAATGTGACGGCAATCGATTTAAGCGTGACGGTGAAGAAACCTGTAAAAGCCAATGAAGTCAACCTGTTGCTGCAAAAAGCAGCACAAGGTGCATTTCATGGTATAGTTGACTATACGGAATTGCCGTTGGTCTCTGTAGATTTTAACCACGATCCGCACAGTGCCATTGTCGATGGCACCCAAACCCGGGTCAGTGGCGCACACCTGATCAAAACGTTGGTCTGGTGCGATAACGAATGGGGCTTTGCTAACCGAATGCTCGACACGACGTTAGCTATGGCTACTGTTGCTTTCAGGTAAGACGCAAGCAGCGTCTGCAAAACTTTTAGAATCAACGAGAGGATTCACCATGTCTGTAATTAAGATGACCGATCTGGATCTTGCTGGGAAACGTGTATTTATCCGTGCGGATCTGAACGTACCAGTAAAAGACGGGAAAGTAACCAGCGACGCGCGTATCCGTGCTTCTCTGCCGACCATCGAACTGGCCCTGAAACAAGGCGCAAAAGTGATGGTAACTTCCCACCTGGGTCGTCCTACCGAAGGCGAGTACAACGAAGAATTCTCTCTGCTGCCGGTTGTTAACTACCTGAAAGACAAACTGTCTAACCCGGTTCGTCTGGTTAAAGATTACCTCGACGGCGTTGACGTTGCTGAAGGTGAACTGGTTGTTCTGGAAAACGTTCGCTTCAACAAAGGCGAGAAGAAAGACGACGAAACCCTGTCCAAAAAATACGCTGCACTGTGTGACGTGTTCGTAATGGACGCATTCGGTACTGCTCACCGCGCGCAGGCTTCTACTCACGGTATCGGTAAATTCGCTGACGTTGCGTGCGCAGGCCCGCTGCTGGCAGCTGAACTGGACGCGCTGGGTAAAGCACTGAAAGAACCTGCTCGCCCGATGGTGGCTATCGTTGGTGGTTCTAAAGTATCTACCAAACTGACCGTTCTGGACTCCCTGTCTAAAATCGCTGACCAGCTGATTGTTGGTGGTGGTATCGCTAACACTTTTATCGCGGCACAAGGCCACGATGTGGTAAATCCCTGTACGAAGCTGACCTGGTTGACGAAGCAAAACGTCTGCTGACCACCTGCAACATCCCGGTTCCGTCTGATGTTCGCGTAGCAACTGAGTTCTCTGAAACTGCACCGGCTACCCTGAAATCTGTTAACGATGTGAAAGCTGACGAGCAGATCCTGGATATCGGTGATGCTTCCGCTCAGGAACTGGCTGAAATCCTGAAGAATGCGAAAACCATTCTGTGGAACGGTCCGGTTGGCGTGTTCGAATTCCCGAACTTCCGCAAAGGTACTGAAATCGTGGCTAACGCTATCGCAGACAGCGAAGCGTTCTCCATCGCTGGCGGCGGCGACACTCTGGCAGCAATCGACCTGTTCGGCATTGCTGACAAAATCTCCTACATCTCCACTGGCGGCGGCGCATTCCTCGAATTCGTGGAAGGTAAAGTACTGCCCGCAGTAGCGATGCTCGAAGAGCGCGCTAAGAAGTAAAAAATCACAGGGCAGGGAAACCTGCCCTTGTTTCAGCGCGCTTTTAAAGCACGCACTTTTTCATACTCTAAATAATTCGAGTTGCAGGAAGGCGACAAGAGAGTGAATCCCCAGGAGCTTACATAAGTAAGTGACTGGGGTGAGCGAACGCAGACGCAGCACATGCAACTTGAAGTATGACGAGTATAAGGCCCGACGATACAGGACAAGAGACATGTCTAAGATTTTTGATTTCGTAAAACCTGGCGTAATCACTGGTGATGACGTACAGAAAGTTTTCCAGGTAGCAAAAGAAAACAACTTCGCACTGCCAGCAGTAAACTGCGTCGGTACTGACTCCATCAACGCCGTACTGGAAACCGCTGCTAAAGTTAAAGCGCCGGTTATCGTTCAGTTCTCCAACGGTGGTGCTTCCTTTATCGCTGGTAAAGGCGTGAAATCTGACGTTCCGCAGGGTGCTGCTATCCTGGGCGCGATCTCTGGTGCGCATCACGTTCACCAGATGGCTGAACATTATGGTGTTCCGGTTATCCTGCACACCGACCACTGCGCGAAGAAACTGCTGCCGTGGATCGACGGTCTGCTGGACGCGGGTGAAAAACACTTCGCTGCTACCGGTAAGCCGCTGTTCTCTTCTCACATGATCGACCTGTCTGAAGAATCTCTGCAAGAGAACATCGAAATCTGTTCTAAATACCTGGAGCGCATGTCCAAAATCGGCATGACTCTGGAAATCGAACTGGGTTGCACCGGTGGTGAAGAAGACGGCGTGGACAACAGCCACATGGACGCTTCTGCACTGTACACCCAGCCGGAAGACGTTGATTACGCATACACCGAACTGAGCAAAATCAGCCCGCGTTTCACCATCGCAGCGTCCTTCGGTAACGTACACGGTGTTTACAAGCCGGGTAACGTGGTTCTGACTCCGACTATCCTGCGTGATTCTCAGGAATATGTTTCTAAGAAACACAACCTGCCGCACAACAGCCTGAACTTCGTATTCCACGGTGGCTCCGGTTCTACTGCTCAGGAAATCAAAGATTCCGTAAGCTACGGCGTAGTGAAAATGAACATCGATACCGATACCAATGGGCAACCTGGGAAGGCGTTCTGAACTACTACAAAGCGAACGAAGCTTATCTGCAGGGTCAGCTGGGTAACCCGAAAGGCGAAGATCAGCCGAACAAGAAATACTACGATCCGCGCGTATGGCTGCGTGCCGGTCAGACTTCGATGATCGCTCGTCTGGAAAAAGCATTCCAGGAACTGAACGCGATCGACGTTCTGTAAGATATTCCTTTCTGCTTATCTCAAGGCCCGCTCTGCGGGTCTTTTTTTTGCCAAAAGAAAAATTGCCTGATGCGCTACGCTTATCAGCCTACACGTATCCTGCAATATATTGAATTCGCAGGTTTTTGTAGGCCGGATAAGGCGTTCACGCCGCATCCGGCATGACAAAGCGCACATTGATATCTGTCTGAGCCCCGCTCTGCGGGGATTTTTCGCCAAAAGCAAGGTGATACAGATGAGAAATCTGTGATCTATTTGGCAAAATTATGCTTTATTGTTTACCCTTGTCAGACTGCCGTCATAAGGCGGCGGAGTGTATTTCTCCATTTTGAGTCAGTTGAAAAGGAATATTGAATGGAAGATTTGAATGTTGTCGATAGCATAAACGGCGCGGGAAGCTGGCTGGTAGCTAACCAGGCGCTGCTGCTAAGTTATGCAGTAAACATCGTGGCGGCACTCGCGATCATCATCGTTGGTTTGATTATCGCGCGGATGATTTCCAACGCGGTGAATCGCTGATGATCTCCCGTAAAATCGATGCCACTGTTGCTGATTTTCTTTCTGCATTAGTCCGTTACGGTATTATCGCCTTTACGCTAATCGCTGCACTGGGACGCGTGGGCGTACAAACAGCGTCAGTCATTGCTGTACTCGGTGCCGCAGGCTTAGCTGTTGGTCTGGCTTTGCAGGGGTCACTTTCTAACCTGGCCGCTGGCGTGTTACTTGTCATGTTCCGCCCGTTCCGTGCCGGAGAATATGTTGACCTCGGCGGCGTAGCCGGTACTGTGCTGAGTGTGCAGATTTTCTCCACCACCATGCGTACTGCAGACGGTAAAATTATCGTTATTCCGAACGGTAAAATTATTGCCGGAAATATTATTAACTTCTCCCGCGAGCCAGTTCGTCGTAACGAATTTATTATTGGCGTGGCGTATGATTCCGATATCGATCAGGTTAAGCAGATCCTGACCAATATTATCCAGTCTGAAGATCGCATTTTGAAAGATCGCGAAATGACTGTGCGCCTGAACGAACTTGGTGCATCGTCGATTAATTTCGTGGTCCGCGTCTGGAGCAACAGCGGCGATCTGCAAAACGTGTACTGGGATGTGCTGGAGCGTATTAAACGTGAATTTGATGCCGCCGGTATCAGCTTCCCGTACCCGCAAATGGATGTGAACTTTAAGCGGGTGAAAGAAGACAAAGCTGCGTAATCAACGCTGAGGCCAGATAATACTCTCTGGCCTCTCTCTTATTAGTTATTCTGATTGCCAATTAATATTATCAATTTCCGCTAATAACAATCCCGCGATATAGTCTCTGCATCAGATACTTAATTCGGAATATCCAACGTGTTTTCTTATTACTTTCAAGGTCTTGCTCTTGGGGCAGCTATGATTCTGCCGCTCGGCCCACAAAATGCTTTTGTGATGAATCAGGGCATTCGTCGTCAGTACCACATTATGATTGCCTTACTTTGCGCTATCAGCGATTTGGTCCTGATTTGCGCGGGGATTTTTGGTGGTAGCGCGTTATTGATGCAGTCGCCGTGGTTGCTGGCGCTGGTCACCTGGGGCGGCGTAGTCTTCTTGCTGTGGTATGGTTTTGGCGCTTTTAAAACAGCGATGAGTAGTAATATTGAGTTAGCTAGTGCCGAAGTCCTGAAGCAAGGCAGATGGAAAATTATCGCCACCATGTTGGCAGTGACCTGGCTGAATCCGCATGTTTACCTGGATACTTTTGTTGTACTGGGCAGCCTTGGCGGGCAGCTTGACGTCGAACCAAAACGTTGGTTTGCGCTCGGGACAATTAGCGCCTCTTTCCTGTGGTTCTTTGGTCTGGCTATTCTCGCAGCCTGGCTGGCACCGCGCCTGCGCACGGCAAAATCACAGCGCATTATCAATCTGGTAGTGGGATGTGTCATGTGGTTTATAGCCTTGCAGCTGGCGAGAGACGGTATTGCTCATGCACAAGCCTTGTTCAGTTAGGCGCTATCTGATGGAAAAATAAAACAGAGGCGCTAAGCTTGCCTCCAGAGGTCCTGAATTTTGGGCAAGTCAATTAACACGGAGAGACTAACGTGAAGTTCAAAGTTATCGCCCTGGCGGCATTAATGGGTATTAGCGGGATGGCAGCGCAGGCTAACGAATTGCCGGATGGACCGCATATTGTCACCTCCGGTACGGCAAGCGTGGATGCGGTGCCAGACATTGCCACTCTTGCGATTGAAGTTAACGTGGCCGCGAAGGATGCCGCTACTGCCAAGAAACAGGCAGATGAGCGCGTCGCACAATACATTTCCTTCCTTGAACTCAATCAGATCGCGAAAAAAGATATCAGCTCAGCGAACTTACGCACCCAGCCAGATTATGATTATCAGGATGGTAAAAGTATCCTTAAAGGCTACCGCGCTGTGAGAACGGTGGAAGTCACGCTCCGTCAGTTAGACAAACTGAATTCCTTGCTGGACGGCGCGCTAAAGGCGGGTCTTAACGAAATTCGTTCTGTGTCGCTGGGCGTGGCGCAGCCGGATGCCTATAAAGACAAAGCGCGTAAGGCAGCGATTGATAACGCGATTCATCAGGCGCAGGAACTGGCGAACGCTTTCATCGTAAACTGGGGCCGGTATATAGCGTGCGCTACCATGTTTCCAACTATCAGCAGCCAATGGTGCGGATGATGAAAGCCGATGCCGCGCCGGTGTCCGCCCAGGAAACTTACGAGCAGGCCGCTATTCAGTTTGATGATCAGGTCGATGTGGTCTTCCAGTTAGAACCTGTGGATCAACAACCCGCTAAAACACCTGCAGCACAATAATATTTGTAGCCCGACGTATTCGTCGGGCTAATGCCTTTACCCGATATTGCCTCCTTTTTCTGTAATTTTCTGTAAAACCATGACGTAATCACCTATCTTTGCTCGCGTTTCATCAAGGATAGGCTGACTGAAACGGTTAAGCGGACAAGGATGCGGGGGAGGGGGATGGACATTTTTATTTCGAAAAAGATGCGCAATTTCATTTTATTAGCGCAAACCAATAATATTGCCCGGGCGGCAGAAAAAATCCATATGACGGCTTCGCCATTTGGTAAAAGCATTGCCGCGCTGGAAGAACAAATTGGCTATACGCTATTTACCCGCAAAGATAATAATATCAGCCTCAATAAAGCCGGACAGGAACTGTATCAAAAACTGTTCCCGGTTTATCAACGGCTTTCTGCGATTGATAATGAATCCATAACTCAGGGCGTCGTTCACGAGAAATTGTGATTGGCATAGATAATACTTATCCGACAATTATTTTCGATCAGTTGATTAGTCTCGGAGATAAGTATGAAGCGTGACCGCCCAGCCAGTTGAGTTCAGCGAAAATGGCGTTATCGATAATCTTTTTGACCGCCAGTTAGATTTTATTATCTCCCCACAGCATGTATCTGCACGAGTTCAGGAACTGGAAAACCTGACTATCAGTGAACTACCACCGCTGCGATTAGGCTTTCTCGTTTCTCGCCGTTATGAAGAGCGTCAAGAGCAAGAGCTGCTTCAGGAGCTGCCCTGGCTACAAATGCGCTTTCAGAACCGGGCTAACTTCGAAGCAATGATTGATGCGAATATGCGTCCTTGTGGGATCAATCCCACCATTATTTATCGTCCCTACAGTTTTATGGCCAAAATCAGCGCCGTGGAGCGCGGACATTTTCTGACGGTGATCCCGCATTTTGCCTGGCGACTGGTGAATCCGGCAACGCTGAAATATTTTGATGCTCCGCACAAGCCGATGTATATGCAGGAATATCTTTATTCAATCAGAAATCATCGTTATACCGCCACGATGCTTCAGCATATTGCTGAAGATCGTGACGGGACGAGTCATTAACCCAGCATCGAGCCGGTTGCAATTAAATTACGGTGTAAGTCGAAGACGTGGCTAAGATCGTGGTGAATATGTCCGCCAGGCGCATTTTCCAGATAGCGATGCAGATAATCCCGATACATAGGATGTGCACAATTATCAATGATAGTGCGGGCGCGTTGAAGCGGGGAAAGACCGCGCAGATCGGCGATCCCTTGTTCGGTGATGATCACTTTGACGCTGTGTTCGCTGTGATCAACATGGCTGCACATTGGCACGACGGTTGAGATCTTGCCTTCTTTAGCAATCGACGGGGCCATAAAGATCGACAGATACGCGTTGCGTTCAAAATCACCGCTGCCACCGATGCCGTTCATCAGATCGACCCCGGCTACGTGCGTTGAGTTGGCATGCCCGTAAATATCAAACTCCAGGCCGACGTTCAGAGCGATGACGCCCAGACGACGGATGATTTCCGGGTTATTGGAAATCTCCTGCGGACGCAACACAATGCGCTGGCAAAGTAATCCATATTGTCGTAAATCTTGCGCAGGGAATCGGCCGAGATTGTCAGGTGGAGGCGCTGGCCCCGCTGATTTTGCCGGTTTCCAGTAAATGCACCACCGATTCCTGTAGCACTTCCGAATACATCATAAACGGAGGAATTTCCGGGTTTTCCCCCAGACGCGCCATTACCGCATTATTGATATTGCCCACGCCACTTTGCAGCGGCAGAAATTCCGGCGGAATACGCCCATGCGCCATTTCCTGCAACAAGAACGTGACCACGTTATCGGCAATCTGCTGGCACATGGGATTTTGCTTATCCAGCATATTACCGGCGTCGGGCAAGTTGGTTTCCACGACGGCGACAATCTTTTTCGGATCGATTTGCACATAGCGGGTACCGACGCGATCCATTGCATGGAAGATCGACACGCTATTGCGCCGCGGTGGCGCGCCAGGAATCACAATATCCGCCAGTTCTGCAACGCGCGGATCGTGATAGTGATTGAGTTCAATGATCACTTTCTTCGCCCGCAGCAGCCAGGTCGGCGCATTACCGATCCCGCTGGTTAACCAGACTCGACCATCCGGTGCCAGTGCCGATGCTTCAATGACGGCAACATCAATGTCGCCGAAGAAACCGTAATTGACCATTTGCGCCACTTCGCTCAAATGCAGGTCAACGAAACTCACCGCGCCTGATTGATCTTTTTACGTAAACCGGACGATGTTTGATATGGCGCACGCCAGGAAACAGCATCGGCGTCAGAAAGTACATCGTCAGCGGCGGCGCTGATTGACGCACCCGTCAGAAGGCGAATTTGATACGGCTTTTTGGCTCATGCTGTTCGTTAGCTCTGCGGGCAATCGCGGTGGGTAGGGCTTTCGGCGAACCCGCCGGGGTAAAGCCGCTAAATGCCACCATGTCGTTATGCTGGATAATTTCTGCCGCTTCATTGGCGGTCATCCTTGTCCACTGAGTTTCCATTTTTACTCCTTCGTTCGCAGGGATTAATGACCAACGAAATTAGGTTTACGTTTTTCGAGGAAAGCGTTCATCCTTCCTGGTAATCTTCGCTGTCATACACCGCGCGGCGCATCCCCTGAATACGTTCAAATTCATCGGAGTTCATGGTGTGTGCTTCGCCCAGTACACGCAGCTCTTCTTTGATAACGGCAATGGCTAACGGCGCTTTCTCAGAGATGTGGTGCGCCATTTGTAAGGTGAAATCTTCCAGTTCTTCCACTTCCACAACATGGTTGAGGATGCCGACAGCAGCGCGCGCTGGGCGGTGATTGGCGAAGCGGTAAAAATCAGCTCTTTGACAATGTGGAAGCCCGCGTCGCGGGTCAGGTTGTGAATGCCGACCAGGTTATACGGGACGCCGAGGTTTACAGGCGTCATTGAGAAGGTTGAGGTACTGGCGGCGATGATCAGATCGGAACTCATGATCATTTCAAATGCGCCACCCCAAACACTACCTTCCACCATCGAAATGATCGGTTTCGGGAATTTTTGGATCATGCGGGTGATTTGACGCAATGGATCATCATAGGAGAGCGGATCGCGACCGCCAGACGGCAGTTCGTGAATATCGTGACCTGCGGAGAAGACTTTGGATCCACTCGGTGCGCGCAAAATGATACAGCGAATTTCCGGCCGGTTGAGATCGCTTAACGCCTGCATAAGATCATCAATAAAGACTTTACTTAAGGCATTAAGTTTTCGGCCATAGTTAAACTCAATGACCGCCACTTTGTTGATAGTGGCAACGTTCACATACTGATAAGACATAAAAATTCCTTTAATCAAAATATTGCGTCTGGATAAATTCACTGAGCTGCCGCAGGCCAGTGCGCGGTGAGAGCGTATTGTTTTTGACCGCTAAAAGCGTCTGGCGGTAATAGCGATCGAAATCTTCATTCGCGAACAGGTGATTCAGTACTTCTTCTTCGGTCTGCTTACGCAGCCATTCCACCGATTGTTGTTGCCGCACTTGTTGTAAACGACCACTGGCAGTTAGCGCGGTTTTGAAGTCGATGATGGCGTGCCAGATCTCATCGATTCCACGTTTTTCTAGTGCGCTACAAGTCAGAACCCGTGGCTGCCATTCGTCGTATTTACGTCGCAGAATATGCAGGGCACTCTCGTACATATGCCGGGCAATGGCGACATTGGTATGGTTATCGCCATCGTCTTTGTTGATAACGATCAGATCAGCCACTTCCATCAGCCCTTTTTAATGCCCTGCAGATCATCGTCCGCCACCGGCAATTTGCAACGAGATAAAACAGTCCACCATGCGGGCGACTTCCGTTTCCGACTGCCGACGCCAACCGTTTCGACAATCACTACGTCATAACCCGCCGCTTCGCATAACAGCATTAATTCCCGCGCTCGCTGACTGGCACCGCCCAGATGACCGGAGGATGGTACCGGGCGAATAAACGCCGTCTCGGCACGCGCCAGGTCATTCATGCGGGTTTTATCCCCGAGAATGCTACCGCCAGTGACCGGACTGCTGGGATCGACCGCAATAACCGCAACCTTTAATCCATCACGAATCAACAACATGCCAAAGGTTCAAGAAAGGTACTTTTCCCCGCGCCGGGTGTGCCGGTAACGCCCAGTCGCAGGCGTTACCGCAGTACGGCATAATGGCATCAAGCAGCTGCGTACTTAGTGCCTGATGACGCGGGTGACGGCTTTCCACCAGCGTCATGGCCTGGGCGAGTGTGGCACGCTCACCCTGACGTAAGCGGCGAATACTTTCTGCAGCGTGGCTTCATTAATCATGATGCTGGCTTATCAGATTCAGTACGCCGCGCACGCTGTCGAGCATAGGTGTACCTGGACCATAAATCGCCGCCACGCCGCGCTCTTGCAGGAAGGCGTAATCCTGCGGTGGAATGACGCCACCGGCGACTACGCAGATATCTTCGCGTCCCCATTTTTTCAGCGCTTCGATCAGTTCCGGGATCAGCGTTTTATGACCGGCAGCCAGTGAGGATGCGCCCACTACGTGAACGTCATTTTCTACTGCTAGGCGGGCGATCTCTTCAGGTGTAGAGAACATCGGGCTTAAATCTACGTCGAAACCGAGATCGGAATAGGCGCTGGCGATCACTTTCGCGCCGCGATCGTGCCCATCCTGGCCCATTTTGGCGATCAGAATGCGCGGGCGACGACCATTGTCGGCAAGGAACTGCTCCGTTTGCGCAACAATGGCATCGAACTCGGAGGCTGATTTCTCAGATTGATGATAGCTTTGCGCAATCACGCCGGTAACACACTGGCTTGGCACCAGATAACGGTCGAAAGCGGCTTCCAGCGCATCGGAAATTTCACCCAGGGTGGCGCGAACGCGAGCGGCATTAACAGCGGCAGCCAGCAGGTTTTCGTTATGCTGTGCGGCGTGAGTCAGGGCGTTCAACGCGGCGGTTACGGCGGCATCATCACGGGTGGCGCGAATGCGTTCCAGCGAAGCAATTTGCTCGTTACGCACCATCACGTTGTCGATCTCAAGTACATCGGTTTCGTCTTCGTGATCCAGTTTGTACTTGTTGACACCAACGATGACACGCTTGCCCTGGTCGATCAGCGACTGTTCGCGCGCTGAGGCCTCTTCGATCATTCGTTTTGGCAGACCTGCTTCGATCGCTTTCGCCATGCCACCGGCTTCGTCGATCTGTTGGATAATGGCTCTGGCTTGTTTGACGATTTGATCGGTCAGCGACTCAATGTAATAGGATCCGGCCAGTGGATCGACGGTGCGGCAGAGTTCTGATTCTTCTTGGATGATGATCTGGGTGTTGCGGGCAATGCGTGCTGAGAAATCGGTAGGCAAACCAAGCGCTTCGTCAAAGGCGTTGGTATGTAGTGACTGAGTACCGCCCAGCGTCGCAGCCAGTGCTTCAATGGTGGTGCGGATAACGTTGTTATACGGATCCTGTTCAGTCAGGCTCCAGCCTGAGGTCTGGCAGTGGGTACGCAGCGCCAGTGATTTCGGGTCCTGTGCGCCAAATCCACTGACCGCTTCGCTCCATAAATAACGTGCCGCACGCAACATGGCGACGTTCATAAACAGATCCATGCCGATGCCGAAGAAGAACGACAGGCGAGGAGCGAAGTCATCAATTTTCAGTCCGGCAGAGATTGCTGCTTTGATGTACTCAATCCCATCAGCGAGCGTAAATGCTACCTGCTGCACGCAGTTGGCACCCGCTTCACCCATGTGGTAACCGCTGATACTGATGGTATTAAATCGCGGCATGTTGCCGGAACACCAGGCGATGATGTCTGCGATAATACGCATTGACGGTTTTGGCGGGTAAATATAGGTATTGCGGCAGAGGTACTCTTTGAGGATATCGTTCTGAATGGTGCCGGTCGGTTTATCGGATGTAACACCTTGCTCTTCTGCGGCGACGATATAAAACGCCAGTACTGGTAGCACTGCGCCATTCATGGTCATCGAAACCGACATTTTATCCAGCGGGATCTGTCGAACAGGACTTTCATATCTTCCACGGTGTCGATAGCGACGCCCGCTTTGCCGACGTCACCCGCCACGCGTGGGTTATCGGAGTCGTAGCCACGGTGGGTGGCAAGGTCAAACGCAACGGAAAGACCTTTTTGCCCGGCGGCCAGGTTACGGCGATAAAAAGCGTTGGACTCTTTTGCTGTTGAAAAACCAGCATACTGACGGATGGTCCACGGTTGGGCGGTATACATAGTGGCACGCGGGCCACGAACGTAGGGCGGCAAACCAGGAAGGGTACCTGTCACCTCCAGATTATCGAGATCGGCTTCGGTATACAGCGGCTTGATGGCGATCCCTTCCGCGGTTTGCTGAACCAGCGAGTCGACAGTTTTCTCCCGACGGCTCAATTCCTTGTTGGCAAGCTGTTGCCACTCCTGCTCGTTAGACATTATTTGCTCCGTAAAACGCAATCAAAATGAGGGTATTTGCGCTTACGGTGAGCTTTTTACGTGGGTTTGTCGCCAGCAAAAAAAATGCATTCAGACGTCGTTTTTTGCCGCCTGAGATTTGTCTATTTTGTGATGTGATTCAAGGAATACAAAAAGAAGTGAGGATAACGCCTGATATGTGCTATCAGGCATTATTTGATGGATTAATCCTGACGAAGGACTTTGTGACCATAATCGAGCAACGCATCAGTGACTTTACGCATCATGCGGCTTTCAGGAGCAAAGCGGTGCCAGTAGAGCATCCGGCGTTGAAATAGCCCCGGCGTTAAGTCAATCAGTTCACCGCTGGCCAGTTCTTTCTCGATTTGCAGGTGCGGGATCATACAGCAGGTGGTGCCCTGGCGAGCAAGTTGTACGAACGCTTCTGAAGAATTAACGATATGGCAGGGCACGCTGCCTGGAGGCAGATCGAAGTTTTGCTGCAAAAAGGCCTGGTGCATATCGTCAAGATGGTCAAACGCGACCACTGGCGCTTTCAGTAATGCCGAACGCGTTACGCCGTTAGGGAAATATTTTTCGGCAAAGGGTTTTGAGCTGACGAACAGATAGTCGAGCGCACCAAGTTTATCGACAAGACAGCTCGGCAGCGCCTGATGTTGAATACTCACCGCGCCGACCACTTCGCCGCGGCGCAGACGTTCCTGAGTGCGGGTTTCATCTTCTACCTGCAAGTTGAGGCGGATAGCGAATCAGCCAACACAGGAGCCAGTGCAGGAAGCAACCACGTCGCCAGACTGTCGGCGTTGACCGCCAGTGAAAGCAGCAGCGGAGTCGAACCGGTTTGTTCATCGCCCAGCCACTCTTCTTCCAGCAACTCCACCTGGCGCAGCAGTGCCAGCAGTTTTTGCCCTTGTTCCGTCGGGCGCGGCGGTACGGTACGCACCAACAGCGGCTGCCCGAACATATTTTCCAGTTGCTTAATGCGCTGTGAGACGGCTGATTGTGTAATGCACAGCTTTTGTGCCGCGCGCTCAAATCCTCGTTCACGTATCACCGCATCCAGTGCCTGTAATGTTCTGTAGTCCGGGCGTTTCATTGCTGTTGTCTGCTCCTGGTAAATGCTTTTTCCTGCACTATGACACAATTTTGTGTCAGGTTGCATATACCGAAGCCGTCGGCGGGTAACATTTGTATTCGTGGTTAAACGCGCAGCTTAAAAGATCAGGGATTTGCGCTAATGCATTTCGCTCAGCGAGTTCGCGCCCTGGTTGTGTTGAATGGGGTGGCGTTATTGCTCAATTTGCCTGTAAACAGGGGCTTGCGACCGGTGAACTGGTGCGCCTGTTTGCACCGTGGAGCGGCATACCCAGATTGTTGCATGCCTTATTTGCGGGGCGAAAGGGGATGCCTGCCATTGCGCGATATTTTATGGATGAGTTAACCACGCGGCTTGCCAACGGGGTCTGAATCGCTTTTTTTGTATATAATGTGTGTGAAATTTCATACCACAGGCGAAACGATCATGACGCAGGATGAATTGAAAAAAGCAGTAGGATGGGCGGCACTTCAGTATGTTCAGCCCGGCACCATTGTTGGTGTAGGTACAGGTTCCACCGCCGCACACTTTATTGACGCGCTCGGTACAATGAAAGGCCAGATTGAAGGGGCCGTTTCCAGTTCAGATGCTTCCACTGAAAAACTGAAAAGCCTCGGCATTCACGTTTTTGATCTCAACGAAGTCGACAGCCTTGGCATCTACGTTGATGGCGCAGATGAAATCAACGGCCACATGCAAATGATCAAAGGCGGCGGCGCGGCGCTGACCCGTGAAAAAATCATTGCTTCGGTTGCAGAAAAATTTATCTGTATTGCAGACGCTTCCAAGCAGGTTGATATTCTGGGTAAATTCCCGCTGCCAGTAGAAGTTATCCCGATGGCACGTAGTGCAGTGGCGCGCAGCTGGTGAAACTGGGCGGTCGTCCGGAATACCGTCAGGGCGTAGTGACCGATAACGGCAACGTGATCCTCGACGTCCACGGCATGGAAATCCTTGACCCGATAGCGATGGAAAACGCCATAAATGCGATTCCTGGCGTGGTGACTGTTGGCTTGTTTGCTAACCGTGGCGCGGACGTTGCGCTGATTGGCACACCTGACGGTGTCAAAACCATTGTGAAATGATCTGACGGGGGAACCTCCCCCGTTAAAAAAATTCTCTTCATTAAATTTGGTGACATGTGTCACGTTTTTACCTGGCTATTGTCGATTGCTCTAAATAAATCCTCTAAACCAGCATATTCAACCAAGAAATACCTTTGCGTGATATTTCCTCAACATCGCGACGCAAACGTTCATATTGCCGCAATATTATTTTTGATATGTTGAAAGGCGGATGCAAATCCGCACACAACATTTCAAAGACAGGATTGGGTAAATGGCAAAGGTATCGCTGGAGAAAGACAAGATTAAGTTTCTGCTGGTAGAAGGCGTGCACCAAAAGGCGCTGGAAAGCCTTCGTGCAGCTGGTTACACCAACATCGAATTTCACAAAGGCGCGCTGGATGATGAACAATTAAAAGAATCCATCCGCGATGCCCACTTCATCGGCCTGCGATCCCGTACCCATCTGACTGAAGACGTGATCAACGCCGCAGAAAAGCTGGTCGCTATTGGCTGTTTCTGTATAGGAACAAACCAGGTTGATCTGGATGCGGCGGCAAAGCGCGGGATCCCGGTATTTAACGCACCGTTCTCAAATACGCGCTCTGTTGCGGAGCTGGTGATTGGCGAACTGCTGCTGCTATTGCGCGGCGTGCCGGAAGCCAATGCTAAAGCGCACCGTGGCGTGTGGAACAAACTGGCGGCGGGTTCTTTTGAAGCGCGCGGCAAAAAGCTGGGTATCATCGGCTACGGTCATATTGGTACGCAATTGGCATTCTGGCTGAATCGCTGGGAATGTATGTTTACTTTTATGATATTGAAAACAAACTGCCGCTGGGCAACGCCACTCAGGTACAGCATCTTTCTGACCTGCTGAATATGAGCGATGTGGTGAGTCTGCATGTACCAGAGAATCCGTCCACCAAAAATATGATGGGCGCGAAAGAAATTTCACTAATGAAGCCCGGCTCGCTGCTGATTAATGCTTCGCGCGGTACTGTGGTGGATATTCCGGCGCTGTGTGATGCGCTGGCGAGCAAACATCTGGCGGGGGCGGCAATCGACGTATTCCCGACGGAACCGGCGACCAATAGCGATCCATTTACCTCTCCGCTGTGTGAATTCGACAACGTCCTTCTGACGCCACACATTGGCGGTTCGACTCAGGAAGCGCAGGAGAATATTGGCCTGGAAGTTGCGGGTAAATTGATAAAGTATTCTGACAATGGCTCAACGCTCTCTGCGGTGAACTTCCCGGAAGTCTCGCTGCCACTGCACGGTGGGCGTCGTCTGATGCACATCCACGAAAACCGTCCGGGCGTGCTAACTGCGCTGAACAAAATCTTCGCCGAGCAGGGCGTCAACATCGCCGCGCAATATCTACAAACTTCCGCCCAGATGGGTTATGTGGTTATTGATATTGAAGCCGACGAAGACGTTGCCGAAAAAGCGCTGCAGGCAATGAAAGCTATTCCGGGTACCATTCGCGCCCGTCTGCTGTACTAATTCCCCTTCTCTGAAAATCAACGGGCAGGTCACTGACTTGCCCGTTTTTTTATCCCTTCTCCACACCGTTGCCGCGTTGCGCATTCTACTTTGCGAGTCTGCTCCAGAAAATAAATCAAAGTCAGATCAATGCGTTGTGTTTATTTAATGGGGATTTACGATGGCGGGACAGCACAGGGCTGTAACGGTAAAGCCCTCACCGAAGCGAGGGCTTAAAGGAGAAGGGTTATGATGCGATTTGTCATCATACTGATTGTCCTGTTACTCATAAGTTTCCCAGCTTATTAACAGTCAGTCTCAGGGGAGGAGTCATCCTCCTTACCCTTACTCACTAAATTAGGTTAAAGAATCAACGATGTCAATCAGGGCGATGCGGGTGTATCGCCCTTACCACTCCCAGACTTTCGACGGTGTAACCACCGCAGGAAGAGGGATATCCCACTCTTCAACGGGGAGTTTTTCCACCAACTGACAATCATGCGCATAACCCACCGGTTGCGTTTTATAGTGCTGCCAGTTTTGTAAGGTCCGATCATAAAAACCACCGCCCATTCCCAGGCGCTGACCGTACTCATCAAAGGCGACCAGCGGTGTGATCAGCACGTCTAATCGGGAAAGGGGTAGCACGTCACGCACATCCAATTTTGGCTCATGGATCTTCAACCTGTTCATCACCAGTTCGCTTTGCGGATGGTAATTCAGGAACAGCAAATTACCGGCACTAAAGGGATGCAAAACTGGAAGATATACGCGCTTACCGGCGCGCCAGAGTTGTTCTATGAGTGGCTGGGTGTCGAGTTCGCCATCAAAAGAGAGGAATACAGCGACCGTATGTGCCATCACCACCGGGGGATAAGTCATCATCCGGGTAGCGGCTTGTTGACCCATTTCCTGCTGTTGTTCCGGCGTTAACGCACGACGACGTTGCCGAATCATTTTGCGGATTTCTTGTCGGGATAATGTCAGTGGGAGTTCTGGTAGTTGCGTCATGGCTGGTGCCAGATAAGAAGGGAATCTCCGAGATGCCGCCGCAGGTGTAACCCTTGAACCCTTGGTTCAAGGTGAATGTGTCGTCGCAGTTTTAAGGCTTCTCGGACGGACCGAGCATGCTCACCAACCGCGGAGCGCCACATTCTTGTGGTATGAAATATCGGCTCAGGGGACTGGCCCGCTTGCGAACATCTCAGAGAAATTTTGTCTTCACGGTTACTCTACCACAGTAAACCGAAAAGTGTCATTCAAAGTTTTGGTTAGTTTTTTCGGTGATGCGACCTTGTTCAAGTAACGCTTGTTCTATGGTCTGCTGCAGCATCCGAATACGCTGTTCCATACTTGCCGCGTAGTCACGAGTCTTTGCTTTTTCTTGCGCTAACTCATAGCTGATATTCAATGCGGCAATGAAGACCAACTGTTCAGTATTTGTGACTCTAGTGCGTTCTTTCAGATCTTGCAACCGTTGGTTCAGATCGTCCGCTGCCTGATTCAACGCATCCCTTTGGTCAGGCGGGCAGTTCACACGCAGTGAACGGCCAAAAATTTGGATATCGACGGGTTGTGCAGACATGCCACCTTCCTGCTGATTGACTGCGCTGCCTTCGTCTTTAGACCCATGGTCTGCGAAGGGGCGACACTATAGCTACCCTGATGAGAAGAGACAAGCCCTTTTCTGGTCCACCAGGGCCCAAAGTGGTAGCATATCATGAATATTCCTCCCTTTGACGACGAATGCTTATGTCTATACAGAACGAAATGCCTGGTTACAACGAAATGAACCAGTATCTGAACCAACAAGGGACGGGTCTGACCCCTGCTGAGATGCATGGTTTAATCAGTGGGATGATATGTGGCGGTAACGATGACAGCTCATGGCTACCGCTACTTCACGACCTGACGAACGAAGGCATGGCTTTCGGTCATGAGCTGGCACAGGCACTGCGTAAAATGCACTCTGCCACCAGCGATGCCCTGCAGGATGACGGCTTCCTTTTTCAGCTTTATCTGCCTGATGGCGATGATGTCAGCGTTTTCGATCGGCTGATGCATTGGCAGGTTGGGTTAATCACTTCCTGCTTGGTCTTGGCGTTACGCAACCGAAGCTGGATAAAGTGACCGGCGAAACCGGTGAAGCTATCGACGATCTGCGTAACATTGCGCAACTGGGTTACGACGAAGACGAAGATCAGGAAGAGCTTGAAATGTCGCTTGAAGAGATCATCGAATACGTTCGTGTTGCCGCGCTGTTATGCCACGACACCTTTACTCATCCGCAACCGACCGCGCTAGAAGTACAAAAACCGACTCTACACTAAAAACAAAAAACGTAAGGAGAGTGTTATGAGTGAGATATCCCGGCAAGAGTTTCAGCGTCGCCGTCAGGCCCTGGTGGAGCAAATGCAACCCGGCAGCGCCGCGCTGATTTTTGCTGCACCAGAAGTAACACGTAGCGCCGACAGCGAATACCCCTATCGTCAGAACAGTGACTTCTGGTACTTCACCGGCTTTAACGAACCGGAAGCGGTGCTGGTGCTGATTAAAAGCGATGACACTCATAACCACAGCGTTCTGTTTAACCGCGTTCGCGACCTGACGGCGGAGATCTGGTTTGGCCGTCGCTTAGGCAGGATGCCGCGCCAGAGAAACTGGGCGTTGACCGCGCACTGGCATTCAGCGAAATCAATCAGCAACTTTATCAACTACTTAACGGCCTGGATGTGGTTTACCATGCCCAGGGCGAATATGCATATGCTGATGAAATCGTGAACAGTGCGCTGGAAAAACTGCGTAAAGGTTCGCGGCAAAATCTCACCGCACCGGCAACGATGATCGACTGGCGTCCTGTTGTTCATGAAATGCGCCTGTTCAAATCGCCAGAAGAGATTGCCGTACTCCGCCGCGCGGGAGAAATCACCGCCATGGCACATACCCGGGCGATGGAAAAATGCCGTCCGGGAATGTTCGAGTACCATCTGGAAGGCGAAATTCACCACGAATTTAACCGCCACGGTGCGCGCTATCCGTCCTATAACACCATTGTCGGCAGCGGTGAAAACGGCTGCATTCTGCACTACACCGAAAACGAGTGTGAAATGCGCGACGGCGACCTGGTGTTGATTGACGCGGGTTGCGAATACAAAGGTTACGCTGGCGATATTACCCGCACCTTCCCGGTCAACGGCAAATTCACTCAGGCCCAGCGTGAAATCTACGACATTGTGCTGGAGTCTCTCGAAACCAGCTTGCGCCTGTATCGTCCGGGAACTTCCATTCTGGAAGTCACTGGTGAAGTGGTGCGCATCATGGTTAGCGGCCTGGTAAAACTCGGCATTCTGAAAGGTGATGTTGATGAACTGATCGCTCAGAACGCCCATCGTCCTTTCTTTATGCATGGCCTTAGCCACTGGTTAGGGCTAGATGTCCATGACGTTGGCGTTTATGGTCAGGATCGCTCGCGCATTCTGGAACCGGGCATGGTACTGACCGTAGAGCCAGGCTGTATATTGCGCCGGATGCAGAAGTGCCAGAACAATATCGCGGTATCGGCATTCGTATTGAAGACGACATTGTGATTACCGAAACCGGTAACGAAAACCTCACCGCCAGCGTGGTGAAAAAGCCGGAAGAAATCGAAGCGTTGATGGTTGCTGCGAGAAAGCAATGAGCGTAATCATCGTCGGTGGCGGCATGGCGGGCGCGACGCTGGCGCTGGCTATTTCCCGGTTAAGTCACGGGGCGCTGCCGGTACATTTGATTGAAGCGACTGCGCCAGAGTCACATGCTCATCCGGGCTTTGATGGACGAGCGATAGCGCTGGCGGCGGGTACCTGTCAGCAACTGGCGCGCATCGGCGTCTGGCAATCTCTGGCGGATTGCGCAACTGCCATCACCACCGTGCATGTCAGCGATCGTGGTCACGCTGGATTTGTCACCCTCGCCGCAGAAGATTCCCAACTGGCGGCGCTGGGACAGGTTGTCGAATTGCACAATGTCGGGCAACGGCTGTTTGCATTGCTGCGTAAAGCACCTGGCGTAACGCTGCATTGCCCTGATCGCGTGGCTAACGTTGCCCGTACTCAGAGTCACGTTGAAGTGACGCTGGAGAGTGGCGAGACGCTGACGGGCCGCGTGCTGGTAGCAGCTGATGGCACCCATTCAGCGTTAGCCACCGCGTGCGGCGTTGACTGGCAGCAGGAGCCTTACGAACAACTGGCCGTGATTGCCAACGTTGCGACTTCCGTTGCGCACGAAGGCCGCGCTTTTGAACGCTTCACGCAACATGGCCCGCTGGCGATGTTGCCGATGTCTGACGGACGCTGTTCGCTGGTCTGGTGTCATCCACTGGAACGGCGCGAAGAGGTGCTGTCGTGGAGCGACGAGAAGTTTTGCCGTGAACTCCAGTCGGCCTTTGGCTGGCGACTTGGAAAAATTACCCACGCCGGTAAACGCAGTGCTTATCCGCTGGCGTTAACCCGCGCCGCCAGAGCTATTACCCATCGTACCGTGCTGGTGGGCAATGCGGCGCAAACTCTGCACCCGATTGCCGGGCAAGGGTTTAACCTCGGTATGCGAGATGTCATGAGCCTTGCGGAAACCCTGACTCAGGCGCATGAGCGCGGAGAAGACATCGGTGATTACGGCATATTGTGCCGCTATCAGCAGCGTCGACAGAGCGATCGCGAAGCAACCATCGGCGTCACGGACAGCCTGGTACATCTTTTTGCCAACCGTTGGGCACCGCTGGTTGTCGGGCGCAACATCGGACTGATGACGATGGAATTATTCACCCCGGCACGCGATGTGCTGGCGCAGCGCACCCTCGGTTGGGTGGCGCGTTGAAGGCGGTTTTAAGGAATAAACAATGCAAAGTGTTGATGTAGCCATTGTTGGTGGCGGCATGGTGGGGCTGGCGGTTGCTGCGGCTTACAGGGGAGCGGCTTACGCGTTGCCGTACTGGAGCAGCGCGTACCGGAACCTCTGGCGGCGGATGCACCACCACAACTGCGCGTTTCGGCTATCAATGCCGCCAGCGAAAAATTACTCACCCGTCTTGGCGTCTGGCAGGACATTCTCTCTCGTAGGGCCAGTTGTTATCACGGTATGGAAGTGTGGGACAAAGACAGTTTTGGTCACATTTCGTTTGACGATCAAAGCATGGGCTATAGTCATCTTGGGCATATCGTTGAAAACTCAGTGATTCACTACGCGCTGTGGAACAAAGCGCAGCAGTCGTCAGATATCACTCTGTTGGCCCCCGCAGAATTACAGCAGGTCGCCTGGGGAGAAAATGAAACTTTCCTGACGCTGAAAGATGGCAGCATGTTAACGGCGCGTCTGGTGATTGGCGCGGACGGTGCTAATTCCTGGTTGCGCAACAAAGCAGATATTCCGCTGACTTTCTGGGATTATCAGCATCACGCGCTGGTAGCGACCATTCGCACGGAAGAACCGCATGATGCGGTGGCGCGGCAGGTTTTCCATGGCGAAGGCATTCTGGCCTTTTTACCGCTTAGCGATCCGCATCTTTGCTCAATTGTCTGGTCACTGTCGCCAGAGGAAGCGCAGCGGATGCAGCAGGCAAGTGAAGATGAATTAATCGCGCGTTAAATATCGCTTTTGATAATCGCCTGGGCTTATGCAAGGTTGAGAGCGCGCGTCAGGTGTTCCCACTGACGGGGCGTTATGCGCGCCAGTTTGCCGCGCACCGTCTGGTGCTGGTGGGCGACGCCGCGCATACCATTCACCCGCTAGCGGGGCAGGGAGTAAATCTCGGCTTTATGGATGCTGCAGAGCTGATTGCTGAACTGAAACGGTTGCATCGTCAGGGGAAAGACATCGGGCAGTACATTTACCTGCGCCGGTATGAGCGTAGCCGCAAGCACAGTGCGGCGCTGATGCTGGCTGGTATGCAGGGATTCCGCGATCTGTTTTCCGGTACCAATCCGGCGAAAAAACTGCTGCGTGATATTGGTTTGAAACTGGCCGACACGCTTCCTGGCGTTAAACCACAACTTATCCGCCAGGCAATGGGATTAAACGATTTGCCTGAATGGCTGCGCTAAAAATTTCTCTTCTGCTGTTTATTTGATACCCATCACACTTTCATCTCCCGGTTTTTTCGCCGGGAGATTTTCCTCATTTGAAATAAACTAATTTCACCTCCGTTTTCGCATTATATTTTCTAATGTCATTATTTTTTAATTTAGTGTTTTTTGACATTTTTTAGCTCTTAATATTGCCTTATTCAAATTAGCTTTCTAATGGCATCATCTTTATATAGAAACTGGTGTGTTTTTTGGTTTTTTATTCTGTCGCGATTTTGGCGTTTTTTAACCATAAGCTAATGTGATGATCAATTTTACCTTATGGTTAACAGTCTGTTTCGGTGGTAAGTTCAGGCAAAAGAGAACGATTGCGTTGGGGACCGGGAGTGGCTCCGATGCTGGGTTTCGTGGTGATAATTTCACCATGAAAAGTTGTCAGCTCCGCTTATTCAATGAGGACAAGATGGCACAACAGACTCCTTTGTACGAACAACACACGCTTTGCGGCGCTCGCATGGTGGATTTCCACGGCTGGATGATGCCGCTGCATTACGGTTCGCAAATCGACGAACATCATGCGGTACGTACCGATGCCGGAATGTTTGATGTGTCACATATGACCATCGTCGATCTCCGCGGCAGCCGCACCCGGGAGTTTCTGCGTTATCTGCTGGCGAACGATGTGGCGAAGCTCACCAAAAGCGGCAAAGCCTTTACTCGGGGATGTTGAATGCCTCTGGCGGTGTGATAGATGACCTCATCGTCTACTACTTTACTGAAGATTTCTTCCGCCTCGTTGTTAACTCCGCCACCCGCGAAAAAGACCTCTCCTGGATTACCCAACACGCTGAACCTTTCGGCATCGAAATTACCGTTCGTGATGACCTTTCCATGATTGCCGTGCAAGGGCCGAATGCGCAGGCAAAAGCTGCCACACTGTTTAATGACGCCCAGCGTCAGGCGGTGGAAGGGATGAAACCGTTCTTTGGCGTGCAGGCGGGCGATCTGTTTATTGCCACCACTGGTTATACCGGTGAAGCGGGCTATGAAATTGCGCTGCCCAATGAAAAAGCGGCCGATTTCTGGCGTGCGCTGGTGGAAGCGGGTGTTAAGCCATGTGGCTTGGGCGCGCGTGACACGCTGCGTCTGGAAGCGGGCATGAATCTTTATGGTCAGGAGATGGACGAAACTATTTCTCCTTTAGCCGCCAACATGGGCTGGACTATCGCCTGGGAACCGGCAGATCGTGACTTTATCGGTCGTGAAGCCCTGGAAGTGCAGCGTGAGCATGGTACAGAAAAACTGGTTGGTCTGGTGATGACCGAAAAAGGCGTGCTGCGTAATGAACTGCCGGTACGCTTTACCGATGCGCAGGCAACCAGCATGAAGGCATTATCACCAGCGGTACTTTCTCCCCGACGCTGGGTTACAGCATTGCGCTGGCGCGCGTGCCGGAAGGTATTGGCGAAACGGCGATTGTGCAAATTCGCAACCGTGAAATGCCGGTTAAAGTGACAAAACCTGTTTTTGTGCGTAACGGCAAAGCCGTCGCGTGATTTACTTTTTTGGAGATTGATTGATGAGCAACGTACCAGCAGAACTGAAATACAGCAAAGAACACGAATGGCTGCGTAAAGAAGCCGACGGCACTTACACCGTTGGTATTACCGAACATGCTCAGGAGCTGTTAGGCGATATGGTGTTTGTTGACCTGCCGGAAGTGGGCGCAACGGTTAGCGCGGGCGATGACTGCGCGGTTGCCGAATCAGTAAAAGCGGCGTCAGACATTTATGCGCCAGTAAGCGGTGAAATCGTGGCGGTAAACGACGCACTGAGCGATTCCCCGGAACTGGTGAACAGCGAACCGTATGCAGGCGGCTGGATCTTTAAAATCAAAGCCAGCGATGAAAGCGAACTGGAATCACTGCTGGATGCGACCGCATACGAAGCATTGTTAGAAGACGAGTAACGGCTTTATTCCTCTTCTGCGGGAGAGGATCAGGGTGAGGAAAATTTATGCCTCACCCTCACTCTCTTCGTAAGGAGAGAGGTTCACAATTCACTGCACGTTTCAGGAACCATCGCTCATGACACAGACGTTAAGCCAGATTGAAAACAGCGGCGCTTTTATTGAACGCCATATCGGACCGGACGCCGCGCAACAGCAAGAAATGCTGAATGCCGTTGGTGCACAATCGTTAAACGCGCTGACCGGCCAGATTGTGCCGAAAGATATTCAGCTTGCGACACCACCGCAGGTTGGCGCACCGGCGACCGAATACGCCGCACTGGCAGAACTCAAGGCTATTGCCAGTCGCAATAAACGCTTCACGTCTTACATCGGCATGGGTTACACCGCCGTGCAGCTACCGCCGGTTATCCTGCGTAACATGCTGGAAAATCCGGGCTGGTATACCGCGTACACTCCGTATCAACCTGAAGTCTCCCAGGGCCGCCTTGAAGCACTGCTCAACTTCCAGCAGGTAACGCTGGATTTGACTGGACTGGATATGGCCTCTGCTTCTCTTCTGGACGAGGCCACCGCTGCCGCCGAAGCAATGGCGATGGCGAAACGCGTCAGCAAACTGAAAAATGCCAACCGCTTCTTCGTGGCTTCCGATGTGCATCCGCAAACGCTGGATGTGGTCCGTACTCGTGCCGAAACCTTTGGTTTTGAAGTGATTGTCGATGACGCGCAAAAAGTGCTCGACCATCAGGACGTCTTCGGCGTGCTGTTACAGCAGGTAGGCACTACCGGTGAAATTCACGACTACACTGCGCTTATTAGCGAACTGAAATCACGCAAAATTGTGGTCAGCGTTGCCGCCGATATTATGGCGCTGGTGCTGTTAACTGCGCCGGGTAAACAGGGCGCGGATATTGTTTTTGGTTCGGCGCAACGCTTCGGCGTGCCGATGGGCTACGGTGGCCCACACGCGGCATTCTTTGCGGCGAAAGATGAATACAAACGCTCAATGCCGGGCCGTATTATCGGTGTATCGAAAGATGCAGCTGGCAACACCGCTCTGCGCATGGCGATGCAGACTCGCGAGCAACATATTCGTCGTGAGAAAGCGAACTCCAACATTTGTACTTCCCAGGTACTGCTGGCAAACATCGCCAGCCTGTATGCCGTTTATCACGGCCCGGTTGGCCTGAAACGTATCGCTAACCGCATTCACCGTCTGACCGATATCCTGGCGGCAGGCCTGCAACAAAAAGGTCTGAAGCTGCGCCATGCGCACTATTTCGACACTCTGTGTGTGGAAGTGGCCGACAAGGCGGGCGTACTGGCGCGTGCCGAAGCGGCTGAAATCAACCTGCGTAGCGATATCCTGAACGCGGTTGGGATCACCCTTGATGAAACCACCACGCGCGAAAACGTGATGCAGCTTTTCAGCGTACTGCTGGGGGATAACCACGGCCTGGACATCGACACGCTGGACAAAGACGTGGCTCACGACAGCCGCTCTATTCAACCTGCGATGCTGCGCGACGACGAAATCCTCACCCATCCGGTGTTTAATCGCTACCACAGCGAAACCGAAATGATGCGCTATATGCACTCGCTGGAGCGTAAAGATCTGGCGCTGAATCAGGCGATGATCCGCTGGGTTCCTGCACCATGAAACTGAACGCCGCCGCCGAGATGATCCCAATCACCTGCCGGCAATTTGCCGAACTGCACCCGTTCTGCCCGCCGGAGCAGGCCGAAGGTTATCAGCAGATGATTGCGCAGCTGGCTGACTGGCTGGTGAAACTGACCGGTTACGACGCCGTTTGTATGCAGCCGAACTCTGGCGCACAGGGCGAATACGCGGGCCTGCTGGCGATTCGTCATTATCATGAAAGCCGCAACGAAGGGCATCGCGATATCTGCCTGATCCCGGCTTCTGCGCACGGAACTAACCCCGCTTCTGCACATATGGCAGGAATGCAGGTGGTGGTTGTGGCGTGTGATAAAAACGGCAACATCGATCTGACTGATCTGCGCGCGAAAGCGGAACAGGCGGGCGATAACCTCTCCTGTATCATGGTGACTTATCCTTCTACCCACGGCGTGTATGAAGAAACGATCCGTGAAGTGTGTGAAGTCGTGCATCAGTTCGGCGGTCAGGTTTACCTTGATGGCGCGAACATGAACGCCCAGGTTGGCATCACCTCACCGGGCTTTATTGGCGCAGACGTTTCACACCTTAACCTGCATAAAACTTTCTGCATTCCGCACGGCGGTGGTGGTCCGGGTATGGGACCGATCGGCGTGAAAGCGCATCTGGCACCGTTTGTACCGGGTCATAGCGTGGTGCAAATCGAAGGCATGTTAACCCGTCAGGGCGCGGTTTCTGCGGCACCGTTCGGTAGCGCCTCTATCCTGCCAATCAGCTGGATGTACATCCGCATGATGGGCGCAGAAGGGCTGAAAAAAGCAAGCCAGGTGGCAATTCTTAACGCCAACTATATTGCCAGCCGCCTGCAGGATGCCTTCCCGGTGCTGTATACCGGTCGCGACGGTCGCGTGGCGCACGAATGTATTCTCGATATTCGCCCGCTGAAAGAAGAAACCGGCATCAGCGAGCTGGATATTGCCAAGCGCCTGATCGACTACGGTTTCCACGCGCCGACGATGTCGTTCCCGGTGGCGGGTACGCTGATGGTTGAACCGACTGAATCTGAAAGCAAAGTGGAACTGGATCGCTTTATCGACGCGATGCTGGCTATCCGCGCAGAAATTGACCAGGTGAAAGCCGGTGTCTGGCCGCTGGAAGATAACCCGCTGGTGAACGCGCCGCACATTCAGAGCGAACTGGTCGCCGAGTGGGCGCATCCGTACAGCCGTGAAGTTGCGGTATTCCCGGCAGGTGTGGCAGACAAATACTGGCCGACAGTGAAACGTCTGGATGATGTTTACGGCGACCGTAACCTGTTCTGCTCCTGCGTACCGATTAGCGAATACCAGTAATTCACTGATTCGACTATTTTCTAAAGGCGCTTCGGCGCCTTTTTAGTCAGATGACAAAGTACAAAAGTGCTCAGACAGTCCCCTCGCCCCTTTGGGGAGAGGGTTAGGGTGAGGGGAACAGGCCGGCACTGGGCGCGAAATTATTTTACTCACCCGCCTCCCTCCCGT
>ENA-OQIG01000222-OQIG01000222.1-human-gut-metagenome-genome-assembly--contig:-NODE-222-length-33299-cov-5.572621_pt1 | contig 33299 bp, 47 predicted proteins | sample MGYA00242576_ERZ504741 | MGnify/ENA primary metagenome ERZ504741 (study PRJEB26092, sample SAMD00036436) | human gut metagenome | host: Homo sapiens | study: EMG produced TPA metagenomics assembly of... | reverse complement strand
TTCTTTTCTGGCTTTGAATTTGCGAGTTCTTGGATTTTGTAAAAATCAGGGCAGTGAGAGCATGATTTTGGCGGCGTAGAGCATTCCTTTGTGAGCTATTGAGGATTTGCCTGGCTACTGCTGCAGGAGTGGAGAGCGGTTCCTGCGGCGAATGTGGGGATGTTGAGGTGGACGGTTGGAACGATCCAGCTTACGTCTCCTACATCGGTGGAGTATTTGAGGTCGCTGTACAGATTTTGACAGGCGATTGGTTCGAAGATTGGGGTTTTCATTGCTTCCGGTGCTTTGGGACCAAAGTAGTCCCGGGCAATTGTAGGAAGTTGGTTTTTGTCCTGATCCGAGAGGGACTGCTGGAATTTTTGTGCGTAGGCATATTCCTGCTCTGTATATGGAATCGGGCCAAGTTTTTCCAAGTAGGTGTTCATATGGTCTGCAAGGATTTTACTGGAGATTAAATTGGAATAGGCAGCCACCTGACGGATTTCTACGGTAGTTTCGGTCATGAGGGCGGCGCCTTTGGCTATATTACATACACGGTTGTAGAGTTCTTTTACCTGAGTGATCTTCGGGGCGCGGATGGCGTAGAGTACTTGGCTCTGGACTGGACTACGTTTGGGGCATCTCCGCCTGTGTCGGTGATGGCATAGTGGATTCTGGCTTCGTCTATCATGTGTTCACGCATGTAGTTTACGCCTACGTCCATTAATTCTACTGCATCCAGTGCGGAACGGCCTAATTCCGGGCACATGGAGCGTGTGCCGGGGTTCCGTGGAATGTGAAGAAGACTCTGAAGTTTGCTTTGGTGCTTCCGTAGCATGCGCGTCGTCCCTGTTCCGGGTGCCAGCAGAGGGCGAGGTCACAGTCATCGAAATAGCCGTCGCGTACGAGAAACGCTTTGCCGCCTGCGTTTTCTTCGGCTGGGCAGCCGTAGTAGCGGATTGTTCCTTTCAGGTTGTGTTCTTTCATGAAGTCTTTTAATGCGATGACGGAAGCAAGGGTGCCTGTTCCGATAAGCTGATGACCGCAGCCATGACCACAATTATCAGTATGTCCTGAATCTGGATTTTGTTTCTTTTCTCTTTCCGGCACGCTTTCATATTTTGAATCTGATGTTTTTTCTTCCGGGATTCTCTCGGTAGTATCTGCTTTCTGCGAGAGTCCCGGCAGGGCATCAAATTCGCCAAGAAATCCTATAACCGGTTTTCCGGAACCGTATTCTGCAATAAATGCTGTTTCCTCTCCTGCCAGATTTGATTTTATGGAAAATCCCTCTTTCTTTAATGTCTGCTGAAGTAATTCAGAAGATTTATATTCTTGAAATCTCGGCTCCGCATACTCCCAGATTTTATCGCTGATTTTGGCATAATATTCTTTTTTATCTTCAATTTTTTCTGATATTTCTTTTATGTATTCATCCATATATTTTTCCTCTTGTCCCATGCTGTTTCCTACTTCTTCTTCATTCCCCACAACATTTTTATCTATTTTACATTAAGCAGATATCATGTTACTGTTCACACACCACTATCCCGAGACATACAAGCCAAAATTCCATTGCCGCAGGCAATCTGGAATGAATTTTGTCTACGTTACTGTGAACGGAGTGAACAGTAACGATATCACCGTTTGATTTAAGTAAAATATGCGTTTTCATTATTTTTCATATATGCTATTATCATTATAGCACAAACTAAAGGATTGACACATTTTAACTCAATGGAGGAAATTTAAATGGAAATCGAACGTAAATTTTTAATATCCAAAGAAAATCTGCCAGCAGATCTTGATGCTTATCCACATCATAAACTCGAACAGGGCTATTTATCCACTGCACCGGTAGTCCGTATCCGCAAAGAGGATGATAACTACTATCTTACCTATAAATCCAAAGGTCTTATGACCCGCGAGGAATATAATCTTCCACTTACCAAAGAATCCTATGAACATATGCGTCCAAAAGCTGACGGAATCCTCATTTCCAAAACCCGCTATCTTATCCCGGAAAAAGATAGACTCACCATTGAACTGGATGTATTTGATGCTCCTTATGAAGGACTCTATCTCGCAGAAGTGGAATTTTCTTCTGAAGAACAGGCGCTCAGTTATAATCCACCCGTATGGTTTGGCAAAGATGTTACGAACTCCGGTAAATATCATAACAGTCGTCTGAGTCAGGGAAATTTATAATAAAATAAAACAGCTCCGAAATATTGTTCTGTTAATATGTATTTGCAGGAATTGTAGTAACTCTTAGGTTCTGGAAATTCGCGTTATAAAAAATTACCGCTCACTGTCTGAGCCGCTTTGCGGCGAGTTTGAGCGGATTTTTATGGTTTTAGCGGATTTTCAGAGCCTTAGAGTTACTGAGATTACATCTTTTTACCTTTTTCAGCAGCTCCATTCAGAGCTTCAAAGACAGCACTTCTGAATCCCTTCTGTTCCAGGATTCTTACTCCCTCGATGGTACTTCCGGCCGGTGAACATACCATATCCTTCAGTTCTCCCGGATGCATGCCTGTTTCCAGTACCATTTTTGCGCTTCCAAGTAAAGCCTGTGCAGCAAACTGATAAGCCTGTTTTCTTGGCATTCCCTGGGCTACCGCAGCATCTGCCATTGCTTCTATGAACATAAAAACATATGCAGGTGAACATCCGCTTACAGCACTTACTGCGTCCATCAGACGCTCCGGAACTACTTCTGTACGTCCAAAGCTGTCTGTGATCTCACAGATCTGAGCCAGTTCTTCTGCCGATACTTTCTCATTGGCACATACACCAGTCATACCCTCCCCAACCTGAGCAGGAGTATTCGGCATCATTCTTACCACTTTCAGAGGCTGTCCACATTTTTCTTCTAACCAGGCAAGAGTTTTCCCCGGCGCAATGCTACAACTGTGTGTTCCGGTGTCAGTTCATCTTTTACTTCATTCAGCACTTCTTCATAAAACTGCGGTTTCACGGCCAGGAAAACCAGTTTTGTGTTTTTTACCACTTCATGGTTATCCAGGGTTGTAACCACTCCCAGCTTTTCTCTGCTTCGTTTGCTTCCTTCTTCTGTAAGATTGGAAACAATAATCTCATCTTTTTTATAAAGTCCTTTTTTCAGCATACCACTGATCATGCAGAAGCCATATTTCCGCATCCGATAAATCCGATTTTCATAAATCTGCTCCTCTCTTGCAATTCCTGTTGTTTTCTGATAATTTATAACTGCTTTTTTCATATCTTTTTCTTGTTATAGATAATGATAATCATCCAGCAATCTGCCGTAAAATACTGAACAGTTACAGATAATTATAATTCATTACTGTCCAATATGACTGTAAAGGGACCGTCATTCACAAGCTCCACTTTCATATCTGCCCCAAATTCTCCCTGCTCGACAATATCAATGTGTTCTTTGCATCTGGCAATTATGTATTTGTACAGATTTTCAGCCATATCAGGGGCCCTGCTCTTATAAAGGAAGGTCTGTTTCCTCTTTTACAGTCAGCATATAATGTGAACTGGGAAATAAGCAGAAGACTTCCGCCCACCTCCTTCAGGCCAAGGTTTGTCTTACCGTTTTCATCTTCGAAAATACGCATATTAACCATTTTATGGATCATTTTATCTGCGATTTCAACGGTATCTTCTTCTCCTACTCCGATAAGAACCATAAAGCCCTTGCCTATCTGGCTCGTACTTCACCATTAATTGTCACTTTTGAATGCATTACTCTCTGAATTACAAAACGCATAATTCACTCTCCTTAATCAACGGATTTCTGTCTGTTGATAGATAGCATAGCACATTTTTATCCGTTTTTCTATTGTAAAGTGTCACCTTGCGGCTGTTATCTCAAAATTTTGTTACTCGTCACTCCGTTCTCAGTAATGCTGCACAATTTCCTTTCATCATCTTATAATAAACCGGAATCAGAAGTGCACAGGCTCCGATCCACGCCATTGGCTGGCAATACATACAGATGTATATCCGATAATTCCGGAAAGACCTACTGTTGCAGCAATTCGCATAACCAGTTCAATCATACAGGCAGCAAAAGGTGCTTTGCCATTCTGCATGCTCTGGATGGATGTACGGTATACTGCCAGCAGTCCAAGCACAAAGTAAAAGGGAGCTACGATCGTCAGATACATATCTGAATAGTGATAGATTTCTTTTGTGGGATCTGAGAGAAACATTCTTACGATCGGATGTCTCAGCAGCAGAATTCCAATACACATGATCAGGTTAAATGCTTCTGTCTGAATCAGACATGCGCGCACGCCCTGACGGATACGGTCCCATCTGCCTGCACCAAAATTCTGAGCCACATAGTTGGAAATTGCGGTCATCATTGCATTGTTTACCAGTACAGAAAGCTGGTCTGCTTTCGATGCTGCGGTATATCCTGCAACTGCTGCAGTACCCAGTGAGTTTACCACTGCCTGCATGGCAAGCTGTCCGATACACATGACAGACATCTGGAATCCCATAGGAAATCCGGTCTTTAAATGCAAAATTGCGGTATCCTTTAAATCTGTAAAATCTTCTCTGTGCAGATGCAGGATTGGGAAATTTTTTAATCCCACTACCAGACTCAGCACTGCCGAAAAAAACTGTGACAGAATAGTCGCCCATGCAGCACCGGCCACCCCCATATGAAACGGTACAATAAACAGAATATCAAGAAAAATATTTAATACAGATGAAAATACCAGGAAATACAATGGTGTTTTACTGTCTCCCAATGCGCGGAGCATATTTGAGATCATGTTGTAGAAAACGGTAGCACCTGTACCAAGCAAAACTACAAACATATAGTCGTATGCTTCACCGGAAATATCAGCAGGAATCTGCATCCAGCGCAGAATCTGATGAGAAAGCAGACAGCAGGTCAGTGTCAGTACTACTGTAAAGGCAATACTCAGAAGTGTGGAAACCGCAACGCTCTTGCGCATTCCTTTTTCATCCTTTGCCCCGCATTTCTGTCCCAGACAGATACCAAACCCACCTGTAAATCCATTGATAAAACAGAATACAAAATAAATAATAATACTGGTGGAACCTACTGCTGCCAGGGAGTCTGCTCCCAGCGTTTTTCCTACGATCACAGAGTCCGCCAGTGTATAAAAAAGCTGAAACAGATTTCCCAGAATTACAGGAATCGCAAATTTCAGCAGTGACCGGAACGGATTACCTGTAGTCAGATCCATTTCTTTTGATCTTGCCATGTTTCCTACTCCTCTCCTTGCACGATGTGCATACCAACGTTATAATTGTGGTTATAACAAGCATTGTAATGAATATATCCTGTGATAAATTGTCAGATCGTGTTGATGATCATGCTTCTGTGAGCAATTCATCACAGCGTACATATAATAAAATCGGAGAACTGTAATATGGCTATGCGTAAAATTCTTGTAGATGAAACCAACCGCGAACTTTGTGAACATGGAACTGTCGGTTTTCCCATGACCGTTAATCATGATGACCTGTGGGCATTTGAGGGAAAAAGTGTACCTATCCACTGGCACAATGACCTGGAGATCAGTCTTCCCAGAGAAGGAGAAGCTATCTATCAGGTGTATCAGAAAAGCTACACTGTAAGACCTGGAGATGTTCTTCTTCTGAACCGTAATGTACCTCATAGCTGTCATTCATCTAATAACAGTCATGCCAGATACAGTACCTTTCTGGCACGTCCGGATTTCATATATGGCGAATACGGAAGTGATGTGGAACGCAGATGTTTTCGTCCTTTCCTCCAGAATTCTTCTGTTCCCTGCATCCTTCTTGCTTCCGGAAACTCATGTACCGGACTGTGATCCAAAAGCTCAATGAAACAGAAGCCCTCTTTGATCAGAAGACCTTCTGTTATGAGTTGAAGATCAAGGGGCTTCTCTGTGAAATTTTCGGTATGATTCTCTGCGAACACCAGAATGATCTTGCAAAATTTGTTCCAGCCAACCAGCTGGAACTGGAAAGGCTGGAACAGATGCTGGATTATCTTAATACGCATTTTGAATCCGTAATCTCTCTGCAGGAGCTGGCAGACCAGGTTCATCTGTCCAAAGAGGTCTGCTGCCGCCTGTTCAAAAAAATGACCGGCAAAACAATTACCGGCTATCTGGAAGAATATCGTGTCAACAAAAGTCTGCCTCTGGTTCAGAGCTGTCAATATTCTATGATCCAGATTGCAGATATGACAGGCTTCAGCAACGCCAGCCGTTTTGCCCGGGCATTCCGCCGACAATTCGGATGCAATCCCGGTGAATACAATTCTCTTAAGCTGCAAAAGTGCTAGAGCGTGTCTGAAAAAGGCTTTCTGCAAGATGTGCGTCACAATTTGTGGGATATTTTGCCCGGATGAGGGCGCGTAGCGGGCTACGGAAACTGAATTCGGGTGAAATATCCCGCAAAGTGGGGCGTGCAGATTGCGGGAATGATTTTTCAGACACGCTCTAACCTGTATCTGTTCTTTTATATGGTTATCCTTCTGCCGCATGGATATTATATTAGAATTCTATATCAGAAACCATTCCGAAATTGATTTACATGATACAGATATTGACTTTTTCAGACCTATTATTTTCCAAAAAAGAACAGCCCCTCTGACTTATTATACGTCAATGAGACTGTTCTTTTTATTATTCGGGGGCAATCCGATATTCGTAATCGAGGCAGGGAACTTACTTGATTCGGTTAAAGTCCCAGCGTATCATTTACCAGAATCACATGGATTCTGTCTTTATGTCTGGAATATCTGGTGATCAGGAACTGACAGCAGATGGTATCCGGGGATTTGCAGTCGAAGCATTTTCCGGTTTCCTTACATGGAGTTTTGATATCAAATCTCTGTGCATTAGCTGTAGCTGCTACATTTCTGGCACGCTTCATTGCGCTGTCAAGATCCGGACAGACTTTGTTTATACCTACAATAAAGATTACTTTTTTCGGGCCCTGGGCAATGCAGGATACACGGTTGGAATTGCCGTCAATATTAACAAGGACGCCATCATCTGTGACTGCATTGGCACTGGATAAAAAGAAATCTGCATCATAGGCTGCCATAAGTCCCTCACGAGGTTCAAGCTTTGCGCGGTCAATATAATTATAATCTCCATCCTGCAAAGCTTTGACCAGACCGATCTCATGTGCACTCATGCATCCGCCCATGGCGATTGTGCTTCCGTTTGGGATCAGTTCCAGGGCCTGCTTTAATGCTGCTTCTTTATCTTGTGCATAATACCCGGATATATTGCGGGATTCCAGTCCCTTGATCACTGTTTTTGCCAAAAGTTCATTTCTTTTTTTCATGTTTGCATCCATTGTTGTGTCCTCCCTCTGATAAAATTTAACATTCCACTTCTCAGTTCGTAATTTACATAATAAGACACAAATTTCATAACTGTAAATCTGTGCATCTCATAAACTATTATACCAGATATTTATTTTGCAGAAAATCATTTAATCTGAATTTTTATTTTCTGCTTCAGGATTTATTCATAATTGTTGTCTGGTAAGTTGTGATATTTTCTGATAGAATGGACATATAAAGGAGGTAATGCGCATGACCAGACTTGGACAGATGTTAATGGATGAGGGAATGGAAAAGGGTATCGAACTCAACCAGACCGACTCTATCAAAAAACTTATGAAAAATATGAACCTGACCATTGACCAGGCAATGAACGCCCTAGAAGTTCCGACAGATAAACGTGAAAAATACCGCAAGACAATTACTCCTGACAATTAATGGATAAAAGTACCGCCATATTGACTTATCACAATCAATATGGCGGTACTTTTCTTAATACAGTTTTTTACATTTTCTATCTGTTTATTTCATTGTACTGCACGATTCTTCTCATATTTCCAACCAGAAGCAATGTCAGTACAATGGTTACGATTTTAAACGGAATATTCATATAATCCTTACACAAATCCCAATATATGGCAACGCACATAACAACAACAGTGCCTCCTGTCAATATGCACATGGACATTTTTGAGACATACAGGCTTTTCTCGCTTTGGTTTTATCAAATTTAAAACCTATTTTCAGATGCCGTGGATAGATATTTTTATATCTGTATGTACTCAGCACAATCCCCATCAGTCCATAGGAAACTATAATGCAGCTTCCTCCTGCTGATAAAAAGGGAAGAAATGTTACTGATTGTGGAAATATACCCAGATTTTCCAGGATATTTATGAAAAAGTTTATAAGGAATACAATTCCGCATCCACATCCCATCATCATGCCAAGCTGATTCTTCTGTCTCATGGCAGTATTAAAAACTGCAAAAATCAAAACTGCCAGAACACAGCATAAAAGTATGGCTGCAATTGTTCCATATACAGATGACAGATAAGTCAAAATATAATCCGCATTAAAAGCCGGTAGATTTCCCATTACATCTGACCCACTTTTCCCTATCCATTTATTCTGCTGCCAGAATGAATGCAGCATTTCGGTGAAATAATCCTCTTCTCCACCACCTGAAAAAATGGCCTGTAAACGTGCAATCTGATATTCTGTCAGGCTGCTGCTCAGATACCTGATCAGAAAAGCTGCCACAGGCATAGCCAGAAAACCAGCCCAGATTCCGCAGATGGCTTTCTTTTTTCTCACAGTAAACCAGTTCTTTTGAATTGCGATTGTCAGCATAACCAGCATAGATACCAGCATCATGCAAGCCGGCATAAGCGCAGGCATGGCATAGACCAATATAACCGGTGCAATCATCCATATGATTGCTCTCATCAAGCCCTTATATCCCCATCCATGATATTTATACAAAATTGCTCCATATATGGGAACATAAAACAGCATCAGAGTCTGCATGGATATTCCTCTTCCACCTGGCAGCACAATGAAGTATCTTGCTCCATTTAACTGATAGCCACCCAACAAAGTAACCAGGCAGGCAAATAGTAAAATGACGGCAATTATTTTCGAAAATCTTGCCAGTACAGTGTAATCCAGAAGATATAAAATCATCATAACTGCAAGTCCGATCACAACATGGAACACATATCTGTCCGAACCGGCCGCAGCGTTCTCACTGATTTTTCCGGCAATCCCTGCATGTATCAAAACGCCTGCAATGCTGATAAAAACGATTATTCCCAGAAGTTTCCATGCAACCTGAGGCCTGTGTACACTGTCAAGAGAGATTCCTGTTTCCACAGGATCTCCCATATCCCGGACAGCTTCCCTCTCTGCCTGTTCACGATCCATACCTGCCTGCATATTTGCCTCGATCTGATCTTCTATATGATCCTGAAGTTCCTTTTTTACATAAGGCCGCGCTTTTTTACAGCGAATCTGTTCCAGTAATGTTTTCAGATATTCGTCCATAGATTACACCTCCATTACAAGCACGTTGGTCACTGCTGCAGAATACTCTTTCCATTCTTCTACTTTCTTTTCCAGAAATCCCCTTCCCTGTCTGGTCAGGCTGTAATACTTTCTGGTCTTTCCGGCTGCTTCCTGTTCATATACTGTCAGAAATCCCTTATCCTCCAGACTGTGCAGCAATGGATATAGCGTTCCTGCTTTCAGCTCAAACACGTTCTGAGATTTCTGCCGCAATGTATCGATCATCTCATATCCATACATATCCTTTTCTGACAGCAATTTCAGTATAAGCATTGTCATACTCCCGGAAACCAGTGATTTTTCAATAGCCATAGTATTCACCTCCTATTGTATAGATTGTCTATATATCGGTTATCTATATAATATAGGAACCTGTATGCTTTGTCAACTGTTTCCGGAATAATTTTGACAACTTCACTGCTACGGCAACCGAGTTCTGGTATCTACATACTTTTTCAGACAGAAAAACCACCGCATTGTCATATAGTAACACAATGCGGTGGTATAAATCTCTCAAAACAGATCCAGCATACTGTCCAGATAGATTTTTTCTCTGACATGTATCTGGTATTCTGGTCTGGTCATGTAATAGAGCAGAAATTCCAGTATCAGAGCACTTCCGAGTCCCCTTCCTTCTATTTTAAAATTTGAAAATCCCATTGGCAGATAGATATCCCGGATATCATTGATTCTAATAAATCCCGGATTCTCCATAGCTTTTGAAAAAAGATAGCCCCTCTCTCCTTCTGGCGCCTTGCAGTAATGCTCCGGGCAGTTTTCGCCAGATTCTTGCGGCTGACCGTTTCATAGCAGGCTTTTCTGTCCCTGCAGCCGAACCAACAGCATTCATTGCAGAGAAATTCTACCTTGTCCTTCTCAGGCTGAAACAGTGTATTTAACTTATCAAAAGCTTTATTCAACCGGAAATCCGGTACAACATAACGGAAATCTTTTCTCCGGATTTCTTCTTCAAACTGTGTAAAATCCGTCAGAACCTTAGTAGTGGAAGAAACAAAATAGAGTCCCGGATACTGCTCCTTAAGATATTCCAAAAGCAGTTCTGAATAAATAATCACACCGTTTTGCGGTTCTCTGTTTCTCTCAAACAACCGGCACAGTGCATTGCATTTTCTGTCTGAAAGGTGCTCCTGGCGAAGCAGGGAATTGCTGAAAGTCAGTCGGGCAGAAATCCCATATTCCTGCATCAGTTCAAGAACCTCCTCCGGGTCATTCTCTCCGAAGCCAGCCCTGCCTCCACCCCAGATACAGTCTGCCGGAGCACCATATATGGAGCCAATTTCACACCAGTCGTAAAAATATTCCCTGTGTTCCCGGAATAAAGGCAGGAACATCCGGTACAGCTCATAAAACTCAAACAGCCCGGGCAGGTGAAAATATGCTTTCTCCTTCATTAATTTTCCAGCACATCCTCTATGGTTTCCGAAGCATCCTCAAGAGCATCCAGGGCTTCGATCAGTTCATCTGCTTTTCCTGTATGTGTCTCCTCTTCTTCATACTCATCAATCAGTGCTGTCAGCTGATCTTTTATCTCTTCCAGACCTTCATAGATTTCCTTTAATTTTTCTTCCCGTTCCATTACGGATGAAAGCTTTACAACTTTAGACATTGTGATACCTCCCATATGCATTTTCTTTAGGAAAAATTATAACACTGCCCTCTTTTTATGTCCATATGATCCTGGAGTGTGTTTGAAAAATGCTCTAAGAGACTTGTGATACTTGTTTTCTCTGTGGTATTCTATAGGCATGATTATTGCGTTACGCAAAATGTAAAATGGAGGATTTTTATGTTAATTTGTGATTATATTGTAGAATCTATTGACGGTGACTATGCACATCTTCGCAGAACAGATCTGCCTGAAGAAGAACTGAAGCTCGTAGCACGGGCACTTCTGCCCTTTGACATCACAGAAGGATGCAGATTACATTATGAAATGATGCAGTATAGTATCATTGACTGATTTGGCAGTCTCCGACTCACAGCAAAATAATTTGCATCATTGATTATCACATGGAGCAAAAAGAAGTGCCAAGAAATAGTTTCTTGACACTTCTTCACCCATATCTACTCAATATGATTATATGCTTTTTCTTATTTCCGCTCCAAAAATCCCTTGGTTTTCCCCATAACATCCTGGAGAATTTTCAGGTTTTCCAGTGTATCTGTTGTTTCCAGTGAATGGTTTGCATTTTCATAAGTATACATTGGCACCTGCTGTTTTTGAGAAAAAGCCTGTACTTCAGAAACAATACTCCATGGATCTGAAGTTCCGATAAAGGCAATGGCTTCTCTGTGAGCAAAATTGTAGGTGTATTTCAATGGTGTGTATAGTATCTGCCGGCATCTGATGCTGTGTTTCTCTGCATATGCGGATGCTATGATCGTGCCTACGCTTTTTGCGACAAATAATATTTCATCATATTTGTCAAAGTCAATGGCAGAAAGACTTTTCTCTGCCTGTTCATAAAGGCTTTCGAATGCTGCTGCATTTTTTCTTCATTTCCCCGGATATTTCCGCCATCATAAGTATAGCTTAATGCAATTGTTTCTTCATAGCCACATTCCTGCGCCAGCTTTCGTGAATAATATAAAAGCGGCTTGTCACAATGATACCCGATACCAGGGAAAAATACTGCTGCCTTCATGTTCTGCTCTCCATTTAATAGCTGCTCCATCATTTTTCATCAGATTGCCAGAAGATTCTTAATTGCTTCCATATAAACCAGAACTGCCTCTTCCATGCCGGATACAAGGATAAATTCATCTGCACTGTGGATACGATAATCGATTCCCGGCTTTTCAGGTCCAAATGCAATGATATTCTTAAGAGATTTTGCATAAGTTCCACCGCCGATCACCATCGGCTTGTTCTCTGTATCGCCTGTTACATCTGTGTAAGCTTTGTATAAAGCATTTACCAGTGGGGATTCTCTTGGGAAGAATAAGGCATCACCAATTCCCAGAATCTCTATACGTCCATTCTCATCCTCAAGTCTGCTCTCACACATCCTGCGGACTTCATCTGCTTTCAATGTTACAGGTACTCTGATATCAATTGTACAGGAGATCACATCATTCTCTGTTTTGATCATACCGTTGCAAAGAGTAAGTTCGCCATACTCATCTGCGAATTTCAGTCCAATGCCTTCACCATCGCAGGATGTGCCGATATGTGTATTATAGAATTCCACAAAATCGTCCTTAAATCCTGCTTTCTCCAGACATTCAAAAGTAACACCTATTGCATTGACCCCAAGAGTCGGAGTGCTGGCATGTGCCGGAACTCCCTTTGCATAAATACTGATCTGTCCATTTCCCTCTGTTACCTTATATTCCTGAAGCTTTGTCTCTGCAAGTACAGCTTCCAGTCTCTCCTTCAGTCCTTCTTCGGCAGGAACAACTATTGTGGAGGAATCGCATACTGCGTTAAAGACAAACCCTCCATCTGCAGAGATGATTTTCGTGTTCTTGGAATAAGCCATCATCTGCAGAAGCCCCTTTTCGCCATGAATACATGGAAAACTGGCATCCGGGGTAAAGCCGCAGGATAATTCTTCTGCCACTTCATTATAATGTTCCATACATTTGGAACCTGTTTCCTCATTACATCCCATAATGAGACGTACTCTCTTGTTCAGCTTCACACCTGAATCGCGGAGAAGCTCATTGCATAAAGAGCTTCCAGAACAGGTCCCTTATCATCTGTTGTTCCACGACCGTAAACATAATCACCCTCACGTGTCAGTTTAAACGGATCATAACTCCAGTCGCCGCCTACAGGTACGATATCCAGATGTCCGGCAATACCAACAATCTCATCACCCTCGCCCATCTCTGCATAACCACAGTAATTATCCAGATTGACTGTCTTAAATCCAAGCTCCTGTGCAATCTTAAGACCTTCTTCCAGTGCTTTGGCAGATCCTTCTCCAAACGGTTTCCCCTCTACGGGAGTACCAAGCTGGGAATCAATGGCAACCAGTCTTCCCAGATTGGTAAGCATCTCCTCTGTTAATCCATGAATCTGTTCTTTGATATCCATATTTTTGCGCCTCCTGTTAAATACTTTCTCTATCTTTGAAATATCTTTATCATTATTTTCTCATTTTATCATATTCGGGCACAAAATAACAGTAGATTGCAGGAATGATTTTTCAGACCCACTCTATGGCCAGATAAAATTGCAGTTTCCGGCCTCCAGACCGTCAATGAGAATGTTCTGGCCTGTACAGAAGCGGTTTTTTACCGCCATAAAGTAAATCCACTCTGCTGCCTCTTCCACAGACATCCATCGTTTCAGAGGTGTGAGTTCCATGATCTGATCCCAGAGCTTTTCATCCTCCATCACCGGCCGGTTCAGTTCAGTCATAACCCCACCGAAATCCAGACTGTTGCATGTGGCCTGATAAGGTGCTATCCTCATGGCCACATTTTTCGTATAGGCAAGGACTCCTCCTTTACTTGCTGCATACTCCGGAAATTCAGAACCTGTATGCCCGCTTGCTGATCCAATCATAATAATGGAATAAATATTGGGATGAATACCGTAATGTTCTGTAACAGAAATCGTCCCTTTCAGATTTACATCAATATCATCACCATTCTGAACCCCTGCATTATTAATCAGAATATCTACCTGTCCGATTTCCGGATAAGAGCTTTTGTCTCTGATATCCAGACAGAAATGAGTATATTTCGGATGTTGGATCGAGGATATATTTTTATCAAATCCATAGACTTCATGATTTTCTTTCAGGAAAAATTCTGCACAGCCCTTCCCGATCCCGGATGCTGTGCCTGTGATCAGGACTTTCATCAGGCAAAATTCTCCTTCATACTTTTACGCAATGCTGTAATAAGAACTGCTGCTACTGCAATACACAGAACCCTGTCAATGTAATCTGTGATAAACTGAACTACAAAACAGCTTCCTACCATTCCAAGAGGTGTTTTTGCCAGAAGCTGTACAAGAACAGTGGATCCGGAAGAAGTAATTCCTCCAAATAAAAATGCCGTAATACAGGAACTAATTATGGTAGATGGAAGTGTGATCACAAGAGCAGCCGGAAATATCTGCCACTTTTTCGGCTGGAATTTTCTGTACACAAGACCTGTCACAAAACCAAGAAGAATTCCTACCGGAGCATAATACAGGGAATAAATATCTACAGTCATTCCCATCAGCAGACCGCTGAGCAGATTAGGCAGCATTCCATAAAAGGGTCCCAGGACAGCAGCCACAAATACAGTTCCAATACTGTCCAGATAAATAGGAAGTTTCAGAAATAAAGCAATCTGTCCTCCCACAAAATTAATGCAGATAGCAAAAGCGATCATACAGATCTTCTGTACACTTATTTTTTCAGTTTTCATTTTAAATCCCCTCGTATTAAGTCTTGTAAAATATCCAGTTTTTCCGGTTCCTGATCAAGGATCCTTGAAAGAAACATCTGAAAGAATCCATACACATCTACCTCAGTCAGCACCCTTGCATTTGATGCTTTCCGGTAGAAATTCATAGAATCCACAACAGACTGTCCAAGAGAAATCCCCTCTGTTTCAATCTGTACATAGGAATCAAAGCCTTTACAGAGTTCCGGATTGATAAAATATGCCACTGCCAGGGGATCATTGATCACACAGCCAATGATATGCTCCCATTCCCAGTGGAAATCAAAATAGAATTTCGTAATCTTCTTTACAAATTCCCCTGTTTCTTTATTCAGACGGCACATATACTCCAGCAGATCAGGCGTGAGCACAATCTTTCTCGTCACATCCAGCCCCACCATATGGATTTTCTGGCCATTCTGATGGAGTGTCTCATATACCAGGGAAGCGCCGTCCGGGTCACACCAATAATTGTATTCTGCAACAGGTGAACAGTTCCCATGACTTTTAAAGCTGCCGCCCATAGAAACAATTTCCTCAATACAGGAAAATGCTTCTTTATCCTTCTGGATCAGTCTGGCAAGATTGGTCATAGGTGCCAGTTCGATTATGGATACTTTCTCTTTTTTCAATACATCAGCAAGAAAATCCACAGCACTGATCTGCTGCTGATAACCGGTTACTTCCGGCAGAAAGCTTTCGCCAAGCCCGTCTTCTCCATGAGTATCCAGAGCATTCACATAATCCCGCCTTAAGGGAGTGCTTTCCCCAATGTATACGGGAACATCCAGACGATTCATCTGCTTCAGGATTTTCTTTGCATTTCCAAATCCCATCTCCACCGGTGAATTTCCACACACAATGGTGATTCCGATCACTTCGATCTCCGGTGATTTCAGTGCAAGCATAATCGCAAGACTGTCATCAATCCCCGGATCACAATCAATAATTACTTTTCTTTTTTTTCATTTAATTCCTTTCTGTCAAAGCAAAAAAAATACTTTTGTTTATCCCTCAATAAACAAAAGCATCAGCAAACAGACCGCTTATGATAACTCATAAGCGACCGTCAATATTTTTTACTTTGCCTAGTTTTTTATACTGGGAGGGTTTCGAACCAGTTTCGGTGGTTATTTTAACACATATTTCTATGCATGACAACAGTTAGTGCATACACCATTTGAGATTTGCAGCATATTCTAAGAGCAGAAATCTCGTGACATGCTCCCGCCACTTAAATCTTACAGATTTTGAAGTGGGAGCTTCCTGCTCAATTGCCCTTCAGGGCAAAGCTAAAACAGGCTATCCCCGCGTGTCCCGCGGTTCTTTTTTTATCCGGTTACGGATCTTTTCTGTGCTATTATGCACATTTTTTATATATTCTTTTTCCTTCTTTCAGAATATTGACCGCCGCATTCACATCCCGGTCCATCCGGTTTCCACATTCGCATAGGTATATCCGTTCTGATAATGCCAGCTCTTTCTTCTTATGTCCGCATACGCTGCATATCTTACTGGATGCAAAATATCTGTCTACTTTTATCAGATATTTTCCACGTTCTTCCAGCTTATATCCAAGCATGGAAAGGAACTGACGTATCCGTTATCCTGTATCCCTTTTCCGAAATGCAGGCCTCCGGCTATCCCCTTCAGGTTCAGATCCTCCACACATACTGCGTCATAGTCTTCTGCAAGGCTGTGGCTGAGCTTATGCTGGAAATCCTTCCTCTGGTTCTTTATCTTTTCATGATATAAAGCAACCTTTTTCTTCTGTTTCTGATAGTTACGGCTGCCCTTTTCACATCTGGAAAGTTTTCTCTGTTCCCGGGCAAGCTTTTTCTCTGCATTCCGGTAAAACATGGGATATCCGGCTCTTTCACCGGTAGAAAATACACACATCCCATGCATGGCAAAATCCATCCCCAGGAATTTTTCCGCCTGTCTTTTCTCCGCTGTTTGGTTTTCACAGTCGAACAGCAGGCTGGCAAAATATTTTCCGGACGGTTCCCTGCTCACAGTCACTGATTTCAGCTTCCATCTCCGGGATCATACGGTGGAGTTTTATTTTTACCGGCTGCATCTTTGGCAGTTTCAGGAACCTGTCCTGCAGACAGATATTCCCATTTACCATATTCGTTGTATAGGATTTCCGCGAATGTTTTTTTGATTTATAATGCGGAAATCCCACTCCCGGTTCCCGGAAAAATTTCCGGAAAGCCCCTTCCAGATTTAACTGTACATTCGCCAGCGCAAGAGAATCCACTTCTTTCAGCCATGGATATTCTTTTTTATATCCGGCCGGCGTATTTTTCAGCATCTTTTTTTCTTCCTGATAATAACGGATCTTATCCGCAAGCATCCGGTTATAGAGAAAACGGCTGCAGCCGATCGTTTTTTCTATCTGAGTTATCTGTAGGTTATTCATAGTTACTACTACAAATATTTTATAATATTCCTCTTGACACACCACTCATTGAGTGGTATTATAATATTAGAAACAAAGAAGAACATAAAGTCAAGGAGGAAAATAAAATGATAAAACTAAACACATTATCTTATGTTTACGGACAGAACGACACAATAGAGGTCGGAGAGGAATACTATTTCGGTCAGCTCTGGTACGGAGACGGTGACGGGGAAGAGCTTCTCGAATCTGGTGCAATCGCCGTGTACCAGGACGGCGAGGAATATGTTGTTGACTTCGAGATTTTAGAACCTGCGGAGGATATTTTACAAACCCGGGTTATGGTTACCGGGATTAACTAGAGGACAGGAGACGACAATGAAGTATATAGTTATGGATTATTCAGATGGTGATTACTTCACCGAAGAATTTGAGGACAAGGAAGAAGCCATCCGGGAAGCGGATGGACAATGGGAGCACCTGACAAGGTGTGAACAGAAACGCAGAACGGCGTTTTACGTGCTGGAAAGCATCAATCCAGATGAAGGCGCGCCCGATCACTACGACGGAGACATTGTGAAGCGTTGGAAATAAAAAGAAGAAAGGAACAATATGAACATCAAAGAAATTAGATTAATTTCCGGGTTAAGCCAGCAGGCTTTTTCCGATAAATACAAAATTCCCAAAAGGACAATTGAAAACTGGGAAGGCGGTAAAAGAAATCCGCCTGAATATGTTACTTTGTTGCTAGAAAGAGTTGTTTTAGAAGATGCTTCCGGGAATTAATCCCGGAAGCATCTTGTTGTCTCGGTTTCTTTAAATTGCAATCAGATCTTTCCATGTTGCCGGTCCGCATACTCCGTCAACCTCAAGAACTCCATTTCTGTCTTTCTGGTATGCTTTAAGTGCATAGATTGTATTGTCTCCGGCTTCTCTGTCTAAAGACAGTGGTTTGCTGTTTCTTCCTTTGTATCCTCTTGCAATAAGAATCTCCTGTAAGAGTAATGCAGATGTTCCCTTGCTTCCTAACTGTACAGTTTCTGGTGCGAACATGTATTTACCTCCTGTTACTGAATTGTTGTCTGTTTTTGTTTCACCTGCAGTAATATACGTTCCGTTTACGATACTGTAATCCGGTGTGCAGAATTTTGTTCCAGGGAGCTTACTGTTCAGGTAGCTTTTCGCGCATACTCCTCCGCCGTTGGCTACGATTTCAGATGCTCCTGACGTATTGCCCTCGATTGTATAGAATCTGTCTCCGATTACTGCTGTAACGATTCCCGTGTGTGTAAAAGTTCCTCCGCGGTAAAAGATCACAATATCTCCTACTTTTGGGTTTGCGTTCCTTGTGAAAAGGTTTCCTAAAGTCGGGCAATATACATATGGCCAATGTTTGAGAAGTTTTTTTACAGTCTCTAATCCGAACGCTTTCATAAAGCACCAGCTCACAAAGCAGGCGCACCATGCCTGCCCCTGGTATCCTGGGTAAACGTCGCGCCAATATTTTGTGTAATTGGCTGATCCTGCATTTGCGGTTTTGTCGTCCAGTTGATTGTTGCTTTTTTTCTCTAAGTATCCAACCTCATTTTTTGCAATCATTATAACTTTCTCAATTGCTTTATCCATGTTGGTTCCTCCTTCCTGTACAGCATAGTCTTTGTAGAACACATTTCTGTCTACCGTTCCGGCAATCCCCGGTATCTTTGCTTTACTTGAGTACTGCCATCCTACTCCGAAGTCTGGGCGCAGGCGTTCCTGTAATGTTCCATTATCGTTTTGTGGATAGCTCGCTACCCAAAATTCATACTTTTTCAAATGGCTGCATATTGCATTTTCGTACCAGTCTACATTGCAATAGATTCCGAACTTATATCCTGCATTAACAATAATCTTTTCAAATGCTTCTGTCATTTTGTGGAGACTTTCAGCTCCAAGTGTTCTCTGATTGTTCCACTCAAGATCTAACCAGACTGGAAATTGCAATTTCGTCCAGCTAATACAGAAATAATTTTCTGTGCCTCTGACTCAATCTCTGGGATTGTCATTGCATAAGAGTATTTATATACTCCTGTTGGAATGTTATGTTCCTGGCACGCTGCATAATTTTTTTTCAAAATAATTATCTGTAACGTTCCCGACTTCTGTGATCCGGAGAATAGCAAACCCCATACCGTAATCCGCGACTGTTTTCCAGTCGATGTTTTTCTGCCAGGCGGAAACGTCAATTCCTTTGATTTCCATATTTTCCTCCAGAAAAAAAGCCCGGCATTATACCAGGCTGTGCAAAATTATTTTGTTCCATCAGAAAACAAGTTGTTCAGGTTTTCGTCCGCCTCTACTTCTGGGATTCCTGCGACGCTTGTGAGCAGACTTACAACTCCGGCCACTACTGCAGACGATACAACCATCTTCCAGTCCACTGCAGAGATCACGCTTCCGGCTCCGATCACGCCCACTGCAGTCTGTGCCATTGTCTTTACTGCTCTGATTCCTGCTTTCTTCCACCATTTCACTGTGTCTACGCTTGGCTTAAATACGCAATTTTTAAACATTTTGCTCCTCCTTATAATCCAAACTGTTTTGCAATAATTCCAACTGCAATACCTAATATAGCTGTTAATAAGTAACTTGTTACTGTCCGCCACTTTTCCCCGTCTCTTGACTCAAGAGCTTCCAGTCTTGCGCTCTGCTGTCCCTGCTCTTTCACCATGTTCTCCATGTTGTTCGCAAGTGTCTGTACAGATGCAACTAATTCCTGGAGCTGCTGAACACTGTTTTCCAGAATTTCAATCCGCCTGTTCTGGCGATTATCTTCTGCTTCAATTCTTTTGCGAAACTCCTCATGCTCCGCCCTTGAAATTGGTTCATTGTCCATATTTGTTTCCTCGTCGTCTACGTCTACATATTTCCGGCATGAATACTCAATTATATCTAAATCTTGCTGTATATCCTCCAGAGACTTTGCTTTCTCTTTATCCTGAATATACAGCAGTAAATCATAAATAGAGGACCATTGCCTGCTAATAATTTGTAATTTAGTCATGCTTCCCGATTACTCAGTAATTTCCTCCATACCTGCATCAATAAGGAGTTTTTTTACCTTTTCTTTTAACAGACGCGGAACTCTGTTGTATTCCTCTTTTGCTTCCTCAATAGTTTCTTTGCTTAAAATTTCACTCGCCCATAATTTCGCCATCATATCTTTGTCTCCTTTGCTTAACAATAAAATAATTAGATTTCTACGCATAAACCTGTTCGCTCATTTCCAGTAGGCAGTCTTTCAACATTTCAATCTGTTCTGCCTGTTCTGCAAATTTCTGTTCAGTGCTTTTTTCTTTCTCCGGAATATATTTCAGATATTTTTCCGTGATGCTCTTACAGTTTCCTCTGAGATCTTCTCCTGTTTTTCCCGGAACTGGTTAAAATCATATTCGAATACTGTCTGTTCTGTCTCCGGATCCGTATCCGGATAAGTTTCTGTAACAGTCTTTTCATTCAGACATATCATTACATCCACGTTTCCATCAGGCAGCGCATTCCAAGTTACAGGATCCTGTTTTTCTGTAAATCTTGCTTTCACGACTTACCCTCCTTTTCGCTTTCTCAAATATCTTATCTACGTTATACTTTTCTCTGAAATATTCAGAGTCGTTTTCTCTTGTTGATGGATGGATAGCATTTCCGGACATCTCTCTTTGCTGCTACTCTGGTCTTGCCCGGATTCTTGCGGATCCAATTTTCAATTGCTTCTTTTCCATAGATCTGTCCTCTCCCTGGAATGCTCGCACATTGATAAGTTCCTACTTTTCTTACAAATAATTCTTTTAAGCCGTTTGTGGCTACATAATCGTATATCTGCTGTTTTATGCACTCAACACCTATATCTCTTACTTTCCCTGAATTTCCATCCAGCCTTGCGCTTGTCTTTATAGGATCAAAAGATACTTTTCTGAGTTTTATTTCTTCTTCCATTCCTGCCGCTGCTGTGCAGACTAAATTATGTAACCAGTCTTTAAAGTTTTCTTTTATAATCCTGTGTATCTGCCTGGCTGTAATAATATTCGTATAGTTTGCCAGAAATCGGGCTGTATCCATACGGTTCCATTTATCGCTCAGACATTCATAGATACATGCGGTTATAAAGTTCTGATCTAATGTTATATTTTTACAATACCGTTTCATTCGTTTCTTGATATAAGGGGTTTTCGGTTTTTCTACTCACCCCATGCATGAATCAACTGCATTCATGGTCCTTGTCCCAGGCTCCTATGCTCCCGATCACAAGGTTCGGCTTCAATCAAATTTCGGTGATGCCCCACGCTGCTGTTGCAGGCTCCGTCCTGCGGAGCGAAATGTAACACAAATATCAAATCATTTTCAAGAAAATCCGGAAACGATATACCAGTACGCAGTGCCAACGCCATGGCTCGCAACCAGAATCCAGAGGCCGTAAATCGTGCCAAAGTACAGACCGCCCAGGGACAGCCAGGGAACAGGAACCGCTACCTCGTGTTACAAGTCCGTAATTTATTGCTATTCTGCTTTTTCGAAGTTGATTAGTTATCAGTTACATAGAGGGGACAGCCCCTCTGTCAGGCTGCCGCCTGCCATTCACCCCGTGTGCCGTTCGGTGAAACGCCGGAAACGATATGCCAGTTCGCAGAGTCAACGCCATGGCTCGTATGCAGAACCCAGAGGCCGTAAATCGTGCCAGCGTACAGATCGCCCAGGGACAGCCATTCTCTTTGGTCGCTCGTGCCTGAATCTGTACACAGTCCATTGCAGAATCCTGTTGTACTTCCGGCTTTTGTTTCCGTCGGTACCATGATTCCCAGGGCTGGATCAACAAAGCATTTTGAGATGTATTTCCATGATGCTGCTGTGTATGTTACCTGAGCCGCTACTTTCTTGTATCGTGTCTTTGCTACATTCATATCCGTTGTAAGCAGTGACGCATCCATACAGATGTATACGTCTCTCTTTGGTGTTCCGTCTTCATCTGTAACAATATCCATAAATACATTACCGAGAACTTCATAAGCACCGTATCCGGTTTCGATTCCCTGGATCTTGAATGGATTCTTGTTATCTGTATTTGAGAACGGTGATCCATCTGATCCAAGCACGCTGTCGGTTGAGCCGGTCCGCCATGGCATTGTTGAGATGCAGGTCGTTAATGTCGTGTTGAATGGTTCTGTGTCCAAATATATTGCAGAATTTGTATCGTCTACCGGTTCAATCTTCAAGATCTTCACGTCATATGCGAGGTTGTGCATGTATGCGTAATATCTATTTTTATTTGTATTTGAACCAATATCCCCGACAGATACATAAGACCCAACAATATAATTGTTTGCTTTTGCTTTTGGTAGAATTACTCTTGTTACTCCGGTTTCTGCAACTGTTGCCATTTCCTGTGATGTATAAGAATTACATCCGGTCATAACGCTCCGGCTGTTCGTAGTTGCGTACAAAATAATCATCATAAGCTGTTTGTAAAAGAGATCCCAGTTTGTTGTCCCCACGTACATCAGGCCTTTCTTTCTCATGTATACGATCAGTCCTGTGTGTGATACTGGTTTTCCTCCTTTCTGGCTTCCGTTTGCCAGAATCAGCCCTGCGGAGCTGTACGGCACTCCATCAATGTCTCCTGCCCCGTATTTTCCATGAATCATAAAAGGTGATATTGTTCCGTCCGGATTAATTGACTCTCCCATTGGTCTAAGCCCAAGAGCTTCGTTCGGACTGTCTGAGTAATGATAATCTACATACTCAGGATTGTCTGTGATGCCAACCCACGCGGACATTGTGACCTCTCCCACATCTACTTTTCCGGTCTTTTTAAAATCCGGCTGTCCCTGCAGTGCAGTCACATGGTTAAAACCTTTATCATCTACGGTAAAATTGCATGGAAAGTGCATGAATACGCCAATTTCCCTGTAATCATCCTGTCCAATCACTGTATTTGTAGACGGTTTTCTCGCCAGTCCTTCATTGTCATTCATTTTCACTCCTGTCGGCTGGTGGATGTGTCATACTTGTAAATTCTGGTTGTGTAGACTTTTCCCGTTCTGCGGAGGGCAAAGAAATTTGAAAGTGCGTTTTCAATTCCTCCACCTGCTGCAGTAATATTCTGAATCTGTTTATTTGCTTCTGTCTGTAAATTGCTCACCACAGTTTCTCCGGTCGTCTGGAGATCTGTCTGCAGTTTTGTTCCTTCTGTGATTTTTTCTCCCAGGGATGTGTTCAGATTAAAGGCAGTTTTATTTGATGAATCCAATCCTGATTTTGTCTGTGTCGCAGTTGCATTTGATGAATCCAGAGCGGTTTTGGTTTTTCCGGCCGCTGTGTTTGAATCATCCAGATTCTTTTTTGCTGTATTTGCTGTTGAGACTGTGGTATCCAGCTGGCTTTTTAAAGCAGTTCCCTGTGTAATATCAGAGTCAAGTCCCTGTTTTAATGTCGTTCCTTGAGAAATATCTGATTCCAGATTTCCTTTTAACGTCTGTGCGGTGCTTATGGATCCATCCAGATCAGTTTTTCTTTGTGCAGCCGTTGTATTTGCACTGTCCAAATTCTTTTTTGCTGTATTTGCTGTTGAAACTGCAGTATCTAGCTGACCTTTTAAAGCAGTTCCCTGCTCGATATTCGAATCAAGACCCTGTTTCAAGGCTTCTGCTTTCTTTACATCTACTGCAAATGTCTGTTCTGTCTGTTCGTTTTTCGCTACTTTTTCGGTTATATCTGTCTGTGCTTCGAGAATGTCAGCTTTAACCTGATTGTATTCGTTGTTTTCATCCGAAACTGCATTTATCGCATCAACAATCGCATCTCTGACATCTCGCCCTTTTTGTGCTTTTGCAATCTGGTCTGTATATTTTTTTACATTTGCCACTTTTATTCCCCCTTATTTACAAGGCAGTCTGAATATTCTTTTGACTTTAAATCTCTTACTTCTGACAGAACAGAGGTAAGCATGTAATCCATTAATGACGCAGGGATTCCATACTGTGCCATTGCTCCGAATACTACGTTTCGAATTTCTTCTGTTCTTTTGTCCAAGATTGCTCCCAGTGGAGGAGCTTCTACTGCTTTCTCTACTGTATTATTATCCTCTTTCCGTTCCTGTGCGGTGCTTTCTTCTGTGTCCGACTCGGACACCTTTGTTTCTTCCTTAATAGTTTCTTTATTGTCCTTTTCTTTTACTTCATTCATTATGCTGTTTTCTCCTTTTCCTCATAGAGATTTTGAATCAGTTAAGCATTAACGGAATAAGTATTCGGAAGTTCCAGTCTTCCGGCTTTCCTTCCTCATTCAGCTGTGCAGCTTCCGGAAAGATACTGTATACATCTTCCGCATAGAAGCCTGGCAATTTCTTTCCGTTTAGCCAGTCTGTCGGGCTTAAATAGTTTTCTTTGTACTTAAACCATATTACAGGCACATCCAGTATTTTTTTTGCTTCATTCAGCGTCATATCTGCAATATGATCTTTGTACCGTTTTGACGAAGACGACAAATAAGCTACTGTTGCTCCGTCGCTCGCAAATACCATATGTCCTCCAGACGTTACATGTTGCAAGTTATATATCTGAAACCTGTCCGTTCCATCTGAGAATGAACTGGTTCCGCAATATATCTTACTCCACTTTTTATTGTAAAAGCATTTGATACTGATGATAAAGTGACGTTTCCTATCTGGATTACCCCTGTGCTTTTCAGGGTTATGTTTCCGGCTTTCAGATATGTTGAGGCTATTGTCCATCCGCCTATTGTTCCGCTTGTAGCTTTCATTGATCCATTTGTAAGAATTTGAAAGTAACTATTTGCCGTCACTAATCCGTTGAAATTAATCTTTGATGCTTTAATCGTTACAGATTCTGACGACTGGTTAATTTCAGATATTACGGATCCTTTTGATACTTTTGAGCTAATTGAATTTGCTGTTTGTGTGATTGAACTGCTCAGACTTTCTTCTGCAGCTTTCGCCCTGGATACTTCTGATGTGATTGACCCTTCTGCAACAGTAATTCTTGATATTGCAGTGTCAGCTGTATCTTTTGCAGTATCTGCAGTATCTTTCGCTGCATCTGCAGTGTTTTTTGCGGCATCCGCCTGTGCTTTTGCAACGCTAATGTCCTGATCCTGGATTCTTTCCCATGATGCTGTTTTACTTCCGGATGTCGTTCCTGAGCACTTCCAAAGCAAATTGATGTTGTTTCCGTAATTTCCATGGTTCGGACTCTCCGGATATGTTCCTTTTGACAATTCTGTCACTGTATAGTTTGGCAATGATTCCGCAGTTCCGGTTCCTTCTCCTGATGTACTTGTTACTGATGCTATGCTGAATCCGTAGAAGTTGCAGCTTGAGCTATCTGTGCGCCAATATACATAAAATTCTGATGCTGGAACAAAGACGGAAGCTCCTGCTATATCAGTCCCTCCGAATTTTCCTGCAAGTTTCATGGCTCCGTTATCGTTGTAATAAATCTTTACATAATCGCAATTTACACTCTCTGTCCTCGAATCGGATGAAAATGTGATTTTTAATCCCGGAGTTTTGTATGTGTATCTATACGCATATCCGGTTGTGATATCATAGTAAATATCCCCGACATGCAAAGATTTCAAATCATCAGTTGTCCAGGCTGAGGCTGGTTCATTTGATGTCGTCGGAATCTTACTTCCGTAGAAATTTCCGTTTTTTTCGGATACTGCCTGGCGTACTGTTGTCACCTCAAGAGTGATGTTGTCTACTGCCAGCTTTATAGCTGTATTCATTTGTTCTGTTGTAGAATAACTTTTCAGCTTTGTATCCGTATCAGCTTTTGCATTCTTTTCTGCCTGATCTGCCGCAGTCTGTCCGGCTTTTGTAGCATTTGTTTCGGCATTAGTTGCTGCTGTCTGCCCTGCCTTTACTGCATCTTTGTATTTTTCTTCCACCTGTACTGTTGTCGTATAGGTTTTTGACACCTCTAAAGAAATGCTATCCGCCGCCTGATTGATTGCGCTGTTCATTTCTACTGTCGTAGAATAGTTTTTCAGCTTTGTATCTGTATCATCTTTTGCATTCTTCTCTGCCTGATCTGCCGCATCCTGACCTTCCTGCACTGCGTTTGCATAGAGTTTATTTGCCATTTCCTGTGTCGTATATGTCTTTGACACTGTTGAGAGGATATTTGTCTCAGTCACTGTTATTGCTGATCTGAGTTTTTCTTCCTCTCCCTTTGCCCTGGATACTTCTGCAGTTATGAGTCCTTCCTGTACTTCAATCTTTGAAAGTGCAGATTCTGCAGTGCTCTGCGCCGCTTCAATGTCCTTGTCTTTTACTCTTGCCCAACCATATTCGTTACTATCATTTTTTGATATTGATAAGCATAACCAGTCGCAGTATTGAAAAAGAGATCTCTTTCATGCTCCTGTCTCAATTCATCAGTTGTCCAGGCTGAGGCTGGATTGTTTCCGGAAGTGGGTTCATAATTTCCATACCAGTTTCCGGATTTTCTTTCTAACTGCTGCTCCAGACTTGATACAGAAAGAGTTATTTTCCCATCCATGGCTTCTATGGACGTTGTGACCTCTTTTAATATTGCTTTTTTGTTTTCTGAATCCCCGTCCGATATTTTTGTTTCAATGTAATTTTTGCATTCTGTTGACAGAGCTTCTGTTTTAATCGAACCGGCAAGGATTCTCTCCCCCAGAATGGTTCCGTCTAAAGTCATGCCGACGGTATACGGACCGGCATAACCATTGTGCGAACCTCCGATTCCATTTTTGTTTATCTGCAGTATATTTGTCGCCTGGTTTTTATCCGGTGCGTCCATGTACAGATCTCTGAGCCAGAGACCGTTTTCATCAAATTCGGTGAGCTTATATCCACCTTTCGCTCCCGTCATTTGCTTCGTAAGGTTATCAATTGCCGACTTCATCCATTCTGTCTGGGCTCTGCCCGCGTCTGTTGTCTCTTGTCTGATCTGCGTGAATGTTCCGGATGTCTGATCTGTAAAAGACTGCTGCAGGTTTTCTCCAAGTGTCAGCTGCGCCTGATCTGGCTGTTGCAATGGTATTTTCATTTCCATAACCGGAAGAACTTTCTTCATTCCGTATGGAATTGCATTACAAAGCACTCTGTCTCCTATGTCAAACGAATCGTAATCCTGCCCGAATAAAGACAGGTCTACGGCAGTCAGCGAAATAACAAGGCTTTCGTACTGTTTGCTTGTCAGAAATTCAGTTGCTTTCTTTAACAGGTTTGCCGGAACTGATACGTCGTCCCATTTTTCTGTTCTCCATACCCATCCGAAATTTTCAACTGCTTCTTTACTGTATATGTAGTCTTTTCCATCATTTACTGATGTAATATCAACATTTTTTTCAAGTCGTTCAAATTCGGATGCGTTTTCGTCTGTTTCCTGTTCGATTGCTGCCCCCAACGGAATCAGAGCAGTAAAGACATCATCTGCTGTCATTGTCTCTGAATAATCCATCAGGTTTTCCCCGAATTGTATAGGCTGTTCACAATATTTTCCGTATTCCTGAATAGTCAGCCAGTCAAGATACAGTTTATCGTTCTCGTGCCTGAGCCGCAGGTATCCTCCCAGGCGGTCAACTAATTTATCCCGGATTGCTTCCAGTGTGTTCTCTCTGTCTGTAATTCTGTACAAAGAATCATTACTGTCGTGGATCGTTACGACTCCTGTATATATCTTTTTTCTGTCTTCCACCTGATTATTGTGAAGTTGTAACCATGCGTCTAACAGATCTCGTGGGGATATATCGTGCCATTCCTGCTGTGGCAGGATGCTGTCAGCAAGGAAAGACAATGCTCCGGTTGCTTTCACCGGTTGGTTCTTAAATCGGTCTTTCTCGCGTGTGCGGACTTCTCCGTAAAATATTTCTGTATTCCCTCTGTATACAGAAACCATACTTTTTCTGTTGTGGATTTCTCCGTACAGCGGATTTAACGGTGGAACCTTTAATGTAAGTTCCCCCGCATATCCAGTCTGTAAATCCAGTTCCGGATTGATAACTGCTGCCTGCCGGTCCCCTGGATAATACAGGACTTTTCCATCTAATTTAATTTTATAAATCACAATGATCCCCTCCTGTAAACAATATCCAGTGTTCCGGATCCCGAAAATTCCAGGGTTTCATCTGTTCCAAATACAACAATATCCGGAAATCTGTTTCTTCCAAGCGTCAGTGTGTATGTTTCTCCGCATCCTGTAACTTTTAATCCTGTTGTACCTATGCTTTTTACATTCAGCACCGGCACAATTGCAATATTTCCAGCGCATACCGTGTATGATCCGGAACCGGAAATTGTAATTCCGGCTCCCTGATCTATTACACCAGTTTCAAAATCGAACGGATCCCAGAGCCAGTCCTCTGTCGAATCCGCAAGTGAATATTTGTATGGATCTGCTTTCGGAATGCTTAAATGAAATTGTCCCACCTCTCTGGATCGGTCAAAATCCGTAATATATGCTCTGCCGGTCCAGAAATACGCTGGATCATTCGAAAACGTTACTCTCACATTTTTCCCATGTAACAGCCCTCGAATATTTGAGATAAAGCTGTCCCAATCTTCCCTTGGTTTCTTTCCTCCAAGCAAAATATCTATTTCTCTCGATTTATAGATTGTTCTTCCTGCGATTGCTTCCGATCCATCCAGAAATCCGTCTGCACCTGGAACATCAATGTAATATGTTTCTACATCCGGCTCTTTGATGTAATTGTTGTTCCCAATCGCACATCCCCAGTCTTTCAGCGTATCAATGACTTTCCCTGTATTTTCAATTGTAATCGTTGCTTTTATTGTTAATACATTATTCATCTATACGCCGCCTCCTTTGCTATTCTTCCAAGCTCTGTATTTATTGCAGGTGCAAGTTTTCCAGCCCATTCTCTGTTATCAAAATAGATTTCCTGTCCTGTGCTCATTACCTGGATCAGCTGTGCCAGCATTCCGGTTATTCCGGTAATATCTGTTTTGTTCAGATTATTAGCTGGTTTCATTGAACTTGTATCTAACTGCATATCCATCTGAACATCTTTCATTGCGTCAGCAACAAGTCCCTGGCTCTTTTCAATTCCTGTCGCAAGGCTTTCATAAAGTCCGGCATCCATTCCTCATAGTAATGTAACGGACCCTCATCCGGTCTTGAGAAATGCAACCATGATCTTATTGTGTTTGCTACGTTCGATACTGCATTCGTTACGTTACCTATGCAGCTCCTGATTCCGTTTGCAATACCATTCACGAAATCCTGTCCCCAGCGAACCGCCTGCCCTGGTAATCCCGTAATATAACTGATCGCGCTGGAAAATCCATTTACAACAGCGGAATATACACCTGACAGTGCTCCAGATATTCCAGATACAACGCTGTTAAATGTATCAACAGCTCTGTCTTTCATATTTCCGGCGTATTGTATAACTGTTTCCTTTACGTTCTGCCACGTTTCGGACGTTCTCTCTCTGATGTTATCCCAGTATTCTGAGGCTCTGTCCTTCAAATTCTGGATTGCTTCTGTTGCACTTTCTTTCAGCTTTTTCGCATTGTTGACAACGAATCCTTTTATTGCTGTCCATGCTTTTGATGCTGCCTGAGAAGCAGAATCCCATATTTTTGACACTGTGTCCCGGAACCCTGTAAATAGTGTTGTGACTGCGGTAACAAGTCCTTTTGCCAGAGTGGAGACAACCTGCTTAATTCCGGTCCATATTGTTTGCGCTGCGTCTTTGATATTTGTCCAGATATTTGATGCGTCTGTTTTGAGTTTATCAAAGTTACCTGTTACCAGGTCGATCAGTAAGATCACCGGTGCAAGAATTGTATTTTTCAACAACTCCCATGCGCCCTGTGCAATCGTCACAAGTCCCTGCCAGATGTTCTGCAGTGTATTAACTGCATTCTGCCATAGCGTTGTGATCGTTGTCACAATTCCGGATATAACCGGATTCTGCATCATTGTCGTCCAGATATTTGCAAAGAAATCTGATACCTGCTGCCAGATACCGGACCACCACGCCGGAACACCTGCAAAAAATGTAACAACGCTGTTCCATGCCTGCGGTATTGTTACGGTAAAAAAGTTTACAATTCCATTCCATATCTGTATGAAAAAGTCTGATACCTGCTGCCAGATTCCAGACCACCATTCCGGAACTCCTGAAAGGAAGTCCATCAGTGTGCTCCATGCCTGCGGTATTGTCTCTGTAAAAAATGACACAATTTTTTGTACAACTGCATTTACTACATCCCGGAACCATTCGCATTTTGTGTACAGCAATACCAGAGCTGCCACAATCGCGGCTATGACAGCAATAACCGGGTTTGCGGCTATTACTCCAAACAGTGCGGTAAAAGCACCTTTTAGCTTTCCAATAATACTCGTTATTGTTGTTAAAGTTTTCATCTTAGAAAACAGTCCTGTAATTGCAGATATTCCGGTTGCAACTTTTCCAACCATTATCAGCAACGGACCAATCGCGGCGACTATCAGTGCAATTGTGGCAACTACTTTCTTCTGTCCTTCGCTCATTCCATTGAGCTTTTCAACAAACCCTTGAATAACCTCTGCCGCTTTTCTGATATATGGCATCAGGATTCTCCGAAGGCTATTGCCAACTCCTGCAAGGCACTCTGCAAAGTTGTAAGCTGTCCAGAAAGATTATCCTGCATGGTTTCAGCCATATTCTCCGCGCTCCGTCGCAATTATCAATGTTCTTGATTAGCTTTTCGTAATCTGCATCTGATGCGTTGATGATGGCCAACATTCCGGACATGGCTTCTTTCCCGAAAATAGCTGTTGCGGCCTGGGTCTGTTCTGCTTCTGACATATTTCCCATTGCTTCTCTCAAGAAATCCATGGTTTCTTTGAGAGATTTCATGCTGCCATCTTCGTTCTGTAAAGCCTTGTTGTACAGTCTTACGTTTTGCGTGGTTCCTTCCTGCAACTGTGTCAGGGTTTCGTTTGCACTTGCAAGCTCCGTCTGCTTTATTTCCAACGTTGCTGCAGCATTTGAAGCTTCTGTTGACTCAGCTCCGTATTTTGACACCGCATCATTGTATGCCTGCTGTGCTTTATCCGCTGCAAGTGATGCTTTCTGCACCCTGAGCATTTGCTTATCAACTTTTGCCTGATCTACGGCGGTTGCGGCTTCTGTTGCGTAAAAGCCCCACTTTTCCATTGCGTCTCCGACATCTTTTGACGGTTTTATCATGTTTGTCAGAGACGCTCTCAACTGCGTTCCGGCTGACGACGCTTTGATTCCGCTGTTCGCCATGAGTCCAATTGCTACCGCCGCATCTTCTGCACTGTATCCCAGCGCGCCTGCTACCGGAGCGATGTACTTAAATGTTTCTCCCATCAAGCTGACGTTTGTATTTGCACTTGATGATGCCTGTGCAAGCACGTCTGCAAAGTGCGAACTGTCTTCTGCTTTCATGCCGAACGCCGTAAGCGCGTCCGTAACAATATCAGAAGTTGTTGCAAGATCTTCGCCAGATGCAGCTGCAAGGTTCATTATTCCCGGAAGACCATCATACATTTGCTGCGCGTCCCATCCGGCCATTGCCATGTATCCCATAGCGTCTCCGGCTTCTTTTGCAGAGAATTTTGTCTGTGCTCCCATCTCCCTTGCGCGTTCTCGCAACTTGTCCATGTCTTCCGCAGATGATCCGGATATTGCGGCCACATTTGACATAGAGCTGTCAAAATCTGCCGCAGTCTTTACTGCTGCTGTTCCAAGCCTGTCACTGCCGCCGTCACAGGAAGCATTTTTTCTCCGGCAGATGTCAACGACTCCCCTATTTTCCCGGATGTTTCAGAAATCTCGGCCAGTTTTGCAGATCCTGATCCAACTTCATTCTCAAGTGATTGCAGGCTCTGTTCCGTTTCTATGATCGTCCTTTTCAGAGCGTCATATTGTTCCTGAGATACTTTTCCCTCCTGGAATTTCTGCTGTACTTCCCCTTCTTCGTTTTTCAGAAGTTCCAGCTTTTCTTTTGTGTTTCCGATTTCATCAGACAGTGCTCTCTGTTTCTGCTGTAATAGTTCCGTATTCGTAGGATCCAGTTTCAGCAACTTATCAATTTCTTTGAGTTCTGTCTGTGTAGTATTTATTTTTGCATTCAGACCATCAAGCGACTGCTGCATCTGAGTAGGTGCATTCTTCGCTTCATTTTCCAGAGACTTCAAACTCTCCTCGGTTGCAATGATTTCTCTTTTCAGAGCGTCATACTGTTCCTGGGAGATTTTTCCCTCTGCAAACTGCTGCTGTGCCTGCTGCTCTGCAGTCTTTAAGGTTTCCAGCTTTTCTTTCGTGCTTTCGATTTCGTCGGCAAGCGCTTTCTGTTTCTGCTGTAACAGTTCCGTATTCGTAGGATCCAGTTTCAGCAGATTGTTTATATCTTTCAGCTGTGCCTGTGTGGTCTTTATCTGTGAATTTACATTTTTAAGTGAATTTTGTAGTCCTGTGGTATCGCCGCCAATTTCAATCGTAAGTCCCTTATGTCGCGGCCTTTGGACAAAAATTATCACCTCCGTTTAGAATTTATCATATCCTCCTGAGTTGCCATTTTCGGCCATTTATAGTCGTCGTTATTTTTTTCCGTAAAAATATCCAGGACAAGACCTACTGTCAGAAGGTCTAAATCCTGGATGCTTATTCCAACCTGTGCGCACCTTAGAAGGAATAGAGGTGTCGTCATTTCCCGGCTACTTGGCCGAAGTTTTTTTTTGCTTCTTCCTGTGTCTGCTGGTTCAGGTTCCAGAGTTTTACAATCTCCGGGAAAATTGTATAAATTGAAAATGTATCAAACTGATCTAACCAGTCGTATACATCTTCTGGGAAATCCTGTCCCTTTTTCTGTGCTGCGTGTTTTGCCATTACGAACGCTACATTTTCGAACATCTCCAAATCCTCAATAGGGATGTCCGACTCGGACACCTTTGTTTCAGTCTGCTTATCCTGTGATTTTTTTACGGACTTTTCAATTTTTGCCATGTCCTGAAAAAATATCTCTCCGGAACTGAATCCGGTAGATCCTTGGAATTGCAGCAGAAGCGGCAAAAAGCACCTCTTTATCATCAATTTTAATTGTTTTTG
>ENA-OQIG01000221-OQIG01000221.1-human-gut-metagenome-genome-assembly--contig:-NODE-221-length-33305-cov-9.663361_pt1 | contig 33305 bp, 38 predicted proteins | sample MGYA00242576_ERZ504741 | MGnify/ENA primary metagenome ERZ504741 (study PRJEB26092, sample SAMD00036436) | human gut metagenome | host: Homo sapiens | study: EMG produced TPA metagenomics assembly of... | reverse complement strand
TTTTTGACAGGATAACAATGCTAAAGAAATAAACAAAAGAATAAATACCTTTCTCATATTAATGCAAATTAGTTACTATAAATAAAAGTAATATTTAATATTGTTGAAACCTCAACATCTGATACAAACTCTTTTGCGGAATCAACAAATTCATTTTTACTATTATAAGATAATTGAACAACAAGTATTTTGTTTTGAGAGCTTTATTTTGACCATTATCTTTTTTATCTTATTGGTATGATTATAAAACATATACTACAATTCTGGAAGAAGAATTGAATGTCCTTATAATGCAAAAGCTTTTTTACTAGATAAAATCAATAATATCATATTGTAAATATAAGGCTAAATCTGTATTTTACAGTTATAAAAAAAAAACTTTAAATCTAACAAATAAATTTATATATGTATTATAATCAAATTCTTAAGATTAAAGTATCCGGAATTATCTAACATAAAACTAACATTTATATTTTAAAATAGAATCAGCTCACAAGCTATTTCTAGCTAAGCATTTCCGGTACCGTGAATGATGATTTCGGTCTGGTTACCGGTGCGTCAGTCTTCGTAAAAGGTACAAGCAACGGTTGTATCACCGACTGCATTAGCCAATGTATCTTCCGAAGAAACCTTGGTCATTTCATTCATTGGTTATCAAACACAAGAAGTTCCGGTAAACAATTAGCGGAAGTTTTTCATCAACTTAAGAGAGGGCTCACAACAACTGCAAGAAGTAGTGGTAATGGCAATGGGTTATGGTGATGTCCGCTGCAAACACCTAACAGGTTCTATCGTTAAAGCAGACATCAAGTTATTTGGGGATATTCCTAAAAAAATAAAATGTAAGAGGGTGCACTTCATCTTGAACAAGTATATGACATGCTCGATAAAGCATTTGATAAGTGTGATAACCTTGACGGACTCGTACTTCATTCTGATCAAGGTTAGCAATACCAACACTTCGGATATCGGAAAAGGCTTGAAGAGCATCATATAATTCAAAGTATGTCGAGAAAGGGAAACTGTCTGGACAACTCTATGATGGAGAATTTTTTCAGAATTATGAAATCTGAACTTCTATACGCTGAAAAGTTCGAGTCTCCGGAAGACTTCACAAAGGCTTTGGAAGGATATATAGATTATTATAATAATAAAAGAATTAAGTCCCGGTTAAAAGGAAAGAGTCCAGTACAATACCGAACTCTTTCTATAACTGGATAGTGTTTAACCAGTCCAAATTTTTGGGGTCACTTCATCAGTCGGACACCCTCTTTATTTTTGGAAGGAGGCTATCCCGAACTCGCGTTATAAGTTTAGTTGCCGAACCACTCTATAGCCATGGGATTTCCTATGGTGGTTATCATAGGAATAGGATTAATCTTATCTGTCTGAGGATTGAGATAATAGATGCCTTTTGTTGTCGTTGAAGCATTGGCGATTGCCAAACCGTCTTTATATTTAGACACTAACACGCCATAGCCATTGGACAAATCCAATCCTTCTATTTTCTTCATCTTCTGATTGTATAAATCAAAGACTACAGCTCGGCTCGCTATAGCGCCATGTCCCGTTTCTCCTGGTTTGTAATAACCGGGAATATCAATGTATCCGTAGGCTTTGCCATTGGCTGCATAACAAATTGAAGCGGCAAAACCAGCTACTTTCTCTTCTCCTTCGATAGAAGCTCCGGTTATCGTCCAATGGTATGTTGGATCAAAGTCTGTTTCTCCTTTCTTAATCCGAAGTATGCCGGCCTTATGACCTGCCACCATTCCGAAGTTCCCGAGACAAGAAATGTATATATCGCCTTTTTCATCCATGAATAAAGACTTGGGGTCGATCGGACGTGTGGCTTGAGAAAAACCACTGGTTTTCTCTGAAATCATCTTGACCAACTTGTCCGTCTTGGTGTCAATGACGGCTACATCTGCTTGTTTGTAATTCTCAGGGCTTGTCCAACCTCCCACCATCTGGCTTAGACCAGCAAACACATATCCGTCACGCTCAATCATGATTCCGATGTCCGGATTATTATCTTGAATACCCAAAGAGGTCAGGTTGATCTCTCCTGTCTTCTGCATCGTTTCGGGATTAAATATGTAAATCAGTCCTAGTCCGGCAAGCGATAGATAGGCTTTTGTGGAAGATAGTTTGACAAGATTGTTGGCACTGTTATTGGCAGGCAATTGCAAGCTTCCCTCTCTTTGTAAAATTCCATTCGTGCGACGGTATTTAATCAGTTCGTTTTTGTCCATTGTCAAATGATAGCTTGGGAAGACATAGACTTCCTGACCTATTATCATAGGATAAGAACTGCCAAAGGGAACATTTATACCATTGTTGTTATTGGTAGCCATCGTCTTGCCTAATACAGGCTCATCAATGAGTTGCATATAAACCGTTCCATCCATACCTGTTGCATTGGGTAGGGCTGTTGTTAGGAGAATCTTTCCCGAACCTCCTGCAATAGGATTGTCCGGATCATTCTTGTCACATGAGTTAAGGCACAATGCAGCGAATATCGCTGCTACAAAAAATACATTCTTTTTCATTTCTTTTTTTGTTTAATGATTGTTAATTTGTTACTTAAATACGTATCTGAATCTGATAGTGAAGCTACGTCCGGGTAAAGGACGGTTAAACTCGCTGATCATTTTTGTATCGGTCAGGTTGTTTATTTTTCCCATAATGAAGTAGCGCCCATTGCCAAAGCTTTGCTCAAAGCCTATATTGCACGAGAGGGCTCGAGGTATGCGATGCTGCTGGAATTGGCTTTGTTCGAAGTCGTACAGATATTCTTCCACAAATGAAGCATCGGTGAATATGCGCGTATTCATCCCGCTGCCTCCGAACAGATTTTCTTTGTGAAACTCCAATCCTGCGTTTGCCATCAGATAGGGTATATTGGGCATACGGCTACCTTTGGTAGGGTTGGCAACAGTTGTATTTTGTTCATACTTACGCACATCTCGCAGATCTTGGTAAGTGGCGTTCACATAGCCATAGAGCACCGTGTCATGTCGGCTTTCACCTCTGCTTCCATACCAAGAGTCCGCATCTCGCCGAAGTTCTGATACTGCGACTGCAAGAATCCGCCCGTAAAGCGAATCATGTCTTTGAGATGCATATAGTATCCGTTCAGTTCAATCTGTAAGTTAGAGGAGGCTTTTCCAGTTAAATCGAATAACATTCCTATGTTGACACTTATATTGCGTTCGGGAGTGAGATTGCCGGCAGGAGCTATCACGTATCCATCACCCAACAGTTCCTCTTCCGATGGAAGCCTTACATCATATCCGAACGAAGCTTTTGCCATCAGACTGGGTGTGATGCGGTAGCGAAGTGCATTGCTGATGCCGAAATCATTCTTGTGTGTGTCTATATCCTCTGCTGTCTTTACCAGGACACTTGCCATCCGCGTTTTCATCGAGTAGTAGTAATACTTGACGTTGAAAGAGTTAAGGAACTTATCGTTCGAGGTGCGATAGTCGTAATTCAAGCCTGCCACCCAACTGAACATATTGCTTGGAAAGTCGGTACGATAACCTATGACCTTGTCCTTCATCCATCACGAGGGTTGGCATGAGCGTATTTCAGCAAAGAGTTGAAGTTTACCGAATGGTTCTCATTGACAAGATAGTTGAGATTCAATTTGTGCTGCAATTGATGCTTTTCATTCGTCAATAATGAAGCCCATTTGCCGATTTCGCCGCCGAATTCGGAAACTGCCGGATAATGCGTTCCATCCCAATGTGTGCGGTGCGAGGCGGTATCGGCAAATGATAGTCGGTATAGATATACCCCAGCTGCCAGTCCAAGTCCAGGCCGTCTAAGAGGAAGTTTTCTTTCTCCATCTTATTGGCGAAAATAAAGGCGTTGGAATGGCTGTGTGCATGCCGGATGTTCGATTCTATCCCCTGTATATCTTTGTAAGTATGTATGAAAACGGGTTCAAACTCCACCAAGTCAAACCACCACTTCCGTGCCTTAAAGCTACCGCCGATGACTGTTTTTTTAAACTTGTCGTGATCGCGGGTTATAGTAAGCCCCTCTTGAAAAGGAGACTTCATCTTGTAGTCGTTGTCGGCATAGGTATAAAAACCTCCCAGCCCGAACTCGATTCCTTTTGGGGCAATGTTCATCTTGCTCACAACGGATGCATTGTGCGTATTGAAACTGCCGTAAGAATAGTTCACGTCCAAATATTTAGGCGGATACTCTTTGATGACAATATTGACCGCACCACCTACGGCAGAACCTCCGAACTTGGCAGGGACAACTCCTTTGTATATCTCGATGCGGTCGATCATTTCGACCGGAATATCATTGATGTCGATAAAATCGGAATTGTCGTTCATCGGATTCCCGTCAATGAAAAGCCCGATGCGTTTGCCTTCCAGTCCGCGCACCGATATGCGAGAGGTACTGCCCGTTCCACCCGTGCACGCACGGTGATTCCGGCAGTTTTTGCCAGAATGTCTTGTACATTGTTAACCGTTCCTTGTATCTGGTTCATGCTGATAACGGATATGGGCATGGCCTGCTCCCGTAACTTACGGGCTTCGCTCTTACCCATCACTACCACCTCGTCCAACGATTTTGCTTCGGCTTTCAGGCGGATGATGATTTTTTTCCCTCTCTCTTTACCCACCGTGAGCTTGCGGGTTTGCGTGTGGTAGCCTATAAACCTTACAGTAAGCGTATAAGTGGCTGCGGGAACATCGGAAAGTAAGAACTCGCCATGCCCGTCTGTCACAATGCCCTTTTTCAGCTCTTCGATGAAGATGGTTGCGCCGGGCAGTGGTTCTTCGCCTGCATTGTCGATGACCACGCCTGCAATCCGTCCTCCACCTGTTTGGGCGGACACGCTGATACCTGTGAGCATCAGCGTGAAAAAGAAAAATAATACTTGCTGCTTCATTGTTTCTTGTTATGAATATTAAAGAGCAGAATCGGGTGCTTCGGGCAAATCTCCGGGATTCGGACTCGGTTTAGCCGATCCGGCCTCGCTTTCACGTATCACCACATGCTGTACGTTTTTTGCCTGATTGCGCATTTCGAGTTTGGGAAAAAACTGAATGCGTGGTGTTTTGAGAGTTTCGGCGGTAACGGCTTTTTCCGTTTCCACGCGTTTCCCGTTGGATACAACCTTAAATGACCCGAGGTTGGCCAGGTCAACGGTTCTGCCGCTGAGCATCTCTTCACGTACGATTTTCGCCAAGGCGGTGATGGCTGACCGCACGTCGGCACGGCTCAGGGCTGTGGCATTGACAATCCGATCCTCTAGCTGCTTGGTGGTAATCTTGTCTTGTGCAATGGGAGAGGCGTAATACATGGTTTTGCCCTTGTGTTTACCGATGCGCATCTCTTCTTTTTTTACGTTGTATAGTAACATGACTTTTGATGTTTTTGATGGTTATACTTTGAATAATTTTGCTGTTCTACTTAAACAGCTTCAGTAAACGGCTTTGATCGCTCCATTGGAACGTCTTTCACCGTTTAACTTAAACGATTCCGATTGCTTAAGTCCGCATTCTCTTTAACTGCTGTCGTATGTCTTCTTCATAATCTTTTCAAATTTTGTTTATGGTTATTAAAATGGTGTGGATCTCAAAAGCAGTATTTAGCCTTTGCCCATACTTCCGAATTGTGCTTATACGGGCCGAACATACCCTCGCTTCCTCCGAACCAGTCGTAGCCTGCCAAGAGGTGGATGTGGTCGTTCAGGGCATAGTCAGCCGTGAAACGCTGAACCAGCCTTGTGGTTGAGGTCGAAATAGGTGAAGTCGGAAAGCTGTAAGTTGCTGTCCAGTAACTTCTTCGACACGCAGAGCGTAAGGAGCGAATTATGGCGGGGCTGTGCGACGTAGCTTTCGTACTTGAAAATACTCTCGGAAGAGAACTGAGCCATCACTGTCCATTCATGAGGGGCATACCAGTCGGCCCCCACCAACCAATTGATGGTGTTGAATCCTTTTTGAGGGGTGGAGGCGGCTTGCTGTATGTAGCTGAAATGCTTCCCGAGGTTGAAGGCCGCTTCGCCGCGCAGCACGAACTGTCCCAAGGGCTTTGAGACATCGCCTCCGACGAATCCCATGCGGTAGTATCGGGGCGAAACCGTAAGTTGGGAGCCCGATGGTTTGTACTCGATGACGGGCATCTTGTTCCACGTATGCAGCGCGGCAAGCGAGAAGTCTACCCCCGGCAGGGCGAAAGAGAGCCTGCCCCCGTATTCTACGTTGGAGAGGCGTAGCTCGGGGCGGCTTCCCTCCGCGTCCCAGACAAGGGACCGGGGTGTTTCTTTAGGCAACACGCTCCACGGATTGGCGGCATCGGTGGGCAGCTTGTATCCTTCGAAAGTGGGAACGGCAAGCAGTTCGAGCTTTATCTTGTCGTTGAAGACGAAGAACCGCAGGGCATTGACGGGCATGCGGATGTCGTCGTAGTCTTGCGCCAAGAACTCGGTCATATCCATGGGTGAGACGAGGTCGGTGATACGTACGCCGTCGGCCGCACCCCAGATGACAAGTTGTCGCCCGAGACGAAAGCCCCAGTGCTCCTGCCGATGGTCAAGGTATGCTTCCCGCAGTTCAAAGCCGGTGCGCTCTTTCAGCAAGGCGTTGTAGGTAGCGTTGAACGAGACGAAGAGCGAAGAGCCTGCGAAGTTTTTGCCGACCTCGCCCCTGAGTCGGGTACGGGAAGACATCCAATCGTTCGGCTTTTCGGAGCGGAAGGCGTGGTAGGTGTCGACAAGGCCTTTGAGCTGCCACGACGATTCGCCCGCTCCTTGTCCCCAAACTCCATGCACGGGGCAAAACAGAAAGACCGAGAGGCAAAGCCCCGCGGAAAGACGATTGAACGCTTTCATCAGAACCTGCCTTTCTCTAACGTGGTCACGTTAAACTTGCTCTCCTCCATGGGAATGTTGTACGTCGGATTCTTGATTTCGAGAACCGTCTGATGCTCGGTTTGCACGTTGGTCATGTGCATCTTCCGGGCTACCCAGAAGCCTCTACCTTGGCAATATCCGACATCTCGAGACGACGGTGCAGCTTGCCCATCTTGTCGTAATATTCCACCCTGACAGGTATCAGACAGTCCTGACGTATCAGGGCCGTTTTCCTGGAGTAAATATCACGCTTGTCCTTAGGCAAGGATTCCAGTTTCCAGCACTTCTGTCCGTCGACGGTTTCTTCGCCCAGGAGCGTGTGCGTATCCTCGTCCACGTTGCGGCTGCCCATGTCGTCGTAGGTAAAGTCGCTACCCATAAAGTAGTCTTGCTTGGCAGACGAACCGCTGATACGGCGCGTTTTCTTTATGGCGGGCAGATAGAGCCATTTGTCATCGTCCTTGTTTAGCTCATCATAATCCCACGTCAAGAAGCCCGTCCCCTTTACATCGCCGGGATATTGGAAGAACATGATGCTCTTGCGGTCTTTCTTTTCTTTGCCCACATCGATGGAGTAGGAAATGAGCTTGCGTTCGCGCACCGCTCCGCGTTTGTTGATTAACGTCATAACCATTTCAGACCGACGGGTATCGCCGTCGGGACGGTCTTTTACCTTTTGGGCAATCTCTCTGCCCGTTTGTGCGCATGTTGTGGCAGCGAACCCCACCACAAGCATGGCTACTACTGCGATTGATCTCTTCATTTGTCCTTTTTCTTTATAATTGATTCTGATTGATTCGATTTATATTCCGGTCTCCTTCTGCCGTGCTACCATGCGGCAAATTCGCCGTTTCGGGCAAGCAGTTCGTCGGGTGCTCCTTGTTCTGCGACGGTTCCGTCTTTCAGCACCACGATATGATGAGCGTTGGCAACGGTGCGCATACGGTGTGCGATGATGACGACGGTCTTGTTCTTGATCAACTCCGATATACCGGCCTGTATCAACGTTTCGTTCTCTACGTCCAGACTTGCCGTTGCTTCGTCCAAGAGGATGACAGGAGCATCTTTGAGAAGCGCACGGGCAATGGATATGCGTTGGCGTTCGCCTCCCGATAGCGATTCTCCGTTTTCGCCTATCAAGGTGTCGTAACCGTTGGGCAGCCGGGCGATGAACTCATCGCAACGGGCAAGACGTGCTACCGCTTTCACCTCTTCCTCGGTAGCGTCTTTCTTCCCGATTTTGATGTTGTCCATGACGGAAGCGTTGAAAAGCAACACGTCCTGAAAGACTACGGCATAGTTTTTCAAGAGCATTTCGGGATCTATTTTTGAGATGTCCCGTCCGCCAAGTGTGATCTTTCCGCCATGAATATCCCAAAAGCGGGCAGCTAATTTTGCCGAAGTGCTTTTGCCTCCCCCCGAAGGTCCCACAAGTGCCGTTACTTTGCCTTGCTTGGCAGTGAAAGAGACGTTGCGCAGCACCTGCTTGCTTGTCTCGTAAGCAAAATCGACCTTGTCAAAACAGATGTCGTAACCCTCTACCGTGCAATCCTCATCGCCTTGCTGTGCGGGCATGTCGTTCATCTCACGTATGCGGTCGATACGCACATCGAGTAGTATCAGTGTCGCCATATGGTTGAACACGTCCATGATGGGGTTGTAGATGCTGGCTACAACGAGCAGGAAGACCAAGTAAGTGAACATGTCGATGCTGCCCAAACCAAGTAAATAAGCTCCCGCAATGATAACGCTTGCCAAACCAAGTTTCAGGATAGACTGTGCACTGCCCACAAGCCCCGCTCCGAGAAATTCGCCTCGCTGCAGAGTGGCTTCATATATCTCGAGCTGTTTGTCTAAACGGTCGCAATAGGCTGCCTCTCCGTTGTACGATTTAATCTCCTGCGCCGCTTCAAGCCCTTCCTGTATCTGCTCGGTCGTATCACGCCTTACGTGATAGTACTCCTTATTAGCTTTATCCATAAGCCTTTTTCCTAAGAAGATGACCGTTGTCGCTACCGGTACGACCCCAAAGAGAGCAAGGGCCAGTTGCCAGTTGTAGAAGAACATCCCGGTGGCAATCAAGATAATGCTGATGACAGAGGCGAAGAGTTGTGGAACTGTGTGAGAGAAGAGGGTTTCCAACATGTTACAATCCTCCATCATCGTAGCGGTGAGATCCGAAAGATTCTTTCTCCGAAGAAAGCCAAAGGCAATTTACGCAGCTTCTCGCAATGCCAATACGACGGTTGGCACTCTCGGTATAGATTTTCGTGTAGGTGCTCTTGTACTGTATCATCGCAATCACAAAGAGTACCGTCATAAAACAGAGAGCCGTCAGCACGTAGTACCAGAGCCGTGCGTCGTGCTGTTCCCGGCTTGGATAACAGGGTGCAGGTAATCGGTGATGAACAGAAAGATGAAGATTACCGGCAGCATCAGTGCCAGGTTGAGAAAAAGAGAAGCTATAACCCCTTTTATAAAGGTCTTTGCCCCGTCTTCCGATAAGGTGAATCTGTGTTGAAAATATTTACTAATATTCATAATGTTGTCTCCTGAGGTTTATACCGTCCATGTCACGGTTCGTTGATATTCATTCCACATGCTGTTATAGATGCCGTTTCGGGCTATCAACTCGCTGTGTGTGCCTTCTTCGGCAATCTTGCCTTGTGCTATCACCAGTATCTTGTCGGCATCCTGTACGCTAGTCAGATGATGGGCGATCATCAACACTGTCTTTCCTTTTCTCAGCTCGTGCAGGGCTTTTTGTATCAGGTGTTCGTTTTCGGGGTCGGCAAAAGCTGTTGCTTCGTCCAGGACAACAATCGGCGCATCTTTCAAGATGGCCCGGGCCAAGACAATGCGTTGCTGTTCCCCTCCCGAAAGGAATGTTCCATCTACTCCTATCTTCGTGTTCAATCCGTTGGGTAGCCGGTCGATGATCTCCCGACTTTGGGAAAGGTCTATGGCACGTTGCACGGCTTCATCACTCGCTGCCGGATTACCGTATTTGATGTTCTCCAGCAAAGAGGTCTTGAAGAGTTTTGTATTCTGGAAGACGAAAGCGATGTGGTTCATCAGGTTGTCTTTGGCAATGTTTTTCACATTTATTCCGCCAATCGTCACACTACCTGCTGATACGTCCCAAAAGCGGGGAATGAGTTGGGCAATGGTGGTCTTCCCTCCTCCCGATTGCCCCACAAGGGCAAAAGTCTTCCTTCGGGGAGGTGGAAGCTGATACCGTCTACGGCATTTTGACCGGCATTGGGATAGGCAAACGAAACGTTCTCGAATGTCACATCGCAAGCGGTGATTTTCTCCGGATTTTCGGCTATTGGGAGTGGTTCGCTACTCGTCAGGTTTTCCACCCGGCTTATGGCTTGATCTGCCAGAAACATATCTTGTTGCAGATACATCACTTTCATCACATTGGTTGCTATCACCGGAGTAATCAGCACATACAGGAACATATCGGTGATGATGGGGGCAATGTTTTCGCTTTTGTTGCCGATAAGCAATATGACTACGGGGACAAGTAGGAAAGCAAAGCTATTGATGGCCACCGTGTAGAGTGACATCGGCTTTTGCCAACCCAGCGTGTATTTGGTAACTAAATCCCGGTAGGCGATGATGCTGTCGTAAAAACGTTTGAAAGAGAATATCGTTTGCTGGAACACTTTCACCACCGAAATACCACGTACGTATTCCACCGCTTCGCTGCTCATATGCTCTTGTGCTCCGAGGTATTCATTTTGGAACGCCTTCTGAGCAGTTGTATTCATCCGTGTCATGATGAAGACAGCCGCCGTGAGGGGGATCAGGCACGCCAGACCAAGTTGCCAGTTGAAGACGAAGATCAATATTATAACCGACAGCGGGGCTATAAAACTCCCCGCCAGGTCGGGCAAGAGATGTGCGACAAACGTGTGGGTTTCAGAAGCATTTTCATCAATAATCTTACGCATCTGTCCGCTGGTATTCCGGTCGAAGAAGCCAAGCGGCATCTGCATGATTTTTCTCATAGCCGTACGTCGCATATTGGTTTCTACCCGGAACGCCGCTAAGTGCAAAAGCATCAGCCCGGCAAAGTAAATGACAAGGCCGGCAACGGCTGTGCCTACCGCCCACCATGCATAGACGTTGATAGGGATTCCTGAGGCAACGCTGCCAGTCAATAGTAGCGAGCGTACGATAAGCCAAATGAAGATGAACGGCATAAGCGAGAGCAGACCGCTTAATCCCGACAGTGTCAGGGCTATGGGCATAAGCACCTTGCGTTTGCCCATGTAAAATTGAAGTTTCTTTAATGTATTCATATTAATTGATTGTTTCATTGGTTTCTATCTCTTTCCCGAATAACCGGAACTTTTGGAATAACACGGGTGTAACGCAGAGGTCGGCCACGAGTGCCGATACGATACCCGCTACGGAGAGCAGACCCATGTGTATAAAAGAGAGGCCTTCGGAAGTCATGTAAATAGCGAAGTTCGCACATATCACGACACTGGTCAGAATGATTGGTGTCCCGATCGTACGGAACGAGCGGAGAATGGCATCCCGATAATTACCTCGACGGTCGAACTCCAAATGCCCGTGGTTGATGAAGTGAATGGTGTCGTCGACAGCCAAACCGAGGATCATCGGCATAATGGTTGCGGTCATCATATCCAACGGGTAGCCCAGCCATCCCATCAGTCCGCCGACCACCAAAGCCGGAGTGATATTGGGTATCAAACCGATAAGCCCGATGCGTACACTGCCAAAGACCAACATCATTAGGATGCCGATAATAAGGAGAGAGATGGCAAATGAAACCATCTGCCCGCGAGCCACGTACTGCATCATCACGGTAAATTGCGGAATACTACCCACTGTAGTGACAGAAGCTTCGGGGAAGAGCCTGGCGGCATTGGCTGCAATATCGTTCAACTCTCGTTCTACCTCGCCGGAGTCAAAACTGCTGATCTCCACCATCAGGCGCAAACGTCGATAGTCGTAATCGATCCAATATTCCGCTTCGCTACCGCCTGCATTCTCGTAAAGGAGCAGCAGTTGTGCCACCTCTTCCGGATTCGTCGGAATACGATAATAAGCCGCATCTCCTTCGTGCAGGGTTTGATTCAGGTCTTTTAGGATATTCAGCACTGTAGTCGTTCGCTTGGTTAGCTTATAGCCTTCGGCCTTTTGTGCCAGAGAGTCTAAGCGTACAAGCATTGCCGGCGATTTTGTCAAGCCGTCTTCGGGCAGGTCTATCATGACGTCGTAGGTGTAGATGGATCCCAGTTCGCTTTCACCTACTTCCAGCAGATTGTTTACATAGGCTATTTTACGTCCCATGGTGCGTTCTATGTCAAAGGCGGTCTCTATCTTGGTGAATTGATAAATGAGTGCTGCGGTAAGCAGCCCTGCAATCCATAGGATCAATGTGCCATGCCGGAGTACGCTTTCTCCCAAACGCCCCAGTTGATGGTCGAGCCACCGTCCGCCGGTTTCCTGCACTTTGGGATGAGGTTTGCCGTTCTTGCCAAAACTCAACAGCACGGGCATCAGTGTAATGGCAATGAAGAAAGCCAGCATCACGCACGAGGAGGTAGCGATACCAATGAACCGCATGGGCTGCATCGGAATAGCGAGAAACGACAGCAGGGCGGCAAAGGTGGTGAGTGCACTGAACAACACAGGCCAGCCCATTTCACCCACGGTCTCTTCTACGGCTCGTCGACGTTCTCCGTGTAGAAGGAATTGCCGTTTGAAATAGGAAAAGATATGTATGTTATAGGCTATCGAGACGGCAAACGCCAACAGCATAGGTATCATCATCATACCGCTGTCTATCGTCATGCCGACATATCCCAACAGTCCATACACAATCACAATTGAGCCTGCCGCCGTGATAAGTGGAACGACAACGCCCCGTAGGGAGCGTGTTATGAGTAACAAAATAAGAATGGAAACGAGTGCGGCAATGCCCATCACACGGGGCATCTCTTTGCCAATCCATTTCATCTTCATGGCGGTAACGTAGGGCAAGCCTGTGCCTTTGGGATGGAGCTTTTGGTATTTGTCTTTAGTGATGATATGCTCCAGCTCATTCCCCGTTAGCACTTCAGGAGAAACGGCATTCTTACCTTTATTCCACACTGAATCTTTAGGAAAGGTACGCAACTTGAGAATAATCCACGAGAGCGTACCATCTTTGGAGACAAGCCGCTCGGCAATATGTGGCTTCATATAGGCTTTGCGACGTATCGTTTCCAGACTTGCCGCATCAGTGGGAATAAGGTCAGGCACTATCTGCTCGATAGTCATTCCTTCTTCATTCCCTACCATAAATTCGATGTCAGTGAGCGAAGTGATTTTGTCGGCGTATGAAATGCTATCCATCATTTCGTTCGTGAGTTCGCGGATGAGCTCTAAGTTCTCTTTCATAAACGAATTGTCGCATTGGGTCAGTACGGCGGCAAAATTGTCATTGCCGAATATATCCTTGAATTCTTTGGTCTTGACAAGCATCGGGTCGTCTTCGAGGAAGTAGTTTTCCCACGAAGCACTCACCTTGAAATATCTTAACCCTGTAAATCCTATGGCGAAGACGAGGATAAACAAGCTTAGTACAAGCCATCGTTTTTGTACCATCCATCTGCCCTGACGGGCAAACCAGTCATTGATTCTTTCTATTTTCATATCGTTTGTTATTGGTAAGTTCATTCATTTCAACACATTCAGCAGCGTGACGAGAAATAGCTTTCCACTTTGGGGCTACATATGATAATGGTGACAATGTGCGTGGACACAAGAATGCTCTTTGTGGGCATCATGCACGTGACAACGGCAGGAGTGAGAAGTGTTCATATTCTTTCTTTTTTTTACTTATGTTTTTTATATTACTTAGTCTTGCTAACACAACATCAGCAGGTTGAGTGCCATAACCGCCATGCCTGCTACCAAACCATAGATAGTATGATGGTGCTTACCGTATTCTTCGGCAGCGGGTAGTAACTCATCAAGCGAGATAAATACCATGATACCGGCAATCATCCCGAAAATAACGCCGAAAACATGGTCATTGAGGAATGGTGCAAGATAAGATAGCCGATGACGGCTCCTACCGGCTCGGCCAATCCCGATAGAAATGAAAGCCAAAAGGCCCGTTTACGATTACCTGTAGCATAATAGATCGGAACGGAGACGGAAATGCCTTCGGTATATTATGTATGGCGATGGCACAGGCAATAGGTATAGCAATGTTTATATCCTTCAATGCTGCAAGAAACGTAACCATACCTTCCGGGAAATTGTGTATTGCCAGCACCAAGGCTGTCACTACATCGACGCGTAATAATTGAGGCTTTATTTCAGTCTTTCGTTCTTCCTTTAAGCTCATTTCTTCCACCCGATGCATTTCGTGTGGATTTTCGTAGTGAGGAATTAGCTTATCAATAAGTAGAATCAATACGATTCCCCCGAAAAAAGAAAGTGTGGAATGAAGAGTTCCGTCGTCCTTGCCATGTATATTGGCAAGAGTCTGCAAAGAAGAGGCAAACAGATTGGCGAAAGACATATAAATCATTACTGCTGTTGAAAATCCCAATGAAAGAGAAAGGAATGAAGTATTGGTGCGCTTAGCAAAAAATGCAATCGCACTGCCTATCCCTGTGGATATACCGGCAAACGATGTTAGGAAAAATGCTATAAGTACTGGTTGAGACATGGCTATGATGGATTGGAAGTTAGTGCGTCAAAAGAGAACAAAAGTTTGTTTTGTTCAGAAGCAAAGCGAGCCGCTCTTTGCAGGCGGCTCGCTCGGTAGGAGAAACAGTTAGATTTAGAAATAAGACGTTTCATGCTTTTGGCAACTAAGTTTAGTTCGGTCAGTCTGCGGATGTACGATGTTGGTACTTTGATCTTTCGTCCCAATAATTTCTTTGGGCAAAACCTTTCCGATACGGGAGACTGCCCTGCTTTGCGTAACCCATGACTCCTCGCAGAAGAAAAGCCCGTTGACTCCTTGTACGAGTGTTAATTCGTCGTTGCTGATGATGTTGATGATACTCATATGCTGATTATTATTTAGTGATTCTTCTGGAATGACTCGGCGTTCCAACTCCTGCATCAAACGAAACGCTGCCTGACAAGATTGCAGCATCTGTCCATGCAGGCTATAGGTGTGGAGTCGAGCAGAAGGTAGCTGATGCCTATTGTCTCGGAATCAAATACAAAAGAGATTCGATTGTTTACAATCGTACAATCATTTCCGCAAGGCTTGCATTGCAGACAAGACGAGAAACGGATGTTTTGATTAGTTATCTCTTGACAGACAGGATGTTTCAATAGTTCTGCCTTCATCTTTCATTCTTTACATTCATGAGTTTCTTCCATCCTCCGTGCTAAAGCGAATATACTCACTGATGAACACTCTATCTCTTCGCAGGAAAGTTCCTTATGTTGCACCACCTCTTTCATCATATTAATCCACCAAGAGCAGGTGAAGTGCATGAAGAACGGAGAAATATCGGTATGTAGTTCCGGATGGAGTCTTCTCATCTTTTCCATATATTCCATCCCTATTGTGGCACTCTTCTCAATCCACTCTTCCAAATAATCTTTGAGGCGAGAATGCTGCGTAGAGAAAAACAGCAAATTTAATTCACTTCGGTAACGAGTTATAATGCCCATAAGCTCCTGCAAAGATGCACGATGATATTCATCTGAGATAAATATGTCAAGGGAGAAATTCTCCGGTCGGTTGTGATCTTCCAGCATCCTGTACATAGCAGCCAAAAGAGGACGCAACACATCAACCAGTAAATCGTCCTTACAGGGATAGTAATTGTATATATTGCTCAGACCAATGCCCGACAACTTAGAAATCTCACGCATAGACACCGACTTGAAGCCCTTTTCGAAAAAAGCTTTCTGCGCTGTTTCCAGCAATAGCTTACGTATATAATCCTTCGTTGTTTGCATAGGTCAGAACATAATTCTTTATTTTATAACGCAAAATTAGTCACATATTTTTTCGGTTGCAATACCTTAAAATGATGATTTTTTTACTTACCATTCCCCATTTATGGTAATTCAGCAAATGAAATTTATAACTTTCAATATGCTACTCCTAATCATATCAAAGCTACAAATACTCACTTATTTACAATCTCTAGCACTCACTTTTTTTTGTTTACTTTTGTCTGTAAACCGCTACTGACGTCATTAAATACATAGTAATATGAGCAAAAAAATCAAAGACCAAGAAGTTCTTTTGGTCAAAGATCAGAAGGACGATAGCCTCCGAGCCGTAGTCGGAGCAGATGGGAAAAGCGGACTGAAGTTGCATTCTTTCAAAGTCTCCTTTGAGAGTGTCGTTGCCAGCGTGCATGTATACCAATAGACGATTACTCACTACCAATATAAGGAAAAGTTGCATGCAAATGAAATTTATCATACGCCATGCAACTTTGGAGCCAATTCATAAGAAGAGGAGCTAACGGAGAAAAAGAACTTTTTCAGTGCCCTCAGATTTCGGGCTTCCTTTTTTATTTACCTTCAACAACTCCAAATATTCTTATTACATCAATCTTCGATAGTACATACACTTACACGGTTCCAATCCGGTTCGGTAAACATGTCACCTACTCCCTGATCTTCGGCAGTAATACGAGACGTATTAATCTTGTATTTATTAACAAGGATTGTTTTTACAGCTTCTGCACGTGCGGTAGCAATTTTTGCGTTGATCTCAACATTGCCTTCTGGAGAAGCGTACCCTTTAATAATGACTTTTGAATCGGGATATTTCTTCATGTAGGAGGCTACACGTTCCACATTCGGTAGCTGTGATGCATCCACTGATGAGCGACCTTGTCTGAAAGTAATGATAGATTCCGGAACGCGGGCAGTCTTGACTACTGTTTCAATGGGAACGACCTTTGTACGACATTCTTCCAACTCTTTATGCAAACCGCTAATTCTTTGGTTAGCATTGTTTAGTTCTCTGTCACGACTGCCACCTGTTCGCGAAGTGCATTAATAGCAACATTCAAATCATCAATTTCGCTCTGATTGTAGACTTTTACTTTAGTAAAGTAATGATTCCCAGTACTCATCTTGAAGTGATAAGTCAATCCGGCAGTCAGTTCAAATGTTGCATTGTTTGCATTGAAACGACTCTTTGCCTGATTAAAATCACCTTGCATATCATATACGATAGCGGGCTTAATTCCCAATGTCCATGCTTTTGTTTCACCGAGGTTGAAATTAAGATTCAATCCGAGACGGGTAGACCATGAATTGTCATCTCCTTTACCATTTACATAATAATGCAACCACCCCATTCCGGCAATAGCTTCTATCTCAAACAAACGAGGTTTGCCCCGATAGCTTGCAAATAGATTTATTAAGTTAATTTTACTTAACAGGCTGACATCTAAAACATCAAAAGCTGTTTTACTCGGAGTTGTATTGATATATCCCATTCCCTGAAATTCCAAACCGAAAACTAGGAGTTAATTGTTTGGATATTCCAACTCCGAAACCGGGACGCATCCCTTTAAAGAAAGAGGCGTGAGTGAGAGGGGTAACTGCTCCTGCATTCACTCCTACAGACCAATTGTCCATAAACTTTGTTCCTTCTACAACTGATTGGGCATTTACAATAAATGTTCCCAAAGTAAAAACTAATAAAATAGCAATTTTCTTCATAATCTATTGTTTTATTTTTTTCGAATGCAAAAGTAAAAAGATTGCAGAGCTTTTTAGTTGTAGGACAAAAGAATAAATCTAATACATTGATTTTTATTTTACTTATAATCAGTAGTTTGCAAAAATGGTTCAATTAATAATCTAACACATATCTAACACCCTTGATAAAATTCAAAAAAGCACTTACACTTACACCTTTAGGGTAGTCAAGTTTATTTTTTAACAACAACGAGTGAACTGATACTTTTACTCTGAATAGCAATAACTTACTGCTATTTTGTACTATTACGATTATACATATTATATAATATGCTAATAAGCAATTATATATTGTTAGGCCCAATAAAAAATATATATAAATAGCGAGCGATAATCATATAAGTTAAAGAATAATTTATATTGGTAAAATATTCCTAATCGCCCATGCAAAAAATAAAACACATTATTATATTCGCAATATGAAATGTAAGATTATAATTGGACTATCAGCTATTCTCTATTTTACAGGTTGTTATAACAGGGAACAGACCCCTCGCCTTAGTGAGGCTGAAAAGCTAATGCAGAACAACCCGGATAGTGCATTAGCAATACTACAAAAACTCAAACCAGAAGGCAACCGGGCTGAACAGGCCAGATATGCATTGCTCTATTCCGAAGCTTTGGAAAAAAAACAAATGAAAGTTACTGACGATTCATTGATCCGCCAGGCTTGGCAATATTATAAACATTACCCCAAAGATTTACGTCACCAGTGTAAAACTCTATATTATTGGGGAAGAATTAAATTACGCACAGGTGATAAACCGGGAGCATTACGTCTTTTTCTCAAAATAGAAGAGAAACTGACAGATACCGATGAATCTTATTACAAAGGGCTTTTATACAGACAGATCGGTGAAGTATATTATAAACAAATGAACTACAGCCGGGCATATCATTATTTCCACGAAGCCAGAAATAATTTCCGCCAATCGGGTGATATCCAGGAGGAGACAAAGGCAACCCTTGACATGGCAGCCGCTACTTTTCACTCAAAAGATATAGAAAAAGCAATAAGGCTGTATTCGGCGGCTCTTGACTTGGCCGATGAACATAATAACAGTAATCTGATAGAAGTCAGCCTTACTAATCTTGCATCACTATATGTGATATCCAAACGGCATATATCCAATGACCTGTTACAGCGAATCGAACTTTCCGCCCGACAGGATACGGTATATGGATATCACACATTGACAGATGTAAGTCTTTTGAAGAATCATATAGACAGTGCACGGTATTATCTGGAGCTTGCAAAGGCGCACACTACTGATATTTGCGACATGGCAGAACTACAATACACTGCATACCATATCGAAGCGCAGGCTAAAAATTTTGAAAAAGCAACGGACAATGTACATCGCTATATCTACTTGAACGATTCAATAATGCGCTCAAACATGCAATTCTCCGCCGGTATGGTCGAGCGGGACTATTTTAAAGAGCGAACAAAATTCGCCCAATACAGAATGAAAAACCGGACTGTCTGGGAAATAGCTATAGCAGCCGCTACCTTTTTTATTATTGGAATTGCCTGGTATATCGTCCGCCAACGTTTACGCATGCAACGTGATCGTACCAACCATTATTTGTTATTGACAGAGAAAGCCAATTCCGAGTACAAGGCTCTTACTGAACGCGTGAAAAAACAGCAGACTACGGAAAGTTATTTAAGAGGATTGGCTGCTTCACGCTTTGACATTGTCGATAAACTTGGAAAGACCTACTATGAACGTGAAAATACAACATCGCAACAGTCAGTCATATTTAATGAAGTAAAGCAGATAATTACAGATTTTGCAGAAAACAATGGCATACTGCAAGAACTGGAAAAAATCGTAAACACTTGTCATGACAATGCCATGTACAAGCTCAAGGAAGATTTTCCAACTATGAAAGCTTCCGACACCAGGTTATTATGCTATATTTTTGTAGGATTTTCACCGCAAGTAATTAGCTTATTCATGAAGGATACGGTGGCTAATGTATACGCTCGCAAGTCACGGCTCAAATCACGTATTAAATCTACGGAAACAGCTAATAAAGAATTATTCTTAAGCCTTCTGGGATAGGTATTTCAACTTTATACTAGGTTCCAATGACTAATGCATCATCCGGTAATTAAATCTAGAATATGTTCAGATTGTTTTTGCCATAATACCGGAATGATGTAATTGTAGAATGGTTTTGTCATGGAGGTAAGCCATAACAGGTTTAATTCTCCTGGGAGGTATGTCCGGAAAGTATGAAGATGCTTTCATTATAATATCTGTTACTATTCCAGTCAATTGTCAGAAACTTATTGATTGCCCTATATTTTTTAAGGTTGTAAATCATCTGTTAGCGTCGTGTTAGAAAAATAAGAAGAACGAAGTCTTTATGTTTTTGTATTATAATGTTTTATGCAATGCGGACGTTAGATTTGTGGTTTCATTTTGTAACTCGTGATTTATGTGTTATTACTTTTGCAACCAGGAAAAACAAAACAGATGTGATAATATAAAACTGTTTCTTGTTCATTAAAATACTTCATTTTTACAGGTTGCACGTAGAATAAGAACAGTCTTATTATGATGACACAGCTTTTCATCCGTTTACTTTGGGTGCATGTTTTGTTTATCCACTTAAAGTTTGAGTTATCCTAGTTTGAATTATGAATTTGAATAGAAAAAAGTACTTTTTATGTTTTGCCTGTGTCTTGGCCTGCCTTGTGTATTCAGACAAGGTTTCCGCGCAGTTTTATTCTGTCAGAACCAATCTGGTGGGTTTAGGTACGGGGAATCTGAATGTGGAGGGTTCCATGGCTTTTTCCACGCATTGGTCCGCCCATCTTCCCGTACAGTACAATCCTTTCCGTCTTTGGGATGACGGCAAGCTTAAAAACTTCACAGTCCAGCCTGGTGTGCGTTATTGGATGCGCGAAACTTACGGAAGGGGTTGTTTTATCGGGCTCCACGGTGTGTTCTCCATATATAATGCGGGTGGTCTGTTCGGACATCGCTACCGTTACGAAGGCACAGCTTTCGGCGGCGGGCTTTCTGCGGGGCTGGTGCGCCCCCTTTCGCGTCGCTGGAATCTGGAGTTCGAACTGGGTCTCGGTGTTGTCTGGGCCGACTGGGAACGTTACCGTTGCGTGAACTGCGGTAAGCGTACCGGCAAGGCTCCGGTGTCTATGTGACACCCACACGTACCGCCGTTAATCTGGTTTATCTTTTCTGAAACCATCTTATCTGTTGAAACAAGATATAAAAAGTTGAATGATGAATAAGTATCTCAAATCCCACATAACGGCCGCCGCTTTCTGCGCGGGAGTGTTACTGGCCGTGTCCTGTTCCACTTCCCGCGAACCGCGGACTATGCGGCTGTTTATGCAGTCCGGCCGTCCTAATATTTTTCTTCCCCACGAGGAGAGCGCACCTTCCGGAGTGCTTGCCGAACAGGTGGGGTTCACCACTTCTTCGGACACTCTTCCCGGTGAGTTCGAAGAGGTCTCCGACAGTACGGATGACGTATGGAAAACCATACACCTGGGCGGTGTTGACATCGTCGCTGCACGCACGGTCGTCAAGCAGGTCACCATGCGGGAAGGTTCCGTGCGTTTGGAATTCAATATCCATGTCCCTTCCCTCCTGATTGACAGTTGCTGGCGTGTCACACTCACCCCGATGCTCTGCACCTCTGACAGTTCAGGCTTCCCGCTACCACCTGTTGTGCTTTCCGGTTCTTCCTTTACCCGCATGCAGGAAGCGGACTATAAGGCGTACAGGCTGTTTCTTAATGGAATTGTCGATCCTTCGGCTTATGATAGTGTGTATCTTGACCGTAAAGGCATCAATAAGGATATCGCCTGCCGGCAGAGGTTCTTCTATGAACTTTACGGCAAGGAGCGCGACCGTCAGCTTGCCTACGAGAAGTGGAAACGCCTTGCCCTTGAACGCCAGAATTTCTGGAACACGCGTACGCAGGCCAACCGTGCGACACTCCGTCACCGCCTGGAACGCAAGCGGATCGAAGAAAGCGTACGGCGCTATGTGGCTGGTCGTGACACGCTCGGGTTGTGGGCCTCCTATGACCGTAAATATCATCGTACGGCCTCCTTTTGGCCGATGTACCGGCTGGAACGCGAGCTTACCGCCGATCGTGTACCTTCGAAATTCCGTGACCTTTATAACGGGGGGGCGCAGCCTGTCCAACATACACAACTATGTCCTCACCGCCACCGATTCGATGGACATCTCCCGCCACCGTTATTTCTACGACCGGATTGCCGAAAATGAGATGAATGACCGTAACCGTGATGAAATCCGCCGGCGTATGATTCCCTTCCCCTATATCGACTCCGTGATGGTCCGCCAGAATTCGGATTCAGTTTCCGGACATGATTATATCTACAACTATGTATATTCTCTGCCCGTCACCGATGGAATGAAAAAGCTCCGTGTGCGGCTAGAGTCTATCGTGGAAGCCACCGACCGCAGCACATGGCGGCCTGCCGCCTCGGACACGCTGCTCTTCATTGTGGCCTCGCTTAGCGACCTGGTTGACCGTTCCGCTCTGGACCAATATGTCATAGCTTCTGCGGAGACAGACTCTCTTGCGGCAAGCGGTCCCGTATATACTCCGCAGGGAGAAGAGTATGCCGAAGCCTTGCGGCTCCTTTCAGAGCGACAATACCGGCAAGCCTTGCCGATATTGGAAAAACGGCCTGACTATAACACCGCCCTTTGCCTGACACAGCTCGGTTATCATAAAGAGGCTTCCGCTCTTTTAGACCAGTTACCCGTAGATTCCCGCAAGGAATACCTGCATGCTGTGGTAAGCGCCCGGCAGGGCGATGATTACTTAGCAGTGGAACATATGCTTGCGGCCTGCCGCATGAATCCCAATCTTGTCCTGCGTATTCCCCTGGATCCGGAACTGTCGGACCTCATTCCCAAGTTCTTCGGGCTCCGTATGGAACTGGACAGGATAGCGGAAGGGAAATAGTAAAAAGTAGAAAGAACAAAACAGGAAAAAAAGTATAAGTACGAATTAAATATTAACAAGTGTTTTATTAGTGTTTATTTTTTATTAACAATTTAATTACAATGATTATGAAAAAAAGTTTGTTAAGCGTGTTTACAATGGTTGCTATGGCTGCAGCATTCACCGCGTGCAGTAACGATGACATCGAAGTGCCTGACGTAAAGAACGGGGAAGCGAGAAGCGTATTCATGAAGCTGGAGTTGCCGACGCTGACGAGATCGACCGAGCCTCCTGTAGCCTCGGGAACGGTTGCTACGGTAAGTAATCTGCATGTATACTTCCATGACGGGACCAGCATTCTGAAATATGTGAACGCGACTACAACCACTCCCATCACGATTGCGAATCTGACTACCGGTACCCAAATAACGGATGTACCCGCGGCGGCTACCACTGTAACGGTATGTGGTAATATTCCTGCCGGAACTTCATTGCCTACAGGTGGAACCGTAGCTGCATTGAAAGCTGTACAACTGGAAATCACAAGCCAGTCTGCAGTTGCGGATGTGGTGTTGAGCGGCGATGACAAACCCCTGCAGACATGGACTACCGGTAGTCCGGCCCTGCCTTATGCCCCTGGAATAACGGACGGTGACAAGTATGCCGAAGTGGAAATCGGTCCTGCCGTGGCACGTGTCGAAATCGAAGGTCTGGCGACTACGGCTCCAGTGCGGTGGATGGTTTTACGCTGGAAGGAATCTATGTGAATAACTTCTTTGAAAAGTTCAACCTGGCCGGTACCGTTGTGGGAACGAAAGTACAATATGGTGCTACTCCTGCTGCCTATGCTCAAGGACAGGGGCTTTACACCCCTGCTAACGCTGGAAAACTCTTTGACCAGTCTGCCGTCGCTGCTACAGGTATCCCAAAGGAAGTCATTCCGCCAACTGCAGGGCAACGTTGGGCATATCAGGTTGTTCCTAACGGTAACAGTACTGACGCGAACGAGCAACTCCAGCTCGTATTTAAGTTGAGTAATTTGGCTGCTAAGGCCGGCAGCAGCGTGAATTTCGGCACAGGTGACCAGTTTATCACCGTGAGAGGATTCAAAGATGGCAGTGGCAATATTGTAGAACTGGAAAAAGGAAAGATTTATACTATCTCGAAAGCCGACTTTACATTTGACGAGAGCAACCTTTCCACAATACCTAATACCAGTGCTGTCAGCGTTTGGTTGAAGGTGACGGTAAAAGCCTGGACGGTCGTTCCTGTCAAGCCTAATCTCTAACTGTCATACCATCAAGGTATATTGTATTTGTTTGTTTCTTTTACAAGTCCGTTTGCGTAGAGGAGATTTTTAGCTCATTTTACTAGTTCACCAGTTCCTCTCGCACGGCGGAATGTAAGCAGGTCGTGGGTGTCTTTTGCCCTGACCTCACGACCTGTATTTCTATAACCTGTTAAATCATAACACGTATATTCATATAAAGTCATAACCACAGTTATTCACCTAAAAGATACTACGCATGAAATTGTATAAAGCTATACGCTTCCTGATGCTTTCCGGTATTTTAACCTTAGTCTTGTCGAGGTGCATCAGGGAGTCCCTGGAGGGCTGCCCTCTGGATACCCTGTTACGATTTACCTACAAGCCTCGCGGCTCTGCCGCTGACCTTTTCGGAGAGCGTGTTCAGAGGGTGAGGCTGTGTGTGTACCGTCCCGATGGCAGTATTGAGCATATGCAGACGCTGGAGAAGAGTGAACTTGACCGTTTGCAGGGTGTTGAGATGTATCTGCCGCAGGGAAACTACACTGTCGTGCTCTGGGCGAATGCTTCGGATGCACAGACCAAGCTCGGCGGCTTTTCCGAAGGAGAAACCATAAGGAACCTTTCCGCCTCACACCCGCATGCGGAGACTTCCGCTTCCATCCCCACGCTTGATCGGCTTCTTTTCGCTGTCACGCCACTTACGGTCAGTGAGCACGAGACTGGAGACCATACTGTCAATTTCAGCCCCGGCACTATCCGTGTAAGTCTTCACCTTGATGGTATGAGCGTGCAGCCTGTGGTACACATCACGGGCATGGAGTCAGCCTTGCGACCGGTGTTCGACGAAACCTCGGGCACATGGCGTCTCCAGTCCGTAAGCCGGAACAAGACATTCCAGCCTGCCGTAGCATATGATGTCACCAACCGCCATGCTAATGCCACGACTGACATCCCCCGTTTCAAGGCCGATACCCCCGGCATGGTGGAAATTATCGATCCCACCACGGGAAACCATATCGTGCCCCCGATTTCGTTGGCAGGCTTATTGCCCGCTACCACATACCGATGGAGGAAGATATTGAAGTAACCATTCCTATCGAGATTACCTTTACAAACGGTCATGCGAAAATAACGATCAGGAATTGGGAAAATCAGAATGTAAAACCCGGAGGAGTGTAAAAAACGCACCGGTCAATCATGAAATGCAAATCATAAAACAATATATTATGCCAAGTAGTTCAATCATCATACCGTTCCGCAACCTGCTGTCGGTCCTGTTATTACTGCCGCTCGTACTTTCGTGCCGGCAAGACGAACTCATTCTTCCTGTTCCGCCCGTGTCCGGCAAAGGTGAGACGGCCGAAGTGACACTTTCTGTCAGGATTCCCGATTTCCGGGCGGCGAATACTCGTGGTGTAGACGAGAAAGGGATAACAGAGATTACCGTACTGATGTTTGCCGATGAAGGCGGTACGGAGAAAGTCAAGGTGAAATATGATATTCTGGGCAGCTCGTTGCATACACTTTCAGGCTCTTCGGATACGAAATACTTCTCTGTGCCCGTTATTGCGGCAGATACAAACGTATAGCTCTCATAGCTAATGCCCAAACAGAACTGGCAAATATAACAGCCGGTTCCACCTATGACGCTCTTAAGCAAGTGGAAGTCGTGGGTAGGTTCGGACAAGAAGGTACGGGCACATACATACCCATGTACGGCGAGCATGCCCCGGCGGGAGGCTTTGAACTGAAAGCCGGTGTGTCGCAAACCATTGCGCAGGAAATACCGCTTATCCGCATGCTGGCGAAGGTGGATATCATCAATCCTACAACTTCGGGAGCCACGACAGCTGCGGGAAAGGTTTACTTCGTCAATTCCGTAGGCAACGGACGCGTTTGGGTAGATCTTGCTACATACAATACCACCGCTTCACAGTCGGGATACATGACTCCCACACTGCCTGCCACATCGCAGCCAGCAGTCAGTGGCGGGCACCCGCTTGAGGGAACTGCAAACACCGCATCTCCGAATGTCATCACTTATTATTTGAATGAACAGTCGGCTATCTCCGGCGGCAGCCGTCCTTGTATAGTTATAAATCTTGCCTATCAAGGAAGAGAATACTACTACTGAATGGATTATACATGGGACGGTATCAAGGGCGGTGGCACGAGTCCTTACGAAAAGGTAAATACATGCCCATTCTGCGCAACCACCGCTATATTTTCACCATCAAGGAAGTGAAAGGGCCGGGGTTTGCCACTTTGAACGAGGCTGTAACCAGCCCGGACAACTTTACCAACCATAACATCGTAGTAGTGCCCATCGTGATAGACGCATTCACAGATATAACGTTCAATGAATCGGGGCATTTCTTGGCAGTGACCCGAACGGCGATGACACTTCAAGGCAAGCACGATGCCACAAGCACACAGAACAAATTTTCTGTGCGCACCAATTACCCCAGTGGGTGGAAGGTCGGTGCCTATAATGCCGACGGAACAACAATTTCAGTTTCTAATTCATGGCTGAAACCCAGTCAAAACAGTGGGGCGCTGGCGCCACTCTCACCAATCCGGTTACGGAGGAATTGCAGGCCATCACGAATGGCAAGGGATTCAAGGATGGTTATCTGTAGATACGGGCTGGACGACTTTATACTAAAATCAATATTAAGCAGATCGGTACGCCTTTGGATTATGTTGCCGAATATAACCTCGCCGGTGGCTCTATCTATAATTCTCCTTTCATTTCTTCCGTTCCTCCGGGTATTTCTCCCACTGCAGCCCAGACTGACCCTAATCTTCATTGGGCTTCGAGCCATAGCAATGACCAATCCGGTTATTATAATTGGTACGTGCTCACAGGAGAGAATAATGATACTTACAATCCAAATGCCAAGAAGCTCTTTGATGATGTCTTTTTTAAACTGGGGCATCCCGGTTATGGTTACCACCTGCCTTCCCGCTGGGAGTTGACGGGCGTTTTCTCCTACAGCGGTAATACCCAATATGATTCCCCTACTAATACTTCTAATGTCAACGAGGCTATTGAGTTCGGTGGCATCAAAAAAACTTTCGCCAACGATTATTTCTCTTCGGGTAACGGTGTTTGTTACGCTCTGCGTTTCAAACAAGGTACCGGTAATCCTATCGATGATTCTTCCCTATCCGATTTCCCTCTTGCTACTGATAATAATATGGTTTGTGCTTACCGTTACACCCGCGTGGGTTCGTTTGCCAACCATGACTTTACTTCCCTATTGAAAGTGGATTGTGTTTACTTGGGCAGCGCATTTACAGGAAACATTAGCACTATCAATAATGATTCTTGGTGGGATAGCCATACTTCCGAGGCTGTCGTTCGTATTTTTCCGGCTGCCGGTTATATCTCCTTCCCAACGTTCATTTCGAGTGGTTTGCTCGAAGCCCGAGGCGAATATGGTCGGTATTGGTCGAGCACGGAGTTTCCCAGCCTCCTCGGCAATGCTTGGAACGTGTCTTTCTACTCGTACTCTGCGTTCGCGAACTACAGAGACGTTAAACACCACGGGTTTTCCGTTCGTCTGTTCGCCGATAAATAAGTAAGACGGTATATGACCGATGCAATTTAGTTTGTAAGAAAGTTGATATAAAAATAGATATATTACTAAAAAAGAAGAAAAATGAATATAGGATTCAGACTTCCGGTTTATCCGGTTTCACCCGTGTGGCATATCTGTGGAGGCGACATGCCTCAGCTGTGCTGTGGATTGCAATGGCGGCGCTCCTTCCGACCGCTTGCAGTGATGATGCGGAGCAGTCGGTGCCGCAAGCGAACGGACATACAGCCGTTATTTACCTGAACTTTAAAACCGGTGCTTCAAAACAGGCTGCTGAAATGAACACCTCGCAAAGTTCCGAAACGCGTGCGCCGCTGACACGTGCTATAGATGAAAATGGAATCAATACTGTAGATGTACTTTCATTCAAGGTTGATCCTGCAGATCCTACGAATATAAAGAAAGGTACATTCTTCTACCGTGCACAGTACATACGATATCGGCACACAAACCGTACGTGTACAGCTGATGGGAGCTCCCGAACATCAGACACTCGTGGTGCTTGCCAATGTCCGTGAGCAGGTGAATACCCTTGCTGCTGCATTCGGAGAACAGAAAGAGGGGGTAATGAACCGCCTGGCATTCGATGTCGGAACGGATGCCGCACCCGACTTTACGAATGGCATACCCATGTGGGGCGAGCTTCCCAACCAAGCGGTGGGCGAAGGTTTCTCTCCCTCTGGCGCTCCCCAAGAGGTGACGATGATACGTGCGGTAGCTAAGTTCACGCTTATCAATCCTCTTGAATCCGACCTAAAAGGCTTTTTCTATTATTACAACGATCTGCGGCTGTACAATTACCGGGCAAAAGGACGCATTGCACCGGACAACTATAATGTGACGGGCAAGCAAGTGAATACTCCCACCGTACCCGTCGGGGCACGGCAGACACGGGGTACATTCACCTCATTGAACAGCGATGTGTCACCCGGGAATATCGGTATTTTCAACGGCTCACAAAAGACGTTCTACCTGTGCGAGGTGGACAACAAGAACCGCCCCTCGGGCGGGAATGCGCTGGACGACCTTTGTCTGGTTATGCACGTGAAGCCGTATCTCACCGGCTCTAAGCCGTCGGTAGACGGTTACTACCGCCTCGACTTCAAGGACTACGGTTCGGGAGTGCCGATGGATATTCTGCGTAATCATGAATATAAAGTACAAGTGGAAAGTGTGGACGGGTTGCCGGCCCAAACTCCCGAGGAAGCTTTCAAAGGAAACCATACCCTTAAATGCCGTATCGTGCCGTGGAACGAGGTACAAGAAGAAGTAATAGTACGAGGGAACAAACGGCTGACGGTGGACAAACGGGTGTTCGCTTTTGACGGTGATATCCAAATAGGTGTCGCTTCATTACCCGTAAATATAACTACAGAGAATACCAATTGGCAAATAACCGGAAAACCTTCATGGATTTCACTCAGCCAAACCTCGGGTACAGCGGGAGTACCAGCCACGGTTACTATTTCGGCAAACAGTAAGAACTTTACCCAGAATATGCGTAGTGCTGTCCTTTCCATACGAACAGGAAATTCTGCTAACGAATTGGAATATCGTTTGCATGTAAGCCAGCAACCGGCTTGTGGTTTCGGAAATTCCATGAAACTTATGCGTATCGGTGGCAGTAACTATCAGACTACCCGTATGGGTAATGGTGGTGTTTGTTGGATGATAGACGCCAGTAGGGAAGGAGGTCCTAATATGGCTGCTCGTCCTCGTTCATATTCTTTGGCACCAGCTATGGTCGGACCCATTTATTATGGCAGTATTCCCCAACGTGCCTGCCCGATGGCTGGCGACTCCCTACGGCTTGGGAGGTTATTAATCTGATACAGTCTATAACAGGCTCTTATCCTGTTGTATTTACTCGATTGATAGAAAGCGGTGCGGGAATAGCTAAGTCTTTTCCAGCCATATCTGCCCCCGATGGTGGATATGAAGAAGGCGTTTTAGCTATCTGGACACAAACTCCAATGATATATTCATCACCTCAACGACATTCTCCTGCCTCTGTATTACATACAGGAATATATTGGAATCCTGATATCGGAGCTGGAAAAACAGCGCCCACATATAGGGTTAATCGTAATAGATGGGCCTTAATGCATGGTGCCGGTAATGACATTCATAGTCCGGCCGGGTTACCTGCAGGGTTTAATGAATATTATGGTTATCATTATCTGCTGGGCGGTAGTGTCCGTTGTGTGCATGACCAGTAATTTAACCATTAAACAAACAGCACCATGAAACGATCAACTGTTTTAGTCTTTTTGTTTGGACTGTTTTTGGGGGGCTGTGGCAGTTCCCGTCAGGGCGGTGAAGAGGCGGAAGTTGTGCGACATTACGAATGTCTGCTGCGCGCCCTTGCAACAGATGATTCATAACTCTGGCGTTATTTTCATCTATTACATCTTGATATTCACTTCTTTCTATTACTCTGCCATTTTGATTTTGAGTACATTTTTCTCTTATTGAGCAATTTACACAAGCTGATGTTTTATATACTTTTGATCTATAATTGGGACGGATTCTCCATTTCCCTGTTGTTGTCATTTGTTCTCCACAAGGCAGATATAATAATCTCCGTCATTTATATAATGAAATTCAGCCAGTGGTATGGAATTCGAATTAGGTGATGTTGATGGCATAGGCGATGAATAAGTACATATTCCTGAATATTTACAGGCTTGTAGTTGGTCGCCGCTAGTATAACCGGCATCGCTAAGTGTGTTGAACGAATCTAATTGTAGTAGTTCCTGGACGGTCAATGCCGCTGTTGATAGTTCTCTTTTATCAGTTGATGCTCCAATATGAGAGTGAACCAATAATTTGTGTTTACTATCAAAGGCTGCTTGAACCGCATATTCAACTCCTGATACATTATTGGTTAACATTAATGCTCTTGAATCTTTGTCTGTTAGACTTATTTGAGTATCATTACTATTCTTCAATTCCGTATCAAGAGTTTCGTATTTCTTACGCCTGTCTTGTTGTAATTTAATCTTAGATTTAAGAAGTTCTTTTTCTTCTTCTTTATCAGTCTTATCTAAAGCTACTTCAAATTCTTCAATACGGTTATCTATATATTCAAGATGTCTGTCTATCTTCTTTTGTGTATAATTGTTTCTGAGACTATTTTGGGCAAATATCTTGAAAGAATCTATACCTATGGTTTCGCCTTCTATCAGACCCATATCCTTTAGCATAAGGACAAACTGCCTAAAGACTTTTCTAAAAGCCTCCGCATTATTTTTTTTTAAATAAGCAATTGTCCGAAAAGAGGGCATTAAGCCTCCTAATAGCCACCATAATTCCACATTTACTTTACAGGAAGTGTTCCAACTTTCTTGATGATCTTATTGAGTGCTTATAACCATATAAATACAATTTTAGTAATGTTGCAGGATTATACGGTGGTCTCCCTTCTGATTGAAGTTTGACATGTTTAAACCCAAGCTCATCTATAGGCAAGATATCCACAAATAAATCGATAAGCCTGCTCATCACCAAGAATGTTTTTCTCATAATCCAATAACTTTAGAAATTATTAATATCAACGTAACAAATCATTCATCTTTCAGATCGACAGTCGGCAAGTTAAAAACTTTTTCGATGCCAATCCAGCTTTCTGCCGCATCATCAAATAGCGTTTCATATTGATCATGGAATCCAAAAAGGTCACTAAAGAAATATGTTTTCAGTGTTGGATACATGCTTACTTTCCATTCGTTGTCAGCTCCATCAGGTACAGAAATAATAAAATCTGTGGACAAGCTACAAGTGGTTATCCCGGCCTTAGCACCTCCATTGACAGCACTCGACGCGTAACAAAACATATTAAAATGTGAAGAAGGTTCGCGTAAATTAAACTACCACCTAAGCTGTGGGCTTCCTTGGGCCGGATTGGTTCTATTGATAACTTCAATATCATTTATTGTTTCCGTATGGCTATTGGAAATGCTTATTCCTCCTGAAATCTCTGGTCCAGTGACACTGACACTTCCTCCTAACTCGAAAGAGACACTGCTGGTATAAGAGCTCTGGCGTTCCGTAGTTTGCGGGGAATGTGCATGAATAATGGCACCATTCGGGTGAACCGGAGCGAATTCCAAATTTACGTCAGTCAGGCAAAAGCCATACCCTTTCATTTTCAGAGTACTGACCTTGGTATGCCATTCTCCATAAAAAGAAGGTTCTACATAGCTATAAAACCCAGATTTACCAAATAAAAATGTTCTTTCCGGTCTTTGCTATAAGCGGTCCATATCTTAGCTTCTACTTGAAAATTATCGGTTGTCCCTTTACCTTCATGTCCATGAACAGGAGGTGCGGTATAGCTATTTTGACCGATAACGATATAGGCAGATATCAAGTTTTTCAAATCCGACGAACCGTTTGACGGAGCTTTCGGTTCCAGGGCTCTTTGTAAACTTTGACTTGTCATGTCGCAATGAAATCCCTGCCCGTATTCATTAATCGTCTGTACAGATTCTTTGCCATCAGCTCCGGTAGCAGTACTGAGCGCATTGAGCTTGGAATAGAATCCGCTCGCCGACGGAAGCGGTCCAGAAAATACCCACAGCGGCAGTTCGTCCGAATAAGACTCATCTTCCTTCGCATAAGGATTATAGCAATCCAGCAACGTGCAGACGGTATTAAAATCCTCGTTCGTTCCTCCCTCCATCATCATCACGATGCTCCGCTTATGGAACATATCCTTGATGTCAGCCAGCAAATCGGTATCCGACTGAATCCGGTCAATGTCCTGCCGGGTAAAGAAGAACGCGTCGCCAACCTCCATCTTCTTTCCCGGAGCATAAGGAACCGCCTCCTTGTAACGGTTTATCATGTTCTCGGATATCATATGGTCTTCTTTGCTCCAGAACGAAAGGTAATAAAGCGTGTTGTTGTGTGTTACGCCTAACTGGTCGGTAGTAGGCAAAGGATCAGTTAGTTTCTCGGGATCATTTACATTGTCGGGGGCGTAGTCATCCTCGTCATCGCCGCACGATGTAGCTACCGCAAGAACCATGTAGCACAACAATAAGTAATGAAGTAAATGAATCTTTTTCATGACTTTTTAAAGGAGAATCCTATTGTTTGTATTATTCAAATTCAAGCTGTAGAACTCATTTGCCGCTTGAAATAGAGTTGTCTTTATTTGAAGTTATTTGGGTAGCATTTTCTTTTACACACGTTAAAATCACCCATAAAACCCTGTTTTACTCTTTTTGGAGATGACGCAGGCTCAACCGACAAGTGCAAAATAAGCGAAAAGATTTAAATTCAGCCCGATTCTTGCCTATAAAAATTGTCTCAATTGTCAGAATCGCACATCTTTGTGGTTTAGAACATTTTAGTTTTGTAGTTTAGGCTATTTTTTGTCGTTTGGGCTATTCCTCCATCCATAACACACCGTATTATTCCGCCTCTGTTTTCCTCCATTTAGGGGTACAGCCCGCATTTTCCTTGAACAGCCTTATAAAATGGCTTGGTGACAAAAAACCGGATTTCTCGGAGATGTCGGCAACCGTCAACCTCGGATATCGCGCAAGCAGACGTTTCGCATATTCTATACGAAGTCCGATAATCCAATCGCGGAACGACATGTCATACGTAGTTTTGATGTACCCGGACAGGTAGGTACGGTTGGTATGAAGCACATCTGAAAGCTCCTTTATGGTAAGGCCGGGCCGGATATAACCGTCCGCATCGATACAACCTTTGATTTTTTTCGCTATTTCGGCATGGAAAAAAGGAGTATCCTGCCTCTGTGCCTGTTCCCGGTTTGTGGTGTCACACAGGTCTTCCTCTTCAGAAGTCATGCCATCTTCCATCGCGTTTT
>ENA-OQIG01000220-OQIG01000220.1-human-gut-metagenome-genome-assembly--contig:-NODE-220-length-33314-cov-4.126284_pt1 | contig 33314 bp, 38 predicted proteins | sample MGYA00242576_ERZ504741 | MGnify/ENA primary metagenome ERZ504741 (study PRJEB26092, sample SAMD00036436) | human gut metagenome | host: Homo sapiens | study: EMG produced TPA metagenomics assembly of... | reverse complement strand
TTTCTTTCTTTTCCGTTTTCGGCATACCGTCCAATGGAAATATCAATAAAAATACCGCAGTTATATTCCCGCCTTTTACTCTTTCTTCATTGCAGCCGCAGGTCTTGCTGTTTTCGGATCTGGGCGTGGCCGCGAAGGTAATTTTTCTCTGTATACACAGTCTGGAGCACCAGATCTTCTTTCAGCCATTTCGGGGCGATCTGCACAAATTTATCATAATCTTCCCGCAGCATGACCAGGTCAATATCATCATCCCATGGAATATATCCTTCATGGCGGATAGCACCGATCAAGGTTCCGCTGTCAGCAAAATATTTAAGGCCATTGGCTTTGCAGATGCGCTCCACTTCATCTAACATTTCCAGCTGCACCGCCCATACACGCTTCGTTTTTTCATTTACTGTGTATCCGCAGCGTACTTCCTCTTTATAAAATTCCGGCTTTTCTCTCAGCATGTCCCAATAATCAATCCTTCCAAACTGTTTTTATCTCACATAACATGGCATTCCTGTGATTTTTTTTATGGCTGTCCCGTCAGCCGCCTGTATATTTTCCCTAAATACTGATACAGGAACGGATCACGCATTACCAGAAGCACCAAGAAATACACCACTGCGCCTGCACCGATCTGAACAAAAGTGGTGATAGGTCCCAGGCCACGGACCTGTTCCAAAAACTGTCCCGTCCACACCACAGCTCCCAACATAATAACAGCCGCCACAAGACGCCTCCAGCCATAGCGCACCAGCATTTTCAGCTTTATAAAATCTCTTCCCAGCCACAGATAAAGGGAGGTGATAAAACATTCTGCTGCTACTGACGCTGCTGCTGCTCCCAGCGCTGCAAAATGAGGGATCAGAAGGAAATTTAAACAGGCATTGACCATAGCTCCTGCTACGATCACTTTGCCGCTCTGGGCACGTTTTCCACCAGGCGTTAAAATCTGGCTGCCGATGCAGTCACTTAAACCTACCACCAGCACCAGAGGACTGCATACATACATTAAAAATGTCACCGGCAGATACCCGTTTCCCAAAAACCAGGGAATAAACTGGGCTGCAATCCCCGCCAGACCCAGCATAATAGGCATTGCCATTAAAAGGACAAAATCCAGTGAGTCCTGGAAACGCTTATGGATCTCTTCCATCCGTCCAGTTCCAAATAAATAGGACATACGGGCGGACATAACTGCATTAAAAGACATGATCAGTATTTTCGCCATATTCACAAAACCGGTGGCATATTCATAATAACCGTTCTGTGACTTATTTTCCCCGGAAAACCAGCCAAGCATAGTCTTATCCAAAATGGTATAGACGGAAGTGGCGATGGTAGGTATAAAGTAAACCAGAGTCTCTTTTAAATGGCGCAAAGGACGCAGTTCTTTTAAAACCGGCTTTTCCACCTGCCCCTTTAAATATCCCCACATGGAAACATTTCCCAGAAGTCCGGTTGCCGCAGTCAATGCCACATACAGCAGAAGATCTTCTTTTTCCCGGATAAATAAAAACAGCATGGCAATGCCCACAAGCTTCACTGCCGTATTTCGCAAAACGATCAGGGAATACTGCTCCAGCCCCCCAAAAAACCAGGAAATATCAAAAGCAACTGCCAGCAGTGTCATCGTCAATACCACATAATAAGGCCTGTATTCCCTGGCAAAGCCGATCACAAACAGCCAGATAATAAGGCATGCTGCGGTCGTTGCCATACAAAGCACCTCGATCTCCCAGAAAAGCCGGCTGCGCATCTTTATCTCGTCTCTGTGTCTTGCGATCTCCCTCTGCCCATAAGAAGCCGTTCCCAGAGCCGCCAGTATGGCAAAATACTGGACTACGGAATTGGTATAACTCTGTACTCCCGTTCCATCTGCCCCCAGAACGCGGGAAATATACGGGGTCGTGATAAATGGGGTGATCAGCGTCATCACCTGGTAAATTAAATTGTATATATAGTTTTTCCGAACACTGGGTGCTTTTGCCATAAGCTCTTCTCTATACTCCATTTATATTTATGTTCTCTTAAAATCTTGTTTGTCTCTTGGCTCATTATACCCATGGAAACCTTTTTAAGCAAGGCAAAAATCCGCAACAATGCCAGTACCGGCATTATTGCGGATTTTCCAGATAAATCTGTCTGCAATGTTCTAATCTTCCATCATATGATCGTATTTCTCTCTTGTTTCTTCCCGTTCCAGATTGAGCACATAAGAAAGACCTTTTAATTTCGTATTCAGGATCAGTTTTTTCGGAAATTCGCAAGCCTCTAACATTTCCTTTGCCCGATCCAGGTTTCCTATATCGTAAAATATGTGAGCATCACTGTCCACGATCACCGGCACCTTGTATTTTTTACAGAAAGACAGCATAACCGGAAGATTTTTGTCTGCATTCAGTCTGCCGGTACGGGGAGAAAAAGAGCTGTTGTTTACTTCCAGCGCCACTTTTTCTTTTGCTGCCGCTTTTACCAGTTTTTCATAATCCAGAGGAAAACGGTCATCATCTGGATGTCCGATGATCTTCACATATGGATTTTTCATAGCTCCGATCAATGCATTGGTATTTTCCTCTCTGGTTCCTGCTTTTACACAGGGAACATGAAGACTGGCGATCACATAGTCCATTTTCTTTAAAACAGCTTCTTCCGCATCCAGTTTTCCTTCCAGATCTATGATATTGGCTTCCATACCGGTAAAAATACGGACTCCCAGTATTTTCTCTTTGATCGCCTTAAAATTAGTAAAATAAATAGGCTGCGCAGATCCCGGCATGGCACTGTAGTGATCTGATGTTCCCATGGCTTTTAATCCTTTGGCCGCTGCCTCTTCTATATTTTCTTTTAATGTGCTAAATGCATGACCACTGGCCACTGTATGTGTGTGAAGGTCAAATAACAGCTTCATTTTTTATTCCTCTTTTCTTATGATGCCTGGTAAACCAGCTTTACCTGTTCTCCCGGCTCATACTGTTCTCTGCTTCCTGCGTATACCGTAAATGTATCTTCCCCGCATTTTAAGGAATAATGGATCTCCCTGCCGCTGTACTGCCTGTTGGTTACAGTTGCCGGAATACCTTTTCCTTCTTTTACAATGTGAAACTGCTCCGGACGTACAGGAAACAGACCATGGTTTTTAAAAGCCTGTGCTACTTCCGGTCCATCATATATAAGGGACTGATCCATTACTTTAAAATAGGAATCATTCCATTGTCCTCTGACAAAATTACATTTGCTTACAAAGGACGCTGCAAATTCAGTCTGTGGATGTAGATAGATCTCCTCAGGTGTTCCTACCTGTTCTATCTTTCCATTTTTCATAATGAGGATACGATCTGCATGGCAAGAGCCTCGCTCTGGTCATGGGTCACATAAATGATGGTCGCCCCGGTCATACGGTGAACATCCTGGATCACCCGGCGCATACTGATCTTTAATTCTGCATCCAAAGCACTTAAAGGTTCATCCATTAAAAGAATGGATGGCTTTCCCACAATGGCTCTTGCAAGAGAGACTCTCTGCCTTTGTCCACCGGAAAGTTCTCCCGGATACCGGTCTTCATAAGGCTTTAATCCCATATTTTCAATGGCTGCATCTACGGCTTCTTTTTTCTGTGCCTCTGTCAGGTGTTTCTGCTTTGGACTCTTCATTGGAAATTCTACATGCTGGCGCACTGTCATATTGGGCCACAAAGCAAATGACTGAAATACCATTCCCAGGTCACGCTGCTCTACCGGAACCATTTTTCCATTTCCGGAATAGATCACATCATCCATCCGTATCTTTCCCTCTGTAGGTTTTGCAAATCCGCCGATCGCCCGCAAAAGAGTGGTCTTTCCACAGCCGGAAGGTCCTAAAATAGCCAGAAACTCCCCATTTCGTATTTCCAGATCAATGTCATTAAGCGCCAGTGTTTGCCCGAACCTCTGGGTTATATGCTCTAAATAAAGACTCATGTTCTTTTCCTCTCTTCTTTTTTTCTGCCGGTTTTAAAGCCACCAGACAGTAACCTGTAAGAACCATTACAACGATCACAGCTGACATAGCTGCCGACAGATTGTAATCTCCAGACTGCTGGAAGTTAAAAATAGTAAGTCCTATGGTCTTTGTTCCTGCACTTGCAAGCATAGATGACAAAGTAAGTTCTGTAAGTGATGATACAAAGATCAAAAAGGAACCGGATAAAATAGGACGTACCAGCATAGGAAGCAATACCTGCTGCCAGAGAGCTCTTTTGCCTCTGCCACAGGCACGTACTGCTTCTTCCAGTTCCGGGTTCACAGACATAAGAGCTGTGGTGCTCTCTTTGATCTGAAGGATCAGATATCTGGTTATATAAGCGATCACCAGGATCCATATGGTTCCGTATACTCCCGGACGGATCCCGGGAAGCGGCTCTACCCAGTGGAAGATCATTGCCAGAGAAAGAACGATACCTGGAATGGCATAGGTCAGAGAAGCACATTTTTCCATGGTCACAGCCCCTTTACTGTTTCTTCTCACTTTCATATAGGCTGCTGCAGTTCCCACAACAATACAGACTCCACAAGTCACAAGTGCCAGAAGGATACTGTTTCTGACAGCGGCAAGAACACCTCTGTTTGTAAATACAAAAGCAAAATTTTTAAGGGACAGATTATCCAACGTCATTTTCAGGCCATATGTTTTTAAAAATGCGCTTTTTATCATTACCAGAATGGGAACCAGATTTAATACACCTAATGTTCCCAACAGCCCCCATTCTAATAGCCTCCGTTTTGGTCCTTCCAGCTCAATACGTACCGAATAATCTTCTTTAATGCTTTCTGATTTTCCATTTTTTCCCACTAATGCTGTTTCCATCAATGTACCGCCTACTGCGATCACAGATAAAAGAACAGAAAGAGCAGCTGCCAGAGGGAAAGCGTCTGGTCCAAATCCAATTGCTTTTTCATAAATATAGGTGCTGAGCACCGGGATGCCAGAAGAGATACCTAAAAATGCCGGCACAGAGAAGTTATCAATGGCTGATAAAAACGCCAGAAGCCCGCCTGCAATGATCGCAGGAAGCACCTGCACCAGATCCACATGGACCAGTGTATAAGAAAGACCAAATCCGCAGGCTCTGGAAGCCCATTCCAGGTCTCTTGGAATACGCCGAAGCATATGGATCACGCTCATGTATACAACAGGGATGTTGCAGATACCGATCACCAGTAAAATACCGCCAATGGAATAAATATTCACCGGACCGATCCCCACTGCCCCAAGGATCTGGTTTACGATCCCTTTTTTACTTAAAAATCCGCTCCAGGAAGAGTAATAATATAAGAGGGGATAATGAAAGGAAGCAGCACCAGTAATTCTAAAAGCCTTTTTCTTTTTATATTGGTATAAGCTGCTGCCAGAGCCAGTCCGCTTCCTGCCACGATGGCGATCATGGTAGAGGAAGCAGCGATCAGGATCGTATTAAAGATCGCTTCTCTGGTCCGTTTTTCCTGTAACAGGACCTGATAATTAGAAAGTCCATAACCATCGCTTCCTTTCAGGCTCATAAACAGCAAACGGACGATCGGCGCTATAAATACCAGGAAGACTCCCAGGTAAAACAGCTGCAGACCTGTACTGCCTAAGACTTTTTTATGTTTCATAACAATGCTGCCCCTTTCTGCCTGTATACCTGCTGTTACTGGAAAATCTCAGAAAATTTCTCTTTATCTGCGTCACGGCTGCTGTAAAGTTCTTTTGTATCAGCACTGATGGTCTTGATCTGATCAATGGATTTTAATCCTTCTGGTGCTGCTACACCCTCTTTTACAGGTGTATAACCAATAGAAGCTGCCAGTTCCTGACCTTCATCAGAAAGAACGAAATCTACAAATGCTTCTGCTGCATCCTGGTTCCTGGAGTCTTTTAACACACCAATTGGTTCGGTAATGGCTGGTGAACCTTCTTCCGGATAAACAAACTCTACCGGGGCACCATCATTTTTAGAACGGTTTGCCATGTAATCGACCAGGATACCGCAGGACTTTTCTCCTGCCACTACTGCCTTCTGTATTGCTCCGTTTCCTTTATCTACTGTAATTCCGTTATCCTTTAATCCCTGGAAGAAATCCCAGCCTAATGTTTCATTGCGGCTGAGTACCCCCAGATTGTAAGCTGCCGCACCGGAATACAACGGGCTTGGCATGATCACTGCATCTTTAAATGCCTCTCCTGTCAGATCTGCAAATCCCTTTGGCGCATCTTTTACCAGATCTGTGTTGTATGCAATACCTGTTGTGATCACCTTTGTTCCTGTATACATATGGTCTTTATCAATGTATTCTTCCGGAATGCCTTTCAGTTCCGGTGACTCATAAGGTAAAAGCATATCCTGTTCTTTTAAAGTTTCAAATGTAACACTGTCTGCTACTAAAAGCACATCTGCCTGAACAGCACCTGCTGTCTGCTCTGCCAAAACCTTGCTGACTACTTCTTCTGTTCCGGAACGGAATACATCTACTGTTACATCCGGGCACTCTTTGTTAAAGCCATCGATCAGCTTCTGTGCATCTTCCTCCGGCTGGGAAGTATATAATGTGATCTTTCCGGAAACATCTTTCTTTTCTGCCTCTGTGGAAGCTTCTGTCGTCTCTGCCTTTGCCTGTGTAGCCGGTTCTGCTGTGGTCTTGGCAGGTGCTGCTGTTGTTTCTGTTTTATCAGTCTGTCCGCTGCATCCTGCAAGTCCCATAACTGCTGCTGTTGTTAAGATTAATGCCATTTTCTTATTCATTTTTAAAGTCCTCCGTTTGTTTTTAAAAAAGCTGTATTTTCTGTAAATGTATGAAAATCCCTGCTGTCATCATAGCCTTCTGTTACCAGAGGGAGTCCATATGCTAAAAGTTGTGGAAGCATTTCTTTAAATGAAAAATCACCGTTTTCTAAAGGAGTATGGTAACATTTTCCTTTCCGGTTGCTGATATGTATCTTGGAGATCCGTTTCATCTGGTCTAATATGTGAAATGGTTCTTCTTCGCTGTCACAATGTGCTATATCCAGAGTATAAAAAAACTGTTCTTTTCTGCTTCCTGCTGCTTCTTCCATACTCTGTGCATCTGTTACAAATTCTTTTGGGATCTTTTCCATGATCTCTAAAGAAACATCTACTCCGATCCGGTCAGAAAGCCTTCCGATCTGTTCTAACGAGTCCTGAAGAATTTTCATGCTCTCTTCTCTTCGTCCCGGAAGTGTCATATGTCCCGGATGAACTGTCAGTTCCATTGCTTCTAACTCTGCTGCCAGCCTCATAGATGCTTCCACCTGTTTTATGGACATTTCCCGGATCCCCTGATTCATGGAAGCCAGATTTAAATCCCAGCTGTAGCTGTGTACACAGGTTCTTAAAGGTATAATGCCTGAAGACGCAGATACTCCTGTGTGTCATACCCTCTTGCAAAAAACTGCTGCGCCCAAAGTTCGATTCCATCAAATCCATTGTCATATACCCGCTGGAACATTTCTTCCAGACCGGCATTCCAAAGCAGAGTCGATGAAACAAATATCTGTTTCATATCCATGCCCCTTTCCTGTTGAACTGTTTGCATTATACGGTCTGGAATGTAAAATTCAAAAGCAGGGAAATGTAAAATATGAGTAATATTTTTCATTTATTATAATTATGAAATTTTATTTGCATTTATGATCACCAAATGATAAAATAACTCATATAGATGATCATTTTCAGCCATTCAGATCAAAAAAGGAGTTGTATTCTCAGATGCTTCAGGAATTATATGAACAATATAAAGATACATTTTCAAAATCGGACCATAAACTGATACAGTATCTTCTGCGAAACGAAGAACAGCTTCAGTATCTCACTTCAGAAGAACTTTCTGCACACACAGGCATCAGCCTGCCACGGTTTCAAGATTTTGGAAAAAAATAGGATTTCAGAATTTAAAAGAACTGAAAATAAAGCAGCGGATCCAGGATACTGCTACTCCCAGTTCCCGCCTTACTTCTGCACTGAAGCGTTTTGAAGAAACCGCTTCCCTTACAGAAGACCTGAAAATGCATTTTGGAAATAATACAGCAAAAACGCTGGACCGTATGGATCCAGCACTTCCAGCCCGTGCAGCAGACCTTTTACTGCAGGCACAGCATGTTTATATCTATGCCCCGGATGCTTCCTGCGGACTGGCTTCCATTTTTTGTTATCGCGCAAGACGATTGGGGATCCAGCCTGTTCTCTTAGAAGGTGGATCTGCCATTTATGAATATATGGTCAACATTACCGGCAATGATCTGGTCCTTCTTTTCAGTTTCTCACGTCTTTTAGGTGAAACACGGATCCTTTTAGATCACTGTAACAAGATAAACTGCCCGGTTATCCTTTTTACAGACCTTTTTGCGACTCAGGAAGAAATGCCGTCCAGACTGACTTTTTACTGCTACCGCGGCGAACCAAATGAATATCATTCTATGACAGTCCCTTTATTAGTTCTTGATCTGACCATTTTAAATCTGATGCAGGCAAGCAAAAACAGTCTTACCTCCAGCCATTATCTGGAGAAACTGCGGGCCGAATATGCACAGATCATACGGAGATGACCTCAGCCATTGACAAATCACCGTTTTTGTGCCTATTCTATACTTATAATGTAACCATAATAAATACAGATCCACAAATGATCATAAGGGGGAGTACAACTATGAAAAAGCCATTGGCTGTTCTTATCACTGCTTTCAGTCTTTCTTTGGGACTTACGCCTGCATTTACCGGAATATCCGGAAATCTGATTATAGAGGCTGAGGCACATCAAGGCCGGACTGATGCAAACGGCGGACATCATGATTATAAAAACAAAAGCGGTCTTGGAAGCTATCACTATCACTGCGGAGGCAATCCTGCTCATCTCCATCCAAACGGGGTCTGCCCTTATGCAGGCGGTTCTTCTGGTAATTCCGGCTCAGCTGGTGGTTCTTCCTCCAAAAATCCGTCTTCTTCCGGAAATCAAAATCAAACAGAAACAGCAGCCGCTCAGGTTTCTACTGGTTGGCAGAAAGATGATCATGGCTGGTGGTACCGCCTTTCTGCAGATACCTACTATGCTGACGGTATAGCTGACATCGACGGCGCCACCTATCTATTTAACAGTGACGGCTATATGCTTACCGGTTGGCAGCAGTTAAATGGACACTGGTACTATTTTAACGCAAGCGGTGCCATGGTAACTGGCGGACTGACCATAGATGGGAAATATTACTACTTTGACTCTGACGGCGTACTGGACGAGACCGATTACGATGCCGTAGATGAACCAGGAGACGAAACATCAGATGATGACACAGAATATGACTACGATTATGATTACGACTTAGAAGAATATTAACAGGCAAAGCACAAACTGTCGCAGGTTCATCTCAAACAGATGTTCCTACGGCAGTTTTCACTTTTTACATAAAAGCATATAGGATTCCTCTGTACCTCTTTTGAAATTCAGTCGAATTGACTACGATATAAGATACTTAATAGAAATAGATTCTGCCATTCAGGCAAAACGGCTCACATGATATGAGCCGGACTTTTTATTCATAGAATTTATAATCATTGATCTTTATTTTGGCCATTAAAAACCAAACTCCTGCAATAACTGTTCCAGATATACAGGATCCTTCAGTGCACGCTGCAGATCATCTGCACGATCCGATGTCAGAAGGCAGGAATATAATTTATTCAGTCTGGTAGTAGCTTCTGCACGGCCTTTCTGTAAGCCTTCTGCACGACCTTCCTGTAAGCCTTCTGCACGACCTTCCTGTAAGCCTTCTGCACGACCTTTCTGTAAGCCTTCTGCATGGCCTTCTGCCAATCCTTCTGCCCACGCTTCTTCCCGGATCTCATCTGCATGTTCCTGAACATACTCTTTCATATACTGTTCAAACATCATATAGCGTTCCCCCATCTTCCGGCTTCTTTTGATCTGGCGCATGGACTCCTGAAGCCGTTTGACCAATGCATCTTCATAATCAGCTTCACTTCCAGCCAGATCAGCCTTAACAAAATCAAGTAATGCTACCAGTTCCTTTGGTATTTCCTCACGATTTTTCCATTTGTATTAAGAAAAACAGTGCAGACTCCGTCACCAAATACATTTCCCGTTTCTTCACAGTATCTGCGGATGGTATAACGGCATTTTTTCTGCCCCAGGGGATCAAAGTTACAAATGAAAATGACATATGTGTCTGCCAGCTCTCCATAACTTTTCCCTTTTTCCAGCATTTCCACATCCATCTGACTGTGGTAATAACGGCTGCGTTTTTCCAGACTGTCTTTTTTCACCAGCTGCATCTCAATATCATAATGCGTCCTGTTTTCATCTTTTGCAAATACGTCCATGCGAATACTCTTACATTCCGGATTGAAAAAGAAACCATGTTCTGTGCTGATCTCAACTCTTTCAATCTGGATCTCCAACACACGTTCCAGGAAACATCGGCAGTTTTCTGCATCCATCATAACAGCTGCAAACATAAAATCGTCATGAAATACCAGTTCTTCCAGTGTTTTTTTACTCATTTTATTCCTCCATATTACAGAGGAATCCTATACTGGTAGATTATCATAATTTTCCTGTACATGCAATGGAATTCCCAAGAAAAATTATCCCCCTCCATTAAATAATGGTACGGTTGTACCCCCAAAAATCTTTCAATAAGTTTTTTTGACTTTTCCATATAAATTGCTTATGCTATACTGTAGTGAGCGTGCAAACACACACATTGAACACGGCGCGAAAGGAGCCTATCGTGAAATTCGCAGTTACAATCGTTACTTACAACCGACTGGAATTATTAAAAGAATGCATACAGCAGGTTCTGTCCCAGACAGTTCCCTTTTCTTATATTTGTATTGTAGACAACCACAGTACAGATGGTACTTCAGAATATCTGGACCAGCTGGCGGCTGGAACTGAAACCGTTTTCCCAAACGCCGGAAAACCGGAGTTTCACATCCTCCATCTTCCGGAAAATATCGGCGGGGCCGGCGGCTTTGCAAAGGGACTGGAAGATCTTGGAAAAACAGACTGTGACTGGATCCTGATCATTGATGATGATGCCATGATCGCAGCAGATTATATAGAACAGCTTCAGAAAGCCATTTTAAAAACAAACTACCTGGCTTATTCCGGCACTGTAACTACTGCCGGAGCCATTGATACCACCCACAGACGTTTCATCCAGTGTCCAAGACTGATGTTTTATAAGCCGGTACCGGAAGAGGAATATGCCAAAGCTTCTTTTGAATACGATATCAGCACCTTCTGCGGCCTGTTGGTAAACGCTGACATGGTACGAAAGATCGGCCTTCCAAAAACAGAATATTTCATCTGGTTCGATGATACAGAATACTGTCTGCGGTTCCATGACCAGTCACGGATCTTAAATGTGACTACAGCTGTTTTAAACCACAAAACAGCCCCCGTTGGTTCCGCCCCGGTCATCAGCTGGAAAAATTACTATGGTTTCCGCAATGCCATTGACATAGGAAAGACCTATTCCAAAAATCCACACCTGTATATGGCATATATCTGGCTGAACCATAAAGCCCACATTTTCTTGGATACCTTCGGGCTTCTGCTTGGAAACCAGAAAGAAATGCGCCGTTACCGCATCAAAGTCTACAAAGATGTCCTTAAAAACCGCCATAAAAAACCAGACGGAATATCCCCGGATTACCTGCCTGGAAGCGGATACAAATCATAAAGGAGAAAAACGCATGCAAGCAATCATCCTGCTGCCGGAATGGGAAAACGTTTAAAGCAGCTGACACAGAATAATACAAAATGTATGGTAAAGGTAAACGGTGTTCCCTGATCAACCGCACCTTAAACCAGTTAGAACAGCATAACCTGTCCCGGATCGTTATTGTTACCGGATATGAAGGCCAAAAACTTCGAGAACATATTGAAGGTCTGCATATCAAAACACCGGTTGTCTTTATTGACAACCCGGTCTATGACCGCACCAACAATATTTACTCCCTTTTCCTGGCAAAAGACTATTTATTAAAAGAAGACACTCTTCTTTTAGAGTCTGATATCATCTTTGAGGACTCTGTATTAAACAGCCTTACTGATGACCCAAGAGACAGTCTGGCACTGGCTGCCAAATATGAGTCATGGATGGACGGAACCTGTCTGGTCCTCTCTGACCAGGACGATATCGAAGCCATGATCCCAGGCAAAAAGTTCCGTTTTTCCGATACCGAACATTATTACAAGACCGTAAACCTTTATAAATTCAGCCAGGAATTTTCCAGGACACACTATGTTCCTTTTCTGGAAGCTTATACAAAAGCACTTGGAAATAATGAATACTATGAACAGGTATTGAAGGTTCTGGTAACTTTAGATGATCCAGGCATCAAGGCAAAACGTCTGGATGAGAACCAGCGCTGGTATGAAATTGACGATATCCAGGATCTGAACATTGCTGAGTCCATTTTCGCACCGGAAAAAGAGCGCACTCACCTGATCCAGAAGCGTTTCGGCGGCTACTGGCGCTATCCAAAAATGCTGGATTTCTGCTATCTGGTAAACAGTTATTATCCGCCGCAGAAAATGATGGATGAGATCAAACATAATTTTGATGTCCTTGCAAGACAGTATCCATCCGGAATGGCTGTAAACTCTCTCCTGGCCGCCAGAAACTTCTCCCTCCGCCAGGATCAGATCGTAGTAGGAAATGGCGCTGCAGAACTGATCAAAGCCCTTATGGAGCGTGTAAAAGGCAATCTGGGCGTGATCCGTCCTGCCTTTGAAGAATATGCAAACCGCTGTGACAAAGAAAAGGTCATTGCATTCGTTCCTCAGACAGAAGATTTCTCCTACAATGAAAATGATGTGATGAATTTCTTTGAAGATAAGAACCTTGACTGCCTGGTATTAGTTAATCCGGACAATCCAACAGGCAATTATATCTCCCGTGAGGGCATGCTAAAGTTGGCCCGCTGGACAAAGGAAAAAGACATCCGCTTCCTTGCAGATGAGTCTTTCGTAGACTTCGCAGAAGAAACAGAACCTACCCTTTTAGTAGAAGAACTGTTAGATGAAAATCCACATATGATCGTAGTAAAAAGCATTTCCAAGTCCTACGGTATCCCGGGACTGCGCTTAGGTGTAGCTGCCAGCGGCGATACAGACCTGATCGGACAGCTGAAAAAAGATGTTGCCATCTGGAATATCAATTCCTTTGGTGAGTTTTATATGCAGATCGAAGAAAAATACAGAAAAGACTATGCCTCTGCTTTAGACAAGCTTCGCACAGAGCGGACCCGTTTTGCGGAAAAACTTGGCAGTCTCCCCGGTGTCCGCATCTTCCCATCCCAAGCAAATTACCTGATGGTGGAACTCACAGGCGAAAATGTCAAAGCCACAGAGATAACAGAACTTCTTTTAACCCGCTATAACCTGTTTATCAAAGACCTGTCCTCCAAGATCTCCAGAGATGACCGCCAGTTTTTACGGATCGCCATCCGGAATGAAGAGGAAGATGATGTGCTGGTAAAAGCACTTGAAGAAATTTTAACTCACTGACCTGACCAATAACAATATAAAACCACTTTTAATCAGCTAACAATCAGCGGACGCGCCACTGGCGCCTCCTCGATATGCTTGGCAACAAAAAAGACCGCCCGGACCTGTTCATTATCCAGTCCAGACGGTCTTTTCGTTGTATTTACAACCTATTAATTCTTTTTCTTCTTATAGTCTCCCCATGCATACATAACCAGTGCCAGAGCGATAACTCCGTAGGAAATGAATACACGGAAGTACTCACCGATCGCAGCGTCACCAAACAGGTTCTTTCCTGCGGATGGAGCTACGATGAAAAGTAAGTGGAACAGGATACAGCCAAGAAGCGCCTGTCCGTTGGTTGCCTTTTTAATGGATGCACCACCTACCAGAATGGCTGCACCTGCGTACAGACCCACCTGCTCATGGGCACCGTAAGTCTGGAAGGAACCCATGTTCTGAACGAAGATCAGCTGTCCCCAGCCAGCCAGTACGGTAGAGATCACGATAGCGATCACGCGAACGCGGTCCACATTGATACCGGAAGCATTTGCAACGGTGCGGTTCTGTCCAACAGCACGGAACTGCTGGCCGATCTTTGTTTTCATCAGGGCATTGTTAAAGATACATAACAGTCCTACAACAAAGAAGGTAACCATCGGTACAGTGACCATGGAGAATATATTCTTTACAAATGGAAGCTGTGCTACTACGATAGCAGCCACGCAGATGCCTCCATAAGTAAATGCTTTTTTCTTCTCCATTTTCTTCCTTGCAAACAGGACCAGGGTGCCCACTGCAATAATACCGCAGATAATAAGAACAGCTGTGCTGAAGGAAACTCGCAGCAGACCATCTAAAGCATATTTAAAACCACGGTCTGTAGAAAGGTCGATGGTATTTGCAACACCGGTAGAACCCTTGATCACCAGACCCGGAGCCTTTAACGGGATCAGGTTGCCGAAGATAAACAGGAACAATAACTGATATAATCCGTTTGCAAAGTAACCTAAGATCAGACCACCGATCATTTCCTGGCCCTTCATCTTGTTCATCAGTTTACCAATGAGGAAACCGAAGAAAGCTGCGATGGGCATAGTCATAAGCATGGCAACCAGAAATCCTGGAAGACCGCTGATGCCCCATTCGATCACCCATAAAGCGGCGATCTGTGCTGCCATGGCACCAATGGTGATGGCAAAGTTGATACCCATACCGGCAACGATCGGAATAATAAGGGCCAGTACAATAAATGCGTTTCGGCTTAAACGGCCGAATAATTCATACATTACATAAGAAACTGTCTGTCCGGAGCAGATGAGTCCGATGATACATAATACCACGAACATGACGGTAACTGCATTTTTCTGCAGGATTTCACGAATATCCCATTTACTACGCACGAGACTCACCTCCTGACTTTGTAAGTGCGTACAGAATGATTCCATTGGAGATCAGGATACGCAGTGTTTCGGAAATAGTGGAACCAGGTACTAATACGTTTGCAACCGGCATTCCCAGTGTTAAAACACCCTGGAACAGGAAGGTACCGATGAGAACATGGCTGATCTTGCACCGGCTTGTAGACGCACCGCCGATAAGGATAGCAGATGCTGCGATAAAGCCCATCTGGCGAGGTGCTGTATACAGCTGCATAAAGCCGTAGCTCTGGGAATATACCAGAATTCCCACCGCGCCAAGTACGGTTGAAAATACAGTACCTGTAATACGCATCTTGTCAACATTGATACCTACAGACTCTGCAAAACGAGGATTGTTTCCTACTGCCTGCATCGCCTGACCGGTACGGCTGCGTGAAAACATCCATACAATAAAGCAGCTAAGTGCCATAAATAACAGCAGTCCTGTCGGAATGGTAAAATCGCCGATCTGGAATGCCAGGAAATCATTTAAGATATGGCGGAAGTTGGTTCCGTCCAGACCAATGGTATTTCTAAGACCGGTTCCTAATGGCCAGCGAAGCTCAGGGACTTAAACGGCAGTACCAGCCATGCAATACACATTAAAGATACGATGGAAAAACCAACGTAGGTGGTAACAGACATTTCAGAACCTTTTAAGCGGTTTAACATAAGTGCATACAGATAACCGCAGACAGCTGCCAGAGCGGAACCTGCAACAATAGCGAAGAGGAAACCTCCCCATCCTGGAATACCAAACTCAATGGTTAAAAGACCACCGATCAGACCTGCAACCAGACCAATGGGAAGACCCAGATTCAGGCTGATACCGCACTGGATACCAGGAACCATTGCCAGAACCATGATGGCATTCATTCCCATTCGTACAACTGTATTACTTAACAGAGTAGAAAGAGAAAGATCATACCATAAGGTCATAAAGCAAAGTAAGATAAAGAATACACCGATGATCACTCTTGGAATACCAAGTTTTGCAACCAGCCAGCTGTTAAACAGTAAAAGTACAGTCAATACTAAAAGGGCAAAGCTAAATAAACCAGGTCATCTGCGTGACGGATGATCCGTCCTTCATTTGTCTCTTTAATATTACTCTGTTCAACGTAACGGTCATACTGAGTGGCAAAACTGTCACCGGACTGATAAAGGATGCCTTCTACTGTCGCTTCCAGTGTTTCTAATGCTTCATCCGTCAATACCGGATAGATCTTTTTCAGCTCTGCGCCTACATTTGCATAAGTTGCCTTTGCTTCTTCCTGCTTTTCAAGCATTTCAGGAGTTGCCTCAAAACCGGACATATCAACTACTACTTCATCATCTTCCGGGATCTCTTCTCCTGCTGCTGACATTTCTTCATGTTTCTTTTCTAAAGCTGCCTCTGCCTCTGCATAATGTGCCTCTTCATAAGCAGCGCGGGCCTGAGCCTCCACCTCTGCATAGGCCTTTACAGCCTCTGTATATACGTCAACAGCTGCAGAAAGACCGGTTACATCAATACCGGAAAGATCACTCTGGGCGCCATTTTCGTATTTTGCTCTTGTTTCTGTTTCTGCCTTTTCTACTGCTTCACGGATAGCTGCCATACCGCCGCCGGATGCTTGCTGCCGCCTGTGCTTCCTGTTTCGCAATGGCTACGTAACTTTCCACTACGCTGTCGCCGGTAGCACTGAGCAGTGTCTGGATACGCATGGTACGAAGGATCTCCTGACCTGCCGCCCCATTCTGCTTAGGCATATTTATAAATCCTAATACCATACAGAAGGCTGCCGCTACTGCACAAAGAATGGCAAGGAGTCTCTGGATCTTATTTTTCGTCATTCTTCTGTTCCCCCTTTCTCTATATGTTCGGACGGTTTAATGCCGGACATGGCCAGACCATAATCTGCGTCTGGTGCCTGTGGAGATAAGATGTCTACCAGTTTGCCTTCTGAAACAATGGCAATACGATCAGAAACACTCTTAAGCTCCTGAAGTTCTGAGGAAACAATGACAACGGTCATTCCCAGTTCCCTGTTTAAACGCACCAGAGTCTCTAACACCAACTTTTTCGCGCCGATGTCGATACCTCGGGTAGGTTCGGAAACAAACAGGAATTTCGGAGACATGCACAGCGCTTGGCAATACATACCTTCTGCTGGTTACCACCGGATAAAGTACCGGAATGCTGGGTCGGTCCAAAGCAGCGGATGTCCAGGCTCTTTATGTATTCTTCTGCGGTTTCACGGATCTTTTTGCTGTCGATCTGGGTAAATGGTCCGAATTTCTTCAAATATTCCCCTTTGATCTGCATGGCGTTAAATACGATATTGTCTTCAATGGAACGATCTAATAAAAGGCCCACACCTTTACGGTCTTCAGAAACCATGGCAACACCTGCGCTTAAAACAGATCTGGTATCTTTAAAGTTTAATTCCTGTCCGAACAGTTCTACCTTTCCCTCTGCATCATAAAGTCCCATGATACCATTGGGGATACCCAGTTTTCCCTGACCTGCCAGACCGCCGATACCGAAGATCTCGCCCTCGTAAATATCCACAGATAAGCTATTTACCTGCTCACCGGGCATATCTACATGAAGATCATGGATGCTCATAGCCACTTTTTCACTTGGAACCGGTCTTGGGGCTGCCTCTACCATTGCTTCCCCTTTTCGGCCTACCATCAGTTCCGCGATCTCACGGATACTGGTTTTTGCAGTTTCTCTTGTTGCTGCCAGCTTTCCGTCTCGCAGGATGGTAATGTTATTAGATGCGGCCATTACCTCGTCCAGACGATGGGTAATAAAGATAATGGCAATACCGCTTTCAGAGATCTTCTTCATAACGGAAATAAGCTGGGCTGCCTCACTCTCCGTAAGAACAGCAGTGGGTTCATCAAACACCAGAAGTTTTACACCTGTTTTATCGATCTCTCTTGCGATCTCGATAAACTGCATATATCCAACCGGCATTCCATGGACCAGCGTTTTTTCATCTAAATTCATTCCTACGTCATCCAGAGCCTTACGGGCATCAAAAGCCATAGCCTTCATATCCAGGCTTTCCAGGTTCTTTCCCAGAAGGCGGCTTACCGGATTGGGATTTGTGATCTCACGATTTAATTTGATGTTTTCCGTAATAGTAAATCCCGGAAGAAGCATAAATTCCTGGTGGACCATACCAATGCCCTTTTCCATGGCGTCATAAGGAGAATGGATATGTGTTTCTTCCCCATCTAAAAGGACCTTTCCCTCAAAACCGCCTGTGCTGTGGATGACCGGCATACCAAACAGGATATTCATCAGAGTAGATTTACCAGCTCCATTTTCTCCTAACAGTGCATGGATCTCGCCTTTTTTCACGGAAAGAGACACGCCATTTAATACGGTATTTTCACCATAATGCTTGGTAATGTCTTTCATCTCAAGAACATATTCTTTTTCTGTGTTCATTGAAATTCCCCTTTCTGTCAGTTATCATTTTGCTGAAAAAGGCCCACCCGAAATCAATAGGGTGAGCCTTTTCTCAGATTTCAAGTTTCTTATAAGTAGTCGTTAAAATCAACCGGAGCAAGCAGAATGGTATAGTAATTATCAAAAGTTTCACCTTCTGCATTGGTATAATTATTGATCTTTGCCCCTTCAACTTTAGAGTTAAACATTTCAACCAGCTTATCAGCATCATTGCGGTCTGTGATCTCGCCTGTGATATATCCCTTTGCATAATCAACACCAACTGCAATAATGGTCATAGCAACCGGGGATGCCCATGTAGAGAAACGTCCTACTGCGTCATGCTCCTTTAATTTAGCTGCGATCTGCTTTAATGCGTCTTCGTCATCACCGCCAATTGCAAGTTCCAGTCCTAACGTAGCTGGAAATGCGTGATATGGACTTGGGCAGCAAGGCTGTGGATAATAAGCATTAGGCTCATCTAAGCAAGCGGTCTGTAAAGAAGGCTGCATACCACAGTTTGTTGTGAAGAAAGCAACTTTCTTGCCTTCATATTTCTTCAGCTGCTGTGGAACATCTTCCAGGATGAACTGCTGGGAAGCGGAAAGTCCAGCCTCTGCAGTTGGGTCTGGAGCAGTAACGTCTACCATTTCGATGCCAAGCGCATCTGCGTTCTTCTTAAGAAGTTCGTGGCGTGCTACGATCAGCTCCATTGCCATATGGCGTGGGAAGGAGTAATGTACGAATACATCAATACCCCAGTCAGCGCATTTTTCCATAATGGTATCGCCCTGTGCTGCTTCATCTGCATATAAAACAAGATCAGATGCTGCTGCGATAACAGCCGGGTCTTCCTGAGGAGTACCAGCGATCAGGAGGATGTCATCTCTTCCCATCTCGCGAACCTTATCAAAACCAGCCTTTGCACCAGGAACTGCCTGACACATAACGATCGCTTTTACATCAGGATCAGATGCGAAAGATACGATCTGGGATACGGTAGTCTCCATCTCTGACATAAAGTTGTCCGGATAAGTTGCTGTAACGATGTGCTCCGGACCATATGTAGCTAATGCTTTTTCTGCTGCACGGAACTCTTCCTCGCCCTGTGAAACAGTACCGGTTAAAATTGCTACTTTCCAGTTATCACTGCCTTCTGACTTTGCAGCCTCTGTTGCTTCTGTAACAGCTTCTGCTGCGGTAGTTTTTTCTTCTGCCTTCTCAGCAGGTGCTGCTGTTGTAGCTGCGGTATTTCCACCGCCACATCCTGCCAGACCAAATGCCATCGCTGCTGCTGTAACAAGAGCCATCATTTTTTTGCTTTTCATAATTCGTCCTCCTTAATTTATAGATGTCCAGACCATCTACCCCCCTGCATGTTTTCAACATGGATCATGCTGTCCTCATGGCCGGCGGCATACAAGTTTTATTTTGTACGTCTACGGTCTACACTTGTGTGCTAGTGTAACACACCCCTGTTAAAAAAGCAAGTTTTTTTGTTGTGAATTTGTAATTTTTTACCATTTATTTTTGTAATCCATTTATATTTTTATGCTTTAAAGTCACAAATTATACAAAAAATCTTTAATCTGTCATTTTATAGCTCGTCATTTTGCTGCATTTTTCGTCTGTAAATCCCCTGTATCAACAGGGTTTTTGGAAATTTCTGGAAAATAATGGCGCCGGTAGTTCCAACGGAATTTCCCGGTACACAAAAAAGCTACTGCAAAATGGTCTCTTTCCACTTTGCAGCAGCTTTATCTTACTCAGGCTCATATTTCTGTCCGTCAGGCATGACATTCCCCCGTTTACAGCATATTCAGTTCTTCCTTTGCACATGCCATGGCAGAAGCGATCACCTTGTCCATGTCGTAATACTTATATTCTCCTAAACGTCCGCCAAAAATAACATGTTCTTCTTTTTCAGCCAGTTTTGCATACTTCTGATACAATGCCTGGTTTTTCTCATCATTGACCGGATAATAAGGTTCCATACCTTCCTGCCAGGTAACAGGATATTCTCTGGTAATAACCGTCTTTGGCTGGGTACCGAATTCAAAGTGCTTGTGCTCAATGATGCGGGTGTACGGAGTCTCGCGGTCCGTGTAGTTTACTACAGCAACGCCCTGGTGGTTTTCCTCATCCAGAACCTCAGACTCAAAACGCAGGCTGCGGTATTCCAGCTTGCCAAACTGATACTTATAATAAGCATCAATGGTTCCTGTATACACGATCTTTTCCCCTAAACCATCGTAATATTCCTTCTTTTCCAGATAATCTACGCCGGTTTCAATATCGCAGCCTTCAAAGAGACGGTCAATGATCACATTGTAACCGCCAATAGGAATTCCCTGGTACAGATCATTGAAATAGTTATTATCATAGGTATAGCGCACAGGAAGTCTCTTGATGATAAAAGCCGGAAGTGCTGTGCAGTCTCTTCCCCACTGTTTTTCTGTGTAGCCTTTTACCAGTTTTTCATAGATCTCGCGGCCTACCAGGCTGATGGCCTGCTCTTCTAAGTTCTTCGGCTCGCCGGTGATCTCTTTTTTCTGCTCTTCAATGATCTTTTTCGCCTCTGCCGGAGTGGAAATATTCCACATCTTGCTGAAGGTGTTCATGTTAAAAGGCATGTTGTACATTTCACCTTTGTAATTGGCAACCGGACTGTTGGTATAACGATTAAATTCTGCCAGTGAATTTACAAACTGCCATACTTCTTTGTTGCTTGTATGGAAAATGTGGGCACCGTATTTGTGTACATGGATACCTTCTGTATTTTCACAGTACACATTTCCGCCAATATGATCCCTCTTTTCCAGGACCAGGCACTTCTTTCCCTTCTGCTTCGCAAACCAGGCAAAGACACCGGAGTACAGTCCGCTTCCTACTAATATATAGTCATATTTTTTCATTTTTATGCTCCTTTTTTATACCACGACATAATCCGAGTATACCGCATCTGGCATCATCAGGCAATCAACAGATTTTCCCCTTATGTGCAGACTTTTTATATTACCACGGAAAAATCCCCAGAAATCCGGCTCTGATCAACACCAGAACGGTCAGATGCACCGGATAAAACCAGTAAAACACATATTTAAACTTCTGTTTTCCCCGTTTTCCATTATAAAACCAGATGGGTATTGCTGCCAGGGCACCAACTCCATAGTTCAGATCCAGTGTTTCCAGGCCGCCAAGGACTGCCGCTGCCACACTGCGCCCTGCCCTGCTGTAATGAAACTCATAAAAAGCTGCAATAATGATGATCCCGATATAATCATAATCTGACTGAATCAGCACTGCTGCCATACAGCCCAAAGCTACTGCAAATATCTTTCCCGCTTCCACTGCAAGGGGAGTTTTTTCCCGAAACTGTGCCTGTTCCATGCCCCATAAAACAGCCAGTCCTATGAGAAATTCAAAAAATACATTCTGGTACCCCGGATAAAACCAGCGGTTGCTGCCGCCAGGTCAAAAGGCAGTTCTGATATGAGGGCAAACAGAAACATCTGCAGGGCGTAACGCCTCCGGCTGTGTGTATGGTAAAAGCCCTCTACCAGAAGAAAAGCATAGATCAGGAATGCAGGCCGTCCCAGCATACGCATTCCCCGTTGAAGCACATACAGCCACTGGCCATTTCCATTTTCCAGAAGTTTTTGAAAACATTCTGCTCCGCCCTGATAATACAACCCATATTCCACGACCACTGCCCCAATATGGTCAATGAGCATGGAGATCATGGCGATCCATTTAAGCGCTGCGCCACTTAAGCCAAAGGTACTTCCTGTATCTGCAGAAGCACCTCCCGCATAGGCATACTCCATTTTATTTTTCATCAAAATATTTCCTCAACACAGCTAAAAGCCCCTGATGTTCATTGTCAACCGGAGTTACGAAAGGAGCCGCCGCTTTTACTTCTTCCGGCGCATTGGCCATGGCAAAACCGGCACCTGCTGCATTTAACATATCAAGGTCATTCTGCCCGTCCCCAAAAGCCAGGGACTGCTCCACAGGAATGTCATATTTTTCACATACAATCTTCACTCCTGCTGATTTACACACGTTTCCGTTCATTACTTCCAGATAAACCGGCTTGGATCTTGCAATGGAAAGCTGTGGATACCGTTCTTTTAAGCGGTTTTCTGTACGGATCACCGCTTCTTCATCCCCCATAAACAGAAACTTATGAATGCCACCCTCTTTTCCAAAAATCTCCCTTATATCTCCGGTTTCCGGTATCAGATGGGTGATTCCCTGTTCCTGGATCACCCACGGATCCCTGATATCGTCCACTACCCAGTGTTCCCCACCGTATATGCCGCAGACTACCTCCGGAAACTCTTTTGCAACCAGACTTTTGATCTCACATGCCAGGTCCAGATCCAGCAGGCAGCTGTATATTTCCTGATCATCCGGATCCAGAACCAGACCGCCGCTGTAGCACACCATAGGAGCATGGATCCCCAGTTCTTCCCGGATGGGGCGCATTCCTTTTGGCATACGGGCTGATACCAGTACAAAAGGAACTCCCTGACTGTCCAGACGGCGCAGTTCCTCTATAGTCTCCTCTGGAACCTGGTTTTCATTGTTTAAAAGAGTGCCGTCAATATCGCTGAAAATGATCTTATATTCTTTCAAGTTGTTTAACCCCCGCATTTATAATGTAACATTTGAGCTGAAACCAGTTTCTAATTCTGGAACATATCTCCTGCCAGCGCCCGGATCCTTTTTGCCAGAAATGCCGCCATAACGCAGAGAAGAAAATCTTCCACCACTGTGATCAGAAAACAGTTGATCACCACCAGTTCCATGAGATTGGCATATGGATCACATAATTACTGATCCCATAAAAATACACCATTCCTGAAACATAATAAGCCATCATCCCCAGAAGGCACTGAACAGATCCCAGGCAGTACCTGCTCCCGGGCGAAGGGAGGACAGCTTTCCTGTGATCCAGGCAGCAAATACAAAGCCCAGTAAAAATCCGAATGTTGGACGGATCAGATAAGCAGGACCGCCACCTGCCGCAAACACCGGAATACCGGAAAGGCCTACCGCCAGATAAATCCCCACACAGATTGCACCTCTGCGGGCTCCAAGCAAAAATCCTGCTAACAGGACAAATAAAAACTGCATGGTAAAATGCATGGGAAAGGGCTGCACCGGTATATTGATCTTAATATAGGCCCCTGCTGCGATCAGAGCTGTAAACAGACCGATCTGCGCCATTTCCCTGGTTGTCAGCGCCTGAGAACGGGCCACTTTTAATTCATGCATAAATGATTTTCCTCCGTAATGTATGATATCCTGAAACATAAAACATTGTAACATTGACCATAACCTAAGTCAACGAAGGAGTTCACTCTGGCTCTGCGTTATAACAAAAAAGGATATTGGCACGTACAAAAAAGCGCATTGCCATAAATGACAACACGCTTTTTGATTTCACATTTATTTTTATTTCATACCGGGGATCCGGCATTTACCATTCATTAATAAAACAGTCTGTTCACAGCACTGAAGATACCGCGGATAGATGCTCTGGTAATATTGGAGCTGATGCCTACGCCGTAAGTTGCTTTTCCAGTACTCTGGTCTACTAAGTGGATGTAGGAAGCAGCCTGTGCGCCGGAACCGGATGCCAGTGCATGCTCGGTGTAGTCTAATACCTTGATCTGGATGCCCAGTGCCTCTTCTAAGCCTCTCTGAACAGCATCAATCGGTCCGTTTCCAATGCCATCGAAGTACTTCTCAATACCATGATCAGTGTAGGTAAGTTTAACCAGTGTTGCAAACTCGCCGTCTGCAGTCTCTGTATCGGTAATACGGCACTTGCGGAAGTGCATTGGTTCTTTGCGGTCCAGATAATCCTTCTTGAACTCTTCCATGATCTGCTCTGGAGCAACTTCACCCTGCTTTTCGGAAATAGCCTGGATGACATCTGCAAACTCCTTGTGCATGCCCTTTGGAAGCTTGAAGCCATAGAAAGTATCCATAACAAAGGCTACGCCGCCCTTTCCGGACTGGCTGTTGATACGAACGATTGGCTCGTACTGTCTTCCAATATCGCTTGGATCGATAGGCAGATACGGAACTTCCCAGTACTGGCTGTTTCTCTCATGAAGAGCTGCATACCTTTGTTGATCGCATCCTGATGAGAACCGGAGAATGCGGTAAATACCAGCTTTCCAGCGTATGGATGTCTTGGCGGGATCTGCATCTTGGTGCAGCGCTCGTAAACTTCTGCGATCTCACGGACATTTTCAATATTTAACTCTGGGTTGATACCCTGGGAGAACATATTGTAAGCAACGGTTAAAATATCTACATTACCTGTACGCTCACCATTTCCGAACAGGGTTCCCTCTACACGGTCAGCGCCTGCAAGCAGTGCTAATTCAGTAGAAGCAACACCTTCGCCTCTGTCATTGTGTGGATGCACACTTAAGATAATGCTTTCTCTGTTCTTAAAGTGTGTATTCATCCATTCGATCTGGTCTGCGTATACGTTTGGAGTGTTCATCTCAACAGTAGATGGAAGGTTGATGATGATCGGGTTCTCCTTGGTAGCGCCCCAGGTTTCCTGAACTGCAGTACAGATATCAAGAGCAAAATCCAGCTCTGTGCCGGTAAAGCTCTCTGGAGAATACTCCAGACGGATCTTGGTATCACATTCTGCTGCGTATCTCTGTACCATCTTGGTACCTACAATAGCGATATCCTTGATCTCATCCATATCTTTGTGGAAAACAACATCTCTCTGAAGATAGATGTGGAATTGTAAATATGTACAATGGCTTTCTTGATGCCCTTCAATGCCTCAAAAGTTCTCTTGATCAGATGCTCACGGCACTGTACTAATACCTGGACTTCTACATCATCCGGGATCAGCTTGCGGTCAACCAGGGTACGAAGAAAATCATATTCGATCTGGGAAGCTGCAGGGAAACCAACCTCGATCTCCTTAAAGCCCAGCTTTACTAAAAGGTTGAACATCTCTACCTTTTCTTCTACTACCATTGGTTCTACCAGTGCCTGGTTTCCGTCACGAAGGTCAACGCTGCACCATACAGGAGCCTTTTCAATTTCCTTATTTGGCCAGGTACGCTCCGGGAAATTAACTACAGGTACTCTTTTATATCTCTTATAATTTAACATAATAACTATTTCCTCCTTGTGTCTATCTCTGTCTTTTTTGTTACATGCTACTTGCTGTTGTGACCGGCATTTAAACGGTTCTGCTTTGTATTTTTTAATCTCAAGCCCTTCCGGGCAGTCGCTCGATCACGCCGTAACGGCAGACGATAAACAGCAGTACTTTTACTGATTCAGCCCCACGTTTCATCATTCCTTTTCTTAATAAAATCGTATACAGCATGGGATTTGTTTAAAAAAGCTCCGGAGCAACATTGTCCCCGGAGCCTCTGATACACCAGCCTCATTGCTGCAAATGATAAAAAATATATATTACAGTATAACATATACCCTTTATTCTTACAAGCAATGAGATTTCATTTTACTATTCGTTCTGGTTATGGATAATATTCCTGATCAACGTTTGCAGGCGCATTTTTTCGCCTTATAAACAATGTCCCTGCTCTTCCATTACTTTAATCACTTGGTCAACGTATTTTTCACAGGTCTCAAGATCAGATGCCTCTACCATAACACGGACAACCGGTTCTGTACCAGACTGACGAAGAAGGATACGTCCATTGCTTCCTAAGCTTTCTGTTACTTTGGCAACCTCTGCCTGGACTTTTCATCATCCTGGGCTGCTTTTTTGTCTTTTACCTTTACGTTCTTAAGAACCTGCGGATAAACTTCATATTCAGATGCCAGTTTTGCAAGAGTCTGCTTCTTCTCCAGGATCACTTCCATTACTTTCAGGGAAGTAAGGATGCCGTCTCCGGTCGTTGCATGTTTACTGAAAATGATATGGCCGGACTGTTCGCCGCCTAAGCAGTTGCCGGTAGCAGCCATATTTTCATAAACATATTTATCGCCTACAGCTGTCTTTTCATAGGAAATGCCTTCCCGGTCAAATGCCTTGTAAAGACCGAAGTTTGACATAATGGTAGTAACAACTGTGTTGTGGAACAGGCTTCCCTGCTCCTTCATGTACTTGCCGCAGACATACATAATGCCGTCTCCGTCTACTACATTTCCCTTTTCATCTACAGCGATGCAGCGGTCAGCATCTCCGTCGTAAGCAAAGCCTACATCACAGCCTTCTTCTACTACAAATTTCTGTAAATGTTCAATGTGGGTGGAACCGCAGTCTGTGTTGATGTTTAAGCCATTTGGCTCATTGCTGATCACATGTGTCTCAGCGCCAAGGGCATCAAATACATTTTTAGCAATCGCAGAAGCACTTCCGTTTGCACAGTCTAAAGCCACTTTCATGTTCTTGAAAGAACGGGTGGCAATAGCGATCAGATAGCCGATGTAACGGTTTCTGCCTGCTGCAAAGTCTACCGTGCGTCCGATCTTGTCTTTCTTAGCTAACGGGATCTCGCCCATTTCGCCGTCTAAGTATTTCTCGATCTCTACGATCACAGATTCTTCCAGCTTTTCGCCCTTTTCGTTGATAACCTTGATACCGTTATCATAGTATGGGTTGTGGCTGGCAGAGATCATGATACCGCAGTTAAAGCCCTCTGTACGTACTACATAAGAAACGCTTGGTGTGGTAGTTACGTGAAGCAGAAATACATCAGCGCCGGATGCGGTCAGACCTGCTACTAAAGAATACTCAAACATGTAGCTGCTGCGTCTGGTATCTTTTCCGATAACGATACGGCATCTTTCATCTGGCTTTTTCTGTCCGTAGTACCAGCCTAAGAAACGGCCTACTTTAAAGGCATGTTCAACGGTTAAGTTTACATTTGCTTCCCCGCGAAAGCCGTCTGTTCCAAAATATTTTCCCATTTTTTATGATCCTTCCTATCTGCACCTGTATCTGGCCGATCACTGCCTGATGCAGAAGTCAATTTTATTCTGAACCGGATTAAAACATATCGTTCTTCTTCAGTTCCTCTAAATAGCGTCCCAAAGCGTCCTGCCATGCAGGAAGTCTCTCAAAGCCGTTTTCTGTCAGTTTATCCTTATTTAAGCGGCTGTTAGATGGACGTTTTGCCTTAACAGGGAATGCAGATGAGTCTACCGGTGTTACCTTTACTTCATCCATACCAGCCTGACGGAAGATCTCGCAGGCAAATTCATACCAGCTGCAAAGTCCTTCATTGGTTGCATGATATCTGCCGTACTTGTCGGTCTGGATCATGGCAACTAACAGCTTAGACAGATCGTAAGTATAAGTTGGGGAACCAATCTGGTCATTTACAACGCTGACAGCGCCTCTCTCTTGGCCTAAACGGAGCATGGTCTTAATAAAGTTCTTTCCATTTACACCAAATACCCATGCAATACGGACAATAAAGTACTTTTCCAGGTTCTGCTCTACTGCGATCTCGCCTTCGTACTTGGTCAGACCATATACATTTAATGGCTCTCTGTGGTCATCCGGCTCCCATGGGCGCAGACCTTCGCCGTTAAATACATAGTCTGTACTGATGTACATCATCTTAATGTCTAAGGCTTTGCAGACTTTTGCAATGTTTCTGGTTCCTTCTGCATTGACCTTGCGGCACAGTTCCACATTGTCTTCAGCAGCATCTACTGCAGTATATGCTGCACAGTGGATCACTGCATCCGGTTTTGCCTCAGTAATTACTTTTTCGCAGGCTGCGGCGTCTGTGATATCCATTTCTTCTACATCTACGCCAATTCCTTCGATGCCCTTAGCTGCCAGTTCGTCCATTACGTCATGTCCAAGCTGTCCTTTTACACCTGTTACCAGAACTCTCATAAATGATCCCTCACTTTTATTATGTACTCTCAGAGTACATCTTACTATACACGTCAATGGCTGGCGGAAATTTCCGTCAGCCACAGTTACTTGTTACTTATCGTTCACTTACAGACGGTTTCCGTACATTTTATCGAAGTAATTGCTGTACTCACCGCTTAAAATATTTTTCCACCATTCCTGGTTGTCCAGATACCACTGGATGGTCTGCTGAATTCCTGTATCAAAGTTGTATTTTGGCTTCCAGCCTAATTCTGTCTCGATCTTGGTTGGGTCGATGGCATAACGGCGGTCATGGCCTGGGCGGTCTGTTACAAACTTGATCAGGCTTTCCGGCTTGTTTAATGCCTTTAAGATAGTCTTTACAACTTCCAGATTGGTTCTCTCGTTGTGTCCGCCAATGTTGTAAACTTCACCTACACGGCCCTTGTGGATGATCAGGTCGATTGCTTCGCAGTGATCGGATACATGAAGCCAGTCACGTACATTTTCACCGGTTCCGTATACAGGAAGCTCCTCATCTGCTAATGCACGGCTGATGATCAGCGGGATCAGCTTCTCAGGGAAATGATATGGGCCATAGTTGTTGGAGCAGCGGGATACAGTTACAGGCATTCCATAGGTTCTGTGATATGCCAGTACAAACAGGTCTGCACTTGCCTTGGATGAAGAATATGGGCTGGAGGTGTGCAGCGGTGTTGTCTCTGTAAAGAACAGGTCTGGGCGGTCTAATGGCAGATCTCCATAAACCTCATCGGTAGATACCTGATGATAACGCTTAATGCCATAGGTACGGCATGCATCCAGTAAGGTAGTAGTTCCCATTACATTGGTGCGCACAAATGCCTCTGGATCAGTGATGGAACGGTCTACATGGCTTTCTGCAGCAAAGTTTACTACTACGTCTGGTTTTTCTTTCTCAAATAAGTCGAAGATGAACTTCTGTCAGCGATATCGCCTTTTACAAAGCGGTAGTTTGGCTTGTTCTCTACTGGCTTTAAGTTTTCCAGGTTTCCTGCATAGGTTAACAGATCCAGGTTGATGATCTCATAGTCTGGGTATTTGTTTACCATATGATGTACAAAGTTGCTTCCGATAAATCCGGCGCCGCCGGTTACGATGATCTTCATAATGTAAATGTTTCCTCCTAAAATAGCTCTATGCGAGGGACATCTTCTTGCTGCGGCAAGCCGCAACAAGAAGCATCGGATATCCATCCGATGTAAAATTCAAGCCATAAGCGGACTTATGAGCAAGCTCAACATCCGCTTATTTCTTGAATTTTGCGCCCTATAGCTTGTTCGTTAGAATTCGCGGTTATGCAGCTTGTCTACATACTTTCCGTCTAAAACGTCTTTCAGGTACTTGCCGTACTGGTTCTTCTTTAAAACTTCGTAGGTCTCTAATACCTGCTCTTTGGTGATCCAGCCGTTTAAGTATGCGATCTCTTCCAGGCATGCGATCTTTCTGTGCTGGTGGGTCTCTACCGTCTTTACAAAGTTGGTTGCTTCTACTAAGACTCATGGGTTCCTGTATCCAGCCAGGTAAAGCCCTGTCCCAGTAAGATAACATCCAGATCGCCATTTTCCAGATAGATACGGTTCAGGTCTGTGATCTCTAACTCGCCTCTTGCAGATGGCTTTAAGTTCTTTGCATACTCTACAACGCGGTTATCGTAGAAATAAAGTCCTGTTACGCAGTAATTGGACTTCGGCTTTTCAGGCTTCTCTTCAATAGAGATCGCTTTGCCGTTTGCGTCAAATTCAACGATACCGAAACGCTCCGGATCGTCTACATAGTAACCGAATACAGTTGCGCCTTTTCCCTTATTGGCAGCAGCTTTTAATCTCTTGTTTAAGCCCTGTCCATGGAAAATATTATCACCTAATACCATGGCAACGGAGTCACCATTGATAAACTCCTCGCCAATGATAAATGCCTGAGCCAGTCCGTCCGGGCTTGGCTGTACAGCATAGCTTAAGTTGATACCGAACTGCTTTCCATCACCTAACAGAGCCTCAAAACGTGGGGTGTCAACTGGTGTGGAGATGATTAAGATATCCCTGATACCTGCATTCATCAACACAGATAACGGGTAATAGATCATAAGTTTGTCATAAATAGGAAGCAGCTGCTTCGATGTTACTTTGGTTAAAGGGTAAAGTCTGGTGCCGCTTCCGCCGGCAAGTATAATCCCTTTCATTTTTTCCTCCTTGCAGGTCCCTGTAACCGTATTGCTTCTTATTTTAATGCAGACTACGGCCGAACCACTGGTTATTCTTTGTTCAATATACCATACTATGCGCCATTTTTCAAATCCTCAGGGAAATATTTCGCTATAATTCATGAAATATTAATATACGATTTTTCAATAGGGGATTAGGGATTGAAAAAAGTCTTTTTATTTAATAAGATAGCAGTAAAACATACAAAATTGGGGGAAAACTATGCTTTTAATGAACAAAACTCTTTTAAAGCTTGCCCGGGGACTATGGCTTTGGATCTTAGCCATAGCAGGGGTGGGCTTTCTTACGTTGGTAGGTACCACGGCGCTGGCTGAGATCATTGCCGGTTTCCTTGGTACTCTTTTTCAGCCTCAGGCGATCTTAAATACTGCCTGGAGCGCCATCCGGGCCGCGCTGGCTGCAGCTGTATTTACCTTTCTTGCCCAGCTCTTAAAAGGACTGTTAGAATACAGGACCGCTGCAAAGGCAAGAGAAGGCATGCGGAAAATGATCTTTTCCAAAGTTCTGGAATTAGATGCAGGAGGCATCGAAAAGATCGGTCCTGTCTCTGCTATCACAGCCTCTGTAGATGCCGTGGAACAGATGCAGACCTATTTCAGTACCTACCTTCCAAGTCTGATCTACAGTGTGATCGCGCCCATTTATCTGTTCTTTCATTTAAAGAACATTTCCATGCCTGTGGCTGTTTTATTATTAGTAGTATCACTTTTTCTGCTTCCTATTAATAATGCATTCCGCAGCAGGATCGAAGATATCCGCAAAATCTACTGGCGTTCACTGGATGATATGACCGGCTACTATATGGACAGCCTGCGGGGACTTACTACTTTAAAACTGTTTGACAGAGACAGGGAACATTCCCGTATCCTGGGGGAAAAGGCAGATATATTAAACAAAAATATCAACTGTTTTATGAAGATCAATTTTACCTCTTTCCTGGTAACAGAAGCGCTGATCTATGCTGCCCTGGTAATCGCCCTTGTAGACTCCTGTGTACGTATTACAAAGGGTTCCATTACCATTTCACAGGCACTGATCGTTTTAATGCTTTCTTACAGCTATTTTTCTTCTGCACAGCAGCTGATGAGCGCTTCCCACAGTGCTTTAACCGCTATTTCCGCAGCAGGTAAAGTGGAGGAGATCCTTGATACAGATACAACACGCCCCTTTGACCCGTCACTGCCGGAAGATAAGGAACATTTTAATGGGATCCGTATGGAACATGTATCCTATGGTTATGAAGGACGGGCCAGAGCCTTACAGGATGTTTCTCTTACAATCCCCAAAGGTTCTGTTGTCGCTTTAGTTGGACTTTCCGGCTGTGGAAAATCCACCACTGCTTCTCTTTTAATGCGTTTTTGTGACGCGGCAGCCGGACATATTTACATGGACGGCAAAGACTATCACAGCATGAAGCCGGAGGAACTGAGAAAGCACATTGCCATGGTTCCCCAGCAGGTAAACCTTTTTTCCGGGACCATCCGTGAAAATCTGCTCCTTGCTGACCCGGATGCAGATGACCAGACTTTAATGGAGGCTGTAAAAGAAGCGGGACTTTTAAAATTTGTACAGTCACTGGAAAAAGGACTGAATTCTGATGTTGGAAATGCAGGTGCTTCCCTCTCCGGCGGCCAACGCCAGAAAATCGGTATTGCAAGAGCCCTTTTATCAAAGGCTGAATACATGATCTTTGATGAGGCTACTTCCAGCGTAGACCCTGAAAGTGAAAAGGAGATCTGGGAGACCATCGGCCACCTGGCCCATACCCGGACCCTTATCATCATCTCCCATAGAATGTCATCAGTACGTGGCGCTGACTGCATTTACGTTCTAAAAGATGGCAGGGTGGCACAGCAGGGCGATCATGAAACTTTAATGGCCCAGGATGGCTTATATCATGAACTGGTAATACGCCAGCAGGCAATGGAGGTGGCAGAATGAAACGAAAATTCAGTTATTCAATGAAGAAAATGAACCGCCGGCTTCTGGCCATTGGAAGACCGATCCGGAACTATATTGCCATTTCAACAGTTGCCAGTGTACTGGGAGCACTCTCCATATGGGACTGATGGGATTTGGCGCTTTATGGCTTTTGGCTGCGGCTGGTTTTTGTGATGGAATGATGACTTATGCAGCCCTTACTGTTACCTGTGCTGTTTTGATCGCAGTGTGCCGCTATCTGGAAGGTTTATTCTCCCATTTAGGTGCATACGGCATCCTTGCGAAAATGAGAGTCCATCTTTTTGACGCCATCGACCGTATTTCTCCTGCTTATATGATCGGACGGGAAACCGGTGATATTATGAATATCGCTGTGGCAGATATCGAAACTCTTGAATATTTCTTTGCACATACTATCGGACCTATGTTTACAGTCATTTTACTGCCGGTAACAACAGTGGTTCTGGCATGGTTTGTAAATCCGCTGTATGCACTGGTGCTGATCCCAATCTATATTATGATCAGCGTTGTACTGCCTCTTGGGGCACTGATCGCCGGACGGGGCATCGGTATGCGCTACAGGGAAGAGTTAGGTGATCTGAAATCGAAGATCCTGGAAAGTGTATACAGTATCCGGGATATCCAGATCTTTGGTGCAGGAAACCGGAAAATGGAAGATGTAATGAAGGCAAACAGCCAGGTAAATAAGGCTGCTTTAGGACTTACCCTTCACCGCCAGACCATTGCCTCTTTCCCTAACTTTTCATCTACCTTGCAAGGATACTGATCCTGTATGCGCCGGATATCTTGCATCAAAAGGCATCGAATAACCCGGTAGGAACCATT